>PJUL01000878.1_pt1 | contig 16705 bp, 19 predicted proteins | sample 1512221 | NCBI WGS metagenome assembly PJUL01 (sample SAMN08177667, study PRJNA422409) | Feces metagenome, whole genome shotgun sequencing project.
CTACCTGTCGGCCTCGACCAAGATCGTCGACCGCAAGACCGGCGAGATCCACATCGGCAAGGTGCCGCCCTACAGCGTCGTGGTGCCGGGCAGCCTGCCCGACAAGAACGGCGGCCCGAGCCTGTACTGCGCCGTGATCGTCAAGACGGTCGACGCCCAGACCCGCTCGAAGACCTCGATCAACGACCTACTGCGCGACTGATCGCGCGATGGGGGCGGCCGTGAATGAAACACTGGCCGCCCTGCGCGCCGGCGACCTGGCCGGCGCGACGAGGCTGGACCTGTCCGGCGCGGACCTGAACGCGCTGCCGCCGGAGGTCTTTAGCCTGGCCGACACGCTGGAGGTGCTGGACATCGGCCGCACCGCCATCGCGGCCCTGCCCCATGACTTTTCGCGCCTGAGCCGGCTGAAGGTGCTGTTCGCCTCCGGCGCGCCGTTCGATCGCCTGCCCGAGGCCATCGGCGATTGCGCCGCCCTGAGCCAGGTCGGCTTCCGCGGCTGCGGGATCGCGGAGGTTCCCGCCGAAGCGCTGCCGCCGGCCCTGCGCTGGCTGACCCTGACCGACAACCGCATCACAGCCCTGCCGGCCGCCCTGGGCGAGCGCCCGCTGCTGCAGAAGCTGATGCTGGCCGGCAACGGGCTCTCGGCCCTGCCCGAGAGCCTGAGCCAGGCGTCGAACCTGGAACTGCTGCGCATCGCCGCCAACCGCTTCGAGGCGCCGCCGGCCTGGCTGGCGCGGCTGCCGGCGCTGGCCTGGCTGGCCTGGGCGGGAAATCCCTTCGATACGACGACCGGCGCGCTCGCCCCGCCGGTCGCCTGGAGCGACCTTTCCGTCGGCAGGGTCCTGGGGCGCGGCGCCTCGGGCGACGTGTTCGAGGCCGGATGGCGCGGCGGCCGCGCGGCGCTGAAGCTGTTCCGCGGCGCGATGACCAGCGACGGCCTGCCCGAGCGCGAGATGGCCGCCTGCCTGGCGGCGGGGCCGCACCCCAACCTGACCGGGGCGCTGGGCCGCATCGAGGGCCACCCGGACGGCGCCGAGGGCCTGCTGATGCCGCTGTTGCCCGAAGGCTGGCGGGTGCTGGCCGGCCCGCCCAGCCTGGAGAGCTGCAGCCGCGACGTCTATGCGGCCGACCTGTCGCTGTCCCTCGACGTCGCGCGCCGCATCGCCCGCGACGTGGCCGCCGGCGCGGCCCACCTGCACGCACGGGGCCTGCAGCACGGCGATCTCTACGCGCACAATGTGCTGTGGGACGGGCGCGACGGCGCCGCCGTGCTCAGCGACCTGGGCGCGGCGGCCTTCCTGCCGGCCGGCGAGGCGACGCGCTGGACGCCGCTGGACGTGCGGGCCTTCGGCCTGCTGCTGGGCGAAGTGCTGGATCGCGTCGACGGCGAGGTCCCCGCCGAACTGCGCGCCCTGGAGACGGCCTGCATCCAGCCGGACGGCGCCGCCCGCCCGTCGATGGCCGAGGCCCTGACGGCGCTTTCCTGACGGCGCGAGGCAGGCTCTAGTAGCCGCATGCGCGCCCTCACCGACCGCCTGAAACCGATCTTCGCCTTTTCCGGTCGCACCTCGCGGCTGGGCTACTGGCGAACCCAGGCGGGCCTGGCGCTGGCCACCGCCGTGGTGCTGACCCTGACGGTGCTCGCCACCCAGGCGGGCGGCTGGCTGGGCGCGGTTCCCAGCCTGCTGTTCCTGCCGGTGCTGGTCGCGGGGCTCGCCGTCGCCGTGCGCCGCCTGCACGACCGGGGCAAGCCAGCCTGGTGGATAGCCGTCTTCGCCGCAGGCCCCTACGCGCTGAGCGGCCTGGCCAGCGGGCTCTACGCCGGCGACTCCCCGCTGATCCTGGCCGCCCCGCTACTGGCCCTGGCGGCGCTGGGCCTGTCGATCTGGGCCTGGGTGGAGCTGGGCTTCCTGCGCGGCGCCCGCGGCGACAACCGCTACGGCGCCGAGCCCGCTCGGCGGTAGGAGAAGGGTCGGATCAACGCGCCAACTGTCACCGAGCTTCCCCGCGAAAGCGGGGATCCAAGCGGCGTGTCAGGAGAGGGCGCGGCCGTGCGCGACCCGCAGACTCCGCTTGGGTCCCCGCCTTCGCGGGGAAAGACGGGGTTGGAGATGGCGGTCGGTTGACGCTCCGCTCGCCCCCTAGAGCGGATCGACATTCATCCAACCGCTGCGCCCAATAGGCCGATTTTCCCCGCGAAGGCGGGGATCCAAGCTGACGTTCAGGCTTGGGCGCGGCCGTGGACTATCGGCGACCTCGGCTTGGGTCCCCGCCTTCGCGGGGAAGCTCGGTGAAAAATCGGCGCAAGCGATTGAATGTCGATCCTCCCCTAGCGGGTCGCCTCGTGCACTTCCTTCTTGGCGGCCTGGCCGGCTTCCTTGCTTTCGCGGGTGATGTCCTTGCCGGCTTCCTGGGCGGCGTCGCCGGCCTTGGCGCCGGCCACCTTGGCCGCGTCGACGGCGTCGCCCGCGGCGGCCTTGAGCTCGGCGGCGGTCTCCTTGCTGCTTTCCTTCAGCGCCGTGCCGGCTTCCTTGACGTCCGGGTCGTTCTTGATCTCGTTGGCGGCGTCCTTGATGTCCTGGCCGGCGGCGCTGGCGCCTTCCTTGATCTGCTGGGCGTGCTGGTCCGAACAGGCGGCGGCCGACAGGGCGAGAACCGAGGCGGCGATCAGGGCGAGGGTGCGCATCTGGTGTTCCTCCGACGATCTGGGTTGCGAAGAGTCGGGCAGAGAACGGCGCGGCCAAGGTCGAGGTTCCGACTCTGCTGCCCGCACGGCTTTCCCCCGGGGCTTCCGGCGGCTAAACCCCCGCCATGCGCATCGCCTTTCTCGGAACGCCCGATTTCGCCGTCGCCTGCCTGGCCGAACTGGTCGCCAGCGGCCACGAGATCGCCTGCGTCTATTCCCAGCCCCCCGCCCCGCGCGGTCGCGGCCAGGAACTGAAGCCCTCGCCGGTCCATGCCTTCGCCGAGGGCCTGGGACTGCCCGTGCGCACGCCGGTCTCGATGAAGACGGCCGAGGAGATCGAGGCCTTCAAGGCCCTGGACCTCGATGCGGCCGTCGTCGTCGCCTTCGGCCAGATCCTGGTCAGGGACGTGCTGGAGGCCCCGAAGCTGGGCTGCTTCAACCTGCACGCCAGCCTGCTGCCCCGGTGGCGCGGCGCGGCCCCGATCCAGCGGGCGATCATGGCCGGGGATCCCGTGACGGGCGTCCAGGTGATGCGGATGAGCGAGGGCCTCGACGAGGGCCCCGTCCTGCTGTCGGAGACCGTGCGCATCGACGCGCTGGACACCGTGGCCAGCCTGCACGACCGCCTGGCGGCCGTCGGCGCGCGCCTGCTGCCCGTGGCCCTGGCCGCCATCGAACGCGGCGGCGCGGTCGAGACCCCGCAGGCTGAAGACGGCGTCACCTACGCCAAGAAGATCAAGCCGGCCGAGGCCCGCATCGACTGGACGCGGACCGCCGCCGAGGTCGACCGCCACATCCGCGGCCTGTCGCCCTTCCCCGGTGCCTGGTTCGAGGCCCCGTCGGAAAAGGGCCCGGTGCGGGTGAAGGCGCTGCTGTCGAAGGTGGAGGACGCCGACGGCGCGGCCGGAACCGTGCTGGACGACGCCTTGCTGATCGCCTGCGGCGAGGGCGCGGTGCGCCTGCTCAAGGCCCAGCGCGAGGGCAAGGGCGTGCAGGAGGCCGAGGTCTTCGTGCGCGGCTTCCCGCTGGCGGCCGGGACGGTCCTGGCCTGATGCCCCGCTACCGCCTCCTCGTCGAGTACGACGGCCGTCCCTATTCGGGCTTCCAGGCCCAGGCGACCCTGCCCAGCGTGCAGGGGGCGATCGAGGCGGCGGTGAAGGCCTTCAGCGGCCAGGAGCTGCGCATCGCCGCGGCCGGCCGCACCGACACCGGCGTGCATGCGACGGGCCAGGTGGTGCATGTCGATCTGGAGCGCGACTGGCCGGCCCAGACGGTGATGAACGCCCTGAACGCCCACCTGACCCGCGAGGCGGTGTCGATCCTCGACGCGACCATCGCGCCGGAAGGCTGGCACGCGCGGTTCTCGGCCAACGAGCGGCGCTACCTCTACCGCATCCTCAACCGCCGCGCCCCGCCGGCCCTCGACAAGGGCAAGGTCTGGCACATGAAGAAGGCCCTCGACCACGAGGCCATGCATGCGGCGGCCCAGGCCCTCATCGGCCTGCACGACTTCACGACCTTCCGCGACATGCACTGCCAGGCCCAGAGCCCGCTCAAGACCCTCGACGTCGCCCGCGTGCGGCGGGTGGGCGAGGAGATCCATCTCGACTTCGAGGCCCGCTCGTTCCTGCACCGCCAGGTGCGGTCGATGACCGGCACGCTGGTCGAGGTGGGCGCGGGCCGCTGGGCGGTGGACGACGTCAGGAAGGCCCTGGAGGCCAGGGACCGCCGCGCCTGCGGGCCCGTGGCGCCGGCCGACGGGCTGTACCTGGTGGGCGTGGGCTACGAGGCGTAAGGGCCCGCGGCCTCCGCCGGCTCGACATCCGGCGAAGGCCGCGAGGAACCGAAGGCCGACCGAAATCGGCCCTCGGGTGAAAGTCCCGTAGGTGGAGGGAACCGGGACTTTCGAAACGATCAGTCCTTGGAGACCCGCTCGGCGATCCAGATCGATCCCAGCGCCAGCATGAACACGCCGAAGGCGGCGAGGACAAAACCGAGATAGGCGAGCTGGGCGATCGGCATGGCGGGCTCCATCGGGGAACGGATGGAGGTTGCGCCTGCCGGCGACGGGGCGCCTTGATCTGGGTCAAAGGCCGGGAAGGACCCCCTCAGTCGCTCCGCGACAGCTCCCCCAGAGGGGGAGCATCTGGGTCGCGACAGATCCTCCCCCTCTGGGGGAGGTGGCCCGGAGGGCCGGAGGGGGTTCTACAGCACCGAACAGTTCGTCAGCTGGGCGAAGGCCTCCAGCGCGCTGGCGCCGACCACCGAGGTGCCGAAGCGGTCGAGTTCGGGCGACCAGACGGCCACCGTCGCCTTGCCGGGCACGACGGCGACGATGCCGCCACCGACGCCGCTCTTGGCCGGCAGGCCGACGCGGTAGGCGAAGCTGCCGACGCTGTCATAGATGCCGCAGGTCAGCAGCAGGGCGTTGAGGCGCCGGGTCAGCCGCTCGGGGAAGATCGTCTCCTGCACCACCGGCGAGAAGCCGCCGGCCGCCAGCGGCAGGAAGGCGCGGGCCAGCTGGCGACAGCTCATGGTCAGGGCGCACTGGCGGCAATAGGCGGCGACCACGGCCTCCGGGTCGTGGCGCACCGTGCCCTTGCCGCGCATCAGGTTGGCGATGGCCCGGTTCTGCCAGGCGTTGTCGAGTTCGGAGGCGGCCACCGCCTCGTCGATCTCCACGGGACCATCCGCCAGGAAGCCGGCGAAGCCGCGCACCAGGGCGGCGGGATCCTTGACCTTGTCGAGCAGGATGTCGGTCACCGCCAGGGCGCCGGCGTTGATGAACGGATTGCGCGGGAAGCCGCCCTCGGCCTCCAGCAGCGAGAGGTGGTTGAACGGCGTGCCCGAGGGCTCCTTGCCCACCCGCGTCCAGACCTCGTCGCCGATGCGGTTGAGCGCCAGGCCCAGAGACAGCACCTTGGTGATGCTCTGGACCGAGAAGCCCTCGTCGGCGTCGCCGATCACGTGCTCGCCGCCGTCGACCGTGCGCACGGCCATGCCGAACTTCGTCCCCGGGACGGTCGCCAGCTGGGGGATGTAGTCGGGCACGCGGCCCTTGCCGAAGTGCGGCTTCACCAGCACGGCGACCTCGGCCAGGACTTCGTCGATGGAGAGCTCGTTCATGTGGGCGCGCCTCCTCCCCTCAGTTCGTCATCCCGGCCGAAGCGCAGCGTAGAGCCGGGACCCAGGGGCCGCCGCATTGCGCTTGGCCCCTGGGTCCCGGATGAGCCCTTCGGGCTTTCCGGGATGACGGCCGCTCTGGGCTTGAACGGTCAGCCCGAAAACGCCTCGAAATAGCGCCGGATCAGCGCGGTGTAGGCGCCGGCCAGCTGGCGGACCTCTTCGACCGGCACGCGCTCGTCGACCTGGTGCATGGTCGAGCCGACCAGGCCGAACTCGACCACCGGGCAGAGGCTGCGGATGAAGCGGGCGTCGCTGGTGCCGCCGGTGGTCGACAGTTCCGGCACGCGGCCGGTGGCGTCGCCCACGGCGCCGACGATCACGTCGGTGAAGGCGCCCGGCTCGGTCAGGAAGGCCTCGCCGCTGATCTTGCACAGCACCTCGACCCGCCCCGAGAAGCCCTCGGCGGCCTCGCGGCACTCGTGCTCGATCCAGGCGGCCAGGTCCTTGCCCTTGTGGGCCGGATTGAAGCGGATGTTGACGCGGGCCTTGGCGCTGGCGGGGATGACGTTGGTGGCCGGGTTGCCGACGTCGACCGTGGTGACCTCCAGGTTCGACGGCTGGAAGCCGGTATAGCCCTCGTCCAGCACCCGGGCCTGCAGGCGCGAGAGGATGTCGACCATCACCGGGATCGGGTTGGCGGCGCGGTGGGGATAGGCCACGTGGCCCTGCTTGCCGTCCACCGCGATCCAGGCGTTGATGCTGCCGCGACGGCCGATCTTGACCATGTCGCCCAAGAGGTTGGCCGAAGTGGGCTCGCCGACGATGCAGTGGTCGATGATCTCGCCCTCGGCGGCCAGGGCCTCGACGACCTTGACCGTGCCGTCCTCGGCCACGCCTTCCTCGTCGCCGGTGATCAGGAAGCTGATCGAACCGGGGACTTCCTCGGTGTGGGCCACGGCCGAGACGAAGGCGGCGATGGCCGACTTCATGTCGACCGCGCCGCGACCGTAAAGCACGCCGTCCTTGATCTGCGCCTCGAACGGGCCGGCGGTCCAGGCCGCGTCGTCGCCCACCGGCACCACATCGGTGTGGCCGGCGAAGCAGAGGTTGGGCCGCGCCGTGCCGCGCTTGGCGTAGAGGTTCTCGATCTCGCCGAACTTCATGCGACGGCAGTCGAAGCCCAGGCCTTCCAGCTGTCGCTGCAGCACGTCCATCGCGCCCTCGTCGGCGGGGGTGACGGAGGGGCGGCGGATCAGGGCCTGGGCGAGCTCGACGGGGTCGATGCTGACGGAAACGGGCGCGGGGCTGGTCATGCTGCAGGCTTTAGGCTTCCCATCGGCGGGACGCAAACCCAGCACGATCCTTTAAAGGCCGACCATGCCCAAGATCGACATCGACCAGGCGCCCACCCGTCACGGCACGGCCTATCCGGCGCCCTTCGACCAGCCCTGCCGGGCGCGCAAGCGCTGGAAGCTGGGCGACGCGGCGGGCCTCACGCAGTTCGGGGTCAACCTGATGCGGCTGGAGCCGGGAACCTGGTCCAGCCAGCGCCACTGGCACACGGCGGAGGACGAATTCGTCTGGGTGGTCGAGGGCGAGGTGGTGCTGGTCGAGGACCCCCAAGGAGAGAATGGGGGCGAGACGATCCTGCGGGCCGGCGACTGCGCGGGCTTCAAGGCCGGCGTTCCCAACGGCCACCAGATCCAGAACCGCTCGGACGCGCCGGCCGTGCTGCTGGAGATGGGTTCGCGGCGGCCGAAGGAAGACGGCTGCGACTATCCGGACCTGGACCTCGTCATCCATCCCGGCGAGGAGACCTATCGCCACCGCGACGGGACGCCGTACGTGACGGAGAGCGGGCGCAAGCGGTAGGGGCGAAGTTATCCACAGGGAGGCAAACAATCCTTCTCCCTGTAGGGAGAAGGTGGCCTGCGAAGCAGGTCGGATGAGGGGTTAGGGAAGGTCGCCGGCGTGCCGGCACGCCGGCTGGCGGCGTAACCCCTCACCCTCCCGCCGCTATGCGGCGGGCCCCTCCCTCTCCCCTCCGGGAGAGGGTCTATCCCCGCGGATTCCCGCTCCGCCCCCAACGAATTCAACACCCTACGCGAAAACGCACGTTTCCTGTCCGACGCCCTCGAACCGGCCTCATGCTTGTCCGCATGACCAGCGAAACCTCCCGCGCCTGGTGCGCGAAGATCCAGCAGCGGCTGATGGCGGCGATGGATGAGCTTTGGGCCGCGATGGAGGAAGGCCTCGACCGCGACGCCTTGCGCAAGGCGTCCGAGAAGGTGCGGCTCTTGGGCCAGATGGCCGGCACGGTGCGCAAGATCGTCCAGGCGCTGCCGCCCGAACGCACGGCGAGGACGGCGGGCGATTGGCGGCTCCCGACGCTGGAGGCGGAAACCGCGTCGCCCCGGCCCGAGCGCAAGATCGACGCCCTGAAGGGCGGCGCGCGGGGGCGGCTGTGAGCACGGACGTCTCGTCGCGATACCGCCGTTCACCCGCGCTCTTGCAAGCTCCGCAGACGGAACCATATGTCGGGCACGGGCGCTGAATTTACAGACCCGAAACGGACCAGAAACACGCCATGGCGGCCAAGGCCCTCATCGCTCTCGCCATCGTCGCGGCCATCGCGGTCGGCCTGCTGCTGCCCATCCCGGGCCGCTCCCACAAGGCCGAGGCGACCCAGTCGCAGATCGAGACCATCGACATCAACGGCGGCTGAGGCGTCGGCAGGGTCCCCCGCTCCAGACGCCGCTCCAGATCCGTCTTTCCCCGCGAAGGCGGGGACCCAAGCTGACTTTCAGGATGAGGCGCAGCCGTGGCCTGATTGCGGGCGCGGCTTGGATCCCCGCCTGCGCGGGGATGCACGGTGAAACGTAGTTGATGAAGGCCGCCCGGCCTAAGGCCGCCCCTGCCGGGCCAGGTCCTCGGTCCGCGCCGCACAGCCCTTGAAGGTCGTCCCGTCCAGCCAGACCTCGGCCGCGTGGCTGAACACGCGGTCGGACATGCCGTCCGAGCACGGCTGCGGCGTCAGGCGAAAGACCAGGCGATGGCCCTCGACGCCCGCTTCGCCCGGCTGTTCGGCGTCCCAGACGCCCTGCTCGCCGTCGATGCGCACGCCGGGATTGGGCAGGGCGACGGCCCCGCCCTCCATGCGGTCGAGCGTCAGCGCGCCCTCGCGCACCTTGCCGGCCCAGAACGGTTCGGTTCCCACCAGATCGAAGTCGCCGGCGTAGTCGGGGCCGGGCGCGACCCCGGACGGGGCGTCGGCCGGCGCCGAGGTCGCCCCTTCGGCCGCGCCCAGGGGTCCGTCGCCGCATCCGGCCAGCAACAGGCAGGCGACGACGACGGCGGTGGATCGGATCATGCGGGCGCTATCCTCGAAGCGGCGGCTCAAGCTAATCTGCCCGGTACGATGAATCACAACGCCCGCCCCGTCTTCTATGAATTCTTCGCCGGCGGCGGCATGGCCCGCATCGGCCTCGGCGAAGGCTGGAATTGCGCCTTCGCCAACGATTTCGACCCGGTGAAAGCCCAAACCTACGCCGCCAACTTCGCCGACGCCGACGATCACTTCCACACCGGCGACGTCTTCAAGCTGGAGGCGGCCGACCTGCCGGGCCAGGCGGACCTGGCCTGGGCGTCCAGCCCCTGCCAGGACTTCAGCCTGGCCGGCGCGCGGGCGGGCCTGCACGGCGGGCGCTCGTCGGCCTTCTTCGGCTTCTGGCGACTGATCGAGGCGCTGGAGGACGAGGGCCGCGCCCCGACCACCATCGTCATCGAGAACGTGGTGGGTCTTCTGACCTCGCACCGGGGCGAGGACTTCACCGCCCTTTGCCAGGCCCTGGCCGACCAGGGCTATCGCTTCGGCGCGCTGGAGATCGACGCGGCCTGCTTCACCCCGCAGTCGCGGCCCCGCGTCTTCGTGGTCGCCACCCGGGCCGACACGGATGGCCTGACCGGCCAGGGCCCGTTCCACAGCCGCGCCGTGCGCGAGGCCGCCGCGCGCCTGCCGCAGGCGCTGAAGGACCGCTGGCTGTGGTGGGCCCTGCCCGCCCCGCCGGCCCGCAACACCGATCTTTCGACCGTGCTCGAGCCCGACGACGCCGTCGAATGGCGCAGCGACGAGGCCACGGCCGCCCTGCTGGAGCTGATGGCCCCGGCCCACCGCGCCTCGGTGGACGCCCGCATCGCCTCGGGAGGACGCGCCGTCGGCGGCGTGTTCCGCCGCATGCGCGGCGGCGAGCAAAGGGCCGAGGTGCGCTTCGACGGCGTGGCCGGCTGCCTGCGCACCCCGCGCGGCGGCTCCTCGCGCCAGACCCTGCTGGTGATCGACAAGGGAACCGTGCGCTCGCGCCTGGTCAGCCCGCGCGAGGGCGCCCGGCTGATGGGCCTGCCCGACAGCTACGCCCTGCCCAAGAGCGCCACGGCCGGCCTGCACGTGATCGGCGACGGCGTGGCCGCCCCGGCCGTGCGCTGGCTGGCCGAGCACCTTTTGACTCCGCTGGCTGCCAGGAAAACTGCGGCCCTGGCGGCCGAATAGGTCGCTGACAGGCCAATCCCCACGGCCTAAGGTGGAGATCACCCAAGGGTCGAAATTCAAACGCTCCGAGAGATCACCATGGACGACGCTTCCAGCCTGTACGACGCCGCTCGCTTCAAGCGCGCCGGCCGGGGCAAGATCTACGACTCCATCATCGACACCGTCGGCGACACCCCGCTGATCCGCCTGCCGCGCCTGTCGGCCGAGCTGAAGCCCAAGGGCGAGGTCGTGGCCAAGCTCGAGTTCTTCAACCCGCTGTCGTCGGTCAAGGACCGCATCGGCGTGGCGATGATCGAATACCTCGAAGCCAAGGGCCTGCTGAAGCCGGGCGGTTCGATCGTCGAGCCGACCAGCGGCAACACCGGCATCGCGCTGGCCTTCGTGGCCGCCGCCAAGGGCTACAAGCTGACCCTGGTGATGCCGGAAAGCATGTCGATCGAGCGCCGCAAGATGCTGCTGCTGCTCGGCGCCAAGCTGGAGCTGACCCCGGCCGAGAAGGGCATGCGCGGCGCCGTGGCCCGCGCCCAGGAAATCGTCGACGCCACCCCCGGCGCGGTGATGCCCCAGCAGTTCGAGAACACCGCCAACCCGCTGATCCACCGCGTCTCGACCGCCGAGGAGATCTGGAACGACACCGCCGGCGCCGTCGACGCCGTGGTCTCGGGCGTCGGCACCGGCGGCACGATCACCGGCGTCGGCCAGGTGCTGAAGGCCCGCAAGCCGGGCCTGAAGATGGTGGCCGTCGAGCCGGAAGCCAGCGCCGTGCTGTCGGGCGGCCAGCCCGGTCCGCACAAGATCCAGGGCATCGGCGCGGGCTTCGTGCCGGGCATCCTGGACCGCGGCGTCATCGACGACATCGTCCAGGTCAGCAACGACGACGCCTTCGCGATGGCCCGCAAGGCCGCCTCGACCGAAGGCCTGACCGTCGGCATCAGCTCGGGCGCGGCCCTGACCGCCGCCTTCGACCTGGCCCTGCGCGACGAATACGCCGGCAAGCTGATCGTGGCGATCATCCCCAGCTTCGCCGAGCGCTACCTGTCGACGGCGCTGTTCGAGGGCCTGTAGGCGTTCGACGCCAATCCGCCCCTCCGGCCGTCATCCCGGCCGGAGCGAAGCGGAGAGCCGGGACCCAGGGGCCGCCGCCTCGTCGCTCGCCCCTGGGTCCCGGATAGCCGCTGCGCGGCTTCCGGGATGACGAAGGATGGGAACCTGACATGGCGACCGGATCGTCGATCGCGCGATTGAACGCGCCTCCCCTTCCATGACCAAACTCAAGATCGGCATCGTCGGCTGCGGCGTCGGCGGCATGGCCGCAGCGCTGGCGCTGGCGCGCAAGGGCTGCGCCGTGACGCTGCTGGAGGCCTTCGAGCAGCCGCGCCCCGTGGGCTCGGGCCTGCTGCTGCAACCGACGGGCCTGGCGGCCTTGCGCGCGCTGCGGTTGGAGGACGCCGTCCGCGCCGCCGGCGCGCCGGTGCAGGAACTGATCGGCCACGACAGCCACGGCCGCCGGGTGATGGCCCTGGACTATGCCGACTGGCGGCCCGGCGCGCACGGCGTGGGCATCCACCGCGCGGCGCTGTTCGACGCCCTGCACGCGTCCCTGGCCCCGGCCGGGGTCGAGGTCGTCACCGGCGCGCGGATCACCCGGCTGGAAGACGCCGCAAGGCCGGTCCTGCACGACGAGGCCGGGCGATCCTTCGGCCCCTTCGACATCGTGCTGGTGGCCGACGGCTCGGCCTCGACCCTGCGCGGGGCGCTGAAGCCCCGGGCCCGCGCCCCGGTCTATCCGTGGGGCGCGGTGTGGACCAACATCGCCGATCCCGACGGACGCTTCGCCGGCGCCCTGCGGCAGGTCTATCACCGGGCCGAGGTGATGTGCGGCGCCCTGCCGGTGGGCCTGGGGCCGGACGGCGAGGACAACTGCACGGCGGTGTTCTGGTCGGTGCCCGTGGCCGACATGGACGCCTTCCTGGCCGGCGACTTCGCCCGCTGGCGCGACCAGCGCCTGGCGCCGCTGTGGCCGGGCCTGGCGCAGGCCCTGGCCGGCAGGAACGACTGGGCCGGCTTCTCCCGAGCCGTTTATCGCGATGTGTCGGTGGGCCGCTGGGACGTCGGGGCCTGCGCCCTGATCGGCGACGCCGCCCACGGCACCAGCCCGCAGCTGGGCCAGGGCGCGAACCTGGCCCTGATGGACGCCGTCGAGCTGGCCGAGCGGCTGGCGGCGACGCCCTCGCCCGCCGCCCTCAAGGGCTGGCAGGCCGACCGGCGCCGGCACGTGGGCCTCTACCAGCTGGCCTCCAAGGCGCTGACGCCGCTGTTCCAGTCGCGCGGCTGGTTCTGGCCGACCGTGCGCACCTTCGGCTTCACGCCGATGTCGCGCCTGCCGGGGATCAAGCAGCTGGGCGTGCTGCTGCTGACCGGCACGCTGCGCCTGGGCCGCTTTCCGCGCATCACGCGGCCCTGAGCGCGCCATGACCGACGTCTTCGACCCCGCCAAGCGCTCGGCCGTCATGGCCAGGGTCAGGAGCAAGGACACCACGCCGGAAAAGACCCTGCGCCGCCTGCTGACGGGCCTGGGCGCGCGCTACCGCCTGCACCGCAAGGACCTGCCCGGTTCGCCCGACGTGGTGATGCCGGGCCGCAGGCTGGCGTTCTTCGTCCACGGCTGCTTCTGGCACGGCCACGACTGCAAGCGGGGCGCGCGCGTGCCCCAGGCCAATCGCGACTACTGGCTGGCCAAGGTGGCCCGGAACAAGGCCCGGGACGAGCGCAACGAGGCCGCCCTCGCGGCGGCCGGCTGGCGGGTCGAGACGATCTGGGAATGCCAGATGAAGGACGAAGCGGCGCTGGTGGAGCGCCTCAGATCAAACCTCTCCCTTGGGGAGAGGTGAATTTTTGGGCCTCTAGGCCGCCGCGATGCGGGCCGGCGGGTTGGACAGCACCTCGACCAGGGCCGCGTGCAGCTGGGCCGGGTCGATCGGCTTGGCGACGTGGGCGTCCATGCCGGCGGCGCGGCAGGCGTCCCAGTCCTTGGGGGTCGAGGAGGCGGTGACCGCGATGACCGGCGCGTCGCGGTTGGGACCAGGCTCGCCGCGCAGGATGCGGGTGGTCTCGCGACCGCCCAGGCCCGGCATGTAGACGTCCATCAGCACCACGTCGAAGGCGCCGGCCCCCAGGAGCTCCAGCGCCCGCTCGCCGGACTCGGCCAGCACCGGCGTGACGCCGAAGGTCTGCAGAACCAGCTCGACGGCCCGGCGGTTGACCACGTGGTCGTCGACCACCAGCACCCGGGTTCCGGCGATCGAGGCGGCGCTGGCCGCAACCGGCGGCGCCTGGGCCTCGTCGACGCGGACCGTCAGGCGCAGGCTCGCGCCCTTGCCCAGGCCCTCGCTGGCCACGGTGATGTCGCCGCCCATCAGTCGGGCCAGCTCGCGGCTGATCACCAGGCCCAGGCCCGAACCGCCATGGCGGCGCACGACCTCGGCGGTCAGCTGGTCGAAGGGGGTGAACAGGCGCGGCAGGGCCTCGGGCTCGATGCCCCGGCCGGTGTCGGCGACGCCGATCTCCAGCGTCCAGCCCTCGCCCTGGCGGTGCGCGGCCAGGGTCACGACGATCTCGCCGCGCTCGGTGAACTTGATGGCGTTGGACAGCAGGTTGTTGAGCACCTGGCGCAGCCGCAGGCTGTCGCCGGCCACCCAGCGCGGCAGGCCCGCCGCGCCCTCGATACGCAGGCGCAGGCCCTTCTTCTGCACCTCGGGCCGCCACAGCCGCAGGGTGTCGGCCAGGGCCTGGCGCAGGTCGTAGGGCGCGCGCTCGACGGCCATGCGGCCGGCCTCCAGGCGCGAGAAGTCCAGAAGGTCGTTGAGCAGGGTGCGCATCATGCCGCCGGCGTCGGCGATCAGCTGGGCGTGGACCTTGGCGCTGGCCTCGGGGACCTCGCTGTGCAGGCGCGCCGCGCCGGCCAGGATGGCGCTGATCGGGGTGCGCAGTTCGTGGCTGATCATGGCCACGAAGGCGCTCTTGGCGGCCACGGCCTCCTCGGCCTCGTGGCGGCGGCGCTCGGCCTCGGCCTTGGCGGCCTCCTCGGCCTTCAGCGCGGCCTCCAGGGTGCGGGCCGCCACCGTCACCGAGACGATCAGCAGCAGCACCCCGAACCACAGGGCGTTGGCCAGCGGCGCGTCGGGATTGGCCGCCCGACCGATGAACGGCGCGATCAGCAGGTAGACGACGTGCGGGATCGCCGCCGCCAGGGTGGCCGACCGGAGGCTGACATTGACGACGATGACGTTGAGCAGCGCCCCGGCCAGCAGCATGCCGCCCAGGGTGGGCGCAAAGCGCTGGTGCGAGGCGAACAGCGGCAGGGCCAGGGCCCCGAAGATGATCGAGGTGATCGCCGGCATGATCGCCAGCGACCAGGCCCGCCAGCCGGTCAGGAACCGCTCGGGCGCGGCCTTCAGCTTCTGGAACAGCCACAGCTCGAAGAGCTGGGCCACGGTATAGACCGCCGCCCAGGCCCAGACCCACTTCATGCCGATGAAGACGTGCAGGATGACGGCGATCGAGATCGTGGCGGTCAGGCGCAGATAGACATTGCCGCGCCGCGCCGCGGCGGCGTGGATCATCGCCGCCTGGCGATCCTTCGCGTTGATGGCCCTTCCGCGCATAGCGCAGCCCCCGCTGGCCTCGAAACCGTGGAATTTCTCGCCCCGACTATGGGCGACAGACGCTAAGAGGGCGTGAAAGAACGCCATTCTCTCAATGGCACGCCGTCGGGGGGCTTGGCGAGGGCGGTAAGGGGCTGCCGGGCAATTGGCCGCACCCCGCCCGGGAAACGGTCAGCCGGGACGGCCCAGCAGGCGCTCGAGGTCTGCGGGCGACAGGCCGTCGATCTCCAGCCGCTTGAGGCGCGCGGTCGCGCCGGCGGCCACCCGGACGGCCGAACGCGACAGCCCCAGGCGCTTGGCCAGGAAGGCGACGAGGGCGGCGTTGGCCTCGCCCTCGACCGGCGGGGCGCTGACCCGCACCTTCAGATAGGGCCGGCCGTCGGCGTCGGCCGCCCAGCCGTCGACGGCGTCGCGCCCGCCCCGCGGGGTCAGGCGCACGGCCAGGACGGCGCTGGTCACGGCTGGATCAGCCGAGGATGCCGAGCAGGGTGTTGCGCAGCGGGAACAGCAGGAAGCTCTGCACGCCGATGATCACCAGGATCAGGATGATCGGGCTGATGTCGACGCCGCCCAGCGGCGGGATGACCTTGCGCAGCGGGGCCAGCAGCGGCCGCGTCACCGCGTCGAGGAAGCGGCTGATCTGATAGACCGCGTTGTTGCGCAGGTTGATGACGTCGAAGGCCACCAGCCAGCTGATGATCGCGCTGATGATCACCGCCCACTTCAGAAGGCCGAGCAGGGCGTTGAGGATGAAGAAGACGAAGTAGATCAGCGGGGCCATGTGCGTTCCGTGCTGGAGCGTGGCCACCGAAGATATGTACGGTTTCGGGGCCTGCCACGCTCGGGATGTGCGATCGGGAACCCGCCTGCCAAGCCTCGACGTCGCCGTCGAAAGCCGGCGAGCCCCAGCGACCGACTTCTTGCCCGCCCCCGCCCGCCCTGGCAAGGCCGCGCTGTTTTCACCGACCCCTGCAACTGCCGCTTGACGGACGCCCCAGGCCACCGTATCTCCGCGCTTCCTTGGGGCCGTAGCTCAGATGGTAGAGCGCCTCGTTCGCAATGAGGAGGTCAGGGGTTCGATTCCCCTCGGCTCCACCAAGGACCTTTCCGGACATCGGTGAAGCTTTCAGGCCGGCGCGGTTCAGCCGCGCGCCTGGGCTCGCGCGTGGGCGCTGCAGCGTTCGATGGCGCGCACGAAAAAGGGCGGGGTCTCCCCCGCCCTTCGTCGTTGGTCCGCGTGGCCCGTGTGGCCAGCGTCAGGCCGTCGGGCGGGGGCTGGCGAGGCTGGTGTAGAATTCCGGACGGCGGTCGCGGAAGAAGCCCCAGGCGGCGCGGTGGGTGGTCAGGAAGTCGAGGTCGAAGGTGGCGTTGACCAGGCCCTCGTCGGCGCGGCCGAGTTCGCTGACCAGGTCGCCGCGATGGTCGGCGATGAACGACGAGCCGTAGAAGGTCTGGCCGCCGCCCGGATAACCGTCCCAGGGCTCGAAGCCGATGCGGTTGGCGCCGATCACCGGGATCACGTTGCTGACCGCGTGGCCCTGCATGGCCCGGCGCCACGGCAGGGCCGTGTCGAGGCTGGCGTCATGCGGCTCGCTGCCGATGGCGGTGGGGTAGAACAGGGCCTCGGCGCCCATCAGGGCCATGGCGCGGGCGGCCTCGGGGTACCACTGGTCCCAGCAG
>PJUL01000879.1_pt1 | contig 16691 bp, 26 predicted proteins | sample 1512221 | NCBI WGS metagenome assembly PJUL01 (sample SAMN08177667, study PRJNA422409) | Feces metagenome, whole genome shotgun sequencing project.
AATTATTGATGGGGGCGGCGGTGCGGGAATCGCGCGGTCTGAGAGAGTGGATATACCCCTCTCTCAAGCACGCCGCCAGGCCAGCCGGCCGCCCGGATCGGCCGCCAAGCGACCTACATCGCCAGCCACAATGGCCGTATCCATTCGGTCAGTCGCCACCACCGTCGCGTCTACTACAACAGCGATGTCGTCCTCATCGGTCGAAACCACGAACTCATATTGCCCCGCCACCTTGGCGCTGGCGGGCGCGTCGCCCGCCAGCGACATCGCTCTGGTCTATACCAACGCGCGGACGAACCGTGTCGAGCCGTCGGCAGCGCCGTGGACTTCGTAGCAATCGATCTCGACCATCAGAGTATTCTCCGCCTGCGCATCGCCGCCTCAGCCCGTCGTCGTGCAGCGTTGATGCTATTCGACCGGGCCAAAGTCACGGAAGACTGCGGATAGGCTGGGACCGGCGTCAAAGTGATCTCGAAAATCGAAGCCTCAAGAATGGTGCGGTGCGGCAGGCCATTACCAGGGTCCTCCCACTCTTCGACGCGCGGCTGCATGGCGAACGAACACCCGGCTACGTCCCCGCGATCGACAGTGCCGAGGGCGCGCTGGCCGTCCGGCGTTCGATGGTCTAGGTCAAGTTCGAAGCGCAGGCCTGTCGGCTCATCGAATAGCCTCAACGAGCCCGATGTGGTTCGACCAAGCACGAGCGACCAATCGTGGTTCCAGAGCGCCAAAACATCTGGATGATCACGCAGAGACTTAGTGAAACAGCCAGGCGCTAACCGCTCTCGGAAAGCGCCACCGATTGTCGTCCACGCGCCAAAGACGGCCGCATTTCCAGTGACCAATGTCGAACCGTCGGCGCTGCTCAACTCACCACTGCGGGTTTCGCTACCGACCAATCTTGGCCTCCGCCTTACGTTGCCAGGCCTCGCGATCGATGATCGACTTGCCGCCGGAACCTTTGCGCCCTCGGACGATCGAGCGGGCGAACGACCTGGCGTTGAAATCCGCCTGCGATGTGCTCTTGCCCTTAAATCGCACGACCGTGGGTGTGTCGTCTTTCAAGATCGAACGATCCGCCTTCTCAACCATTGCGTGCTTCCTCCACCTCGTGGATACCAATCACGCCGGCCGCCACTACGTCGCGGAGGAACGCGTCGGCCTTGTTATTTGTGTCTCGACCATCGCCGAAAGCGGATGCGATGCTGGCTGGGTTCGGCAGACGGGAGGTCCACTTGATATCCCAGTGATTCAGGTCCGTCGTGACAGCCTTGAAGCGGGCATGCAGCGCCGCGGTCCTGGCCACCGACACGGCGAGCTGACGCAGCAAAGCTTTAAAGTCGCCCTCAATCGTACTGCAAACGGCGTCTTGGGCAGCGTTGTCGGCTGCGGGCAGTTCGGCTTTGAGGATAGAAATGGCACCTTCGACATCGGCAAGCTCCTCTCGAAGGGCTTCGGCCTCGGCGTCAAACGAGATGGGCGCGGGGTTTCGGACTCGATACGATCCGGCGTCATGAATCACGTCGCCAACCAGTGCGGCCGAGCGGGCTGAACGTTCAGCCGCATGGGTATCGGCGATGGATTTTGGCGGCTTGCCGCGCCGAATGCGGACAAGATCGGATTCCAATTCGGAGCGCCGAGCCTCAAGCTCCCGAAGGCGGGTCTGCAGGGCACCAAGGGGCGAATGCGCATCAGTCAGGGTGGGCACGACAATGGTCTTATGATTGGTCTTGACCATTAAGAATTTCCTTTGAATGTCGAACGGACGGCATCGCGGAAAGCTGCGCCGGTGACCGTGGTTGATCGTCGATGTCCGCGTGATTGCCAGTGGCCCGAAATGGTTCCCTGCTGCTGGTAACGGCCGATGACCTTGCCGAATTGCGAGATTGCTATTTCCGGCCAGTTGGTGACGACCTCGATGGCGAAGCCTTCCAAGTCATCGGGCTCATCCAGCGCTGTTTCGACCAGCGCCAGAAGCTCCGATCGGGCAGTGCCGATCGATGCCGGGGCACCGTCCAGCGAAGCTCCGCCCGGCGTGGCGGAAAGCAGGGTCGCGACATTGGCGGGGGCTGCGGCGATGGTGGTGTCACTGGCAAGCGCCAGAAACAGCGCCGCGAAACCCTCGCCGTTGATTTGCGGTGGGTTATTCGGGCCGCCCTTCGGGAGGACGCCACTATCCTGAAGTCGGCGCGCGATAGCGTTGGCCCGCGCGGTATTGAACCTGCAATGGCGCGCGAGCGCGCCCAATGCGGCATTAATGGTTGGCATGTCGCCTCCCGTGTTTTTGGAAATTTGCAGTTGAATGGGCAAAGCAATAGGCCCGCGCGAGTTGCCGCCCGGCGCGGGCCGTGAGGCGAACAATGTCGCCTTCATCTCATATTGGGCGGCAGATCGAGGTTTTCGGGCTACGCCGCCAGAAATTTCTCGAGTGCAGATGCTGCGCGAACCAGCGCACGCTTGCCGCTGGCATTGTCGTTGCTGGCCACAAGACCGCCCATCGAGCCGATGTGCATCATGTTTTCGAGGATGCTGTAGCTGCCGGGGTCGAGTTGTCGAAACGCGTCGAGCGTCATGCGGTCTACAATATCGCTCTCAGCGTGATCAATCGGTGGACGCTTCACCCTCAGCGATGCTCCACCGAAATCTTGGTTGCGCGCGCCCTTTCCTGCCACCAGGCCGTTGAATGCCTGCGCAGGGTCGCCGTATGGCAGGCCTGGCAAAGAACAATATTCCGCTGGTGGAAGGCCCGCGGCTTCCCGAGCCGCTTCGAATGGAACATCACCACGCACATGAGCAAACTGCGTCCAGTCGATAGGGTCGGTGTGCCTACGCCTCTTGAAGTTTTTGCGAGGTGAGCCCGGCGGAACAGCGCGCAATGTAATGCAGAACCATTCAAGCTGCTCGCGGCGGCGCTTGACTGCCTCACTGGCCTCGGATGTCTTGCGGCGGCCCTTCGCTTGGGTCACGGCTTTTCCCCAGATGTGGGTAACGGCGCCTACCCGGACGGGATAATAGCGCGGCTCCAGTTGTCCGTCGGCGTTTCGAATGAACTGCAGGCGCCAAGTTCTTGAGCCTGCGACCCTGACAGCACCGGCGTTGTGGTCGGCAATCAGCTCTTCGGCGTTTGGCAATGTTGGATTTACGTCCGGCACGCTGGTAGGTCGGTCATTATCATTGGCTGCTTCGCCCAGCGGCTGATCGGGCAGCGATGAGGCAAACACAAACCAGCGAAGAGCAGGCAAATGGCGCGAAAGATCGGGATGTCTAGTCATGTTCCTCCTGGGCGGCATGGAGAAGTTCGGCGACCGCTTCGTGGCGGCAATGGATATATAGTTGGCGACGAGCCTGTTTCGGCCAATGAGCAGCCTGCTTTTTTGATTTCGGGAAAATCAAAACTTCCAAAAAAAGTTGCGCGTGGCTTCCCGGCTGGTGCTGCGGAAGAGGGGGCGCCAGACTTTGGATGCCCCCTCGCGCGCGCACTGCGCACGCGGGCGCGCGTGAGTCACCTCATAGAAATTCCTGTATTAGCGCTACCGCTGAGGGGGGCGGACGGTGTGCGCTTTTGGCGGCTGGAGACTTTGGTGGTGCCCTATGCCGCCTTGGCCCCCGGCTTCGTGTTGTCATTCGCCGGCCGCCGATCCGGGCGCATCTGATAGAACTCTTGCCAGGTCAGGCGACGGCCAAGGATGGGGCGATCGGCGTCGCTGGTGCGGGCGTAGGCGGTGCCGCGGTTGGTCATTGGCGGGGTTCCTGCTCGATGCGGCGCACGTTTTCGACCATAACAGGGGTTTCCCAGCCGTCCTTCTCAACAGACGCAACCCAGCGCGGCTTAGCGTATGCGTCGGTAATTCCAACGACGGTGCAGCGGCGGATATCGCCTGGAGCGCCATAAGCAGCGCCAGCGTCGAACTCGGCCTCAAAGGGTGAAATTGGGATCATAAGGTTGGCCATAGGTGGTCTCCTCTGGTGAAATTGGTGCTCTCTAGTGACCCCACATCATTCCGATCATTCTCATCATTCTTTCCCGAAGAATGATCACTGTGAGCGGAATGATGGGGGGCACTAGAGCGGGTTTATCGATCAGCCAGTTTGTATTGGCCGTAGCCAATCTTTTCGACGCGCCCATCCTTGATCAGCTTGGGCAAAAGCTGTCGGACGCTATCGACCTTCAGCCCGGTCGCTTTCGCTATCTCGGCAGGCTGCAGAGGCAGGGTGGCTTCCGAAAGCGCGTGAACGATCTTCACCCGCTGCTCTGACTGGCGAACGTCGTCCGCATCGCCCAGCACTTCCCAGATACCGTCCTTGAACTTGAGGGCCTTTTCGAAGTCCTCGATGTCGCGTCCGCGCCCATAGATTTTCGGGCCGTCGGTCTTGCGGTCCAGCACCATGATCGTGTCTGCCGCACCGGTCAGGCCGTTGGTTCCAGACACGGACTCGAGTGGGTCTTCGGCTTCCATCTTGCGAACGTGGTGCACGACGATGACCGCGATACGGTGTTGCAGTGACCACTCTTGGATAGGGCCAATCGCGGCGTAATCCGCAGTGTAGCTGTCCTGGTTGGACTTCTTGGGCGGGCGCACCTTTGCCAGCGTGTCAATGATCACCAGCTTGGGATTGGCGCTGCGCAGCCGCCATTCGTCCAGCGTTGCCACCAGGCCTTTGTCGACCGTAGGGGCCTGCGTCTGGAGTGTCAGGCGGGACATGTTTGGCCGGTCTCGCTGGGGCGCGACAATGTTCAGGCGGTCCTGTAGCCGCCGTCGATTGTCCTCGAGCGCCATGTAGATGGCATCACCCTGTTCAACGTCGACACCCAGAACATTGCCGGCCGTGGCAACGGCAATGGCCACGCCTAGTGCCAACCACGACTTACCCAGCTTCGGGCGGCCAGCGAGGATCGTCAGGCCCTCGGTGATATAGCCTGGCACCACCCAGTCGACGGGCGGGAACTCCATGGCGAGGAGAGACTCCCCGTCGATCGGATCTCCGACCTTCCGGTTATCGTTGGCAGGCTTGGGGATGGGCAGATGTGTGGGCGCAGGGGTTGTCGGTGGGGTCCAAATCTCCGTCGTGGCGGAAAGGAAATGTGAGACAAACTTCCTCGTCTCCCCGGTCTTCATGAGGACAGTGACACGGGCACCGTCCACGCTGAGAACCGACCCTACGCCAAACTTGTCGTGATAGACTGTCTCACCCTTGGCCCAGATTGGCTCAGGCTGCGCGGGTGACGCCATTGGCATTTTGAGCCTCCAATTTGATGATAGCCAGTTCGGTGATGCGGCGGACCATGGCGTGAGCAAATGTCACGCTCCGCACGCCCCTGAGCGACGGCGCCCAGGTTCGGAAACTGCCGTCAGGCGCTTGCATCAGCTGCAAGCCGTAAAGGCGAATTTCGTCTGTCAGCTCTAAGTCGAAAACGGCGCGCAGCCGCATAGTGCCCCGGCCGTCGTCCGGCCCGGAACGCATGTTCTGGATCTTCATCGATCCTCCATGATTTGGATAATTGCTGGAGCGCATGGTGCGCTCCATGGTTAGCCGCACGAGGCGGGTGCTAGATGGAGGGGACTAAGGGACGCTTACTAACAAAAACAATGACTTGTCAGTGAATGCGGAACTGTTCGATGGTTTCATAGGCCATCTGACGGCTGCAATATTCTATCAATTGCGACCATGAGGCCAAAATGGGTTGTTCTCGGTCGATCTGGTCGCGGCCAAAGCGCTGTGCGGCCGTCTGGATGATCTTGAGATTGGTGATCGAGGTGGCGCCGAGCCCCTTGACTTCGGACAGGAGCGCAGGCGGCGCGCCCAATACGCCTGAAAACGAGCCAAAGCGGTCCAGCAGCGTCTTGGCGAGTGCCTTGGTGTCGCGCTGGGGCAACAGGATATGCAGCACCAGTTCGAGCAGCTCATAATCGGCTAGAGCCTCGCCGCCCACAAGATTGAAGCGGTCACGCGCCCGTTCCCGATGGCCGAGATAATGTGGCTTTGCCGCTTCGGCCAGCCCGTCTGCCTTGCCGCCGGTTTCCTTCGTCACGCTTTCGCCCGACTTGCAAGGGGATTGAACAGATCGGCAGGCGAAAGGGTGAAAATTTCGCAGCCGCTTTCAGTAATGCCGATGGAATGCTCGCACTGCGCGGAGAGAGTGCGGTCGCGCGTAACGGCGGTCCATCCATCGGAGAGGATTTTCACATGGGGGCGACCCAGATTGATCATCGGTTCGATGGTAAAGATCATGCCGGGCTTGAGTGGAACGCCGGTTCCGGCAGTGCCGAAATGCAGGATATTGGGCTCGTCATGGAAGAGTTTGCCCAAGCCATGGCCAACGAAATCGCGCACCACGCTCATGCGTTCGCCTTCGGCAATGGCCTGGATGGCTGCGCCGATGTCGCCCGTGGTATTGCCGGGCTTTGCGGCGGCAATACCGGCTTCAAGACATTCATAGGTGATTTCGATAAGCCGCTCGGCTTTGCGGGAGATTTCGCCCACGGGATACATGCGGCTCGAATCGCCATGCCAGCCATCAACCACCAGTGTCAGATCGACATTGACGATGTCGCCATCGCGCAGGGGGCGTTGATCGGGAATGCCGTGGCAGACCACGTGATTGATCGACGTGCAAAGCGAGTGGCGAAAACCCTTGTAGAAAATCGTCGCGGGAACGGCGCCATGATCGCGTGCGAATTCATAGGCAATCTGGTCGATTTTAGCGGTTGGAACGCCCGGTTCCACATATTCGCTCAGAACGTCCAGCGCCTGTGCCGTCAGCGCGCCTGCGCGGCGCATGCCTTCAAAACCTTCTTCGCCATGCAGGGGAATGATGCCTGGTGTGCGGCGGGCTTTGGTGGTGGCGTCGACATACGTGATCATGAATAATCTCCTGCCGCCAAAATAGGGGTATAGGCTGGGGATTGGAAGGCCGATCAAGTGCTTGACTTGGCTTTGCTCCACAAGGCATCCAGATTGGCCACCGGATAGAACAATATGAGCCAGACTGATAATCGCGTTACCGCCGGAATGATCGTTATCGGCGATGAAATCCTCTCGGGCCGCACCAAGGACGTCAATATCGGCGCGGTGGCCGACTTTTGCACCGATCTTGGAATCGATCTGATCGAGGTGCGGATCGTCTCCGATGAAATGGACGCCATCGTGGAAGCGGTGAACGCGCTTCGTGCTCGCTGCACCTATGTCTTTACCTCCGGCGGCATTGGCCCCACCCATGACGACATCACCGCAGACGCCATTGCGACGGCCTTTGGTGTCGCGTTGCCGATCAATGCACAGGCACGGGCCATGCTCGAAGCGCGCTGGAAGCAGACTGGCACCGAGGTCAACGAAGCGCGACTGCGCATGGCCCGTATTCCTGAGGGGGCTGACCTGATCGTCAATTCCGTCAGCGCCGCGCCGGGTTTCCGCATCGAAAATGTGCATGTCATGGCAGGTGTTCCAGTGATCATGCGCGCCATGCTTGAGGCGCTGGCGTCGACGCTCAAGGGCGGCAAGAAGGTGATATCAGTCACCGTCAAGGCTGCGGTGGGCGAGGGAACGCTTGGCGGTCCACTCGGCGCGCTTCAGGAGCAATATCCCGATGTGAAGATGGGCTCTTATCCGCAAATGGGGCATGGGCGGGTGATGACCGAGCTTGTGCTGCGGTCTTCGGACCCTGACCGGTTGGCAGAAGCCGCTGGCAAAGTGCGCGAAATGGTCACGGAAGCGCATCGCAAGGCGGGCGTTCCTCTGCCTGACGACGCCTATTGAACCCGGATCATTCGTGTAATGCAGGGAAATCGTTCACGCAGAATTGGCGTGGGCTCCATGTTTTGCTAAGCACTCACCCTTCACGCAATAGCGCGCTCGGCAGGAGAGCAGGTTTTGAGCACAAATAACCAGAAGTCCTTTCCCGTCACCTGGGATCAGTTCCACCGTGACAGCCGCGCGCTGGCCTGGCGTTTGACGAGCCTTGGGCCGTTTGACGCCGTTGTCGCCATTGCTCGCGGTGGCCTTGTGCCCGCGGCCATCGTGGCGCGTGAACTCAATATCCGCACGGTTGAGACGGTGGCCTGCAAGAGCTATGACCACCAGAACCAGACCGGCATCAAAGTGCTCAAGGAAATCAGCCAGCCGGTGCTCGATCTTGCCAATAATGGCGGCAAGGTGCTGATCGTGGATGATCTGGTCGATACCGGCAATACGGCTCGCGCCGTCCGCGAGATGCTGCCCGGCGCGCATTTCGCAACGGTTTACGCCAAGCCGAAGGGCCGCGAAATGGTCGATACCTTCATTACCGAAGTGAGCCAGGATACCTGGATTTTCTTCCCGTGGGATCTCGACGTTGCCTATGTAGCCCCGATTTCGGGCGGCACGGACTGATCCACACGCTGGCGGGCGTGGTGAAATGGTAGACACAAGGGACTTAAAATCCCTCGCCGATAGGCATGCGGGTTCGAGCCCCGCCGCCCGCACCAGTTTAAAGCGCGCTCTTTAGGAGCGCGTCGGCATCCGGCCAGAGATAGATGATCGACTGGCAGGCGAAGTCGTCAATTTTGACATCCTGCACTTTGGCGATTGTGCCGCCCAGATGCGCGTAGAAGGGATGAAATGGGTTGTCCTTGAACGCGGCGATGGCGATTGCCCCGTCTGTGTGGCGAGCGAGCCATTCCGCGCCCTTTGCGAGTAATGCCCGCCCATGGCCGCGCCCGCCTGCCTGCGCATCGACGTAAATCAGGCTGACATAGCCGCCTGTTCCCAGATCGGCCTTGTCGCCTAGAACGACATGCACAAATCCGGTGATCGCCCCCGCTATTTCCGATACGAAAATCGCTTCGGTAGAGGGATCGAAATCGGCGCTGAGAAAGTCATGTAGTTCCGCCCGGCGTAACCCGCGGTCGGCGCGCGGCGCAAGCACATTGGCTGGCATGAAGCCGCCATAGGCCCGCGCCCAGCCATCGGCCAGGATTTCCCCGATGCGGTCGCTATCGGCGAGAGTGAATAGGCGGATATGCGCGTTCATTGCGAAGAGATAGCGCGCGAGGAGACAGGCGACCATTCAAATCTGCGACTGGTCCTCACGCGCGTTGATCCCGGGAGAGGACTTGCCTAGGTTGCTCGGAAATTCAGAACGGGACGATTCATGATCGAACGCATCGACACGGGCATTGCGCCGTCTTCAGCTCCTATCAATGACGCTGTGCGCGCGGGCAAGCATGTGTGGCTGGTGGCCATAGCCGAAGACCCGGTGACGGGCGAAATCGTCGAAGGCGGGATTGAAGCTCAGGCGCGGCGCTGCATCGAAAACCTTGAAATTGCGATCACTGCTGCGGGCGGAACTTTGCGCAATCTGGTCATGGTGCAGATATTTTTGACAGATGCCGACGATGCACCGGGGATGAACGCGGTTTATCGTGAGTTCTTTACCGAACAGCCCTATCCGGTGCGCGCCACGGTGGTGGCCAAGCAATTGCTGGCCAAGGGGCTCAAGATCGAAATTACAGCTCAAGGGGTTCTGGACTGATGCTGCTCAAACGCGACCTGCTCGAAGATATCAAGGCTGGTAAGGTTGATCTCATCTTCCGGCGCTGGAACCGGCCTACGGTCAAAGCCGGTGGCACGCTCAAGACCAAGGTCGGGTTGTTGGCGATCAAGGCCGTGACCGATATGAGCGCTGATGATGTGACCGAGGCCGAAGCACAGCGCGCCGGTTTCAAGGATGTGGCCGATTTCCGGCGTTGGCTTGATACGATGAAAGAGGGTGCGCTGTTTCAACGGATCGAAGTCGGATATGTCGGCGAGGCTTAAGGTATCTTCTGCCCCGTTTTGCTCGACGGGTCGACAGGCAGGCGCTGTCCGGCTCGCGTGTCGTGTCTAGAATGGCACCGGCGCGGTGAAGGTCATGAATTCCTTCGTCGTTGGATGCGTGAAGCCGAGTTCGGCGGCGTGCAATTGCAGCCGGTCGGCGGCGAGCAGGTCCTCGCCTTCGGCGTAAAATGCATCGCCTAGAATCACATGGCCGATGGCCTTCATGTGAACTCTTAGCTGATGCGTGCGCCCGGTGAGAGGCACGAGCTTGACCCGGGTGGCGCTTTCCTCCCGCTCCAGTACCTGCCATTCGGTCTGAGCCGGGCGACCATGATCGTAATCGACACGCTGGCGCGGTTTGTTGAGCCAGTCGGTTGCCAGCGGCAGGTCGATGAGGCCGTTGTCCTCTTCAACCCGGCCGGATACACGCGCCACATAATGTTTGGTGGTTTTGCGGTGTTCGAACTGGCTACCGATAAAGCCGTGGGCAGGCTTGTTGAGCGCCAGAACCAGAACACCCGATGTATCCTTGTCGAGCCGGTGGCACATGCCTGCCTTGGGGTAGCTCTGGCGTGCGCGATATTCCACGCAGTCCCAAAGGCCGGGGTCTTTGCCGGGGACGCTGAGGAGCCCGCTCTGCTTGTTGACCACTAGAATATCGTCATCGACGTGCAGCACGTCGAGGTAAGGGTCCATAGGTGGGCGATAGTCGAGAAGGGTGGGCATTGGAGGCATAGTGCCCCTCTAGCAGAGCGCGGCGGCCTTGACCAATCCGGCCTGACTAAGCTGTGATTATTTCGTGCGGAACGCGGCGAGGGGGTTGGGAATTGTATGGACGAGTTTCGTGAAAGGAGACCGTCATGCATAAAGATCAGGTCAAGGGTGCCGGCAAGCAGGCCAAGGGCGCAATCAAGGATGCCGTCGGTGGTCTGACCGGCAATACCAAGATGCAGGCCGAAGGCAAGATGGACAAAGCAGAAGGCAAGCTTCAGTCCAAAGCCGGTGAGGTGAAGGACAAGGTCAGCAAAGCGCTGAAGCACTGAGTTGACGAGGGCCCCCAAAGGGGCCCTTTCTCATTTGGCGCAGCATGCTGGAATTGCCGCGCAGCGCACCTTATGGTCGCGCCATGGAAACGACGATCTTCGACACGGCTTTGGGCACATTCGGCATTGGCTGGACCGAAATCGGGCTGCGCCGCGTGTTGTTGCCGGGCGATGATTCAGAGGCGATGCTTGCTCGTTTCAGCCGCGATGGCGCAACGCCCGGCTCGCCGACGCGGGCGATTTCTGCGCTTATGGATCGCATCGAGGATTACGCCGAGGGCGAACGGGTCGATTTTTCCGATATCGCGCTCGATCTGTCCGGCATTCCCGATTTTCACCGCCGCGCCTATGAACTTTTGGTCACAATAAGATGGGGCGAGACCTTGACCTATGGCGAGATGGCGCGGCAATTGGGCGATGCCGGGCTGTCGCGTGCCGTGGGACAGGCCATGGGCGCCAATCCAATTCCGCTGATTATTCCCTGCCACCGGGTTCTGGCCAGCAATGGCAAGGCCGGTGGCTTTTCTGCGCCCGGTGGGGCAGGCTCAAAGGTGAAGATGCTGGCGCTGGAAGGCGTTTTTGTGGGTACGCCTCCTGGGCAGATGACATTCGGATTTTGAAATGGGCATTGAGGTCGAGCGCAAATTTCTGGTTCTTGGGGAGAGTTGGCGCGGATCGGTCACCAAGTCCTCGGCCCTGCGCCAGGGCTATCTCTCGACCAATGCGAAAGCGACGGTTCGGGTGCGTATCATTGATGACGCAAGGGCGTTTTTGACCCTCAAGGGACCGACGAACGGCATTTCGCGCGCCGAATTTGAATATGAAGTGCCGCTCGACGATGGCAAGGCGCTGCTGGAAATGGCGCGGCCCAATGTCGTGGAGAAAACCCGCCATATCGTGCCGCACGATGGACTGGACTGGGAGGTCGACGTTTTTGAAGGCGCCCATGAAGGGCTGGTCATGGCTGAGGTGGAGTTGGGCAGTGTGGATCAGGCCGTGTCACTGCCGGACTGGGCGGGGCGCGAGGTCAGCCATGACGACCGATATGCCAATGCCAGCCTGTCACGCGCTCCGGGCGTGCCCAGTGTTGACCCTGACGTGGCGTGAGGGACTAATTCCTCGTCTCGCGGAGGATGCGGGATCATGAAGACCTATAGCGTCAATCAATTGGCCAGCCTTGCTGGCGTCTCGGTGCGTACACTGCACCACTATGACGAGATCGGTCTGCTCAAGCCCGCATTCACCGGCGAGAACCGCTATCGCTATTATGGTGAGGACGAGCTGCTGCGTTTGCAGCAGATTCTCATTCATCGGGAAATGGACATTCCCCTCCAGAAAATCGGCGCCATCCTCGATGCGCCCGGTTTCAACCGGTTGGAGGCGCTGCAAAAGCAGCGGGAGCGTCTGGAAGAAATGGCGAAGCGCTATGCCGGGCTGGTGAGGACGATCGACCGCACGATCGCCCATCTCAAAGGAGAGCGTGAAATGAAAGATACAGAGCTTTATTCTGGTGTGGTGTCCCCGGAAAAGCAGGCAGAATACGAAGCGTGGCTGGTGGAAAATTACGGCCCCGGGATGAACGAGGATATTGCGCGCAGTCGCAAGGCAATGGCCAATCTCGATGCGGATGCGCGAGCCGAAAGTATGGCTGAGCTGAAGCGCATCGAAGACGGCCTCGCCGAGGGATTGCGGCGTGGAGTGCCGCCGCAGGCTATAGCTCTCGATCCGTTGATTGAACAGCATCGACAGTGGATTGCCGCGTCATGGGGGCGGGATTGCACGCCGCAGGCTTATTCCGGTCTGGCCGACATTTACCAGCATCCTGATTTTCGCGCGCGATACGAGTCCATCGAACCCGGTTTTGCCGACTACCTGATCGCGGCAATGAAAGCCTGGGCCAGACGGCAGGACTGAACAGTGCGTTCACACCGAAGTTTGATCCTTGTCATGGAAGCCTCCGCCAAAGCGCACCACTTATGGTGGACAATAACAGGAGATCCAAATGAGCAAGGATTTTTCGGGCAAGGTTGCCTTTGTCACGGGTGCAGCGTCTGGCATTGGTGAAGCCGTTGCCAGGCAATTGGCCGAGCGCGGTGCGAAGGTGGTGATTGCCGACCTCAAGTTGGACGCAGCCCAGGCGCTTGCCGACGCCATCAAGGCCTCCGGCGGTGAAGCCGCTGCCGTGGCCGTTGATGTCGGGCAATCCGACGCTGTCGAGAAGGCAATTCAATTCACCGTCAACACCTATGGAAAGCTTGATGTGGCCGTCAACAATGCCGGTATCGGCGGTGCGCCTGCGCCCCTTGGCGACTATTCGTTCGAAGACTGGCACAAGGTCATCGACGTCAACCTGCACTCGGTCTTCTACTCGATGAAGTTCGAGATTGCCGCCATGCTCAAGTCTGGTGGCGGCGCTATCGTCAATATGGCGTCTATTCTGGGCACAAACGGTTTTGCCAACGCACCGGCCTATGTCACCGCCAAGCATGGTGTCGTCGGTATGACCAAGGCGGCGGCTATCGACTATGCCAAAAAGGGCATTCGCGTCACCGCAGTCGGGCCGGGCTTCATTGAAACGCCATTGCTCGGATCGGCCACGCCCAAGGAGGTCTTTGATGGGCTGCGCGCCCTGCATCCGCTTGGGCGGCTTGGACAGCCGGAGGAAGTTGCGGCATTGACCCTGTTCCTTCTCTCCGATGGTGCGTCCAATATTACCGGCTCATACCATCTGGTCGATGGCGGCTACGCTGCTCAGTAATTCCCGCCTGTCAGGGCTGAACCGATGAGATGATGGGGCCAATGGCGAACCTGCCATGGCCCCATTTTTCCATGCGCTCAAAGATAGCCTTGGCCGCAACCACCTCATGGGCGTGATGAATGCCGGTCGTGATGCGGCCGTTGAGCAGGTCGTCAGCGATTGCCACCGCCATGGCGGCCGTCACCGCCGCTTCCTTTTGCCCAGAGAAGTGGGCGGTTCGCTCAACAGGTTGGCCAGCGATTCTGCCTTTTGCCGTGACCGTCAGAACGCATTTGTCAGACCCGAAAGTGGGCATGTGACTGACGCGGTTCACCAGATTTTCCATAAATCTGTTGCCGCTGAAACTGCGGCCCAACCAGAACAACGTGCTGGTCAGAAACGCTGAGTCGTAGGTGACCCGGGTGATGGTCTCTACGCCATTGAGGGTGCGGTTCAGCACGTGCTGGTCGGCAAAATCCATGAAATAGGCACGGCGCCTGCCGAAATCGGGACCGAAATCGATGATGGCGTCGTCGCGCTTCGCATCGGGATCGAACATTTGCGCAGTGGACCATGCGATGGCGGCAGAGCCATGTTCGTCGCCGGTGCCCATCAACAAGCCGATTTCGATACTATCGACCTGCTCCATATTGGCGGCGGCTTCCATGGCCAGCAAATTGGAAAGGCCCGGGGCCAGACCGACGGAGAGCAATACCGTCCCTGTGGCCGTGAGGGCCTCGGCCTTGCGAAAGAATTCGTCGCCAGCGGTCACATCGATATAGGCGATGGTGCGCGCGGTGACCATTTCGAGAAAGCCGGTTTCGGTCTGGTCGATGCAGACAATAACCAGATCGACCCCTTCCAGTGCAGCTGACCAGGTATCGCTCTTTGCAAGGTCCAGAAGCCGTGCGAGCCCGCCCAAGGCGAGGGCGGTCTCTTGCGCTTTGGCAAGATTTCGGCCCGCCACGATGATCGTGTTGGCAGCATCGCTGGATAGTTGGCGAGCGATCTTGCTGCCAACGGCGCCATAGCCGCCTGCAATCAAAATAGTGGGCATTTGGGGGCTTCTCCTGTGCGTTGGCATCAAGAGATAGGTAGCGCCGCCATGCTCTGCCAGCCGATGCTACAGAACGCCGCTCCAATGTGGGAAGGTTACGATTATTGCCAGCGCTTGAAGCTCTTATGCTGCGGCAGAGCCGCCGTCACCGTGGTCACGATACGGTTCACCGGGTCGGTCACCGGCACTTTCATGACGTTTTCCGTCGCCGGGTCGGGGACTTCCAGCGTGGCAAACTGGCTGTCCAGCAGGCTGGTGGGCATATATTCGTGGCTGCGCTTGGCCATGCGCTCGCCGATAACTTCTCTTGAGCCATCGAGATAGACGAAGAGCACCGGCTCGCCCGCCTTTTCCGTGATGAAATCTCGATAGGCCTTTTTCAACGCCGAACAGGCTCCGACAGCTACATTCTTCTTGCCTGCCGCTTCGACCAAGGCTGCGCTGAGAGCCTCCAGCCAGGGCCAACGATCTTCGTCGGTCAAAGCAATGCCGTTGCGCATTTTTTCTACATTGGCTTCGGGATGATATTTGTCGCCATCGAGGAACGGAGCATGCAGCGCCCGACCGAGGGCTGCGCCCACGGTGGATTTTCCGGAGGAGGACACGCCCATTACGATGATGATGCGAGCAGGCTCAAACTGTGGCTGTGAAGGCGCCGTCGACATAAAGGATGTGTCCATTGACAAAGCGGGAGGCCTCGGAGGCCAGGAAGACGGCAGCGCCGCCGAGCTCTTCTGGTTCGCCCCAGCGTCCCATCGGGGTGCGGCTAGCGATCCATGAATTGAATTTTTCGTCTTTAAGCAGCGCCTCGTTCATTTCCGTGGAGAAATAGCCCGGCGCAATGCCATTGACGTTGAGGCCGTGCCGGGCCCAATCGACCGCCATGCCGCGCGTGAGGTTGGCAACGGCCCCTTTGGTGGCGGCATAGGGCGCTATGGAGGGGCGGGAAAGTTCCGCTAATAGCGAGCAGATATTGATGATTTTGCCGCGCCCGCGCGAAATCATGTGCCGCGCTACGGGCTGCGCGACATTGAATACCGAGGTCAGATTGGTGGCGATGATCTGGTCAAATTTTTCCGGCGGGAACGCCTCCAATGCACTGCGGAATTGCATGCCAGCATTGTTCACCAGAATGTCGACGGGGCCGATTTCGTCTTCGATATAAGTGACGGCCTCATTGATGCTGTCGCGGCTGGTGACGTCAAACGCCACGGCGTTGACGTTGTGCCCCAGTTCAGCCAGGTCGGCGGCGGCTTTGCCAAGGGCCACGCCGTCGCGGGCGTTAAGCACTACCGATGCCCCCGCTTCTGCCAAGGCCTTGGCCATGGCAAAGCCCAAACCGCGGCTTGAGCCGGTGATCAGCGCGCGGCTTCCGCTGAGGTCGAAGGGTGATTGTCTGCTCATGGGGGAGGGCGTCCTGATTTTCCTCTGGCTGCTTGCTAGTTTAGCGGCATGTTGGCCGCAAGGCGACAGTGTGAACTTCCATACAAGAAATGGAATTCGCCTCAGTTTTACGCAATTCGCCCTTCCTTTGGTGGGGAGATTGTGGTCATTTCCCCGCCAGCGCGCCTTTTACGGGCGCATGTTACGACGATTTCGGAAGGGTTTGCGGATGTCGACTGCGGATATTGGTCTGATTGGCCTTGCAGTGATGGGTTCTAATCTGGCTCTCAACATTGCGGAGAAGGGCTATACAATCGCCGTTCATAACCGCTCGCCGAGCCGTATCGACGAATTTGTCGCAGAAGCCAAGGCGCAGGGTCTGGATGGCAAGACCATTCCAAAATATGACCTCGCCGATTTCGTCCAGACCGTTAAGGCGCCGCGTTCGATCATCATCATGGTCAAGGCTGGCCAGCCGGTCGATGACATGATCGAGCAGTTGCTGCCGCATCTGGAACCGGGTGACGCGATCATCGAGTGCGGTAACTCGCTCTATACCGATACGCAGCGCCGCTTTGACTATTTGAAGCCCAAGAATATCGGCTATCTCGGTGTCGGCGTTTCCGGCGGCGAAGAGGGCGCGCGTCATGGTCCCTCGATCATGGTCGGCGGTTCCAAG
>PJUL01000882.1_pt1 | contig 16555 bp, 16 predicted proteins | sample 1512221 | NCBI WGS metagenome assembly PJUL01 (sample SAMN08177667, study PRJNA422409) | Feces metagenome, whole genome shotgun sequencing project.
GGCCAGCCGCTGCCGCTGCAAAGCACCGGCACCACCGGCGAGTTTGTGGCCGGTGTGCGCTACAAGGCCTGGAACCCGCCCTCGGCCCTGCACCCGACCATTGGCGCCCATGCGCCGCTCACGTTCGACATCGTGGACACCTGGATGAATCGCTCGCTCGGCGGCTGCCAGTACCACGTGGCGCACCCGGGCGGGCGCAACTACGACACCTTCCCGGTCAACGCGTATGAGGCCGAAAGCCGGCGGCTGGCGCGCTTCTCGCGCATGGGGCACACGCCTGGGCGGCTGGCGGTACCACCCGCGACGATTGAGCTGCCGGGCAGCCGGGAGTTTCCGTTCACGCTGGATCTGCGTCGAAAAATGAGACCGTAGAGAAGCCACCCTGGGTCGCCTTCGGACAAGGCCAAGCCTGCGCAGGCAGGCTTGGAGCCGCGGCCCTCAGCCCCATGAAGGCAGAAGACGCCCTCGCTGCAGAGCGGCGCTCGCTCGGCGTCATCGGCCGCGCCGGTTTCGACAGGTGCGGGTAACCCGCAGAGTGCCGGCGACCAAATGGCCGAAAATCAAGCGCAGTGAACCACCTCAACGACAGCCTTCCCACACTCGACCCTTCCGAAAGCGCAGCCCACCTGGCGGCCGCGCTGGCGCCTGCCGCCGCGCCGGGACATTTCGATGAGCTTCGCGGGCTTGGCCTGTCTGCTGCTACCACAGCAACAACACAGCCGCCCTCCTCAAATGCTCCTGTTTCTGTAGCTGCCAGCGCTTACTCATCCGGCGCTTGGGCCGAATTTTTTGAAAATCTGGGCTCTGACGGCTTTCAGGACTTGGACCAGCGCATGGCCAGCCTGCAGCGCCAGGTGCGTGACAACGGCATCACCTACAACGTCTACGCCGACGCCGATGGCCCGCAGCGGCCGTGGTCGGTCGACCTGTTCCCGCTCATACTTTCTCAGGGCGACTGGGCGCAGATCGAAAGCGGTGTGCTGCAGCGCGTGCGCTTGCTCGACCGCGTGATGGCCGATGTCTACGGCCCCCAGACGCTCTTGCGCCAGGGTTTGTTGCCCAGCGCCCTGGTGCAAGGCCATCCAGGCTATCTGCGCGCCATGCACGGCGTGCAGCCTGTGGGTGGCATGCACCTGCCGATCGCGGCGTTCGACATGGCACGCGATGAGCAGGGTGCCTGGTGGGTGGTCACGCAGCGCACCCAGGCGCCATCGGGCCTGGGGTATTTGCTGGAAAACCGGCTCCTCATCTCGCGCCTGTTTCCCGAGGCGTTCAGCCAGATGCATGTGCAGCGCCTGGCCGCCACCTACCGCGCGCTGCTCAACGGTTTGCGGCAGATGAGCCCGGCAGGCGCGGATGCGCGCATCGTGCTGCTCACGCCTGGCCCTTACAACGAAACCTACTTCGAACACGCTTACCTGGCCCGCTACCTGGGCCTCACGCTGGTAGAGGGCAGCGACCTCACCGTGCGCGACGCACATCTGTACCTCAAGACGCTGCACGGCCTGCAGCCGGTGCACGGCATCCTGAAACGGCTGGACGATGAGTTTCTGGATCCGCTGGAGTTGCGCAGCGACTCGCGCCTGGGCGTGCCGGGCCTGCTGCAGGCGATCCGTGCGGGCCACGTGCTGGTGGCCAATGCGCCGGGCTCGGCGTTCCTTGAATCGTCTGCGCTGCTGGGCTTCATGCCCGCGCTGTGCCGCCATCTTTTGAACGAGGATCTGGCGCTGCCGTCGCTGCCCACGTGGTGGTGCGGTGAGCAGGCAGCCCAGCACGCCGTGCTGCCGCAGTTGCCCCACAGCGTGATCCGCCCCACTTGGCCAAGCCTGCAGCGCCCCCCCGTTCTGGGCGGCATGCTGTCGGCCCAAGAGTTGGCCGAATGGACTGCGCGCATTCAGGCCCAAGGCGACGAGTACACCGTGCAGGCCTACCAGCCGCTGTCACAGATGCCGACCTGGCGCCCCGCAAGCGGCGATCAGGGCGACAGCGCTGGTGACGGCCACATGACGCCGCGCTCGGTCATGCTGCGTGTTTTTGCGGTGTGCGATGGCCCGGGTTCATGGCGCGTGCTGCCCGGGGGGCTGGCGCGCATCGCCACCGACGAGCGTGAGATCACCTCCATGCAGCGCGGCGGCAGCAGCGCCGACGTGTGGGTGCAGACCGGCGGCCCGGTGGACACCACCACGCTGCTCGCCGACAACCAGACCGCCCCCGCCGTGTCGCACCGCAGCCGGCAAGTCACCAGCCGCGCGGCCGAGAATCTTTTCTGGCTGGGCCGCTACACCGAGCGTACCGAAAACACCACGCGGCTCGCCTCGATGGCGCTGCAGCGCCTGAACGGCGAAGACCAGACCTCCCAGCCTTTGCTGGCATGGCTGAGCGCACTGGCGGTGGGCCAGGGCCTGGTGTTGCCGTCGGTGCCTGCGGCCACGCAAGCGCGGCGGGTGTTTGAGCGCTCGCTTGTCGCGGGGCTCACCCAGCCGGCCCAGGTCACCAGTGTGGGCTACAACCTGCGCGGGATTCTGGGTGCAGCCTCTGCCGTGCGCGACCGGCTCTCCCAAGAACACTGGCACCTCATCGTGAGCACCGAAGCGCAGTTTTTTGCAGAGCAGCCTGCGGGCGCGGACGATGGTGGCGGCGACGGCGAATATTCTCACCTGGACGCACTGCGCCAGTTGGACACTCTGAGCGGTCACACCGCCGCCATCACGGGCCAACAAACCGACCGCATGACCCGCGACGACGGCTGGCGGCTGCTGTCCATCGGCCGGCATCTTGAACGGCTGAGTTTTCTGGCCGCAGCGCTGCGCAGCGGGCTCCAAACGGGTGCCGTGTTCGACGAAAGCGGGTTCGAGGCCATGCTTGCGCTGTTCGACAGCACCATCACCTTCCACGCGCAATACCAGTTGCGCCGCGACATGCCTGCATTGGTGGATTTGCTGGTGATCGACCGGGACAACCCCCGTTCTCTCGGCTGGGTGGCACACACCCTGCGCAGCCGCATCGCCAAGATCGAAGCCGCTGCAGGAACCGGTGGGGAGTCAGCCAACCTGGGCATTCCCGCAGCGGCCGAGTTGTCATCCTTGCCGGCTTTTTGCGTGCAAACGGCAGATGGCCGCTATGCCGCGCTGGAGGATTACCTGGAGCATTGTGTGCGTGGCGCCCTGGGCCTGTCTGACGTGCTGGCCACAAGGTACTTTGCACACTCGGCCGATGCCGTGCGACACAGCTTCGGGGTTTGAGGTCACCATGAAACTCCGTGTGATCCACGAAACGCTGTACCAGTACGCCCCCGCGGTGCAGAACGCCCAGCACCTGGCCCACCTGCGTCCGCGGTCGGACGGTGGGCAGCGGGTCTTGTCCCACACGCTGCAGGTGGCGCCCACCCCGTCCCAATGTGTGGTGGGGCAGGATGTGTTCGGCAACAGCCGCGCCTTCTTGCTGCTGCCTTTCACGCATGAACAACTGTGCGTGCGCGCCGAGACGCTGCTGCACACCAGTGCGCCTCTGCCCGCTCCGCCCGGGGAGCCCTGGGAAGCGGTGCGCGATCGCCTGGCATACCGGCGCGGCATGCCCTACCACCCAGCCGCGGAGTTCGGGTTTGCATCACCCTACATTCCTCGCCACGCGGATTTTGTGGCCTATGCCCGCGAGAGCTTTGTGCCCGGACGCCCGTTGATGGAGGTTGCGCGTGATCTGACTGCGCGCATTCACGCGGATTTTGCCTACACCGCCCACCTCACCGACGCAGGTACGCCCGCCCTGGAGTCGCTTCGGCTGCGCCGCGGCGTGTGCCAGGATTTCGCCCACGTGATGATTGGCTGCCTGCGCAGCATGGGCCTGGCCGCGCGCTACGTCAGCGGTTATCTGCTGACCGAACCGCCACCGGGGCAGCCCAGGCTGGTGGGGGCCGATGCCTCTCACGCCTGGGTGTCGGTGTGGTCACCAGCGCCCGATGCCGGCGACGGCGCGCTGGCACCTGGTGCCATGGCGACCCCGGAGTGGTTCGACCTGGACCCGACCAACAACCGCGCGGCAGGCGAGGACTATGTGACGCTGGCCATCGGCCGGGATTTTTCCGATGTCTCGCCGCTGCGCGGTGTGATCCACGGGGGCGACCACCATGTGCTGCAGGTGGCAGTCACCGTGGAGCCCGCCATATAGCGCACGCAGCGTGCCAATGGAATTGGGCGAAATCGGTCTCTAGCGCTTACCCAGCAACGTTTTTTTGCTATTCTTTTTGGATAAACCAACATCCATTGGCGCAGGCGCTGACACGGGTGCCGCAGTGGGCGGCGAAAGGGCAGCAGGCACGCTTGGCGGAACCGGCGATGAAGGTGGCGGCGCAAGAGACGCAACCGGGGCAGCGGATGCGATGGCTGCGGCCGATGGAGCCTGTGGCAGCACCGGAGCGAGTGATTCAGACGCTGCGGGCCGGCTGATTGCGTCGCGCACCACGTCGTGCACAAACCGGAGCTTGGCCAACGCGTCACCGATCAGCGCAAACGGATAGGCGTCGGACTGCCCAAGGCTGCGCGTGAGGCTGTTGAGCAGCAGCGTGAGCGGCACCAGGTTCTGTAGCATGGCGTCGAAGTCCGGCCCAGGCTGGGCAAAGGGGTCCACGGCAGCGCTGCGCTGGGGGCCGTAGATGCCCGGCACGGTGACCTGAGTGCCGTAGCTCGCCGCCGTTTCCAGCAGATCGACCATGTGAAGGTAATGGGCCCAGGTTTCGGCCCAGTCCTCCCAGGGGTGTGCGGCGGCATAAGCGCTCACATGGTGTTCAACCCAGTCGCCGGTGTCGTTGCCTTTGGCGTAATGGGCCTCCAGCGCAGCGGCGTAGTCTTGGCGCTCGTCGCCAAACACCGCGCGAAACTCTTCCAGGCGACCGCCATCACGAATGAGCTGGTCCCAATAGAAGTGGCCCGACTCGTGGCGCAGGTGGCCGATGAGCGTGCGGTATGGCTCACGCAGTGCGATGCGGCGCCTTGCGCGCTCGTCGTCATCCGCTTCAGCAACATTGAGGGTAATGGTGCCTTCGTTGTGGCCGGTCAACACGGGTGGACCGCCCGGCAGCTCGGCAAGAAACTCAAACACCGGCCCGCTGCGGCCCGGCGCAGGCTCCAGCCCCATGCGCGACAACGTATAGAACAAGCGCCGCTTGGCCGCCTCGATCTGCATCCAGCGCCCCATGTTGGCCACCTCGGAGAGGTCCGGCAGGATGCGGGTCTGGCGGCATGAAACGCACAGCACATCGGGCTCATCAGCGGGCACTGCAAAGTTGCACGCGTTGTATTCGGTGTGATTGCGGCACATGCGGTAATGCTTGCCGCTTTCGTTGGCGCTGGTAGCGCCCTGGGGGCCTGCGCGCTGCCACAGAGCGGGCGGCGAGACATCAGCAACCGGCGGTTCCGGTGGAATGGGACTGGGTGCATCCAGTTCGGCTGCCGCTACAGGTGCTGCAGACACTGCAGACTCCAACGCAGCCGGTGGCGCAACTGGTGCAACCGGCGCGGCATCCGCTCCCGCAGCAACAGGCACCAACGCAGCCATGATCCGCTCGTCGGGCAAGAACGCAAGTTTGTTGCCGCAGTGCAGGCACTGAACACTGTCAAAAAAGACCAAGTGACCACAATGGTCGCAATTGAAAATGCGCATGGTGCTAATAAAGATACGTGGCGTCGATGGATGAATCTGGCGTGTGCCGGTCTGCCGACATCGAATCAAAACGGCCGTGGTTCAGAAAAGCCCAGCACAAGAGCGCGTTTCATAACACTCACCAAAAACAAAAGCAGACCAGGGCCGAAGCCCCGAGTCTGCCAGTGTTACTGCAGCGCCTGCTGGTAGAGCAGACTCAGCCGCTCCGTTCAGGGGCGCACAACAATGCTGTTGCGCACTTCGCGAACGTTCTTGGTGTTGCGGGCGATGTTCTCGGCCTGGTTCTTCTCGGCTTGCGACTTGGCGAAGCCAGACAGTTGAACCGTACCGTTCAGCGTCTCCACACTGATGGAGGTGGCGGACACGTTTTTGTCTTCAGCCATCTTGGCCTTCACGGCGGTGGTGATGCCGGCATCGTCCACATAGGCACCCACGGTTTGCTGCTCTCGGGCAACCGAGCAACCCGTAGCGGTGATGATGGTGGCGCCGGCCAGTGCGGCAAAAGCAAGAGCGCGAACGTGTTTCATGATGTTGTCCTTTAGTTCAGTTGGTTGGAAACGCGGGTGCTTGAAGGCATCAAAACCTACCGGTCTGTTGCACCCTCCGCGACCGGCAGATCAGGGATTCGAGTTCTAGGTAGCCGTTGATCGTTGATCAATAGGTGCTGTGGTGATGGCGGCGCGACGCCCACATCACCAGCGTGGCCAGCAGTGCGCCAGAAGCTGCAGCGATCACGATGGATTTGCCTGGCTGTTCTGCCACGTACTTGCCGGTGGCGTCTGCCGCTTCCGCCACTTGGCGGCGGGCGCGGGCGCTGGCTTCAGCGCAGTAGTCGATGCCTTTGGTGGCCAGTTCCTGAGCACGGGCTGCCAAGTCATCAATGGCAGGATCGGTGTGGCTGCGCAAAGCGCGCACGCCGTCTTGAGCCCGGTCCAGCGTCGTGTTGGCAGCGCTGCGAGTGGACTTCACCGCGTCTTCCGCGCTTTGCAGCACGTCTTCGGTCAGGTTACGGGCGCCGTTGGCAACTTTGTCGGTGGCGGTCTGAATGCTCATGAGAAAACTCCTTGGGATGCGGGTTAAGGGGTTCGACGCCGAGGCGCCGTTGTTGAACGGGTCTCGGGGTGTCAGCGCCTCTTCAGAAGGCCCAGCACAAAGGTCACCACTGCCATGATCACGAACACAAAGAACAGAATCTTGGCGATGCCCACGGCACCGGCAGCAATGCCACCAAAACCGAACAGAGCTGCGATGAGCGCGATAACCAGAAAAACCACTGCGTAGTGCAACATTTCCATCTCCTTCTATCGGGGCCGCGTGTCGGCGGTTTGGTTGGCGAGAGAAGTTCAACGCCTGGAGATGACTGTATGCAACCGGACTCGCGCCGAATGCCGGTAGTCGGCGCACCCCGGTGTCGGCAGCCTTGTGCCTGCCGCGTAGGACAGCACGCACCCGCTTCTGCTAGAGAACTCTGTGCGCAGGCGCACGCAGCGAACGGCCCCAAGGACCGTTGCGCCGCGCAGAAGGGGAAGCCTCAGCCCAGGTGGGAGGACAGTTTGGGCAGCTCGCCCGCGCCGCGCTGAAGCGGCAGCACCGCCGACAGCAGCGTGCCACCGCCCGGTTGCGAGGTGAGCACCAGACGCCCACCAGCGGCCTCTACACGGTGGCGCATGCCAGACAGTCCGTGCGATGTGGGCCGCACTTCGGCAGGGTCAAAGCCCACGCCATCGTCGCGCACCTGCACAGCCACGTGAGTGGGATACGAATGCACGGACACCAGCACCTTCGTGGCCTGCGCATACTTGCCGATGTTGGTGAGGGCTTCCTGCACCATCCGGTACACGGTCAGCTGCGCGGCATCGGGCAATTTCACTGCCTCCAGGCTCGTCTCCACCTCCAGCCCGGCTCGCTCGGCAAACTCCCGTGACAGAATTTCAATGGCCGCGGTCAGACCCAGATTGGCCAACGATGAGGGACGCAGGTCTTCAATGATCCGCCGCTTGAGCGCAATGCCGCTGTTGAGCGTTTCCGTCAGGTGCTTGAGGCGCTCGCTCACGTCAGGCGCAGTGGCGTCGATCTTGGACTTGAGCCGCGCCACATCCAGCTTGGCGGCAGTAAGCAGTGCGCCGAGCTCGTCATGCAGCTCGCGCGCCAGATGACCCCGCTCTTCCTCGCGCACCTCCTGCAAGTGGGTGGCCAATTCGGTCAGCGTGGCGGTGCGATTGCGTACCAGCCCCTCCAGCCGGTCTCTTTCGCGCTCCAGCAGCTCCTGCTCACGCTGGCTGACCGCTTGCAAGGCCTGCGCTTGACGCAAGTACATGTAGAACGCCAGCAGCCCGATGGCAGTCACCGTGGCAATGCCGATGCGCGACAGCATGAGCGATTGCTCGATCTGCTGCTTGCCTTGCTCAACACGCAGGTCGCTACGAGCGCTCAGCTGCAATGCGTGCTTGCGGATGGCCTGCATGTGCTCCTTGCCCACATCGGTGTGCAGGATGAACTTCCACGCATCTTCGTTGCCCTGGCGGCGCAGGCGCAGACTCAGCTCCATCTCAGCGAGCTTGCGCGAAATCTGCCGAGACAGTTGCGCAAACTCCTGCATGTCCTCAGGGGATGACATGAACTGCTCCCGCAAATGGTCCAGATTGGTCTGCACCGAGCCAACAGCATTGTCGTAAGGCTCCAGATAAGTCTCATCACCCGTGAGCAGGTATCCCCGCTGGCCGGTTTCGGCATCCAGCATCCCCTGCAGCAGCGTATTGACGGCGCTGCGCGTGTTCTGGCCTTGCGACATGAGCTCCACGGCATCCTGCGAGCGCATGTGCCCGGTCTCGTTGATACCCACCAGAACCATGGCTGCCAACAGTGCCATCGGCAGGCTCAGCGCCATTTTTCGGACTTTGGGCAGCCAGAGTCGGGTGTTTTCTTTGAGGTTCATACGCATATTCTGGATAATGGCCGATCAACAGGCAGTGGCGTCAACCGAGGATTGCCATGCCGACCCTTCGTTTCAAATCAACGTGCACCAGAGTGGCCCCGCCACTCCCTTGAAAGAAAGATCAATGATCAAGATTGGCATTGTGGATGACCACGCGATTGTTCGTTCCGGGCTGCGGCAGTTTCTGTCGGAGCATGTAGACCTTCGCGTTGAAGGCGAAGCAGGCAACGGCCGTGAAGCCATTGACTTGGTGCGGAATAAGGAAATTGATGTGCTGGTGATGGACCTGTCCATGCCCGGCCAGAGCGGGCTGGATGCGCTGGCAATGCTGCGCGCCAAGGCCCCAGACATGGGCATCCTGATCCTGAGCGGATACCCTGAGGAGCACTACGCCATCAACCTCATCCGCCAGGGCGCCAGCGGCTACTTGAACAAGGAATGTGACCCTGCCGAGATCGTGGAAGCCATCCGCACCATCGCGCTGGGCCGCCGCTATCTGACTCCCGCCGTGGCCGAACTGCTGGCCCAGCAGCTCAACCGCAAGGACGATGCACCGCCCCACGAGCAGCTGTCGGAGCGCGAGTTCCAGGTGTTCCTCAAGCTGGCCAAGGGGGAAACGGCGGGCGACATCGCCAAGTCGCTGTCGCTGAGCGTCAAGACCGTGAGCACCTACCGCACGCGCCTGATGGAGAAGATGAGCTTGTCGTCCAACAGCGACCTGACGTACTACGCGCTCAAGAACCGCCTGATCGACTGACCTACAGCGATACCCCAGTCCGGCTTTGCCGGGCTGGGACAACCAAACAGCCGCACACGGCATGTTGTAAAGAAGTGTGAAGGCCCGCGGCATGAACGCGCGGGCTGGCTCTTAGGCCGAAGGGCCAGACGCTGAGAAGGGTTTCGCCGCAGATTCCATCGCACCAGGGTTGGCGCTGTGCTGGATGCAATAGTCCACCAGGGCGTCGATTTCGTTGGATTTGTCAAACACGGCGTCAACGCCAAGCTGAGCACAGCGCATGCGGACATCGGGGGTGGCATAGTTACTCAGCACCACCATTTTCTGGCCCGGCCGGCGCGAGCGGCAGGCGGCCAGAACACCCAGACCGCTCCCCTGGCGCAAGAAGAGATCGACGATTGCGAGATCCCACTGGTCGCCGTGCGAACTCAACCAATCCTTGCCTTCGTCTTCGGTTTCAGCCACGCCCACGGCCTCTACAGACGCCAACTCTTCCAGCGTCCCGATCAAGTTCTCGCGGATGGTCGCGTTGTCTTCAACGATGTAGGTGCGCAATTTCACAAACAGGTCCACTTTGGCGAACGTTGCAGGGTGCGCGGTTCGAACCTCAAATTTAGGCATTCCAAGCGGGGAATTCTGCCAGCGACTGCACGCTGGGGTTGTAGGAAAGCGCCTACCCACCAACATCCGCGCAGACAGGGCAGTTAGGAACTCGCTGTAAGTGCAGGGTGCTCCACTCCATCGAGCGGCCATCCAACATCAGCAAACGCCCCGTCAGCGAAGGCCCGATGCCGACGATGAGCTTGAGGGCTTCGGCCGCCTGCATTGCCCCCACCACCCCCACCAAGGGCGCAAACACCCCCATGGTGGAGCAGCGCACCTCTTCAAACGACGCCTCTGGCGGAAAGATGCACGCGTAACACGGAGACTGATCGTCGCGCGGGTCCACCACAGTGATTTGAGCATCGAACCGGATCACAGCCCCGGCGACCAAGGGTTTTGCGTGGCGCACACAAGCGGCGTTCACAGCCTGCCGCGTGGCGTAGTTGTCGCTGCAATCGAGCACCACGGTGGCTGCCTCCACCAAAGCACCCAGCGTGGCTGCGTCCACACGGGCCTGCAGTGCGGTGACCTCTACATCGGGGTTGATGGCTGCCACAGCGTGCGCTGCCGATTGGACTTTGGGCATTCCCACCCGCTCAGTGGTGTGCGCAATCTGGCGCTGCAGATTGGTGAGGTCCACCACATCGTCGTCCACCAAGGTGATGTGGCCAACCCCGGCAGACGCCAGGTACAGGGCCGCCGGCGACCCTAGCCCACCCGCACCGATGATCAACGCATGCGCAGCCAATGCACGCTCCTGCCCCTCGATGCCCACCTCGTCGAGCAGGATGTGTCGGGAATATCGGAGAAGCTGGTCGTCGGTCATGGCACAGGGAACTCGGGAAAAAGGGCGAAAAAAAGGCCGGATTCGCAAGAATCCGGCCCGGCGGTCACGGTGTGCGCGAAAAGCTCAATTCTCTTTCTTTTCGTCCTTGCGCTCTGTGAGCGTCTTGCTGATCAGCACGGGCCGCCCCTTGAGCTGGTTCAGGGCCTGCACCAGTTGGAAGTCCTTGTCCGAGCCGAACTCGGGCATCTTGCGGTCGGCGGCAGGCTTTTTGGCCTCCTCTTCCATGCGCTTGCGGGCTTCCTCACGGGCCTTTTCGCGGGCTTCGTCTTTCTTTTCTTCCCCCTGCCCACTGCCCAGGTGCTTGTCCAGATCAGCTTCGCGCATGCGCAGGGCGGCAAAAATGTTGCCCTCTTCCGACTCGTCGATCATGACGTCGGGCACGATGCCCTTGGCCTGGATCGACTTGCCGCTCGGCGTGTAGTAACGCGCCGTGGTGAGCTTGATGCCGGTGTCCGGCCCCAGCGGACGCACGGTTTGCACCGAACCCTTGCCGAAGGTCTGGCTGCCCATGACAGTGGCGCGCTTGTGATCCTGCAGTGCACCGGCCACGATTTCACTGGCCGAAGCAGAACCCTCGTTCACCAGCACCACCAGAGGCACGGACTTAAGGGCCGCGGGCAGACGGCGCAGCGGGTCTCCGCCGCCACGGCGCTGATAGAAATCGGGCGAAGCCTTGTACGTTGCCTTGCTGTCCGCAAGCTGGCCGTTGGTGGTGACCACGGTCACATTCTCCGGCAGAAAAGCGGCAGAGATCGCCACGGCGGCGTCGAGCAAACCGCCCGGGTCATTGCGCAGGTCCAGCACCATGCCCTTGAGGTTCGGCTCCTGTTTGTAGACCTCTTCCACCTTGCGCACAAAATCATCCACCGTGCGCTCCTGGAACTGCGAGAGACGAATCCAGGCATAACCGGGCTCCACCACTTTGCCCTTCACAGACTGCGTCTTGATCTCTTCACGCGTGATCGTGACGGGGAAGTTGCGGCCCTCGTCCTTGCGGAAAATGGTCAGGGTGACTTTGGTGTTGGGTTCACCGCGCATGCGCTTGACGGCTTCATTCAGCGCCAAGCCCTTCACCGCGGTTTCATCGATCTGGGTAATCAGGTCGTTCGTCTTGAGGCCAGCGCGGAACGCAGGCGAGCCCTCGATGGGCGACACGATCTTGATCAGGCCGTCTTCCTGAGTGATCTCGATGCCCACACCCACAAAACGCCCGGAAGTGCCTTCGCGGAATTCCTTGAAGGACTTCTTGTCGAAATACTGGGAGTGCGGATCGAGGCTGGCCACCATGCCGGTGATCGCGTCGGTAATGAGCTTCTTGTCATCCACCGGCTCGACGTAGTCGGTCTTGACAAGCCCGAACACGGCAGACAGCTGCTGGATTTCTTCCAACGGCAAGGGCGTCATCGCCCCGCGTGCCACTGTCTGCAGTGACACGGTGGTCAGCGCACCGGCCACTACGCCAACCGATACCCACCCCGCAATTTTGAGTTTGTGGCCCATACAACACCTTTTCCCGCTTCGATCAATATACACCCGCAGCCCGCGTGCCGCCTTCGTGGAAACGTCAAGGCGCACACGCTCTTGGAATGGCCGAGCCCGCTGCAGTTCCGCGCGGGCACTCACATTGCAGGGAGATATGGCGGGTTTTCCCCGCCTTTACGCGCGCTTTACGCTTTGCCCTGCGATGCGACGGCAGCTGCAGCCTTGGCAGCAGCTTCGGCATCGCCCAGATAGTAGTGGCGGATGGGCTTGAGGTCGGCATCCAGCTCGTATACCAGTGGAATCCCGTTGGGAATGTTGAGGCCCACGATATCGCCCTCGGAAATGTTGTCGAGGTATTTGACGAGCGCACGGATGGAGTTGCCGTGCGCAGCCACCACCACACGCTTGCCCGACCGGATGGCGGGCGCCATCGCCTCGTTCCAGAACGGCAGCACGCGGGCCACGGTGTCTTTCAGGCACTCGGTCAGCGGGACGCTGCCATCGGCCAGGCCTGCATAACGGCGGTCGCTGCGTTCGCTGCGAGCGTCAGTGGCTTCCAAAGCCGGTGGGGGCGTGTCGTAGCTGCGGCGCCATACCAGCACTTGCTCATCGCCGTATTGCTTGGCCATGTCGGCCTTGTTCAAGCCCTGTAGCGCGCCGTAGTGGCGCTCGTTCAGGCGCCAGTCCTTCACCACGGGCAGCCAGGTGCAGTTCATCTCGTCCAGCGTGTACCACAGGGTGTGGATGGCGCGCTTGAGCACACTGGTGAAAGCCAGATCAAACTCGTAGCCCTCGGCCTTGAGCAGCTTGCCCGCAGACATAGCCTGGGACACGCCGGTGGGCGTCAGATCGACATCGGTCCAGCCGGTGAAGCGGTTTTCAAGGTTCCAGGTGGATTCGCCGTGGCGGATCAGGACAAGTTTGTACATGGCAGGGCGGGGGCAAAATCAAGCATTCTAAAATTACGCCGTTCGCCAACCCAAGGAAACTTTGTGAAATTCATTATCGACAACTGGTATCTGTTCATAGTTGCGCTGGCCTCGGGCAGCATGCTGCTGTGGCCATTGATCAAGAACGCCAGTGGCGGTTCGCTGACGCCTGCAGGTGCCGTGCAGCTCATCAACCGCGAAAAAGCCGTGGTCATCGACGTTTGCGAGACCGAGGAATTTGCCGCAGGCCACGTGGGCGGTGCCAAGAATGTGCCGCTGGGCCAGTTGGAAGAACGTTTGCCCTCTGTGGTGAAGAACAAGGCGCTGCCGGTGATTCTGGTGTGCGCCAGCGGTGCCCGCGCCAACCGCGCCGTGGGCATTGCCAAAAAGCTGGGCTACGACAACGCACAGGCGATGGCCGGTGGTCTGAAGGCTTGGCGCGAAGCCAGCCTGCCGGTGGAAAAAGCGTAAACCACCCCCATCTGCCCTAGATACCCACTTCACACGCTTCAGGAAGGACTTCGCCATGCAAGCCGTCAAGATGTACACCACCGCCGTTTGCCCCTACTGCATTCGGGCCAAACAGATCCTCAAATCCAAGGGCGTGGAGCAGATCGAAGAGATTCGCATCGACACCGACCCCGCAGCGCGCAGTCACATGATGGAGATCACCGGCCGCCGCACGGTGCCGCAGATCTACATCGGCGACACCCATGTGGGTGGACACGACGATCTGGTGGCGCTGGACAGCCGCGGCGAGCTGATGCCCTTGCTGGGCGCTGCCTGACCGCCTCTTCGGGCGCTGCATAATGCAGCCCCATGTGCCCGCTGCGGGAGCTGCTCCCCGGCGGGTTTTGTTTTGCTAGCAATTTGTAAGAGCAAAGAGACTTCACCATGGCCGACCAAGAAAATCCCGTCTTCCAGATCCAGCGCGTCTACCTCAAGGACATGTCGCTCGAACAGCCCAATTCCCCCGCCATCCTGCTCGAACAAGAGCAGCCCAGCGTGGACATTCAACTGGGCGTGGAAGCCACTCCCGTGGCCGAAGGCATCTTTGAAGTGGCCGTGACCGCCACCGTGCAGACCAAGATCAAGGACAAGACCGTGTTCCTGGTCGAAGCCAAGCAGGCTGGCATCTTCGAGATCCGCAACATCCCCGAAGACCAGATGGGCGCCATCATGGGCATCGCATGCCCCCAGATCGTGTACCCCTACCTGCGCGGCAACGTGGCCGACGTCATCAACCGCGCCGGCTTCCCGCCCGTGCACCTGGCGGAAATCAACTTCCAGGGCATGTACGAGCAACAGCAAGCCCAGGCCGCCGGCCAAGCATCACCCATCATCACGCAGTAACTAACCCGCCAGTGGCTTGAGGCCTTTCAAGCCTTTTAGGCCTCCAGTGCTTGATACACAAGCGCTAGCAGCTATGAAAATCATAGTATTAGGAGCAGGTGCCTGGGGCTCTGCGCTCGCCATGAGCGCGGCCCAGCACCCTGCCCGGCACGCGGTGACGCTATGGGCCCGCGATGCGGCCCAGGCGCACAGCATGCGCGCCCAGGCGCAAAACGCCCGCTATCTGCCGGGCATTCCTTTTCCCCATTCCCTCTCTGTGGCCGATGGCGACTTCCGTGCACTGCTGCCCGGCGCCGATCTCGTCATCGTGGCCACACCCATGGCGGCACTGCGCAGCATGCTGCAGGCGCTTTCGGGTTGCACCGCCCCTGTCGCATGGCTTTGCAAGGGCTTTGAGGCCGTGCAGACGGGTTCAGGTTCAAGCGCTTTTGGGCTGCTGGCGCATGAGGTGCAAGCGCTGATAGCTCCCGATTTGATAGCAGGGGTTCTCAGTGGGCCCAGCTTTGCGCAAGAGGTGGCCACTAGCCAGCCGACCGCGTTGGTGGCTGCGAGCCCCCATGCCGCCGTGCGCGACGCCCTGGTGCGGGCCTTCCACAGCCCCAGCGTGCGCGTGTATGCCAACGAGGACATCGTGGGCGTGGAAGTGGGCGGCGCTGTGAAAAACGTGCTGGCCATTGCCACCGGCCTGTGCGATGGGCTGGCGCTGGGGCTCAATGCCCGGGCGGCCCTCATCACGCGGGGTTTGGCAGAAATGACGCGCCTGGGCATGGCGCTGGGTGCGCGGCCGGACACCTTCATGGGCCTGTCAGGGCTGGGAGACTTGGTGCTGACCGCGACCGGCGACCTGTCGCGCAACCGGCGCGTCGGTTTGCTGCTGGCCCAAGGCCAGACACTGCAGCAGGCGGTGCAATCGTTGGGTCACGTGGCCGAAGGCGTCTACAGCGCCCGCACGGTGGCGCAGCGGGCGGCCGTGCTGGGCGTGGACATGCCCATCACCCGCGCCGTGGTGGCTTTGCTGGATGGGCAGGTGAGCCCTGCGGATGCCGTGGCCCAGCTCATGGGCCGCGGGCCCGCCTCCGAGCTGGGGTAGCCGCGCACAGCCACGCCATTCATCTGGTACAGACAAAAAAACCACAGGGCGCCCCGTTGCAACGGCAGCGCCCTGTGGTTTTTGGGGGCTTGGGTTGGTGTGCCTGCTTGGAATCAGAACACGCCCAACAGCATGAGCAGCAGAACAACAGACAGTGGGACGCCGAGTAGCCAGGCAATGATGGGCATGGTGATCTCCTGAAAAAGTTGAAGTGGATAAGTGATTCCACTGTAGGCCCCCGTTCTTTTCACCCGTGTGCGCCAGCACTGCGCCTGCCCGTAGTCCCGTGCCTACCTGGTGTCGGCCTCAAACCCGCGCCAGTGCGCGCAGCCCGTCAGAACCCCAGCTCAAGGGCCAGCAGTTCGTCCACGGTCTGGCGGCGGCGGATGAGGCGGGCCTGGCCACCGTCCACCAGCACCTCTGCGATCAGCGGGCGCGAGTTGTAGTTGGAGGACATTGAGGCGCCGTATGCGCCCGTGTCATGGATGACCAGCAGATCGCCCACCTCGGCGCCCGGCAGGTCGCGCGGAAGCACCACACCGCCGTCGCCTTGGGTGAACACATCGCCCGATTCGCACAGCGGGCCCGCCACCACCGTGGGGCGCTCGGCCGCCGTGGTGCCGTCGCGGCGCAGCACGCTCATGGCGTGGTAGCTGCCGTACATGGACGGACGCATCAGTTCGTTGAAGCCGGTGTCGACCAGCACAAAGTGGTTGTTGCCCGCGTTCTTGGTGGCGCGCACCTGCCCCAGCAGCACGCCGGATTCGGCCACCAGGAAGCGGCCGGGTTCGATCTCCAGGCCCAGTTGGTGGCCCACGATGGCCTCGGCCTGCTGGCGCGCGGCGTCCCACAGGCCGTGGTAATGCTGCGTGTCCACCACCGGGTCGCCACTGCGGTAGGGGATGGACAGGCCACCGCCGGCCGA
>PJUL01000885.1_pt1 | contig 16534 bp, 10 predicted proteins | sample 1512221 | NCBI WGS metagenome assembly PJUL01 (sample SAMN08177667, study PRJNA422409) | Feces metagenome, whole genome shotgun sequencing project.
AGGCTCAGGCCCGAAGCCGCCGACTTGGCCCCTTCGGCGTCGAGGAACTGGTTGCACCCCCAGCCGACGAGCACCCCCAGCACCATCGCGCCGATGATCAGATAGGCGAAGCGTTTGTTCATCGGGCGGAACCTCTGCGCATGCGGCCGGCGAGCCGCCTGTCGCTCAGGCGTCCGCAAGGTGCGTGAATTTTGGGGAAAGGGCGGACAGCGGGGCCGGAAAGGCCGGTCCCGGTCAGGAACTAAGGGCGCGAGCGCGCCGTGATCAGGAGGCGGCGGCCTTTTGCAGGCGCTCGTAGCGGCTCAGGAGGCGCTCCCAGGTGACCCGCTTGATCGGCTCGCCCCGGCGCAGCTTGGTCCAGGTGGTCTCGCTGATCCCGTAGACGTTGTTGAGGTGCTCGCGAGTGATGGCGGGCAGGCGGCTCTTCAATCGCTCGAAGTGTTCGGCGGGGATCTGGATCACGTCCGGCATAACGGTCCCGTAGCTCTGTTCAGAAGGCCGACTTAAGCGGCCCGCATCTATCAAGACGCAGTCGCACGACGTTTCCTCACGTTCGGCGACAAAATATTTTCTCCTTACCAATCCGTGACTTGGCTTTACGGCAAAATGTCGTCGGGAAGATGTGGGTTCCGCAACAGGCTGCGTCTTGAAGTTCGGAAGCGCGAGGGGCGTGACCGAATACGAAGGGGACTAAGCGATGCGATCCAGCACCTTGCGAGCGATGATGGCCGGCGGTTGCGCCTATGGCGCCCTGATGATCGGCGCGGCCGGCGCCTACGCCCAGGAGGCCGCGCCGGCGCCGGAAGAGCCCCAGGCCGTCGAGGCCGTGGTCGTGACCGGCTCGCGCATCGCCCGTCAGGACTATGTGGCCAACAGCCCGATCCAGACGGTCGGCGCCGCGGCGATCGAGGCCACCGGCCAGGTGACGGTCGAAAAGGCCCTGTCGCAGATGCCCCAGTTCACCGGCTCGTTCGGCCAGGGCAACACCGGCTCGACCAGCACCGGCCTCAACGGCGGCCAGTCCTACGCCAGCCTTCGCGGCCTGGGCGCCAAGCGCACCCTGATCCTGCTGGACGGCCGCCGCCTGCAGCCGTCCAACCCCGACGGCTCGGTCGACCTCAACATCATCCCCGAAGCCCTGATCGAGAACGTCGAGGTCATCACCGGCGGCGCCTCCACCGCCTACGGCTCGGACGCCACCGCCGGCGTCGTCAACTTCAAGCTCAAGCGCAGCTTCGAGGGCCTGACCGCCGACGCCCAGTACGGCATTTCCGAAAAGGGCGACGCGGAGTCGTTCCGCTTCTCGGTGACCGGCGGCTCGTCCTTCGCCGACGGCAAGGGCCGGGCGGTGCTGTCGTTCGACTACACCAACCGCGACCGCGCCCTGCAGAGCGCCCGCGACTACTACATCTTCCGCACCTCGGCGCCGGGCCTGTCGACCATCCCGCAGGGCACGGTGCTGTTCGGCGCCAACCTGCCGACCCTGGCCTCGATCAACAGCCTGTTCCAGGGGACCTACGGCACGGCGGCCCTGACCGGCAACAGCGCCGGCCGCTACACCGGCCAGCTCGGCTTCAACACCGACCAGACCCTGTTCTCGACCTCGGGCGTGCCGGTCCTGAACTTCCGCGATCCGCAGACCGACAACGCCTACATCGTCAACGCCAACGCTTCGGGCACCTCGCAGCAGGTGAACTTCGGCTACAACGGCAGCTCGATGCAGTCGGACCTCGACCGCTACGCGGTGTTCGCTAAGGTCGACTATAACCTGACCGACAATCTGCGGTTCTTCTCGCAGTTCACCTTCACCGACTACACCTCGGTGGGCGTGTCCAACCCGACCCTGGCCTCGAACGTCTACGGCCTGACCGTGCCGGTGACGAACCCGTTCATCCCCAACGACTTCAAGGCCATCCTGGCCTCGCGCCCGACCCCGAACGCCGCTTTCACCTTCTACAAGGCCCTCGATATCCTGGGTCCGCGCGTCCAGAAGTACAGCTACGACGTCTTCCAGTTCACCAACGGCCTGTCGGGCGACACCGGCTTCCGCGACTGGACCTGGGACGGCTACGTCTCGTTCAGCCGCGCCAAGTTCGATAACGAGCAGACCGGCGGGGCCAGCGCCAGCGCCATCTCGCGCCTGCTCAACAGCCCGACCGGCGGCACGGAATACTGCGCCGGCGGCTGGAACCCCTTCGGCAACCTGACCCCGTCGGGCGAGTGCGTGCGCTACATGTCGCGCCGCACGCTGAACCAGAACAGCCTCGAGCAGCGCATGGTCGAGGTGAACGTCTCGGGCTCGCTGTTCGACCTGCCGGCCGGGACGATCAAGTTCGCCGCCGGTACGGACTACCGCTCCAACGAATACACCTTCAAGCCCGACAGCCAGCTGAACCAGCCCGACGGCACCAGCGACATCCTCGGCTACAGCGTGCTGCGCGACGCCTCGGGCTCGGTCGACACCTACGAGGTCTACGGCGAGCTGCTGGTCCCGATCGTCAAGGACCTGCCCTTCATCCAGGAGTTCAATCTCGACCTCGGCTACCGCTATTCCGACTACAGCTCGGTGGGCGGGGTGCAGACCTACAAGGCCGACTTCGACTGGAAGATCATCGAGCCGGTGCGCCTGCGCGGCGGCTACAACCGCGCCATCCGCGCCCCCAGCGTCGGTGAATTGTACGCTCCCGTCTCGACGGGTTCGGTGGCCATCGGCACGGCCTCGTCGACCACCACCAACGGCGACCCCTGCGACGTCCGCTCGTCCTACCGCACCGGCGCCAACGCCGCGGCGGTCCGCACCCTCTGCCTGGCGCAGGGCGTGCCGACGGCGATCATCGACAGCTACCAGCTGGGCACCGCCCAGGTCTTCGCCCTGACCGGCGGCAACCCCGACCTGCAGGAAGAAACGGCCGACACCTACTCGTTCGGCGCCGTGCTGCGCTCGCCGTTCGAAGGCCCGCTGCTGAGCCGGATCACCGCCTCGATCGACTGGTACGACATCAAGGTGAAGGACGCGATCGGCAGCCTGTCGATCGTCAACGCCTTCCAGTTCTGCTTCAATTCGGGCGGCGCCAACCCGACCTATGACCCGAGCAACTACTACTGCTCGCTGCTGACCCGCAATTCGGCCAGCGGCGTGCCGACCAACCCGGTCCAGCCGCTGCTGAACCTGGGCCAGTTCCAGACCACCGGCGTCGACGTGCAGGTCGACTGGAACTTCGACTTCGCCGACACCCTGCTGGACAAGATCCCCGGTTCGCTGTCGGTCAACGTGGCCCTGGGCTACACCGACAAGTTCAAGATCCAGAGCCTGCCGGGGGCTGCGGTCTACGACTATGTCGGCACCATCGGCACGGGCGTCGAAAGCACCGCCGGCACCGCTCACCCGAAGTGGAAGTCGGTCACCTCGACCACCTACACCTGGGGTCCGGCGAGCGTGGGCCTGCGCTGGCGCTGGATTGACGCCATGGAAAACTCCGCCAAGGTGGTCACCCCGACCAGCACCTCGCGCGGCGTCGTCTCCTACAACGCTTTCGACTTCAACGGCCGCGTCAAGCTGCCGTGGGACACCGACCTGCGCTTTGGGGTCAACAACCTGTTCGACAAGGCCCCGCCGCAGGTGGGCGACACTGAGGGCAACTACGACGCCCAGAACTACGACGTGCTGGGCCGCTCCTACTACCTGGGCGTCCGCAAGCGGTTCTAAGAGTCTCTAGATAGGGCGCGTCGGCCCCCTTTGACGCGCCCGGCCTTCGCCGCCGATCCCCCCCGGCGGCGGCGAAGAGGGGCGTCGGTCTTGGCGGGCCGGCGCCCTTTTCGCGTTTGGGTCAGTGCGCCAGCACGCCCGCGACCGCCAGGGCCGCGACGGCGATGCCGGCTCCGCCCAGGGCCAGGACCCTCAGGTCGCGCCATACCGAAGGCTCCGGCGGATCCCAGCTGGCGATCTCGGCCTCGACGGCCCGCACCGCCTCGACGGCGTCGCGGCGGCGGGGCTGGGCGATCCAGGCCTCGAACGCCTCGTGGTCCGCCTCGCCGGCGTCGGGCGCGCGCAGGCGCTCCAGCCAGGCGGCGGCCTCGCGCACGTCTTCTTTGGTCCGGGTCATTTCGGCGTCCCTCCGTCCTCGGATGAAGCGGAGGCCGTTGTTCCGGGAGACTGTTACGGCCGAATGTCGCGCCGGACGTGCGGCGATATCCAGGGTTGTCCGGCGGGCGCCGCGCAGGCTGGGCGCCCGCGAAATCGGCGATGGCGGAGCCTTGATCACCCGCTTCGTCAAACTGCAACCTGGGCGCAATAATCGCGAAACCGAAAGTCGCCATTGCGCACGCTCAGTCGCCCCCAGCGTGAGAGCGTGGTCATGGACTTTCTCGAACAGACCCAGTTTCACAATCGCATCTGCGAGGACCTCGAAGAGGCCATGGCCGGCGGCCGCCAGGTCGACGCCGTCGCCGTCCGCGCCGAGCGCCAGTGCGCCGCGGGCCAGTGGCTGCACGGCGAGGGCCACCGGCGGATGCCGGGCAGCCACCTGCACCTGCACTGCCTGGAGGCCCACCGCGAGTTCCATCGCGTCGCCGGCCAGGTCGCCGACCAGGTCAACCGCGGCGCCGTCGCCGACGCCCGCCGCAGCTTGCGCAACGGCGGCGCCCTGGCTCAGGCCAAGGCCGACCTGACCGCCGCCTTCCGCAAGATGCGCATCGCCGCCGAGACGACGGCCGGCTAGGGGGCGAAGACCCGCCCCTCATTTTCGTCATCCCGGCCGCAGCGCGCAGCGCGGAGAGCCGGGACCCAGGGGCGGCCGCATTGCGTTGGAAACCGCCGGGGCGCTTGATCGATCCTCCGCGCCCAGTCCCCTGGGTCCCGGGTCTGCGGCCCGCTGCGCGGTCCTTCGCCCGGGATGACGAGCCTTTGTTGGAGGGGAAGGACTACTCCTTCACCCCCGTCCATCCGCCCCCGAGCGCCTGCACCAGCGCAACCGCCGCCGCCTGGCGCGACACCCGGGCCGTGGCCAGTTCGCGCCGGGCCGACAGGGCCGAGGCCTGGGCGGTGACGACGTCGGTATAGGCCACTTGGCCGGCGCGATACTGGTTCAGCAGCATCTGCTCGGTCTGGTCGGCGGCGGTCGAGGCCGTCTGCAGGAGGGCGTACTGGCGCTCCAGCACGCGTACGGCCGTCAGCTGGTTCTCGACGTCCTGGAAGGCCTCCAGCGCCGTCTGGCGATAGTCGGCGGCGGCCGCGTCGTACGAGGCGCGGGCCTGGGCCACCTGGGCCTTGCGCGCGCCGGCGTCGAACAGGGTCTGGGCCGCGGCCAGGCCCAGCGACCAGGTGTTGGTCGAGGCCGCGAACAGGTCGCCAAGCTTGGTGGCGCTGCTCGAGCCGTCGCCGGTCAGGGTGAAGGTCGGGAAATAGGCGGCGCGGGCCACGCCGATCTCGGCGTTGGCGGCGGCCACGCGGCGCTCTGCGGCGGCGACGTCGGGACGGCGCTCCAGCAGGGTCGAGGGCAGGCCGACGGGGATCTCCGGCACGCTGGCCGACCAGTTGGGATCGGCGGCGATCGTGAAGCTGCTGGCCGGCTCGCCGACCAGCACCGCCACGGCGTTCTCGTAGGTGGCGCGGGTCTGGCTCAGGCCCTCCAGGGTCGACTGAGCGTTGGCCAGGGTGGTCTGGGCCTGCAGCACGTCCGAGCGCGGGGCGATGCCGGCGTCGTAGCGGTTCTGGGTGATCTTCAGGGACCGCTGGTAGCCCTCGACCGTGGCCTGGACGAGGGCGATCTCGGCGTCGGTCTGGCGCAGGCCCAGATAGTTGGTGGCCAGTTCGCCCTGGGCGGACAGCTCGGCGGCCGCCAGGTCGGCGGCGCTGGCCTGGGCCGAGGCCTTGGCGTTGTTGACGGTCGCGCGGATGCGGCCCCAGACGTCCGGCTCCCAGCTGGCGCCGATGCCGGCCTGGTAGCGCTCGCCCTTGCTGGACGAGGAGGCGCCGCCGCCGCCGGTCTTGGTGGCCGAACCCGACAGGTCGATCGCCGGAAACAGCGAGGCGCGCTGCTCCTTCACCAGGGCGCGGGCCTGGCGATAGGCCGCCTCGGCCGAGGCGATGGTCTGGTTGTTGACCTTCACGCGCTGGGCCAGGGCGTCCAGCTGCGGATCGCCCAGCAGGGTCCACCAGTCGCCACGATCGACGTGGTCGGCCGGATCGGCGGCCTTCCAGCCGTCCAGCGCCTTCCAGGCGGGGGGCGTCGGCGAGGCGAGCTTGGGGGTCTCGTAGGCCGGCGTCGTCGAGCAGGCCGCGACGAGCGCGAGCAGGGGAAGCGAAGTCAGAAAGCGGGCGGTCATCGGGCGGGCTCCGGCGGGGCGGGCATGTGGGTCAGGTCGCGCTCGTCCTTGCGCCGCTTGCCGCGCAGGCGGTCCATGTAGACGTAGACGACCGGGGTGGTGATGAGGGTCAGCAGCTGGCTGGCGATCAGGCCGCCGATGATGGTGATGCCCAGCGGCCGGCGCAGCTCGGCGCCTTCGCCAAAGCCGATGGCCAAGGGCAGGGCGCCCAGGGCGGCGGCCAGGGTCGTCATCAGGATCGGGCGGAAGCGCAGCAGGCTCGCCTCGCGCACCGCCTCCAGCGCCGTCAGCCCCCGGGCCCGCTGGGCCTCCAGGGCGAAGTCGATGATCAGGATGGCGTTCTTCTTGACGATGCCCAGCAGCAGGAACACTCCGATCAAGGCGATGATCGAGAACTCCATGCCGAACAGCAGCAGGGCCAGCACCGCCCCGACGCCGGCGGCGGGCAGGGTCGACAGCACCGTCACCGGGTGGACGTAGCTCTCGTAGAGGATGCCCAGCACGATGTAGATCGCCACCAGCGCCGCGGCGATCAGATACGGCTGCTGCTTCATCTGCTCGTTGTAGCTGCGGGCGCTGCCCTGGAAGCTGCCGCGCACGCTGGTCGGCAGGCCGATGTCGGCCTCGGCCTGGGTGATGGCCGCCTGGGCCTGCGACAGCGACACCCCGTCGGGCAGGTTGAACGACACGGTGGTCGCCAGCTCGCCGTTCTGGTGGTTGACCGAGGTCGGGGTGGCGTTCTGCGAGACGCTGGCGATGGCCATCAGCGGCGTCATCGGCGTGGCCGAGGTGTTCAGCGTCGAGCCGGTCGAGGCGTCGCGCAGCGACGGATTGACCGACGCCCCGCTGGTGCTGGCCGTGGTCGTGCTGTCGCTGGACGAGGTTGGCACATAGACGTCGTTCAGCGCCTCGGGGCCCTGGGCGAACTTCTGGTTCCACTCCAGGATCACGCCGTACTGGTTGACGTCCTCGTAGATGGTGGCGACCTGGCGCTGGCCGAAGGCGTTGTAGAGCGCGTTGTCCACGGCCTTGGGCGTGACGCCCATGCGCGAGGCGCTGTCGCGGTCGATGGTGACCAGGGTCTCGACGCCGTTCTCCGACTGGTCGCTGTCGACGTCGGTCATGACGTCGGAATGCTCCTTCATCGCCTCGGCCAGCTTCGGCGCCCATTCCTTGAGGGCGGCGCTGGAGTCGCTGGTCAGGGTGTACTGGTAGGTCGAGTTGCTCGACCGCCCGCCCATCCGCACGTCCTGCACCGGGTTGAGGAAGATCGACAGGCCGGTGACCTTCTGCAGCTGCGGCCGCAGGCGGGCGATGACGGCGCTGCCCTTGTCCTTGCGCTCGGAGGCGGGCTTGAGGTTGACGAACATGAAGCCGCCGCCCGAGCGGTTGCCGCCGGTGAAGCCGACCACGGTGTCGACGGCCGGGTCCTTGCGGATGATGTCGACCACGGTCCGCAGCTTGGCCTGCATGACCTGCGAGGAGACGCTTTCGTCGGCGCGCATGCCGGCCATCAGCTGGCCGCTGTCCTGCTGCGGGAAGAAGCCCTTGGGCACGGCGATGTAGAGCCAGATGGTCATGCCGATGACCGCGATCAGGATCATCAGCACCAGCGGCTTGGCCGCCAGGGCCCAGTCCAGGCTGCGGGCGTAGAGGCGCTGGACGCGGTCGAACAGCTTCTCGAAGGCGCGGGCGATGCGGCCTTCCTGGTGACCCTCGGGGCGGGCGCGCAGCAGGTAGGCGCACATCATCGGCGTGGTCGTCAGGCTGATGACCAGCGAGATCAGCACGGCCGCCGACAGGGTGACGGCGAACTCGCGGAAGAGGCGCCCGACCTGGCCGCCCATGAACAGCAGCGGGATGAACACCGCGACCAGCGAGACGCTGATCGACAGCACGGTGAAGCCCACCTCGCGGGCGCCCAGCACGGCGGCCTTGAAGCGGTCCATGCCCGCCTCGATGTGGCGTTGGGTGTTCTCCAGCACGACGATGGCGTCGTCGACCACGAACCCTGTCGCCACGGTGATGGCCATCAGGGACAGATTGTTGAGCGAGAAGCCCAGCAGGTACATGACGCCGAACGTGCCCAGCAGCGAGACGATGGTCGCCGCCGTCGGGATGAAGGTCGCCCGGGCGCTGCGCAGGAAGGCGCTGACCACCAGCACCACCAGGATGATCGAGATCAGCAGGGTGATCTCGATCTCCTTCAGCGACGAGCGGATCGAGTTGGTGCTGTCGCTGGCCACCTGCACGCTGATGTCGCTGGGCAGCTGGGCGCGCAGCTCGGGCAGGGCCTCGCGCACGCTGTCGACGGTCTCGATGATGTTGGCGCCCGGCTGGCGGGTGATCAGCACGATGATCGCGGGCTTGCCGTTAAAGAGGCCCAGCGTGCGGGTGTTGGCGACGCTGTCCTTGACGTCGGCCACGTCCGACAGCTTGACGCCGGCGTCGCCGCGCCAGGCCACCAGCAGGCCGGCGTAGTCGGCCGCGGTGCGGCCGCTGCTCGAGGTGTAGATCTGGTAGCGCTTGCCGTCGCCTTCGAGGGCGCCCTTGGGCCGGTTGGCGTTGGCCGCCTGGATCGAGGCGCGCACGTCCTCCAGGCTCACCCCGTACTTGTTGAGCAGGAAGGGGTTCACCGAGATCCGCACGGCCGGCAGCGAGCCGCCGCCGATCTCGACCCCGCCGACGCCCTGCACCTGCGAGACGCGCTGGGAGACGATGTTCGACACCGCGTCGTAGATCTGGCCCGGCGTCTTGGTGTCCGAGGTCAGGGCCAGGATGATCACCGGCGAGTCCGACGGGTTCATCTTGCTGTAGGTCGGGTTGCTCTTCAGCGTCGCCGGCAGGTCGGCGCGCGTGGCGTTGATGGCCGCCTGCACCTCGCGGGCGGCGCCGTCGATCTTGCGGTTGAGGTCGAACTGCAGGGTCACCCGGGTCGAGCCCGACGAGCTCTGCGAGGTCATCTCGTTGACGCCGGAGATCACGCCCAGGCGCCGCTCCAGCGGCGTGGCGACGCTGGAGGCCATGGTCTCGGGGCTGGCCCCCGACAGGCTGGCCGACACCGCGATGGTCGGATAGTCCACCTGCGGCAGGGGCGAGACCGGCAGCACGAAGAAGCCGAAGATCCCGGCCATGGCCAGGCCGACGGTCAGCAGGACCGTAGCCACCGGCCGGCGGATGAAGGGCGCCGACAGGTTCATGACGGCAGCCCCGGCAGCGGACGCTCGACCCGGCCCTCGTCGGCGTTCCCGTCCTCGCGACGGCCCTTGGCGCTGGGCGCCAGGCGGTCGAAGGCCAGATAGACGACCGGCGTGGTGAACATGGTCAGCAGCTGGCTGACCAGCAGGCCGCCGAAGATGGCGATGCCCAGCGGACGGCGCAGCTCGGCGCCTTCGCCGAAGCCCAGCATCAGTGGAACGGCGGCGAACAGGGCCGCCAGCGTGGTCATCAGGATCGGGCGGAAGCGCAGGATGGCGGCCTGGAAGATCGCCTTCTCGGGCGACTTGCCCTCGTTGCGTTCGGCCTCGATCGCGAAGTCGATCATCATGATCGCGTTCTTCTTGACGATGCCGATCAGCAGGATGATGCCGATGATCCCGATCACGCCCAGGTCATTGCCCGTCACCCACAGCGCCAGCAGCGCCCCGACCCCGGCCGACGGCAGGGTCGACAGGATGGTCAGCGGGTGGATGTAGCTCTCGTAGAGCACGCCCAGCACGATGTAGACGCAGACCACGGCCGCCAGGATCAGCCACAGCTGGTTGCTCAGCGAGTTCTCATAGGCCCCGGCCGCGCCCAGGAAGGTGTGGGTCACCGACGTGGGCATGCCGATGTCCTTCATCGCCTTGCGCACCTCGTCCACCGCATGGCCCAGCGACACGCCGGGCGCGGTGTCGAAGCCGATGGTGGTGGCCGGGAACTGGGCGACGTGGGTCACCTGCAGCGGCGCCTGCTTTTCCTTGATGGTCGAGAAGGCCGCCAGCGGGGCGGGCGAGCCGCCGCCGGTCTTGAGGTTGAGATTGCCCAGCGAGGCCGGGTCGGTCAGCAGGCCAGGCTTGGCCTCCAGGATCACCCGGTACTGGTTGGTCTCGGTGAAGATGGTCGAGACGATCCGTTGGCCGAACGCGCTGTAGAGGGCGTCGTCGATGTCCGAGGCGGTGATCGAAAGCCGGGCGGCGGTGTCGCGGTCGATGTCGATATAGGCGGCCGAGCCGGTGGCCGAGGCGTCGCTGTAGACGTTGCGGACGGCCTTCACCTCGGCCAGCTTGGCCGCCAGCTTGCCGGCCCATTCCTTGACCGTGGCGGTGTCGGCGCCTTCCAGCGACAGGCGGTACTGGGTCGGACCGCTCTCGGCGTCGATCGTCAGGTCCTGGGTCGGCTGGAGATAGAGGGTCACGCCCGGCACGGCGGCCACGCGCTCGCGCAGCCGCTGCATGATCTTCTCCTGCGAGCCGCTGCGGTCGGCCTTCAGGTTGATCTGCATCTGGCCGGTGTGGAGCATGCTGTTGTTGGCGCCGTCCACCCCGATGAACGAGGCGACGTTCTCCACCGCCGGGTCCTCCAGGATGGCTTCCGCCGCCTGCTGCTGCAGGCCGGCCATGCGCTCGTACGACACCGACTGCTCGACCTCGGTGCGGGCCTGCAGCTGGCCGGTGTCCTGGGTCGGGAACAGGCCCTTGGGGATGACCATGTAGAGCACGCCGGTCAGCACCAGGGTGGCGACGGCGACGACCAGCGTGGCCTTCTGGCGGGCCATGACCCAGGCCAGGGCGACCTCGTAGCGGCCCTCGATCTTCTCGAACAGCGCCTGGGCCTTCTTGCCGACGCTGTTGGGCTTTTCTTCCTCTTCCTCGTGGCTCTTCAGCCAGCGGGCCGACAGCATCGGGGTCAGGGTCAGCGACACCACGGCCGAGATCAGGATGGTGATCGACAGGGTGATGGCGAATTCGCGGAACAGCCGCCCGACCACGTCGCCCATGAACAGCAGCGGGATCAGCACGGCGATCAGCGAGATGGTCAGCGAGATGATCGTGAAGCCGATCTCGCGCGCGCCCTTCAGCGCCGCCTGCATCGGTTTTTCGCCGCGCTCCATGTGGCGGATGATGTTCTCGATCATGACGATGGCGTCGTCGACGACGAAGCCGGTCGCGATGGTCAGGGCCATCAGGCTGAGGTTGTTGAGCGAGAAGCCCAGCAGGTACATCACCCCGCACGAGCCGATCAGCGAGATCGGCACGGCCAGGCTGGCGATGATCGTCGCCCGCAGGCTGTGCAGGAAGAAGAAGATCACCAGCACGACCATCACCACGGCCAGCACCAGCTCCATCTCCACGTGGTGGACCGAGGCGCGGATCCCGGTGGTGCGGTCGGCCAGGACCTCGACCTTCAGGGTGGCGGGCAAACCCGCTTGCAGCTCGGGCAGCTTGGCCTTGATGGCATCGACCGTCTTGATGACGTTGGCGCCCGGCTGGCGCTGGACGTTGACGATGATCGACGGGGTCTTGCCGGCCCAGGCGCCCAGGCGGGTGTTCTCGGCGCTCTGCACCACGCTGGCCACGTCGCGGATGCGGATCGGGGCCTCGTTCTTGTAGGTGACGACGAGGTCCAGATAGTCGTCAACCGTCAGCAGCTGGTCGTTGGCGTTGATGGTGTAGGTGCGGGTCGGGCCGTCGAAGCTGCCCTTGGCGCTGTTGGCGTTGGCGTTGCTGATCGCGGTCTCGAGGTTCGACAGGGTCAGGCCGTACGAGGCCATCGCCTGGGTGTCGGCCTGGATGCGGATCGCCGGCTTCTGGCCGCCGCTGAGCGACACCAGGCCCACGCCCGAGACCTGGCTGATCTTCTGGGCCAGGCGCGTGTTCACGAGGTTCTGCACCTCGGTCAGTGGCAGGGTGTCCGACGTGATCGCCAGGGTCAGCACCGGCGCGTCGGCCGGATTGACCTTGGCGTAGGTCGGCGGGGCGGGCAGGTCGGCCGGCAGCAGCGAGTCCGCCGCGTTCATCGCCGCCTGTACTTCCTGCTCGGCGACGTCGAGGGTCTCGCCCAGGCCGAACTGCAGGGTGATGATGCTGGCGCCGGCCGTGCTGACCGAGCTCATGCGGGTCAGGCCCGACATCTCGCCCAGCTGCTTTTCCAGCGGGGCGGTGACGGTCTGGCTCATCACCTCGGGGCTCGCGCCCGGGTACAGGGTCTGGACCTGGATGGTGGGGTAATCCACCTCCGGCAGGGCCGACAGCGGCAGCAGCTTGAAGCCGACCAGGCCGGCCAGGACGATGGCCGCCATGAACAGCGCCGTGGCGACCGGCCGCTGGATGAAGGGACGCGAGGGGTTCATGGGGCGGCTTCCGGCCTATTCCGGACGCCGACGGCCTTCGCCGCCCTTGCCTTGTTCGCCCTTCTTGCCCTTGCCGGCGCCTTGACGCTGCACTTGGCCCGGCAGCTGCACCTTGCCGCCTTCGGTCAGGCGGTCGCCGCCCTCGGTGATCACCTTGTCGCCGATGGCGAGGCCCTGCGTGACCGCCACCTGGGTGGTGGTCGCCTGGCCGGTCGTGACCTTGGTCTTGGTGACGGTCTGGTCGCTCTTCAGCTTCCAGACGAACGAGCCGTCCGAGCCCTGGCGCACGGCCGTGGCGGGCACGACGATGGCGTCCTTCAGGGTGTCGAGCTGGATGCGGACATTGACGAACTGGCTGGGGAACAGCTTGCCGCCGGTGTTGGGGAAGCGGGCCTTGCCCTTCACCGTGCCGGTGCCGGTGTCGACCAGGTTGTCGAGGGTCGAGAACGTGCCCTGGTCCAGGGTGTTGGTGCGGGTGCGGTCGAGCACGGTGACCGGCAGGGTCGCGCCGCCGAACACCCGCTGCGAGATGCGCGGCACGTCGTCCTGCGGGACGGTGAATTCCACGTCGATCGGCGACAGGGTGGTGATCACCGCCACGCCGCTGGAGTCGCCCGAGGCGATGTAGTTGCCGACGTCCACCACGCGCAGGCCGACCCGGCCGCTGACCGGGGCGACGATGCGGGCGAAGCCGAGGTTCAGCCGCGCGGTGCCGACGGCGGCGCGGTCGGCCATCACGGTGCCTTCCAGCTGCTTGACCGTCGCGGCCTGGGTGTCGACCTCCTGGCGGGCGATGGAGTCCTGGGCCAGCAGGGTCTGGTAGCGCTTCAGGGTCAGCTGGGCGACCGACAGCTGGGCCTCGTCGCGGGTCAGGTTCCCTTGCGCTTCCATCAGGCTCATCTGGAACGGCCGGGGATCGATCTGCACCAGGGTCTGGCCGGCCTGGACCAGCTGGCCCTCGCGGAACAGCACCTGGGTGATGACGCCCGAGACCTGCGGCTTGACCGTCACGGTCGCCGCCGGGGTCACCGTGCCCAGGGCCTCGATCACCACCGGCAGGTCGGCCTTGGCCGCCGTCGCCACCGCCACGGTGCTGGCCGGACCGCCGCGACGACCGCCGCCGCCCGGGCCGCCGGGGCCACCGGGGCCGCCCATGTCGCCGCCGCCCTGGCCGCCGTTGTGCAGCAGGGTCCAGGCCAGGATGCCGACGCCCGCCAGGGCCGCCACGGCGACGGCGCCGCCGATGATCCGCGCCCGACGGCTGGGCTTGCGGGCGGAGTAGGACGGGCTGGATTCGGTCATGGACGGCCTCTGGGCGCGGGCGGGCGGCGAAGATGGTCGGGGATAGGCGAGGGTAGGAAATGTCGGGTCGCCGACGCTGGCGACCCGACGCTCAAGCTAAACTGCTAGAGGCGGCATTTGATCCATTTGCCGTTCGGACCGCGGAAGGCGTCGCGCTTGGCGTCGAAGCTGCGGTACTTGGCCTTGCAGGCGCGGACGTGGCGTTCCTGCTTGGATTCCTTACCCGGCTTGGCGTCGTGGCGCTGCTGCTGGGCGGCGGGGGCCGGCGAGCCGTGCTGGTCGTGGCCGCCTTGCGGCTGGGCCAGGGCGGGGGCGGAAGAGGCGGCGGCGAGGCTCAGGGCGATCGCGGCGAGAACGGCTTTCATGTCGGTCTCCGAAATTGAGGGGACCGCACGGCTAGCAATGCGAAGTGGCGGCGATGTTGCCGCTTTGAAACGGCGTCCGGCGAACTTGCAAAAATGGGCGGAAAGTTTCGGTACAGGCGCGAGTTCAATCGCCCGTTTAGTTCCGGCCCATGACCAGGATCGGCGAAAAGCGCTCTCAGGGCTTGCAGGCGAAGTCTTCCCGCCGAACGCCGCCGACGCTCGACAGGCGCTCGGTCGGCAGCTTCAGGACCAGACCGGAATGGTCCAGGCGGTAGTCGTAGACCGCCCCCAGCAGGCCGGCCATCGGACATCCCGAGACCTTGGCGCCGAGGGCGTCCAGGCCGATCGCCAGGCCTTCGCCCATGCTGCCGGTCCAGCGCCCGACCCGCACCTTCATCGGACCGGAATGATGATGGCCAGCGCGGGGCAGCACCTCCTCGATCCACTGGCGCGGCACGCCGCTCTGGCGCTCCTCGGCGATCAGCCGGTGCACCTGATAGGGGCGCGCTGACGAGACGAACCAGCCCATCACGGCGCGGGCGACCACTGTGTTTCCGCCGCTCGGCGTGTCGGTCAGGTCGAGAATGACGGTCTCGCCGGGGCGGGCCTGGGCCATCGCCTGGTCGAAGGCCGCAATCGTGGCGTCGTCGCCCAGCGAGTCGTTGAACCGGATGGTCAGCGCCTTGCCGCCGCGTTCGACGGCGACCGGCGGCCGGTCCTGGCGCGGCGTGGCGTAGAGGCTCGGCAGGCTCACCGTCCGCACCTCGCCCGACGCCTTGCGGATGGTCAGCACGCGCGGCCGGTCGCGACGCCCCGCCGCCAGTTGCCGCGCCGCATAACCCGCGCCATCCGGCGGAACCTCGACCCCAAGGTCGCGCCAGAAGGCCGCCACGGCCTCCGCCGTCGGCGCATGGTCGACCTCCAGCAGGCGATCGCCGACCGCCACGCCCGCCGTGGCCGCCGGCGTGTCCGGGCGGACGGCCGTGACGCGATAGCCGTCGGCGTCCTGTTCGATCCAGAGGTCGGAATAGCTGGGAACCAGCGCCCAGCTGTCGTTGAAGGAGCGGCTCGTGATCGCGTGCGGGTCGGCCATGGCCGCCAGGCGGCGCTCGGCGTAGCGGGTCAGCGAGCGCGAGTCGTGCACCGCCTCGGCCTCGGCGCGCAGTCGCGGGCTCGAGGGCGCCGTTCCTGACGGAAAGCGGTCGAGATAGGCGTAGTTGTCTTCGATCAGCCGGTCGATCGACAGCGCGTCGGCTTTGAAGTCCTCGGCTGTCTGGGCGAGGGCCGAAGAGCTGTCGGCGAGGATCGCTGCGGCGAGAACCAGGGCGGGCGAGAAGCGAAGAAGCATGGGCGAAAGCTCGGGCGCCCGCGGCCTGCGGACAACTGAAACTTCGGTAACGCTTCTCGCCAGGACAGCGGGGTAAGGCGGAGAGGGCCTCAGCCCTTGATCAGCGCCTCGCGCTCGGCCGCGGTCAGCGGGCGCCAGCGGCCTTCGGGCAGGTCGCCCAGTTCGATCGGGCCGACGCGGTGGCGGAACAGGTCGATGACGTCCAGCTCGACCAGGTCGCACATCCGGCGGATCTGGCGGTTGCGGCCTTCGGTCAGCACGAAGCGCAGGGTTTCCTGGCCCAGGCGGTCGACGACGGCGCGCTTCAGCTTGCGGCCGTCCAGCTCCAGGCCATGGCGCAGCCAGTCGATCTTCTCGCGGGTCAGCTCGCCGCGCACCCGGACGCGGTATTCCTTTTCCAGCGTCGATTCCGGGCCGATCACCGCCTTGGCCACCACCCCGTCCTCGGACAGGATCAGCAGGCCCCGGGAGTCCATGTCGAGACGCCCCACCGGCGCCAGCTTGCTGTCGCGGCCGGGCACGGGGCCGGGCTGGCCGAACTGGGCGGCCCGGGTCAGCAGGCGCACGGCCGGGATCTGCTCGCCTTCCGGCTGGGACGAGACGATGCCGATCGGCTTGTGGATCATCACCGTCATGGCGGCGCCCAGCTGCTTGGTCGCGCCGTCGTTCAGCACCAGGGTCTGGCCGGGCAGGATCTTGCGGCCGGCGTCTTCGACGACCTCGCCGTCGATCGTCACCAGCCCCTGGCCGATCAGGGCCTCGGCCTCGCGGCGCGAGCAGACCCCGCTCTGGGCCAGCCACTTGTTGACGCGCTGAGGCTCGGCCTCGTCGTAGGTGCGGGTCCAGGCCATGGGGTCAGTCGGC
>PJUL01000896.1_pt1 | contig 16315 bp, 17 predicted proteins | sample 1512221 | NCBI WGS metagenome assembly PJUL01 (sample SAMN08177667, study PRJNA422409) | Feces metagenome, whole genome shotgun sequencing project.
CCCTTCTACGACTGGCTGCTGGAGCGCTTGACCGAAGGCGGCCTCCTGGCCAGCCCGCCCCCCCGCCCGTACGAATTTGCGCGCCTGAACCTCACCTACGTCATCACCAGCAAGCGCAAGCTCGCCCAGCTGGTGTACGACCATAAAGTGAGTGGCTGGGACGACCCCCGCATGCCCACCATCGTGGGCCTGCGCCGCCGCGGCTACACGCCCGCCTCCATCCAGACCTTTGCCGAACGCATCGGCGTGACCAAGTCCGACAGCTGGATCGACTACAGCACCCTGGAAGGCTGCCTGCGCGAAGACCTGGAGCTGAAAGCCCACCGTGGCATGGCCGTGCTCAACCCCGTCAAGCTGGTGCTGACCAACTGGGACGACGTGATGGGCGCAGGCCACCTGGAGCCCTGCAGCCTGCCCGCACTGCCCCACGCGCCGCATGGCGCGTCTTCTGGTGCAGCGCCCGAAGGTGTGGAAAGCCCCGTGCGCCACTTCACCATCGGCAAGGAAGTCTGGATCGAACGTGAAGACTTTGAAGAAGTGCCGCCCAAGGGCTACAAGCGACTCTTCCCCGGCAACAAGGTGCGCCTGAAGGGCGGCTACGTCATCGAATGCACCGGCTGCACCAAGGATGCTGACGGAGTCATCACCGAAGTGCTGGCCACCGTGGTGCCCGACACCAAGAGCGGCACCCCCGGCGCCGACAGCGTGAAGGTGAAAGCCGCCATCACCTGGGTGGGCGTGGCCGACGGCGTGAATGCCGAAGTGCGCATGTACGACCGCCTGTTCCTGGACGCCCACCCCGACGCGGGCGGCAAAGACTTCATCGAAAGCCTGAACCCGAACAGCCTGAAGGTGGTGACAGCCATCGTGGAGCCGTCACTGGCCAATGCCAAGCCGGACGACAAGTTTCAGTTTGAGCGGCACGGGTACTTCGTGGCGGATCGTATTGACCACAAGGTAGGGAAGCCGGTGTTTAACTTGGCGGTGGGGTTGAAGGATAGCTGGGGCAAGTAATGTCTCTTAGAGGGCAATAGAAACACAACTGTAAACAGGGGGAGATGATGGATAGAAAAATAATCGTTGCAAGATGCCACGAAATCCAAATAGCGTCAAAGGACAAGGAGATAGCGAAATTTGAAGCCATACCGGAGATAGGTATGGCAGTGCAACTAGCTCTTCACATTTGCGGCCTACCGCTAATTGAATACGAACGACTTAAATTAGTGGCTTCGGCGCTCCTTGGTATTCCGCGTCTTTCGGTAGAGAGAATCGTTCGCCTGCTGGCACATGTCGATTTTGTCGACTTAGTTACCGAAGGTACGACCATAAAAATGGTTCTGCCCAAAGTCCCATATTTCGACGGTGTTTACGACCGCTTGGGAGAGTATTTTGAGATTGAAGCTAGACCTGATGAGTTTGAAAAACTAACGCTCGCGATAGTTGATAAGTTGGCAGCTACACCTCACAACGCGGATGCACTGGCATCAGGCCTTGGGGCAGATCGAAAGTCCTTTGATCAAAGCATTGAGATTGGGGTAAAGGGCAATTTTTTAATATCGAGGCGATCTCGCGCAAAAGACATTCTTCTCAACCCTTCATATTTTTCTGAGAATGCAGACATCTTTTCTGATCATGTCGCCAAGTGTGGTGCAAAGACGGTAAAGAAAACTCTTGACTTGATTAAATCGTCACAAGGATGGCCTTTAGCACTGATTGAAAAAAACCAAGAGATAAATGGAACAAAAGTAGGTCCCGATGAAATCGCATTGCTTAAACGCCTTGCGCAAGAGGGCGCCGTAAAACCACCTTCGATTACTACCACCCATTCTGGCCAAAACCAGTTTATCTTCACACCCACTCCAGGCACTGCAAACATCAGCCCCTTGAAACGAGAAATTTACGAAAGAGCGCTAGCAATCGTTTCGGCTGTACGTCAAGGCCAGTTACTTCCTAACAAATTTCGAATTCGATCCCCTGGTGCAATTCTTTACAAGCTCAAGACCGAACTTAAGCTCGCCCCGACATCGGACTACGCAGATCAATATCAAAATCTAGTTCATCTACGCGTCGCGAGGTTAGACGTTTTAAATCATGGCTTCAGGCAGCTCAACATTATTGACAGACCAGAAAATCGAGAAGCGCTGAACATCGCCTACAACTTAGTTCAGGGCACGCAGGCCCCTGTTCAGGGCACAGATTCTGATGCCACGAATGCCATGACCGGCCCGCAAGAGTATGTCGAGTCGTTGGTTAGCTCAAAGCTAATGCGAGAGAAGGAAGTCGTGAAGCTCAATGAAGAAACGACTGCTGAACTGGGTCAATTGCTTTTGGAAGGGTTCTAACGTGCTGAAAGATCGCGCCCAAAAAGCTCAAGCGTTACGCCTATGCGTTTCGAAATCTTGGATGCCACAGCTTGAAGTTGATATCGAACCCAGCAAAAGACTTGAGAAAACCAAGTATCTGTTGACCGACTTAGACGTACTCGCTATCGCAAGAAACCCTATTGGAGCAACCACCCGCATTGTCTTTGACTGTAAAAGTGGCCCACGCGAATCCCCAATCGGACGGACATTTTGGCTGAAGGGCGTGATGTCAAAAGTAGGAGCGAGCCATGGGTTCATATTCCTGAACGACCGAATCAACATTAGCAGAGACCACAGAGCAAGTGCTGGCGAACTCGCCGTAACTTTGGTGAGAGAAAGTGAAGTTTCTACACTTGACCGTGGCCTTGGTGGCCGCCCGCTTCCTACAGATTCCCCCATCGCTGACATTGATGCCTGGGAGAATCTTTTTTCAATAGAGCAGAAATATCCCAAATTACTCGATTTCACGTCTTTTGCTCGATCCACATATTGGATGTTGAAAGATCCTGGGGAGCAATGTCGAAAATGTGTTGGAAAACTCCGCGCTATCCACCCTGAAATGGATCCAAGTAAAAGCGAACACATGGCAATATTTGGAGAGGCTCTCGCACTTTTCATTCTCGCCATTGGAGAGCTTGCAAACAGACTTTTCCTCATGCTAATCAGGCCATTGACAGAGGAGGAGTTTACGACAACGCTCCTAGCACTTTTATATGGAGGCTACGACAATTTGGAAGTCGCTCAAAAAATTCGACGTATCACAGCAGGAGCAGCAGTTGACGATCAAGTCGACATATTCCCTGAAATGAAAAAGTTTGAGCACTTGATACACGAAATGCTGCAGGCACCATCTCAAGCTCTAGAAGCAGCAATAGCTGTACGTGATGTGAGTTTGTCGGCTCTTTTTGGATCGCCGGCATCTACACTTTTCGAGCACATAGTGAGCGCAAATCAGTATTCCGCGAAATTCATAGCGCTTTCTGCGGACTATCTTCAAAAAGCCACTCGCGTACCAATAGAATTCAAAAGCTATTATTCGGATGTGACGTTGAAAACAGCTTCTGTGGCACTTTCAAGAATGGCCTCGATTCCCATGGTATAAAGAAATGCTCCGTCCCCAAACGATTCAAATCTTCATCCCTACCGGTGACCCGCGCGGCATGCGCGTGGCGCACACGAGATGGGGTCAGGTCTTGCCTTTTGACCAGCTCATTCACGGTTATGCGGCGGTGAACGGCAGCACGGTGTGGAACATCACTTAAACCGCACTGCCCGCGCTGCGGAATGTCGTGCAGGCTCCTTTGGACGAGCTTGGTTAGGTTGACCCAGAAATACGTTCATGACGCTCACGCTCGAAACATTGATCGTCCAAGCCACCCAACTGACGCCGGAAGAGCGAATTCAACTGGTGGAGCGCATTTTGAACAGCCTCGACCAGCCCGACGCGGCACTGGAGCCGCTTTGGGCCTCCGAGACCAACGAGCGACTGGCCGCCTACCGGCGCGGTGAGATCAAGGCGGCGGGTCTGCCTGATGTGATTGCGAAGTACCTCCAAAGCGCTCGCTGCGGGAAGAATGGGCTTGGTTGAGCGTCAGACTCCACAGCGACCGTTGCAACTTCAATATTGATAGCTGCTTGCGCTTATCCATCAAGCGCTAGAGGCCAATTTCACCTAAAACCACTGCAGCACGAACACCGCCCATCCATGACACCTCCGTTCACCCCCACCTTCGCCCATGTGCCGCCCGGCCCAGTGGCCGGCCCGCTGCAACTGCTCCCCATCAACGCCGCCGCAGTATCCGTCAACACCGCCGATGGCGCACATGTGGGTTCCCTCAAGCTGGTTGGCGGGGTGTGGAAGTTCAAGGCCATGGGCTACGACGCTGCTGGCCGCATGGAGCCGGGCCACGGCCCGCTGACGGAGCAGCACAACATGCAGTTCGCCACGCTGGATGCGGCAGAGGTGAGTGCGCGGTTGCTGGGCGCTTTGGGCGGCCATCCCTAGAAGGCACTTGCACTTACGCGCCAAACCCTTCTTGCTTTCAATTTGATAGCAACAAAGGCAATACCATAAGGCGGAAACGGCCCATTTCGCCTCTACTTCCGCTCCACCACCGCCCGCAACGGCTGCCCGCCTGTGGGCAGCTGAAACACCAGCCCCATGGCCTGCACCAGCCAGCCTTGTTTGGCCACGGTGGGGCTGAGCTGGAAGCCCGCCATCACACAATCGGTCGATCGCACCTCGCCTGCCTCGGGCGGGCTGCCCAGCATCTGGGTGTAGGTCTGCGGCGGTTGCTGTGCCTGAGCTTGCTGCGGCTGCGCCGCCTGCCCCTCTTTCACCAGCACCAGGTACGCCCTTTCGCGCGCGATGGGGGCGGCGGGGTCGGCGCCGTCGGGGCGCAGAGTGAGGGGGAAGTCGGGCACGGGGGTGGCCGGGTCAAACACCAGCTGGGGCGTGAATTCGGCCTTGTTGGGTGCGCCGTTGCTTTGGGCCCAGTGCAGGCGCAGGTAGGGTGGGGGTTCCTGGGCGGACCACATCAGGTGCACGTCGTTGCCGTGGGTGCAGTAGCTGGGGTGGGCCACGGGGTGGGGGTGCGTGGGCCATTGGCCGCCTCCGTGGCGCTGCTCCACGCGCAGCAGGCGGTTGTCGGGGGTGCCCAGAAGTGACTGGGTGTAGATGAGCCCCACGCCGGGCAGCTGGTAGCGCTGCACAGGCTGCACGGTGTGGGCCAGCGGCGGGTTGCTGGCGGGCAGCTCGCGGCGCTGGGCCACGTCGCGTGCGGCGGTTTGCAGGGCGCTTTGCGCCAGCAGGCTGGCATAGACGGGCACGGCGGCGATGGCCAGGCCGGTGAGGCCCAGCACCAGGCTTTCGGCGCGCGAGAGTGCGGGCCGCACCCAGCGCCCGGCCAGCACATGGCCGCCAAACCACACCACCGGCCCCAGGGTGTAGAGCGACAGCACAAACACGCCCAGCGCAGCGGGCCCGCCCACGGCGCGCGCGGGCAGCATCACGGCCGCCACTGCCAGCAGCGCGGCCAGCACCGACACCAGGCGCACCGCCAGCCAACTGCCCACGCGGCGGCTGGGCTTGAAGTAGCGGCTCTCCAGCCACAGCAGCGCTACCACCACGGCCAGCAGCCCGGCGGCCATGCGCCACCAGGCCTGCTGCTCGGCGGCGGGCATGCGGACGAAGGTGTCCAGCATCTGGGGCCAGTCCATGGGCGTCTCTGTTCAATGCGGGTAGTGGGTGGGCTTGGGCTTTGGTGCTTAAGCGCCTCAGCGCCTTATTGCTTCTATTTTTATAGCTATCAACGCTTATACATCAGGCGGTAGCGGCCAATTTGACCTTCGAAAAACCGGTGGTACAGGTTTACTGAGCCCCACACACAAACTCCACCGCCGCGCACACCGCCGCCACCTGCGCCGCGATGCACTGCTCGGGCGTGGCGCGGGGGCTGTCGGGGTAGACCTCGGTGGTGGTGGTGTAGCGCGCCCCGCTCACGCTGGCGCACAGGCCCCAGGCCTTGAATTCGTAGCGGATCACGCCGGGGGCCACCACGGGCGAGCCGATGATTTCGTTCTTGTCGTCCGCAGGCGCGATGTGCGTGACGCGGCCCACGGCCTCGATCATGGCCTGCTGGAAGGCGGGCTGCGGGTTCTCGGTGTCGTCCACCAGGTAGAAGCCGTCGGGGATGCTTCCGGGCTCGAACACCTTGCCGTCACGCGCGGCCACGGCGGGGCGGTATTCGGATTCGTCGGTGTCGGTGGTTTCGTGCAGATCGATGTGGGCAGTGAACTGGCCATATTGGCCTTGGTGCTGCGCCACCAGCCGCATGAGGGCGAGGGATTCCTGCGCGGAGGAGCCTTCTTTGAACGAGCGGTTGGGGTCGATGGCGTCGAAGTTCCAGCGCTGAAACCGTTCGTACGCCCAGGGGCTGACGCAGGGCACCACCAGCAGGTTGGCACGGCCTGCAAAGCGTTCGGCCTGGGTATCTACAAAACGCAGTGCGCCGTGCACGCCGCTGGTTTCGTAGCCGTGCACGCCGCCGGTGACGAGCACGCTGGGCAGGCCGGGTTGCCAGTTGCGGCTGCGGATGGCGCGCAGCGGAAAGCGCTCGGCCGGGTGCTGAGCATCGGCATAGACAACATCGCCATACAGCTCCACATCAAACCGGCCCCGCAGTGCCTCGATGGCGGTGAGCACATCGTCGGCGTAGCTGCGCTGGCGAACCTGGCGCGCGCGCCACTGGTCGCGCTCTGCGGCGCCCCAGGGCTGGCCGGGCGTGCCGATGGGATAGGTAAGGGTTTCTGGCATGGGTGCGTGGGTGTTGGATGGATTGCCCAGGCAGAACCTGGGGCGGTGCAGGGCATTCATAGAATACCGCGATGCCCTTCCCCCTGATCCGGCCCCTGCGGCTGGCCACCTCGTCCCTGGTTCTGCTGCTCTGCGCCCTGGTCGCCCACGCACAGAATGCCCCTCCACCCGCCGCCCCCCCGGCAACTCGCCCTGCGGGCAGTGACCCGGCAGACGGCACCACACCGCCACCGGGGGCCGCTGCAGCCTCTGTACCCACCGGGGCGGATGCCGCCCTGCTGTCGCGCGATGCGCGGCGAATTTATGAGCTGTCGCGCGACAAGCTGGTGCAGATCCGCACGCTGCTGCGCAATGCCAACACGCAGGCGTCGATTGGCTCGGGGTTTTTTGTATCGGCCGATGGGCTGATCGTGACGAACTTCCACGTGGCCAGCCAGCTGGCGCTGGAGCCCGAGCGCTACCGGGGTGTGTACGTGACGATGGAGGGGCAGGAGGGCGAGGTGGAGCTGCTGGCGTTTGACGTGCAGCGCGACCTGGCCGTGCTGCGCGCCAAGGGCCGCACGGCCGCTGCGCCGGTGCTGGGCTTTCGGCCCGCCGACGAGGCGCTGGCACAGGGCGAGCGCATCTACTCGTTGGGCAACCCGCTGGACATTGGCTTTGCCGTGACCGAGGGCACCTACAACGGGCTGGTCAAGCGCAGCTTTTATCCGCGCATCTTTTTTGGCGGCACGCTCAACCCCGGCATGAGCGGCGGCCCGGCGGTGGACGACGCAGGCCGCGTGCTGGGCGTGAACGTGGCCAAGCGGCTCGACGGCGAGCAGGTCAGCTTTCTGATCCCGGCCGAGTTTGCGCAGGCGCTGGTGCAGCGTGCGGCCAACGCCCAGCCCATCACCCAGGCCGCGCATGCCGAGATGACGCGGCAGCTGATGGAGCACCAGCAGCTTCTGACAGACCGGTTCCTGAAAGCGCCGTTTCGCGAACAGCGCCACGGCAACTACCGCGTGCCGGTGCCCGACGACGCGCTGGCGCGGTGCTGGGGATCGGGGCGCGACCCGGCGTTTCCGGGCCTGAACCTGGAGCGCACGCAATGCCGGGCCGACAGCGATGTGGTGGCGGGTGAATTCAACACCGGCGCAGTGCGCCTGAGTTATGAGGCCTACAACGCCCCCACCCTGGGCGCTGCACGGTTCGCCCGGATGTTTTCCCAGAGCTTTGCCAACGAACAGCTGCAACGGCGCGGCAACCGCCACCAGACGGCCGCAGAGTGCACCGAGCGCTTTGTGGACCCCGGCAGCCTGCCGCTGCGCGCGGTGGTCTGCCTGTCGGCCTACCGCAAGCTGCCCGGCCTGTACAACATGACTGTCCTGGCCGCGTCCATCAACCAGCCTACGCAAGGCGTGCTGGGCCGCCTGGACGTGCAGGGCATTGCTTTTGACAACGGCGTGAAGCTGGCCAGCCACTACCTCAACGCCTTCCGCTGGGAGGCCGCACCATGAGCACGATGCCGACCACCCTGGGGCTTATCGAAGCCTTTGACCGACACGGCGCGTTGCTGGCGCGCGCGCCCATCACGCGCTGGCCCGTCACAGTAGGCCGGGCGCTGGACTGCGACCTGGTGCTGGACGACCCCTTTGTGGCGCCCCGGCACCTGCGCATCGACCGCGCGGTGAACGAGCCACGCACCGTGCAGATCGAGGTGCTGGAGACGCGCAATGGCGCACGCCTGCAGCGCAAGCAGCACGGCCAGGGCGAGCGCTTTGACTGGCCCGACACCACGCCCATCGACCTGGGCCACACCCACATCACGCTGCGCCTGGCCGATGCGCCGATTGCCGACGAGCAGCCGCTGCCGCAGTTTCCGTGGCGCACGGTGGGCACCACGGCGGTGCTGGTGGCGCTGGTGCTGCTGGCGGGGCTCGGAGAGTCGTGGCTGGATGCGCGCGACACTTCGCAATACCTGAAGGCCGTGCCGGGCGTGTTGCTCACGCTGCTGGTGGTGCTGGGCGCCTGGTCGGGCGTGTGGGCGGCGGCCAACAAGGTGTTTGCGGGCCACCTGCAGTTCTGGCGCCACGTGCGCATTGCCTGCGCTGCGGCCCTGGGGGTGGATGTGGTGCATCTGGTGGCCCACCTGACTGCATTCGTTTTCTCGCTGGAGGTTTTTTCGCAGTTCGCCAGTGTGTTGATCGTGCTGGTGCTGGCTGGTGCGCTGTATGCCCACCTGGCGACCGTGCTGCCGCGCCGCCGCGTGGGCCTGGCGTGGATGGTGGCTGCGGTGGTGGCCCTGGGCGTGCCGTCGTGGCTGGGTGCGCAGTGGCTCAACAACATGCGCTTGTCGCAAACGCTCTACATGAGCAGCCTGTTTCCGCCCAGCCTGCGCGTGGCCCCGGCCGTGCCGATAGAGCAGTTTCTGCAAGAAACCGAGTCGCTGCGCAGCAAGCTGGACCGCCGCCTGAGCGATGACGGCCAGGCGGACGATGACGAGTAAAAAGTAGCACCGCGCAGAGCGCTTCACCGCAGCCCTGCTACCCGCATCTATCCCATCCACCCATGCGCCGCCGCAAGCTCCACCACCACGTCTACGTGGTCGAACTCTCCAAGGACGTGCTGCTGGAGCCGCGCTTTCGCCGGTGCAACCCGGGCTACATCGAGGGCAAGCCCTGCGTGTATGTGGGCATGACTGGGCTGGACCCGGATGTGCGCTTTGACAAGCACAAGGCGGGCATCCAGGCCAACCGGTTTGTGACGCAATACGGCCTGCGCCTGCTGCCCGATCTGTACGAAGGCTTCAACCCCATGAGCTACGAGGATGCAGTGGACCGCGAGATCGAGATTGGCATCGACCTGCGGTCGGCGGGGTTTGGGGTGTGGCAGGCATGAACCCGATGGTCGCTCCCTGCGGTGGACGAACTTCCTTCTTCTTCGAATCGGGCGCACTTTACTTTTGAGAGCTGCCAGCGCTTACCCATCAAGCGCTGGCACCCAATTTCATTCAAATTCATGGGCCCTGGGCTTCGCGGGCGGCGTCCGGCAGTGCCCTTCCGCGGCCAGCACAAGAGGCCACACACCGCCAGCTTCAGTGCACACGCCCCCGCACAAATTGCAGCGTGGTGTGGGCCACGCGTTCCCCCAGGTGCCGCGCCGTGGCCAGGTCTGCCTCCGGCGGCACCAAGTCGGCGCCCTGATCGGTGTTCGACTGCGCGGCGGCACCCAGCCAGAAGCCCAGGCGGTTCAGGTCTTCTTCCGACCCGGTGGACGAGCAGTTGCCAGGGGGCAGCGCCAGGTTCACCCAGTGCATGCCGTGTTGCGCGGCAAACAGGGCCATCTGCATCAGGGTGGAAAGCTTGTCCCCTGAGCGCGAACCAGAGTTGGTGAAGCCTGCGGCGATCTTGTCCTTCCAGCCCAGGCCCTTGGCCATCACCACGTTGGACGTGGCCTCCTGGAAGGCCTTGAACTGCGCCGAGGCGCTGGCGACATAGGTGGGCGCGCCGAAGATGATGGCGTCGGCGGATGCCAGGTCATTCCATCGTGAAGGCGCTTCCTCCACCGTCATCAGAAGGGGCTCGGTGCCCTCGACCTGAGCCACGCCTTCTTTCACGGCCTGAGCCTGCCGCGCTGTGTGGCCGTAGCCGCTGTGAAAGACGATCGCAATGCGCACACCGGGGGTGCTGGTGGTTTGGGGAGTGGGCGTGGTCATGTTCATGCTTGAGTTCATAGGTTGAGAAACTGTGGGTGAGGGGATGGGGATGTTGGGTGGGCTTTAGTGGCCGTGCGCCACCTGCTCCAGGCGCTCCAGAATGCGCGGCCACAGGCCGCCCATGCGCTCGAAGCTGATGCCGTCGTTGGGCCGGAAGCCCGCCTGCTCCATGCGCAGCAGCGTGCCGCCGCCGCGCTCCTGCAAGGTCCAGGTGATGTGGGTGATGAGCCCGTTGGCCGACTCGGTGCCGTTGCCCCAGCGGTAGGCAAGCTGGCTGGGCGCCTCCACGAGCGTCACCTCGCAATGCGTCACGCCCGACCAGCCGGGCAGCGGCTGCGCGCGCACCGTGAAGCGATGCCCCACTTCGGCCACGAAGTCGTTCTCCATGAGCCATTCCTCCATCAGCCAGGACTGCGTGAGCGCCCGCCAGACCTTCTCGCGCGGGTGGGGTATCTGCCGCTCGAACACCAGGGACTGCGTGCCTGGCGCCGTGGGGGCGGTGGCGTGGGATCGGGTTGCGTCAGCCATGGCGCACCGCCTGCAAGGTAAACGCAATGGCAGGTGCAGGGCAGGAAAGGTGATGGCGGTTCTGCATGGTGTTTTCGGTGGTGTGGAGTTGCGCAGTCATTGGTCCATGCGTCCCAGCAGGTTCTCCAGGTCATCCAGGCGCTGGTTCCAGAAGCTGGCATAGACGCTCATCCAGTCCACCAGGGGCGCCAATCCTTCGCGCCGCACCTGGTAGTAGGTTTCGCGCCCGGCACGGCGGTCTTCCACCAGCCCCGCACGCTTGAGCACGGCCAGGTGCTTGGACACCGCCGGTTGGGAAATGTGGGAATGCCCCGTCAGCACATTCACGGTCTGCTGCCCTTCCCGGGATAGCTGCTGAAAGATGGAACGGCGCGTGGGGTCTGCCAACGCCGCGAAGGTCAGGTCTTCAGGGGATTTCACAAAATATAACTCATTGGTTATGGATGAAGAATAATAACCAAATGGCTATGAGTTGGTCAACCCTCCACAAAAAGATGCAGGCGCGCTGCGCAGAACACGGGATGGTTTGTGCGGCCCACCGGGGCGGCACGACAATGCAGGCCCACACGACCCATCCACCCGCTGCGGGCCGGGGAATCCGCCCGTGGTATCCACCCTTTGTCCTTGCCCATGAACTTCGCAGACCGCCTCAAGCAACTCCCCTCCGCCAGCCACCTCGCCGCCTTGCACCTACTGGGCGCGGACGACCAAGTGCTGGCCACCATCGAGAACAAGCCCGGACAGACCGGGTCGCTGGTGGTGTATGCCGCGTTGGCGGCTTTATACGGCGGCCGCATCACGCCTGCGGCCGCCACCCTGGGGTTGGAGTGGTATGCCGAGCATGTAGCCGACGCGCGCACCTTCCCCGGCAAGCACCCCAACATTGACCGGCTGCTGGCCTGGGCGCAGGGCAGCGAGAGCTTTGGGGTGCGGACGGTTTTGGCCTGAAAGGCTGAGGCTTTGCCAAAAAGTTGGCCGTTACAACAGCGGCGTGTCGAAAACGCGCAGGTCCGTTCGTCGTAGGGGTGTGAACACGTTGAATAACCGATATGGTTTGGCGGTTCACGCTTTCATCCACCACAGATCTACACCCCAAGGAGACCCGAGCATGACGACCAACATCAACACCGGTACCGTCACCCTGCACCGCGTGCTGCGCGCCCCGGCAGAGCGCATCTACCGCGCCTTTCTGGACCCAGACGCCATGTGCAAATGGCTGCCGCCCCACGGGTTTACCGGCCGGGTGCTGAGCATGGACGCACGCGTGGGCGGGAGTTACCGCATGCAGTTCACCAACTTCAGCAGTGGCGGGACGCATGCGTTTGGCGGCGAGTATGTGGAGCTGGTGCCGGGCGAGCGCATCGTGCACACCGACCGGTTTGACGACCCCAACCTGCCGGGCGAGATGCGCACCACGATCCAGCTGACAAAGGTGATCGCGGGGACCGAGGTGTCCATCGTGCAGGCGGGCATCCCGGCGGTGATCCCCACCGAGATGTGCTACGTGGGCTGGCAGGAGTCGCTGCAGCTGCTGGCGCTGCTGGTGGAGCCAGAGATTCCGGGCGAATAACTCAGACGCCCATAGCCTCAGGCCCTGATCACTTCAACCACTTGTCAGCCGCCTGCTTGATGGTGCCCCGGCTGTCCACCAGGCCCCACACAAAGCCCATCACGCGCACATAGTCGGCGTCGTCGGTGGGCAACATGAAACCCAGGTAGTTCTTGGGCGTGAGCGGCGCATCCACAAACGCGGCGTGCAGGCGCGGGTCGGCCTTGGCGTAGTGCAGGGCTTCGTAGGTTTCGGTGATCATCACGTCGCCCTTGCCTTCGGCGATGAGCGCGGGGATCTCGGCGTTCTTGTCGTGCGTGCTGACCTGGGCAGTTTTCAGGTTGGCCAGCACATAGGTTTCGTTGGTGCCGCCGGGGTTCTTGATGACGCGCACAGCGGGCTGGTTCATGGCATCCACGCTGGTGTATTTGGCCTTGTCGGCCGCGCGCACCAGGGCCACTTTGCCAAAGGGAGCGTAGCCGGGCAGCATGTCAAAGATGCGCATGCGGTTGACGTTGCGGGTGATGCCGCCCACCGCCACGTCAAACTTGTCGCCCTGCAGGTCCTTCACCAGGTTGGGCCAGGTGGTGGGCACGTATTCGATCTTCACGCCCAGTTCTTTGGCCATGGTCTCGATCACGTCGATGTCGTGCCCGCTGTAGCCCGCGTCGGTCTTGATGGCAAACGGGCGGTAGTCGCCGGGCGTGCCCACGCGGATGACCTTGGCCTCCATGATCTTGTCGAGCCGGGGGCCGGCTTGTGCGGCCTGGCTGAAGGCGAGGGTGGCGGCCACGGCGGCTGCGGCCACGGCGAGGATTTTTTGGGTGATCATTTCGAGGTTCTCCGGTGGGTGAGGGACAGTTTGGTGAAGGGGGTGCCTGGCACGGGAATCGCCACCAACAATACAGCAGGCCTGCGTGCACCCCGCAGCGTTATGCACGGGGTGGTCGTTGGTGGCTTCTGCGCGAGCATTTGCGGGCGGTCATGAGCATCTGCGGGCTTCGACACCAGCAGGCTTCAAGCAACGCAAGTGGCATGCCATGCAGCCCGCCCCGTACCGGTGCCAGGCTGCGCAGGTACAAGGCCTCTTCAAATGCTCTATTTTTTATAGCACATCGCGCTGGTGCAATAAGCGCTACACGCCCATTCTTCCCAAAGTGGGTTACCCTGCCCGGTTAGCAACAAGGAATCGCCATGAAAAAACTCAACGTCACCATCCAACTCGAAATGACCGTGCCCGACGACTGGGAGCTGGTCGACACCTCGGAGGGCACGCCTGTCATCAAGCTGCCCGACGGCAAGTTCATGGACATTGCCATCGAACCCCTGTTTGCGGCAGACCCCGAAGACCTGTGGGCCAGCACCGAAGATGAAGATGTGCTGGACGACATCCTCGACATGGTGGACAGCGAGGCAGTGACGTACGAGTTTGTGACGCACTGATGGGCGAATGTCCCGAGTTAGAAACTTGGGACACTAGTCCACTGAAACCGAGAAATCGGCTGTGCGTGAGGGTCTGGCAGGGCCGCACTCTAGGCGGCGGGCGCAGGCGGGTTGCACACCCGGCGAGCACAGCAACGACGAGGGCGGCCCTGCCAGGCCCTCACCCTTCGGGCCAGGGTGGTAGCAGGCGCATCGCTGCGTTGTGGGCTTTGCCAAGGCGGCCAGCCTTGGCCGCAGCCCGAGCCTTGCGCTGCACCCGCTGCCACCCCGGCGCACAGCCGATTTCTCGGTTTCAGTGGACTAGGGGCAAATGCCTGCTTGGGTTGAAAAATCCAGGCGGCGTCTTCGCCCCCGCATCAGACGCAGAAAACTACACTATTGATAGCGTCTGGCGCTTTACCCAAAAGCGCTAGCACCTGATTTCATTCAAACCCCATCACAACTGCGACCGCAGCAAGGCCGTCAATTTCTCGTGAGCCTTCTCGCGCAGCGGCCGGTCCAACCAAGCCTGGTAGGTCACGCGGCGTGACCGCTCGATATCGTCTTCAAAAACCTGGGTCTGGCGCTGCGCAAACGCCGCGTCGTACACGTTCAGGTTGGCCTCATCGTTCAGGCGGAACGAGCGGTTGTCAAAATTGGTGGAGCCCACCGACACCAGCAGCTGGTCCACGATCATGACCTTGCAGTGGTACATGGTGGGCGTGTATTCATAAATCTCGGCACCGGCCTGCAGCAGCGGGCCCCAGGTGGCGCGGGATGCAGCCTTCACCGTTTCGGTGTCGGTGTGTTCACCGGGGGTCACCAGGCGCAGGCGCACGCCGCGCGCCAAGGCGTCCATCAGCAATTTGTGGGTCAGCTCATCGGGCACGAAGTACGCCACCGACAGGTCGATGCTGCGCTCGGCCGCGGTGATGGCCAGGTGGTACATGAGCTGCATGCTCTCGCTGCCACTCGATGGCGAGCTGGAGAACATCTGCGCCTTTTGCGTGCCCACGGGAGGGTCTTGTGCGATGGCCGGAAAGTACGCCTCGCCATGCAGCACCTTGCCGGTGACCTTGAGCCAGTTGTCCAAAAACGTGGCCTGCATCTGCGCCACCACGGGGCCACGCACCAGGTAGTGCGAGTCGCGCCAGTGCTCCGGGTCTTGCGCGTGGCCCGTCCACTCAGGCGCAATGCCCACGCCACCGGTAAAGCCCACCTGTCCGTCCACCACCAGCAGCTTGCGGTGGGTGCGGTTGTTCAGGCGGGCCAGGTTGTACCAGTGGGGTTTGTGGAATTTTTCGATCTGCACCCCGGCCGCTTTCATCTCGGCCAGGTAGCTCTCTTCCATCTTGGCGCTGCCTACCCAGTCGAGCAGCACATGCACGGACACACCCGCGCGGGCGCGCTCGCTCAGGGCGTCGGCAAACTGCTTGCCGATGTCGCCCGACCAGTAGATGTAGGTTTCGAAGGTGACGCTTTTTTGCGCGGATTTGATCGCGGCCAGCATGGGCGGAAAGATCTGGTCGCCGTTGAGCAGCTCTGTCACCGCATTGCCGCCCACAATGCCCGGGCCCAGCAGACTGCCCAGGGCACGTTCGAACTGCGGGTGGGCGGTGTTGTACAGGCGCGGCAGCTGTTGCTGCACCTTTTTCTCGCCCGCCGTGAAGTTGAGTGCCAACAAGACAAGGGCCCCCGTGGCCAGGGCCGTGAGCAAGACAGTGAACATGGTGAAGCGGCGGGGGGCGGCAGGTGGCATGGCGCGATGGTAGGTGGCGGCCTGGGGGTGGCGATGTAGGCGGACGCCGCCAACGCTGGGCGGCACAATTGCGGGGTGCTCGCCGTGCACACGCGGCTGCAGCACGCTTGCCATCCCCCGCGCTTTTTTCTTACCGTTGCCCTGCCGTGTCTGAACCTGCCCGCCCTTCCCTCATCCGCCCAGCCACCCCCATCAACCGCCGCAGCGCCTTGATCGGCACGGCGGGCCTTCTCGCCCAGCCCGCCCTGGTGGGGCTGCTGCACGCCAAGCCCTTGCCACCCGCGCCCACGGTGTGGCCCCAGGCGCTGCAGGTGCCCGGGGGTGTGGCGCGGCTGTCGCTGGGCCCGGCGGCCACACGGCCGGTGGCGCAGGTGCGCCAGGGCGATGCGGATGTGCCGCTGCGGGTGGTGGGCGATGCCATTGAGTGGACAGCCATCGTGGGCATACCGCTGGCCGCAGCACCCGGCGATGCGTTTATCACCGTGCTGGCCGAACGCGGCGGCAGCCCGCGCCTGGTGCACTACGCCGTAGCCCCCAAGCAATACAAGGAGCAGCACCTCAAGGTATCGCCGCGCACGGTAGACCTTTCACCCGAGGACCAGGCCCGCTACGAGCGCGAGCGCGACCACCAGGCGAAGGTGATGGCGACCTTCACCGAGCAGCCCGCCGGTGTGGCCCTGCCATC
>PJUL01000897.1_pt1 | contig 16246 bp, 12 predicted proteins | sample 1512221 | NCBI WGS metagenome assembly PJUL01 (sample SAMN08177667, study PRJNA422409) | Feces metagenome, whole genome shotgun sequencing project.
ATCGGCTACATCGGAGACCAGGAACCTGGCGACCACCCCATCGGCGCCTACTTCGAGACCCACATCGAACAAGGCCCGGTGCTGGAAGACAACAACAAGACCATCGGCGTGGTCAGCGGCGTGCTGGGCATCCGCTGGTACGACTGCACCGTGACGGGCATGGAGGCCCACGCCGGCCCCACGCCCATGGCGCTGCGCAAGGATGCGCTGCAGGTGGCCGCGCACCTCATGCAAGAGGTGGTGGCCTGCGCGCACCGCCACCCGCCGCACGGGCGTGGCACCGTGGGCATGGTGCATGTGCACCCCAACAGCCGCAACGTGATTCCGGGCCAGGTCAAGTTCAGCATCGACCTGCGCAACGCCACCGACGCAGAGTGCGACAGCATGGACAAGGACATCCGTGCCGTGGCTGAAAAGCTCAGTGCCGAGACCGGGCTGCCCATCCAGATCGAGCTGGTGTCCAACTACCCGGCCCAGGTCTTCCACCCTGACTGCGTGGACGCCGTGGGCCGCGCGGCTGCCAAACTGGGGTACAGCCACATGCCCGCAGTGTCGGGCGCCGGGCACGATGCGGTGTACATGGCGCGGCTGGCGCCAGCGGGCATGGTGTTCATCCCCTGCAAAGACGGCATCAGCCACAACGAAATCGAAGACGCCAAGCCCGAGCACATCGAGGCCGGGTGCAACGTGTTGCTGCACGCCATGCTGGAACGGGCTGGCACTTGAAGATTTAAAAATGATAGCTGCTAGCGCTTGCTGGATAAGCGCTATAGCCCATTTTTTCTTGAAATTGGTTGCGAGTCTGAGCGGTCTGATTGCGCGACAAGCACGGCGCATGGCGGTGGCGATGTCATAAAAAAGTCACACATGTCCCCGCACGAAGCCTGCTGGGGTGCCATGGCGGAAGGCTGCGGTGTATCGTTTGGTAACTTTTTACCCCGGCCCGCAAGGGCGCCGCCCATGAAACTCAAGACCCGCATTCTCTGGCTGTGTGCCGTCACCCTGCTTGGGCTATTGGTTCTGTCGGCAGTTGCCGCGACCACGCTCTACCAGTCCATGATGAAAGAGCGCACGGCGCAGTTGTCCAACCTGGTGGTGCTGGCCCACGCCGCCGCGCAAAAAGCGCACGACCAGGAAAAGAGCGGTGCGTTGTCGCGCGAGGACGCCATCAAGGAAGCCACCCGCACCATCGGCAGCTTTGTGGACAAGGACAAATACTTCTTTGTGCGCGGGTTCACCAACGACGTGAACTACGTGCACCCCAATCCCAAGCGCATCGGCATCGTGGACGAGAAGGGCGGCAAGGAGGCTGGCGTGCGTTACCGCGCTGCGCTGCAGGGCGTGACCGTGGGCACCGTCACGGCGCCCGGCACCCGCCCCGGCGCCACGGAGCCGGTGGACAAGCTCTACGCCATCATCAAGTTCGAGCCGTGGGACTGGATCATCGGCTTTGGCGATTACGTGGACGACATCGAAACCGCCTTCTGGCGCAACACGGCGATCCTGCTGTCCATTGGCGCAGTGCTGATGCTCACCGTGGCGCTGATGGCCTGGCAGATGCTGCGCAGCCTGGTGCACCAGCTGGGCGGCGAGCCGCAATACGCCGCCGAGGTGGTCACACAGATCGCCGAGGGCAACCTGGCGGTGGAGGTGAAAACGCTGCCCGGCGACACCACCAGCATCCTGCACGCCATCCGGGCCATGCGCGACAACCTGGCGCATCTGGTGAAGCAGGTGCGCGACAGCACCGACTCCATCACCACGGCATCGTCGGAGATCGCCGCAGGCAACGGCGATCTGTCGGCCCGCACCGAGTCGCAGGCCAGCGCGCTGCAGCAAACGGCCGCGTCGATGGAGCAGCTCACATCCACCGTGCAGCAAAACGCCGCCAACGCCCGGCGTGCCGACGAGCTGGCCCGCGCCGCCTCCGACATGGCCGTGCGCGGTGGCGACGTGGTGCACCAGGTGGTGGGCACCATGGGCTCCATCGACCAGTCGTCGCGCAAGATCGTGGACATCATCAGCGTGATCGACGGCATCGCCTTCCAGACCAACATCCTTGCCCTAAACGCAGCGGTAGAGGCAGCGCGCGCTGGCGAACAGGGCCGGGGCTTTGCCGTGGTGGCCAGCGAAGTGCGCAGCCTTGCGCAACGCAGTGCCGAGGCGGCCAAGGAAATCAAGGGCCTCATCGACGACTCGGTGGCTAAGGTGGGCGTGGGCACCCAACTGGTGGAGCAGGCGGGTGCCACGATGAACGAGGTGGTGGCGGGCGTGAAGAGTGTGACCACCATGGTGGCCGAAATCAGCGCTGCCAGTGGCGAACAAAGCGCTGGCATTGCCCAGGTCAACCAGGCCGTGCTCCAGATGGACCAGAACACACAGCAAAACGCTGCTCTGGTGGAAGAAGCCCTGGCCGCTGCGCAGTCGCTCAGCCAGCAGGCGGTGGTGTTGTCGCAAACGGTGGGGCAGTTCCGGGTGGCCTGAAGGCAGCCAGCTCCTCGGGAGCCTTTGTTCTGGCCAGTCGCCCCTGCCGGGCCGACTGGCCTATTTTTTGCGCGCCAACAGGTTCGGTGGCCTGAGCGGTAAAACGGAACTGGACAAGCGACCAGACTGTGCGAAGATTCCCAGCGTCATGCCGTGCCGCGCGTTGTTGCGGCTTTTCTTTGCTCCATCCCACTCCATGTTTGTGCCACTCTTGCCGTTTTCACTGCGCACGCCGATGGCGACGGGCACGGTGTATGGCCGCGTGCAGGCATGACGGTTTCTGCGCCCACACCGGCCGCACGCCTGCCGGCTGACCGCCAGCCCAGTGCTGGCGCGCTGGCCGAGCGCGCGACGCGCTACGCAGCGTTCGAGTGGCTCTCGCGCCCTGTCTGGGTGTTTGACATTGATGGCCGCTGCGTGCACTGGGCCAACACCCAGGCGCTGTCTGTTTGGCATGCCTGCACTGTGGTGGAGCTGTGCGGGCGCGACATGGGCAGCGACATGTCTGAATCCGTGGCGCGGCGGCTGGCCCAGTACCAGAGCGATTTCGCGCTGCGCCGCGATGCCAGCTTCAATGAGCAGTGGACGATCTACCCCGGTGGTGTGCCCGTATCGCTCAACGTGCGGTTCAGCGGCCATCGCCTGCCCGATGGCCGCATGGGCATGCTGTGCGAGGCCGAGCCCGTAGGCGCAGCGGCGCCCGAGTCGCTGCGCTCGGTGGAGGCCCTGCTGCACACGGCCGTGATGATCACGCTGTACGGCCAGACCGGCGAGGCGCTGTACCGCAACCCTGCGGCACGCGCCGCTGTGCTCAGCCCGAGCGAGCGGCTGCAGGACCGCATTGCCAACCCCGCGGCTTTTGCCACGCTCTCGCGCAACCTGCAGCAGCACGGCGTGGCCACCCTCACACTGGCGGTGCGCACGCCCCAGGGCGAACGCTGGCACGAGTTGTCGGCGCGCCGCTGCAACGACGCCGTCACCGGCCAGGACGCCGTGCTGGTGAGCGAGGCCGACATCAGCGCCATCAAGCACACCGAGGAGCGGGCCAATTACCAGTCGCTGCACGACGGGCTCACGGGCCTGCCCAACCGCGCCCACTTCACCCAGCGTTTTGCGCGCGCTGTGGAAGAGGCCCAGGCCCAGTCGATGGAGGCGGCCCTGCTGCTCATCGACCTGGACCAGTTCAAGGATGTGAACGACACGCTGGGCCACGCCGCGGGCGACGAACTGCTGGTGGCCACGGCCCAGCGGCTGCGGCAGGCGCGCCATGGCACCGAGGTGCTGGCCCGCTGGGGTGGCGACGAGTTTCTGGTGCTGGTCACCTCACCACGCATCCGCGAAGACCTGGACGCGCTGCACGAGCGCATTTCAGTGGCTCTGGCGGCGCCGCTCACCGTAGCGGGCACGCAGTTGCGCGTTACCTCCAGCATTGGCGTGGCCCTGTACCCGCAGGATGGCAAAACCATCGAGATCCTGCTGCGCAACGCCGACCTGGCCATGTATGCCGCCAAGGAGCGCGGGCGCAACACCATGGTCTGCTTTGACTGCAGCCTGGCGGAAACGGTGCGCAGCCGCACCGAGCTGGAAAAAGAGCTGCGCCTGGCGCTGGAGCGTGAGGAGTTCGAGGTCTACTACCAGCCCCGCGTGGACGTGGCCACCAACACCATCCGTGCTGTGGAGGCGCTGGTGCGCTGGAACCACCCGCGCCTGGGGCTGGTGACGCCCGCCCACTTCATTCCGGCGTGCGAAAGCATGGGCCTGATTGGTGTTCTGGGTCTTCGGGTGTTGTCGCAGGCGGCGCGCCAGCAGGTGGCCTGGGCCGTGCAAGGGTGGGATCTGGTGGTGTCGGTCAACCTGTCGCCACGGCAGTTCGCATCGGCGGGCTTGCTGCAAGACATCACGGGCGTGCTGCGCCAGGCTGGCGTGAACCCCGCGCGCATGGAACTCGAGATCACCGAATCCATCCTGCTCGGCGAAGACCAGCATGTGCTGGGTGTGCTGCGGGAGCTATCGGCGCTGGGCCTGACGATTGCGCTGGACGACTTTGGCACCGGGTATTCCAACCTGGCTTATCTGCAGCGTTTTCCGATCCACACGCTCAAGATTGACAAGACCTTCATTCAAGATACGGACGCCAACCGCTCATTGGCCGAGCTGATCGTGTCGCTGTCCACGCTGATGAAGCTCACCGCCGTGGCCGAGGGCGTGGAGACGCAGGAACAGCTCGACTGGGTGGCCGGGCGTGGCATTGCGCAATACCAGGGCTATCTCTATGCGCGGCCCATGCCGGTAGGAGCGTTCACAGACTGGCTGCGCAGCCACCCGCCGAAGGCCTGACGGGCTTGGCCAGCCACCGTCGTGCAGCCGCCCGAGGGTGGGGGCCGGCCTCAAGGTTTTGTGGGTAACCCAGTGATCGCGAAGAAGTGGTCGAGCATGTGGAAGTGGTCTTCAAAAAAGGCCTCCTCCATCCCCGCCAACTGGTCGATGCGTGTCCACTGCACCAGCGCAGCATCATCGTCGGGGTGCACCACGGGGAAGGGTGCTTCCCCCAGATCGAAGTAATGCGCATGCGTGATGGTGCGCCCGCGCTGGCTGCGGTCGGGGTGGTCGAACACGGCCACGGACTGCAGCGCGGCGCGCATGGTGGCCTCGGGCAGTTGGCAGTGGGTTTCTTCCACCAGCTCACGCAGGCACGATTGCCACACGGTTTCGCGCTGCTCGATGAAACCGCCCGGCACAGCCAACTGGCCCTTGCCCGGTGCCTGGGCGCGGCGAATCAGCAGCACGTGGTCCTGGCACCGCAGCACGGCGTCTACCGTCACGAACACGGGCGGGTAGGGCGCGGCGGACCACGCCTCGCGATAGCGGCGCAGCATGCGCCACTCTTCCTGCAGCGCAGCGTAGTGTGGGGTCTGCGCCAGCTGCTGCAGGGCGGCGAGCGTGCTGGGCGGTATCTCTGCCGCCAAGGGCGCCAGGGCGTCGTTCACCGTGCCGGGCGTCGCGCCAAAGTAGGCGTCGCGGATGGTGGTGGCGTCCATGCTGCCCTGGCGGGGCAGGTCGACCAGCGTCCAGCCGGGGAACGATCGCAGATAGCTGCTGGTTGCGTCCTTGAAGTGCCCCACCAGCGCAATGCGCGCGCCGGGCTGCGTGCGTTCCGCCACGCCTTGGCGCACGGCCCGTACCCACACGGCTTCGTTGTAGTAGTCGCGCACGGGCAGCACCTGAACGCGATGTCGGTCGGCTTCGGGCAAGGCCCCGCGCAGCATGGCCTCGCGCTCGGCCCAGGTGAAAGGGTTTTTGGGGGAGCGCGCCTGCCAGGCCGAGCCCACCACCACGATGACCTGCGGTGCCTGCCGCAGTGCCTCCTGCAGCAGCGCCAGGTGGCCGCTGTGCACGGGTTCAAAGCGGCCGATGAGAAGGGCGGTGTCGTGCATGGGTCTCCAGGTTTTTGAGTGTTTTCAGGCTCTGGCGCCTGGTGGATAAGCGCTGGCAGCTACATTTTTAATAGTGATTTTAATCGCAGAGGGTGGTTGGTTGCCCCGTGCAGCCTGTCACACATAACGCGCCGCAATCGGCATCTGCCGCCCGCTGCCAAATGCCCTGGCCCGCACGCGCACGATGGGCGGGGCCTGGCGGCGCTTGTACTCGTTGCGCGCCACCATCATGCGCACGCGCTGCACCAAGGCACGGCCGGCATCGTCCGCCTGCAGTTGCGACACGAACGCCTGCACGGCGGTCCATTCAGCGGTCGACAGCCGGTCGCCTTCGATGAGCAGCTTGAGCATTTCGTCGAGCACCGGGTAGGGCGGCAGGCTGTCCACATCGCGCTGGCCGGGGGCCAACTCGGCCGACGGTTCCTTGTCGATGATGGCCTGCGGAATCAGTTCTCGCCCGGCATGCTCGTTGACGTGGCGCGAGAGCGCAAATACCTCCGTTTTGTAGAGGTCGCCAATCAGCCCCAGGCCGCCATTGGTGTCGCCATACAGCGTGCAATAGCCCACCGAGATCTCGCTCTTGTTGCCCGTGGTGAGCAGCAGGTGGCCGAAGGCGTTGGAGTATTCCATCAGCACCGTGCCGCGGATGCGTGCTTGCAGGTTCTCCAGCGGCAGGCCTTGCAGCGGCTGGCCAAAGCTGGCTTCGAACTGCTGCGCGTAGCCGGCCACCAGCTCGGCAATCGGGTGGGTGTGCAGCTTCACACCCAGGTTCTGGCACAAGGTCACCGAGTCATCGACCGAGCCGCTGCTGGAGTAGCGCGAGGGCATGGTCACACCCACCACGTTGTCCGGGCCCAACGCCTCGGTGGCCAGCGCCAGCGTGAGCGCGCTGTCGATGCCGCCCGAGCTGCCCACCACCACCTGCGTGAAGCCGCAGCGCCGCGCATAGTCCTTGAGGCCCAGCACGATCTGCTGGCGGTAGAACTCCATGGTCGGCAAACCTTGCGCGGGCACGGGTGCGGGCCGTTCGCCATCGCTGGTGAAGAACCGGCCGTCGTTGAACTGCAGTGTGCGCACGTCTTCCACAAAGCGCGGCGCCTCGAACACGATGCCCGCATCGGGCTCGGCCGCGAACGATGCGCCGTCATATACCAGTTGGTCGTGCCCGCCGACCTGGTTCACGTACAGGATGGGCAAACCATGGCGGCGTGAAGAGCCGCCAAAGATGGTGTGGCGCTGCTCGCGTTTGCCGATGTGACTGGGGCTGGCGTTGATGCTGATCACCAGGTCGGGCGCGGCATCGCGCAGGCGCTCGAAAGGGTTGGTGGCGTAGTCGTCGCCGTGGTCGTTCCAGCCGTCCTCGCACACCAGCAGGCCCACTTGCGCGCTGCCAATGCGCAGCACCTTGGCCACGTCCGGGCCGGGCTCGAAATGGCGGCGCTCGTCAAAGATGTTGTAGGTGGGCAGCAATTGCTTGGCGTATTGCAGGCGCACGGCCCCGCCTTGCAGCACCAGCAGGCTGTTGTGCAGCTTCTTGCCGGGGCCGCTGGTGGGGGTAGGGGCGCCCACCACCCAGTACAACTCGGGCAGGTCGGCAGACGCTTTCTGCAGGGCGCCAATCCCTGCGGCAATCCGCTGCTGAAATGCAGGTTCGTCCAACAGGTCGCCAGGGTAGTAGCCACACACAGCCATTTCGCTGAAGACGATCAGCTGCGATCGCGCATTGGCCGCCTGCTGTGCGGCTTGCACCATGTGGGCCACATTGCCTTCGATGTCGCCGACGGTGAAGTTGAGTTGGGCAATGGTGATGCGAAGCATGGTTAGAGCGTGTTATGCACTTTTACGTGCCCACGAAAGCCGAGGAAAGGCCCGGCAACTAGGCGCAGGACGCGCCGCGGTATGGATACCGCTAGCGTTCTGCAACGACGTGGCCGGGCCTTTCCCCGGCTTTCCCAAAGGGTTGGGCCAGAAGGCCTGCGCCCGCAGCGTTGCGGACCTTGCCAAGGCCCCGGCCTTGGCTGCGGCCCGCGCCTCGCGATCACAGGCCTTCTGGCCCAACGTGGGTGCTTAAAAGCGCACAACACGCTCTACTCCTTCACGTTGAACACCTGGCGCAGGTAGGCCAGATAGGTTTCATCGTCGCACAGCGTCTTGCCCGGCGTGTCCGACAGCTTGGCCACCGGTTGCCCGTTGGCGCGCACGAGTTTCATCACGATGTTGAGCGGCTTGTGATCAGCACCCATGTCATTGGTGAGGTGGGTGCCGATGCCAAAGCCCAGCTGCGTGCGGTCGCCAAAGTGGCGATACAACATCAGCGCGCGCTCCAGGTTGAGCCCGTCGGAGAACACCAGACGCTTGGTGTGCGCATCGATGCGCAGCTTGGTGTAGTGCGCCAACGCTTTTTCTCCCCAGGCTACCGGGTCGCCAGAGTCGTGCCGCAGGCCGTCAAACAGCTTGGCGAAGTACAGGTCGAAGTCGGCCAGAAAAGCATCCATGCCCACGGTGTCGGTCAGCGCAATGCCCAGGTCGCCGCGGTATTCCTGCACCCAGTCCTCCAGCGCCGCCTTTTGAAAGTCGCGCAGCCGCACGCCCAGTGCCTGGTAGCTTTGCAGGTACTCGTGCGCCATGGTGCCGATGGGCACGAGATTCAGGTCGCGTGCCAGCAGCACGTTGCTGGTGCCCTTGAACCACTGCGGTGCTTGTGTGGCAAAGGTTTGCACCACCTCGCGCTGCCACGCGCCGCTGTAGCGCCGCCGCAGGCCAAAATCAAACAACTCGAAAGGGTGCCTCAGCGTGGCCTGCTGCGCCAGCGCCTGTAGTTGCTGCACCTTGCCTGCCAGCCGTGCGCGGCCATCGGCCAGCGCTTGGGGCGCGTTGATGCGGCGAAAGTACAGCTCGTTGACGATGGCCAGCACGAAGATCTCGAACCCCATCACGTGCACCTGCGGCCCTTGCGCCACGATGTGCAGCTCGTCGCCCTCTGCCCACGCGCGGATGAAGCTGCGCTGGAACTGGAAGATTCGCAGGAAGTCGATGAAGTCGCTCTTGATGTAGCGCAGAGAGCCCACGAAGGTCAGCTCATCGGGTGTGAAACGCAGCGTGCACAGGTGGTCCAGTGCCGCGTTCACCTCGGGCAGCAATTCGGCCAGCGGGTAGGCGGGCGTGTTGCGGCACACAAAGCGGTATTCGCTTTGTGTTTGCGGGTGGCGGTGCAGCAGCGCCTGCCACATGGTGAATTTGTAGAGGTCGGTGTCGAGCAGGCTGGTCATGACGGGGGTCATAAGGTAACTCCTGAATTGATAGCTGATGGCGCTTGCTGGATAAGCGCTAGAGCCTGATTTCATTCATATTGGCAAGCTGGGCACCTGCTGCGCCCATCGCATCCAGAAAATGCCGGTGCTGCGCCTCAAAGCCACCCACGGGGCTCATGCCGTCCGTCAACAGCACGATGCGGCTGGCGTGCCAGCCAGGCACCAGGCGCGGCAGGTGCTGCACGATGTGTTCGGTGGTCGATCGCACGCAGTGGCTGCTGGCCTCGCCAGCGATCAGCAGTAGGTCGGCCTGGCCCAGGCGGTGCAGCAAGGGCAGGTTGAGGGCGGTGCTGGGGTCGTCGGCGTCCGGCACTTCGGCTTCGATGGCGCTGTAGTGCTCCGTCCAGGGATTGGTGCCCTTGAACACGTTGTGCACGGCGCGCTGGTGTTGCAGTTGCCACTCCCCGCAGGCGGCCAGCACGTCAGCATGCACGCCGTGGCCCCAGCTGCCCACCTCGCAGTGCACGGGCCACACCATCAATGTGTAGCGCCCCTGGGCTTCCAGCGCATCCAGATACTGCAGCGTGCGGGGCAGGGCCGTTGCATCGCGCGGGGCCAACGTGCCCGCCCGCACCTGGGCGGCCGTGATGGGGGTGAAGGGTGCCACTTCGCTCCCCGCGCCGGTCTGCCAGAAGCCGGGGTGGGCGATGTCAAAGCGTTGGTGTGAATCGAGTGTGAGGGTGATCGCGCCGAGCTGCGCACCCTGGCTGCGGATGAATTGCGCAAGGCGCTGCATGTCGGCATGGGCGCCCGCCACGGGCAGTGTGGGTGCGTTGCGTTGGCCGGTGAGCGCGTTGGTGGGGTGCCACGCCGTGGGCAGATCGCAAAAGTCGTTTTGTGGGTCGATCGCCAAAAGCTGGATGTTGCGGGCCATGGTCTTCTCCTGAGTTGTTAGGCCCAGTGTAGCTTTGTTAGTAAAAAAAATAAACTAACTGAGTTGAAAGAAGGTGTATCTGCAGTTCAAAAGCCGATTTCGCATTTGTCGTTCGTTCAAGGGTGTGACAAACTCTGGCTCTATGACCTCTTCCTCCGCTGCCTCTGTGATCTGCACTGTGGACGTTGTTCTGCTCACTCTGCAGCAGGGCGAGCTGCATGTGGCCCTGTTGCGGCGCGAACGTGCGCCGTTTGCCGGCGTGCTGGCCTTGCCCGGTGGCTACATCCATGCGCAGGAAGATGCCGACGCTCACGCAAGCGCCGCGCGCGTGCTGCGCGACAAGGCCGCCTTGCAAAGCCCTTACCTGGAACAACTGGCGACGTTCTCGGGCCCGGCGCGCGACCCGCGGGGATGGTCGGTGGCCGTGGCCTATTTCGCGCTGGTGCCGCATGGCCTGCTGTCGGGTGCACCGCTGGTCACGCTGGCGCCCGTGGCTCAGCTGCCGCCATTGCCGTTCGACCACGGGGCGATGGTCGAAGCCGCCGTGGCCCGGGTGCGTAGCAAGAGCCAGTATTCCTCGTTGCCCGTGCACCTGTGTGCCGAGCCGTTCACGCTGCCGCAGTTGCAGGCTGTGTATGAGGCGGTGCTGGGCGAGCCGCTGAACAAGGTGAGCTTTCGCCGCAAGATGGACGAGCTGGAATTGCTGGAGCCCCTGCCCGGTGAGCTGCAGACGGGCGGCGCGCACCGGCCCGCGCAGCTGTACCGCGTGCGGCCGCCGTATCGGCGCTGCCTGTCGCTGAGCCCGCGGGGGTTGTAGTCGCGCCGCCGCTGCCGCAAGGCAGGCTGGCACAAAAACAATGGACCCTGTCATGGAAATCTGGCACAAACGCGGGCGGCGCGGGCCCGTGCCTGCGGGGCGCGACCCTGTGCGACCTGCAGTCCGGTGCCCATCGGGGCCTTGCGCCCTGTGTTCTTGAACCTGTTGCGGCCCCTGCAACCTGCCAGCCTGCCGGCTGGCCCCTGAGGAGATCCATGTCTTTGCGGCTCAAATTCAACCTGGTGCTGGCGGCCGTGCTGCTGTTGGCCGTGCTCGGGGCGGGCATGTACGTGCACCGCTTCCTGCAGAAAACGGCCATCGAGGAGGTGCAGCACAACTCGCAGATCATGATGCACTCGGCCATGGCGATCCGCGACTACACCACCGAGTTGGTGAAACCCCACCTGGACGTGACGCTGGCCGAGAAATTCCTGCCGCAGACCGTGCCCGCCTACGCGGCCACCGAAACCCTTCGCCGGCTGCAGAACCGCTTCCCGGGCTACGAATACAAGGAGGCCGTGCTCAACCCCACCAACCTGCGCGACCGCGCCAACGATTGGGAGGAGCGCATCATCCGCGACTTTCGCGATGGCAAGGTTGACCCCAAGAAAGAGGTGACGGGCGAGGTGGGCGAAGGCATGCACCGCGCCATGTATGTGGCCCGCCCCATCACCATCCGCCAGGCCCAGTGCCTGGCCTGCCACAGCACGCCGCAGGTGGCTCCGCCCACCATGATCAAGGTGTATGGCGACCAGAACGGCTTTGGCTGGCAGATGAACGAAACGGTGGGTATCCAGGTGGTGAAGGTGCCCATGTACTACCCGCTGGAGAAAGCCAACCAGACGTTCTACAACGTGATGGGCGCTCTGATACTCAGCTTTGTGCTGCTGTTTGTGGTGCTCAATTTGTCGCTCTCGTCGCTGGTGATCGAACCCATGGCGCGCCTCAACAGCAAGCTCGAAGATCTGGCCACCAAAGATTTCCTGACAGACCTGGTCAACCGCCGCCGTTTCTTTGAGCGGCTGGAAGCCGAAATGTCCGAAACCCGCATCAAGAAGAGCAGCTTGTCGGTGGTCATGTTCGACATCGACTTCTTCAAGCGCATCAACGACACGTTTGGCCATGACTCGGGCGATGTCGTGCTCAAAAGCACGGCGTTGCGCGTGCGCGAGTTGCTGCGCTCGTCCGACTGCGCGGCGCGTTTTGGCGGCGAAGAATTCATCATCCTGCTCAAGGAAACGCCGGTGGACGCCGCCATGGCCATGGCCGAGGCCGTGCGCGCAAGGATCGCCAGCGTGCCCTTTGATTCGGTGGGCCATGTGAGTGCCAGCTTTGGCGTGGCCACCTGGGACCACAAGGAAGACAGCCATGCGCTCATCAAGCGGGCTGACACCGCGCTGTATGTGGCCAAGTCCCGCGGCCGCAATTGCGTGGTGCAGGCCGAGGACGCCGTTTAACGGCGTTATGCAGTAGCCCTTCAGGCTGTGGCTGCCTTGGCTTCGTCGTAGTCGGCGCGGTAGCTGCTGGCCAACGCGGTCTTCTCTTTTTCGGTCAGCAGCTTGCCAGCCATTTGAAAGAAGCGGTGCTCCTCTTCCTTCAGATGGTGTTCCACCTTTTCGGCCAGCTTCTTGGCCTGGGCCAGCCACGATGGGCTGGCAGGGTCGGTGTCTTCCAGGGTCTCCATCAGTTCATCGATTTGATGGTGCTCGGAGATGGCGTGGCGCGACAGGTCGATACCGGCGTCGCGCGACATCAGAGGGATGTAGAAGTGCCGCTCCTCGGCCATCTCATGCGCGGTCAACTCGAGCTTGAGCTTCTCGAAGAGGTCCTGCCGCTCGGGCGTGTCGCCACTGGTCTGAACGAGTTCGCGGTACAGCGTGCGCTGGATTTCGTGGCTTTCCCGCAGGGCTTCAAAGATGTTGGTGGTCATGCGATTGCTTTCAACACGAAGGGCAGGCGGCATGGCCACCGCCCTTCAAATAGCCAATGAACAGTGTTTATTTGAGTGCCTTGCGCGCAGCGCCTACGCCAATGGCGGCGAGCACCACAAACAAAACCGCCAGCACCAGGAACAGCACGAACAGAACCTTGGCAATGCCTGCGGCACCGGCGGCCACACCGGTAAAGCCCAGGGCGCCTGCGACCAGGGAGATCAGGGCAAAAATGATGGCGTACTTCAACATGGGGAGGCTCCTACGATGGGATGAGGGGCTGAGTCGCCTGGTGGATTCGCGGCGTCATCAGGGGTAACTCAACGATATCCGTCAGGCCCAGGCAGCGCCGTCGGCGGGCGCGGTGATGCCTCGTAGGAAGGAGCCGACGGAGCCCGCCGAAGCAGGCTGCCAGCCGTCAGCGGGTGGCCAAGGGAAGCATCACCTGCACCCGCAGGCCCGGCTTGGCATCGGTGAATTCGAGCGTGCCACCGTGCAGGGCCACCACCGCGCGCACGCTGGCCAAGCCCAGGCCGTGCCCGGGTTGTACGGGCGACAACCGATGAAAGCGGGTGCCGATGCGGGGCAGTTCATCAGCCGGAATGCCTGGGCCGTTGTCCTGCACCGTGAGCACAGCGTGGTGGTAGGTGCTGTGGGTGGCTACGGTGACCACGGCGCCGTCACCGGCGTACTTGAGCGCGTTGTCCACCAAGTTAGCCACCACACCGGCCAGCAGATCGGCGTCGCCGCGCGCCATGGCTTCTTCACACGCGGTGTTCGACAGTTGCGCGTTTTGCGCCTCGGCCACCGCTTCGTACATCTCGCAGACATCGTTGGCCACGGCATGCAGCGCCACGGCCTCGAACGGCATGCGCCGGGTGCCAGCTTCGGCTTCGGCAATTTGCAGCAGTTTTTCGAAGGTGGAAGACAGCTCTTGCAGATCGGCCGTGGCCGCATCGATGGCTGCTTGCAGCGCCTGTGGGGAGGCCGCGGGCCCGGTGGCTGCCGCCGCATGGCGCAGGCGCAGCAGGGCCCGTGTCAGTGGCGTGCGCAGGTTGTGGGCGATGGTGTCGGACACATGCCGCACGCCGTCCATCAGCGACTGCATGCGGTCCAGCATGTGGTTGATGTCGCGGTTCAGAAGATCGAACTCATCGCCCTGACCGCTCAGCGCAACACGCTCTTGCAGATTGCCCGCAGCGATGCGCGCCGCCGTCGTGCGAATCGCGCCCACCGATTGCTCCAGCACCTGCCGGAAGACGAAAGTGCCCCCGATCAGCAGCAAGGTGGCCACCACCATGGCCGCCATGCTGGCTTGCATGACCAGCGAATCCATGGCCTGCTGCTCCAGCAGATCGCGGCCCACCACCAGCAGGCTGCCGTCGGGCAGCGGGCGGGCGAGCAACTGGGCTGTGACGAGAACGCCATTGCGCACCACGCTGCGCTGCGATGGGCCGGGGGAAAGCCTGGGCGGGGCCGGGTCGACGTTGCCGGCCAGCAGCGTGCCGTCGGCGTCTTGCAGAAAGATCAGTTCATCACCGGCATTGAGCCCATCGGTGAGAGCGGCCTGAACGGCCAGTGCAACGGCGCTGAGCCCGCCATCGTGGTATTGGGCCTCCAACTGGGATGATTCGAACAGCAGGGTCCGTGTCATGCGCTGGTGCATCACGCCCACGGTCTGCAAATACACGATGGACAGCGCAGCCGCCAGCGTCATTGCGACCAGAATGCCCACATAGCACGCCAGCCGAAAGCCGGCCGAGGACCAAAGGGCGCGCAATGTGGCAAACATGCCGGTTTGTTTGTTTGTCTGTCTGCCTGCGTGCCTAGGCCGAACCAGACGCCTGTGGCGCCGCCGCCGTGCCATCACCACCATCACCCAGCGCCATCCGGTAGCCCATGCCGCGCACGGTGTGGATCAGCTGCAAGCCGCCGTCCGCCGTGAGCTTGGCGCGCAGGCGGCTGACCTGCACGTCGATGACGTTGGTCTGCGGGTCGAAGCGGTAGTCCCACACCGACTCCAGCAGCATGGAGCGCGTGAGCACCTGGCCCGGGTGCATCAGGAAACAGGCCAGCAGGCGGAACTCCCGCGGCTGCAGCGGCAACGGCCGGCCGTTGCGCTCCGCCTGCCGCCGCGCCAGGTCCAGTTGCAGATCGGCAAACTGCAGCACGCGAATCTCGGGCCCTGGCCGCGCCCGCCGCACCAGGGCCTCCGCGCGTGCCGCCAGTTCGGAAAACGCAAACGGTTTGGCCAGGTAATCGTCGCCACCGGCCTTGAGGCCGCGCACGCGTTCGTCCAGCGCACTCAGCGCGCTGAGCACGATCACAGGCGTCTTTTTGCCCAGGCCGCGCAAGGTGGCCAGGATGGACAGGCCATCCACGCCGTTGGGCAGCATGCGGTCGAGAATGATGAGGTCCCACGCTTCGGCGGTGCTGCGCGCCAGTGCCTCGGCACCATCGTGGCTGATGACAGCCACATGGCCCAGCTCGCGAAAACCGTCCGCGATGTACCGGGCGTTGTGCACGTCATCTTCAACGATCAGGCACCGCCACATGGCGGTGCCGGTGGGGCTGTCCATGCGCGGGTCTTACAGCCCGGCCGCTGCACGCAGCGCCTGGACTGTGTTGGCGTTGTGGCCTGGGCTCACATCGCTGCGCGATATGAGCTTCGTCCCAAAGCCCAAGGTTTGCTGCGCAAACACCCGGCTTCTAGCCTGGCCGCTGCACGCAGGGGTGGCGTTGTGACCTGTGCTCACATCGCTGCGCGATATGAGCTCCGTCCCAAAGCCCAAGGTTTGTTTCACAAACACCGGGCTTACAGCCCGGCCGCTGCACGCAGCGCTTGGGCTTTGTCCGTTTTTTCCCAGCTGAACTCGGGTTCTTCGCGGCCGAAGTGGCCGTAGGCCGCCGTCTTTTCGTAGATGGGGCGCAGCAGGTCCAGCATCTGGATGATGCCCTTGGGGCGCAGGTCGAAATGTTCGCGCACCAGCTTGGCGATCTGGTCGTCGGGGATCACGCCCGTGCCTTCGGTGTAGACCGTGATGTTCATCGGCTCTGCCACGCCGATGGCGTAGGCCACCTGGATCTGGCACTGGCGCGCCAGGCCGGCGGCGACGATGTTCTTGGCCACGTAGCGCGCGGCGTAGGCGGCACTGCGGTCCACCTTCGTTGGGTCCTTGCCGCTGAACGCGCCGCCGCCGTGCGGGCAGGCACCGCCGTAGGTGTCCACGATGATCTTGCGGCCCGTGAGGCCACAGTCCCCTTGCGGGCCGCCGATGACGAAGCGGCCGGTGGGATTGATCAGGTAGCGCGTGTTCTGCAGCCATTCCTTCGGCAGCACGGGCTTGATGATTTCCTCGATCACGGCTTCGGTGAACGAGGCCTTCATCTTGGTC
>PJUL01000901.1_pt1 | contig 16134 bp, 16 predicted proteins | sample 1512221 | NCBI WGS metagenome assembly PJUL01 (sample SAMN08177667, study PRJNA422409) | Feces metagenome, whole genome shotgun sequencing project.
ACGGCGATGATGCGCTTGACGCCCTTGACCCGTGTCTTGCCCTGCGGAACCGGTGCGCCATGACCGAATTTGGGGGCATTGGACTTTTCGGCGGTGATGGACACCATCACTTTGCGCGTGCCGCCCAGAGCCTGCGCGGCTTTCTGCGCTTCGTCACGCGCCGGTCCAAACGCCGTTTCCATGCCGGTTGCCACGGCAATGGCAAAGGCGATGGCGCCGGGCGTCACAATGATTTCGGAGAGCCCGGCATAGCCTGCAAGATCGCCGCCGCCGGGGATTTCGACCCTGGCGAGCGCGGCTTTGATCTGGGCGGAAAGTTCGGAATCGGCCATGGCAAGTCTCGAAAGAAGAAGACCTCACCCTTGAGCTTGTCGAGGGCGAGGTCTTTGTTATGGCTCAAGGTTCGACAAGCTCACCTTGAGTTTTATGTCGGTTGGCCCTTAGAGGATCGACTGGCCGGTGCCTGCCCAATCCTTGAGGAAGCCTTCAATGCCCTTGTCGGTCAGCGGGTGGCTGGCCAGCTTCTTGATCACATCGGGCGGGATGGTGGCGACGTCGGAGCCGGCAAGCGCGGCCTGGGTCACATGGTTGGGCGTGCGGATCGAGGCGGCCAGAATCTGGGTCTCGAACTGGTAATTGTCATAAATGGTGCGGATATTCTCGATCAGCTCCATGCCATCGGCATTGATGTCGTCGAGACGGCCGATGAAGGGCGAGATATAGGTCGCGCCAGCCTTGGCGGCGAGCAGGGCCTGATTGGCCGAGAAGCACAGGGTGACATTGGTCGCAATGCCCTTGTCGTGGAAGTACTTGGTCGCCTTGAGGCCATTGAGCGTCAGCGGCAGCTTGATGACGACATTCTTGGCGATCTTGGCGAGGTGTTCGCCCTCGGCGATCATACCGTCATATTCAAGGCTGGCAACTTCCGCCGAGACCGGATCGGAGGTGATGGCGCAGATTTCCTTGATGACTTCCTTGAAGTCACGGCCCGACTTGGCGATCAGCGACGGATTGGTGGTCACGCCATTGATGAGCCCGGCATCGTTGAGTTCCTTGATGGCGGCGGTGTCAGCAGTATCGACAAAGAACTTCATCGTTCCCTCCTAGATAATCGTCCAATTGGCCGGTCTGGCCAAGGTGTAGCATGGCGGCGCGTGGCCGCAAGCATTGGCTCAGCGGCTTGCGGCCAGAAAGGCTTCCGCGAGATCGCCAACACGATCCTCGGGAATGCCAGCGATATTGATGCGGCTATCCCCGGTCATATAGACCCCGTTTGCGGCTTTGAGATGTTCGACGGCATCATTTGTGAGGCCAAGCAGCGAGAACATGCCGCGATGATCGGCCACGAAATCGAAATCGGTCGAATTCGAGCGCTCGCGGATGGCCGCTGCCAGCTTTTCACGCAGCGAAATCATGCGGTTACGCATCTCTGCCAGCTCGGTTTCCCACTCGGCGCGCAAGGCCGGGTCTTCGAGAATGGTGCGAATGATTTCCGCGCCATGATCGGGTGGCTGCGAATAGGCGCCGCGAATGATGTTGAGCAATTGCGAATTGGTGACGTCAGCCTCTTCGGCAGTGCGCGCTACCAGAATGGCCGCGCCAACGCGCTCGCGGTAGAGCCCGAAATTCTTTGAGCCCGAAAAGGCGATCAGGGCTTCGGGGACGACGGACAGGATTTTGCGCGTGCCATAGGCATCGGGCTCGATGCCATCGCCAAAGCCGAGATAGGCCAGATCGATAAAGGGCAGGGCGCCGGTTTTGACCAGGCTCGCCGCGACCTGATCCCACTGGGCTTCGGACAGGTTCGCCCCGGTTGGGTTATGGCAGCAGCCATGCAGCAAGACGACATCGCCCGCGCTCAATTTATCAAGCGCAGCAAGCATTTGCTCGAATTTGACACCGCGCGTCTCGGTATCGAAATAGGGATAGGTCGCAACCTTGAGGCCCGAATTGATGGCAATCGGATTGTGGTTGGCCCAGGTCGGGTCCGAGACATAGACCGTCGCGCCGGGACGGGCGCGATTGATCAGCTGCATCAAAACCCAGAGCGAGCCGGTGCCGCCCGGCGCCTGCGCGATGCGCACGCGGGAGCGGTCGATGCTGTCGGCCAACACCAGATCAAGCACGGCGGCGCCATAGCCCTTGTTCCCAGCAATGCCGAGGTAAGTCTTTGTTTTTTCGTTCGAAAGGATTTTCTCTTCGGCTTTGCGCACCGAGGTCATCACCGGAGTGACGCCCTTTTCGTCCTTATAGACGCCGACGCCGAGGTCGATCTTGGTGGAGCGGGAATCAGCCGCATATTCGCCCATGAGCGCCAAAATCTTGTCGCCGGGAGCCTTGGTGAGGGTTTCGAACATTTTTGGGAGTCCGGTGGAAAGCGAGCCTGTTATAGGCCGGGTGGGAATTTTTGCAATTGCAGGATGGCCCCGCAACTACTGAATGTCACCCCGGCCGCGGGGTGACATCGAGAGAGCGGAACGATCAGGGTTTTATCCCCAGCCATTCCAGTTCAGCCGTCAATTGTGGAATGATTTCAAAGAGATCGCCGATCAGCGCCAAGTCAGCGATTTTGACGATTGGCGCTTCGGCATCGGTGTTGATGGCGATGATTTTCTTTGCGCCCTGAATGCCGGCAAGGTGCTGGAGTGCGCCGGAAATGCCGATGGCGATGTAGAGGTCGGGGGCGATGATCTTGCCGGTCTGGCCGACCTGCCAGTCATTGGGGGCATAACCCGCATCGACCGCGGCGCGGGTGGCGCCCACGGCTGCGCCGAGGGTTTTGCCGAGCTTCTCAATGAGTTTGAAGCCTTCGGCAGAGCCGACCGAAACCCCGCCGCCGACCACGATCTGCGCGGTGGAGAGATCGGGAATGTCGCTCTCGGTGCGATGGGCGGCGATGAATTTTGCCGCTGATTGCACAGTATTTTCAAGCACTTCGATGGGCGCGCTGTTGCCGGAAGCTGCGGGGCTGAAGGCTGAGGCGCGGAAGCTCAGGACATGCCTGGCCTGATTGTCGGTGACGGTTTCGAGCGCGTTGCCGGCATAAATGGGCCGGGTGAAACTGGTTGGCCCATGGATGGCCACGATATCGGTCACCGGCTGGATGTCGAGTTTGGCGGCAAGGCGCGGAATGACGTCCTTGCCAACGCTGGATGCACTCGCAACCACATAAGGGTAGAGGACTGCTAACGCTGACAATTGCGCCACAAGTGAATCCGCCAGCACATTGTTAGCGCTGACAATGACTTTAGCGACACCGGCCAATGCAGCAGCGGCCTCGGCTGCAGCCTGAGGGCCGGGGACCAGAATATCGACGGGACCAAGCTGGGCAGCCGCATTGACGATGCGGGCCGTGGCGGGCGAGAGGACGCCATTATCGACTTCGCCAAGAACCAGAACGCTCATCAGATCGCCTCCATCGCGTTGACATCGGCGGCAATGATGGCGGCGAGTTCGGAAACCGAGCCGATGGTCTGTCCTGCCACGCGCTCGGGCGGCGGGGATATCTTTTCGACGCTGAGGCGCGGGGTGAGGTCGACGCCAAATTCGGCGGCGGGACGCACAGCAAGCGGCTTGGAGCGCGCCTTCATCACCATGGGCAGGGCGGCATTGCGCGGCGTGTTGAGGCGCAGATCGGCGGTGACGATGGCGGGGAGGGGGACCGAAATGGTTTCGCGCCCATAATCGACCTCGCGGGTGACCTCGAGCGCCGTGCCATCGAGCTTGATCTCGGAGGCGAAGGTCGCCTGCGGGCGGTCGGTGAGGGCGGCGAGCATCTGGCCGACATGATTGCTGTCGTCATCGACGGCCTGCTTGCCCAGCAGCACCAGATCGGGCTGCTCTTCGGCAACGACCTTGGCCAGCAGCTTGGCAATGGCGAGCGTTTCGAGCGGCGCGTCGCTTTCAATCAGGATGCCGCGATGCGCGCCCATGGCGAGGGCTGTGAGGATGACGTCATTGCTGGCTTTGGGGCCGATGGAAACCACGACGATCTCATCGGCATGGCCAGCTTCCGCCAATTGCACGGCGGCTTCCACCGCATGCTTGCAGAAGGGGTTCATCGACATGCGCACGCCATTGGTCTCGACGCCCGAACCGTCGGGGCGGACCCGGATACGGACATTGTGATCGACCACGCGCTTGACCGCGACGAGGATTTTCATCGGCAACTCCCGCTACTCGGCGCTTCAATGACAAAAAGGCGAGGTGGGAGCAAGGCGCACAAAGGGAATTTCGGTTCGGTGCGACGCTTTTGATTAGAACGAATAGGCGCGGCCCCGGCTCACGGATGGAATTGGGCGGTCACTTCCAGCGTTCTGTCGCTGCGGTTCTGCGTAAAATCGCCCTCGCCATAGGCCGCAATGACGCGGTCGCGTTCGCGGATCAATGCGGTGATTTCGGCTTCGTAGCGCACGAAAACGGCGGTCAGCCAGCGATTGACCAGATAGGACGGCCGCGCCATCTGCACATCGAATTGCTGCAGCAGCGGAATGGTTGCCTCGGCATCCAGCCAGTCATCGCCCACAACCCAGTGATTGACGGTGAAAATGCGATGCAGCTTGCCATAGGGGTTAACGCCGATAGCCGCCAGATGGTGCACCGGCCCGTCCGTCCCCTGCGGGCGGACGAAGCAATGGAAATGGCCATGCTCTTCGGCGTCGTTGGAGGGAGAGTGGCAATGATAATACCATTGCGCGCCACTGGCCGGATCGAACACATCGCCCTCGGGATAGTGCGACCATGCCTTGACGTCGGGCGCATCCCGCAGCGTTTCGAGCAGCACATTAGAGGCGCTCTTGGCCAGAATGGCCTGGGAAAAGCTGATTTCCTCGTCAGCGCGGTCTGTAGCGTCACTCATAGGTCATCTCCCTGGCGGGGCAGGACTGGCCTAGCCCAATGGTGAAGACGAGACAAGCCATGCGAACAAAGGAAAGGCCCGCGCGCGGCGGGCCTTGGTTTTGCATCAGGCGGCGAAATCGGTGCCGGCCTTGGGCAGGTCGGGATCCTGCACCCATTCGGTCCACGAGCCATCATAGAGCTTGAGGTTGGAATAGCCCAGGTCGCGCAGGATGGCGAGCAGGTCGGAAGCCGCCCAGCCCCAGCCGCAGGTGGTGATGATTTCGTCGTCCTTGTCGATGCCAAGCTCGTCGAGGCGGGCGATCAGGCCATCAATGTCTTCGTGCAGTGTATTGGCATCGGAGAAGAGCCCGATCGGCACATTGATCGAGCCGGGGATGTGGCCGCGATCATAGCCAGCGGTGCCGCGGGCATCGAGCACATAGGCGTCGCCCTTTTCCAGTGCCGCGACGACGTAATCCTTCTGGATGATATAGGGCTTGGTGTCGGTGAGCTTGAGGTCCGATGCCGCCAGAACGGTGGGTTCCGTGCTCAGTTCGCCATCCCAGACGTCAAGACCGCCGCTCAGGATGTGGACATTGGGGAAACCGGCCTGATCCAGCGAGACATAGATTTTGCCTGCGTAACGGGCGGATTCGGGCACGAGCGGGTTTGAATCGTGCTCGCCATAAACAACGATGGTCTGATCGTAGGAAAGACCGAAGCCGGCAAGGATCGGCTCCAGTTCTTCATAGGACTTGGTTTCCCCGATCACGCCATCGACATCAGGGGTTTCGATGAATTCGCGGGGAATATTGATGGCGCCGGGAATGTGACCGGCTTCATAGCGGTCGGCCGTGCGGATATCGACCAGCACCACATCATCGCCAAGCGCCTTGACCTGCTCAAGGCTGACATAGGCACCCAGTCCCTCGGACTGCTGCAGTACTGCTGGCAGCGCGAAGGCTGAGGTGGAGAGGGTGAGGCCCGACGCAAGCGCGGCCAGAACGGCGAGAGTTTTCAGTTTCATCATGAGTTCTCCTAGGGACGATATTTAGTTGGTGAAGGCATATTCCCAGCCGGTCAGCGCCTCTTCCCAGCCGGGGAAAAGATCGAAGAGCCAGAGCTGAATGGTGCGGTCGAAGCCGGTGAGCAGGAAAATGGCGACCACAATGAGCAGGACGCCGAACAGCTTCTTGATCCGCTCGCCATTGGCCTGCAAAAACGACAGCCGCTTGATCAGCGCGCGACCGCCAAAGATGACGGCGACCATGGGCAGGGCTGTGCCAAGCGCAAAGGCCAGTGTGATCAACACCGCATCAAGCGACACCTGCTGGTTCATCGCCAATGTCAGGACCGAGGCCATGACCGGGCCGACGCAGGGCGTCCATGCCAGTCCCAGACCCGCGCCGATGACGAAGCCGCCGCCGAAACCGTCCCCTGTTGGCAGGCGGGCGCTGGCATTGGCGAGACTGCTGGTCGAGCGCTCGAACAGATTACTGAACTGCGGCACGATCAGCACCACGCCGCAGGCTAGGAGGATGATGGCGCTGATCACACGCACCAGATCGGGCTGAATGCCAAGAGCATTGACCAGACTGGCCAGCGCCAACGTGACGGCGGCAAAGCACAGCACGAACCCGACCAGCACGCCCCACGGCCGCAAGCGGCCCGATTGCGCCGATGAGGCAAGAATAACCGGCAATAGCGGCAGCACGCAGGGCGAGGCGACGGTGACGAGGCCAGCGGCGAAGGCAATGAGAATGGCGATGTTCATTCTAGCTGAAGATCGGCTTGCTGTTCAGCGCCTCGATGCCGCCGCCATTCCAGATCTGGATTTTCTCGCCGTCCGCGCCGACCTGAACATAGGTGTTCTGATAGGTGACCCCGTAGCGGGTCTTGAGCTCGGTCTCAGTGTCATAATCGGCAATGATCAGGGTGATACCAGGCTGCACTTCGGGCCAGCGACCCCGGAAGGACACCATGGTGGCGCGGCAGGTGGGGCACCATTCGGCATGGAAATAGACAATTGCCGCACCCTTTTCGGCAATGGCGCGCACCTGATCGATGGATTCAAAGGCCACCGCATCAGCCTCGGCCCGGTCTTGCGCAAAAGCTGCTCCACCCAGGCCACTCAATACCAACCCGGAAAATGCCAGGAAGGCCCGTCTGTCCAACATGTTGATTACTCATAAAAAATTTCTGCCCTGAGACTGGCAGGAATCGGCAATCGGTTCGAGGTTGCCTATGCTGAATTGCTGAGTGGAATTAGAAACTCTATCTAATTAGTATACATTAATTAGGCCGCTGATCGGAGGGGGATCGGTTATGGTGGCCCAGATCGCGGACACGGCTTTTATGATGCATGCCAAGGCATTGGCGGCTTCCGGTCGGGTCCGGTCCTTAATGATGCAGCCAGAGACTTGCCTATAATGACGACACGCAGAACCATCCTTTTCGGCGCCGCCCTGGTGGCCGGTGCGGCCGCAGCGACCATTGCCGTGGTGCAGATGAATGCGGCGCCCGCCCCCGTTGCCGACGCCGTGCAGCAGGCTGTGCCAGAGGCGGAGGACCCGCTCGCTTATTCCCCCTGTTCGGTCGCAGCGCCGCCCGCGCAACCGGTCGAGGACCCACTGGCCTATTCGCCCTGCTCGGTGGCGCCGCCAGCCCGGCCATAGGCGTGAGATGCCGGTCGGGAGTTGACGCCGCGCTTTAGGACAGAGACATTGTCCCTCTCTCCCAACTGCTTTGGTCTCCCTATGCCTGTCCTCAACCGCGTTGCCGAATTCCAGCCTGAAATCGCCGCCTGGCGCCGCGATTTTCATGCGCATCCCGAGCTGTTGTTCGATGTGCACCGGACCTCGGCAATCGTGGTGGACAAGCTGGGTGAATTCGGCTGCGACGAGATCATTACCGGCCTCGCCGGAACCGGCGTGGTCGGCATTATCAATGGTCGAAGCAATAAAAGCGGTCGCACCATCGGGCTGCGCGCCGACATGGATGCGCTGCCGGTGACCGAAAAGACCGGCGCGCCGCATGCCTCCACCATTGCCGGCAAGATGCATGCCTGCGGCCATGACGGGCATACGGCCATGCTGCTGGGCGCGGCGAAATATCTGGCCGAGACGCGCAATTTCGACGGGCGCGTGGCGCTCATCTTCCAGCCTGCCGAAGAGGGCGGTGGTGGCGGCAAGGTGATGATCGCCGATGGCCTGTTTGAAAAGGTCAGCATTGACGAAGTCTATGGGATGCACAATTGGCCCGGCATGCCGCTCGGGCAATTCGGCATTCGCGCCGGTGGCATCATGGCGGCGACCGACCGCTTCTATATCGACATCGAGGGGCAGGGCGGCCACGCCGCGCGCCCGCAACAGACCGTGGACCCGATCATCGTCGCCGCCCAATTGGTGACGGCGCTGCAGACCATCGTGTCGCGCAATCTCGATCCGCTGGAAAGCGCCGTCCTGTCGGTGACCATGATCGAGGCGGGCGAGGCGGATAATGTCATTTCGCGCACCGCCAAGATCACCGGCACTGTGCGCACGCTCGATGGCGGTGTGCAGGATTTCATCGAGGCGCGGCTGGCCGAAATCGTCCCCCAATTTGCCGTGAGCTTTGGCGCGACGGCTTCGATCCGCTATGTGCGCGGCTATCCGGTGACGGTCAATGCTGCCGCGCAGACCGCGTTTGCCGCCGAAACCGCCGCTGAAATCGTGGGGACGGAACGGGTGGATGCCGAGGCGGTCCCTTCCATGGGCGGCGAGGATTTTTCTTTCATGCTGAACGAGCGGCCGGGGGCCTATATTTTCCTCGGCAATGGCGATTCATCGGAACTGCACACCGACACCTATGACTTCAATGACGACGCTATTCCGGTGGGTGTGAGCTATTGGGCGCGCCTGGTGGAGCGCGCGCTGCCGATCAGCTAGCGGCCTTTCGGCGCTGCAATTGATCATTGCGATCAACGTTTAATATGTCCGCCTTTTCGGTTAGTGCTGGCCGCGATGTCTTCTGTGCGTTTTTCCTCCTGGCCGTTCTTACCGACCCTTCTGACCCTAGCCATTTCGGCGGCAGGCGGCTTTCTGGCCGATGCCATCGGCCTGCCTGCCGGCTGGCTTATGGGCGGGGCGCTGGGCGTGACCATTGCGGCTATGCTGGGTCTGCCGGTCGCCATGCCGGATCGGCTGCGCGATGTGGCTTTCGTTCTGATCGGCATGTCGATGGGGGCGAGCGTTGCTCCCGATTCGCTGACGCTGCTGGCAAGCTGGCCGATTTCGCTGGCGGCGCTGGCCATCGAGCTGGTGATCATCATCGCAGCGACGGGCTGGATGCTGACGCGGCTGTTCAGGCTCGATCCGGGCACGGCCTATCTCAGCTCGTTTCCCGGACACCTGTCTTTCATCATGGGCATTGCCGCGACGGGCGTGGGCAATGCGCGCCAGATCGTCATCATCCAGGTCATCCGCATTCTGATGCTGACCATAGCGGTGCCGATTGGCGCGGTTTTCCTGCCCATCGATCATTTCCCGCCGCCTGTGCCCAGCGCCTATCTCTCGCCGCTGCAACTGGCGTTGCTGGCGCTCGGATGCGTGGTGACAGGGCTGGTTTTCATCAGGCTCAAAGTGCCCGCCGGCATGGTTCTGGGCGCGATGGCGGCGGCGACAGCGGCAAAACTGGGCGGGCTCTATGTCGAAGCCGTGCCACAGCCGCTGGTGATTATCACCTTCATCATGACCGGGGCGCTGATCGGTTCGCGCTTCAAAGGCATCAGCCGCGCCGAATTCGCCGCGGCGGCAAAGGGCGGGCTGATCGCCACGGCCATGACGCTGACCATCGTCACCATCATGGCGCTGGGCGTGGCGCAATTGGTGGACATGCCCTTCGGCCAGATCTGGCTCGGCCTGTCCCCCGGCGCGCTCGAAGGCATGGGCGCGCTGGGGATCGCGCTGGGCTATGACACCGCCTTTATCGCCGCGCACCATGTCGTGCGCCTGCTCATGCTGAGCTTTGCCATCCCCGCCGTGGTCATGCTGGTGCGCTGGCAGGAAAAGTCAGCGCAGCAATGAACGCCTTTTTATGCGATGAACGCGACCTGTCCCTCGCCAGCGGGCGCGGGCAGAATGGCAAAGCCATTGGGGCCGAGCAGCAGATTGGCGCCCGATAAAGCCGCATTGTTGCTGATCGGTTCGAGCAGCAGGTCAACGCCCGACAAAGCCACCTGACGCGGCTCGCCGGAGAGATTGAACACGCAGATCACGTCCTTGTTGCCATCGGTGCGGGAGAAGGCCAGCACCGGCTCGCCGCAATCAAAGAAAGAAATATTGCCGGTTTTCAGCGCCGGATGGGTTTTGCGCCAGCTCAAAATCTGCCGGTAATAGGCAAGAGTGGAATTGGAATCGCTGTCCTGCGCATCGACGCTGAGCGCGGCGGCGGCATGCTTGATCGGCAGCCACGGCTTGCCCGTGGTGAACCCGGCATGGGGCAGGCCCGAATGCCATGGCATGGGCGTGCGGCAGCCATCGCGGCCCTTGTCTTCGGGCCAGAAGCGAATGCCGCGCGGATCGGTCAGTTCCTCATAGAGAATATCGGCTTCGGGCAGGCCCAGTTCCTCGCCCTGATAAAGCCCGGCAGACCCCTTGAGCGTCAGCATCAGCGCGATGGCCTGCCGTGACAGATCGGCAGGTGACGCGCTGTGCGGGGCCCAGCGGGTCATGTGGCGGATGACATCGTGGTTGGAAAAGCTCCAGCAGGGCCAGCCGGTCGAGCCATCGGCAAAAAACGCTTCCACCTTGGTGCGGAAATGGGCGGCGGAGAATTTGGGGCCGAGAAAATCGAAGGAATAGCACATGTGCAGCAGGTCGCTGCCCGATGTATATTGCTTCATCAATTCGAGGCCGCGCTCGTCATCGCCCACTTCGCCGACCGTGGTGACGCCCGGGAAATCATCCATCATGGCGCGAACCTTGCGCAGCCAGTCCAGATTCTCCGGCTGGCTCTTGGAGAATTGGTGGCTCTGCATGTCATAGGGATTGGTGGCGGGCAGGCCCTTGAGTTCGGCCAGCGGCGGGTTTGAGCGCAGCTTGGCGTCGTGGAAATAGTAATTGACCGTATCGAGGCGGAAGCCATCGAGCCCCCGGTCGAGCCAGAAACGCATGGCTTGCAGCACTGCATCCTGCACGGCGGGATTATGGAAATTGAGATCGGGCTGCGAGGTCAGGAAATTGTGCAGGTAGTATTGCTTGCGCGCCGTGTGCCATTCCCAGGCCGAGCCGCCAAACACCGAAAGCCAGTTATTCGGCGGCGTACCGTCGGGATTGGCATCGGCCCAGACATACCAGTCCGCCTTGGCATTATCGCGGCTGAAGGCGGATTCGAGGAACCATGGATGCTGCGAGGAAGTGTGGCTGACCACCTGATCCATGATGACCTTGAGGCCCAGAGCATGGGCCTTTTCCATCAGCAGATCGAAATCCTGCAAGGAGCCGAACAGCGGATCGACAGCCATATAGTCGGACACGTCATAGCCCATATCGGCCTGTGGCGACTGGGTGATGGGCGAGAGCCAGATGCAATCGACGCCAAGGCTGGCAATATGATCGAGCCGATCGATGATACCGGCCAGATCGCCGATGCCGTCGCCATTGCTGTCCTGAAACGAACGCGGATAGACCTGATAGATCACTCCGCCGCGCCACCATTCGGTCATTCAACTGCTCCTGCCTGAATCGCGCCGGAAAGCTATCGGTTTTGTGGGGCGCTGTTAATCGGGGCTGATGCAAGGCGGGGTTGCGTGTTTTGACCGGGCCCGACGGCTGTGCGATGCCGCTTATCTGGCCGCAAAAAGCACCGGATCCACATCGATGAGTCTGAGCGAGGTCACCATGTGCAGGGTGCCCTGCTTATATTTGAGGAAATGGGGCGTTTTGATATGGGCTTCATAAGCGGCCTGTGAGGCGTAAACCTCCAGCAGGCGGATGCGGTTGGGCGCGGCTTGCTCCGAAACGGCATGCAACATCAGCACGCCCTCTTCGCGTTCGACAGACGCCGTAATTTCTTCTCTTAGGAAGACGAGATATTCCGACAGCAGGGCTGGGACGATCTCAAGCTCGGCAATGCGAACAATGCGCTCGTCCATCACGCCACCGCGCTGATCAGCGGCTCACCGGCAAAATGCTTTTCGAGATTGGCGACGAGTAGCGCGCCCATGGCGTAGCGGGTCTGATGCGTGGCACTGCCCTGATGGGGGGAGAGCACGACATTGCCGAGGGCGAAGAAGGCTTCGGGGACATTGGGTTCATCGACAAAGACGTCGAGCGCTGCGCCGCCCAGCCCGCCTGATTGTAGCAGCTCGAGCATGGCGGTTTCATCGATCAGCGTGCCGCGCGCGACATTGACCACTGCGCCATCGGGACCAAGCGCTTCGAGCACTTTTCGAGAGACGATCCCCTCGGTGCCCTTGCCGCCGGGCGCGATGACCACCAGCCAGTCGCTGTCGCGAGCCATGTCTTCGAGCTTGTCGTAATAGATATAGGGCAGGTTCTGCTGCTGGCTGCGACCGTGATAGACGACACGCATCTTCATTGCCTGCAGGCGGGTGGCGATTTCCTTGCCGATGCGGCCAAGGCCCAGAATGCCGACCGTCTTGCCGGTGAGCTCGGAGAACAGGCCGAAGCCGCCGCCGGGCCACTTGCCTTGCCGCACAAACTGATCCGATTGCGGAATGCGGCGGGCCAGCGCGATCATGAGGCCTATGGCCAATTCGGCCACTGCATCATTGAGCACATCGGGCGTATTGGTGACTCGGATGTTGCGCGCCTTTGCCCCGGCAATGTCGATATTGTCGTAGCCGACACCGAAACTGGCAATGATTTCCAGATTTGGCAACCTGTCCATGAGATCGGCCTGCACGCCCGATCCGGCATGGGCGCGAATACGGGCGCCATTGGCTTTCAGCCACCCATCCTTGTCCGCCTGCTCATGCAGCTTGTGGACTGTGTAGCGCTCGGCCAGCGCCTGTTCGCAGGAAGCGAGGAGGGGGGTGGTCTGCAAAATCTCGATGGTCATGAAATAGATTCTCCCATGGCCGCAGATTAGCGGCGGGCAAAGTGCGGGCCAAGGGTAAGCAGACGATTTACCTTAAACCAAGCCATATGCTTGTGAGGTAAAGTCGGTCTGCCCACATTCCTCGGACACGGAGGGGGAATGGTCATGGGACATGATGCGCTTGCGCTGAGATTGGCGGTGCTGATCGACGCTGACAATGTTTCCGCGCAGATTGCGGATGGGCTTTTCAAGAAAATTGCCAGCATTGGTGAAGCCAGTGTGCGTCGCATCTACGGGGATTTTTCCGATGCAAGACTTGCTCCCTGGAAAGCGGCGTTGTCCCGCCACGCCATTCATTCACACCAGCAAGTTACCTGGGTGCCTGGCAAGAATGCCAGCGACATCGCATTGGTGATCGATGCCATGGACTTGCTGTATCGCGGTCATATAGACGGCTTCTGCATTGTCTCGTCCGATAGCGACTTTACAAGCCTCGCCATCCGTATTCGGGAAACAGGCGCGAAGGTCTTCGGCTTTGGCAAGCGGACGACCGTTAATGCCTTTCAACAAGCCTGCGGCCAATTCTACTTTGTCGAGAGCTTTTTGCCGCCTGTGCGCGCCAATGTCGTCCAACTGGCTCCGCCCCCTGTCAAAACGTCAGCCCCACAGACAAAGTCAGCCCAGCCAGAGTCTGCGAAATTGTCGCCGGCACAGGCTATTACTCTGCTGAAAGCGGCCTTCTCGAAAACCAAAGGCAAGGATGGCTGGGTGAATATCGGGCCGTTGGGCAGCACTCTGGCCAAGGCAAGTCCGAGCTTCGACACGCGGCATTATGGGGCGAAAAAGCTCAGCGACCTTGTGCGCCAGACCAATGTGTTTGAGGTGGGAAAAGACAGCAGCGGCATCCGCGTGCGCCTCAGGGTCAATCAGAAGTAGACAACGCCTGTCGTGATCGTGGGTCTGCAATGGGCCTGAATGATTGCGCGCGAATGAGAGCATTTTTTGCGCTGTATCTGCAACCCAGACCTGCACGAAAAAGCGGCACTCATCGGTTTTGACTGTCTGGACGGCGGCGAACAAACGTGTAGCAATGCAGGGGCGATGGGAATGCCGTAACAATTTAGCGGAGCAGAATGGGCGAGAAGACCCCGTTTGACGAAATGTACAATCCGGACGGTTCGGTCCGCGAACCCTACCGGGCGCTGAGCGAATGGCTGGCCGAGCAGCCGGACAAGGCGCTGGCGCTGATGCAGGCCGATGCGGAAGCGATCTTCCGCAAGCTGGGCATTACCTTCGCCGTCTATGGCTCGGAAGAGGGCACCGAAAAGGTCATCCCCTTCGATGTCATTCCCCGCATCATCGCCGCCAATGAATGGCGCAGGCTCTCCAAGGGGATCGAGCAGCGCGTCAAGGCGCTCAATGCCTTTCTCTATGACATCTATCACCGGCAGGAGATTTTGAAGGCCGGGCGGGTGCCCGAAAAGCTCATCCTCAACAATGAAGCCTTCTGCCCGCAGATGATGGGGCTGGAGCCGGCGCGCGGCGTCTATGCCCATATTATCGGAGTGGATATCGTGCGGGTGGGGCCGGACGAATTCTATGTGCTGGAGGACAATCTGCGCACCCCCTCGGGCGTCTCCTATATGCTGGAAGACCGCGAGGCCATGATGCTCTTGGCGCCGGACCTGTTCCAGAAATCCAAGGTCGCGCCAGTGGAGACCTATCCCGAAAATCTGCGCCGGACGCTGGAAAGCGTGGTGCCGAATAATTTCAGCGGCAATAGCCCCAATATCGCCGTGCTGACGCCGGGGATTTTCAACTCGGCCTATTTCGAGCATTCGTTTCTGGCCGACCAGATGGGCGCGCAGCTTTGCGAGGGGCATGACCTGTTTGTCGATGGTGGCAAGGTCTATATGCGCACCACCACCGGGCCGGAGCGGGTGGACGTTATCTATCGCCGTATCGATGATGATTATCTCGACCCGCTGACCTTCAAACCCGATTCCATGCTGGGCGTGCCCGGCCTGTTCGACGCCTATCGGGCGGGCAATGTCACGCTGGTCAACGCGCCGGGCACCGGAATTGCCGATGACAAGGCGGTCTATACCTATGTGCCTGAAATCATCGAATTCTATCTCGGTGAAAAGGCCATTCTGCAGAATGTGCCAACCTATAATTGCGCCGATGAGGATCAGCGGGCCTGGGTGCTGGAGAACATCCACGATCTGGTGGTCAAGGAAGTGCACGGCTCGGGCGGCTACGGCATGATGGTGGGGCCGACCTCAAGCAAGGCCATGCATGCCGAATTCAGGAAGAAGATCGAGGCGCGGCCCGACAATTACATCGTCCAGCCGACGCTGAACCTCAGCACCTGTCCCACCCATATCAATGGCGATGTTGCGCCGCGCCATGTCGATCTCAGACCCTATGTGCTGGTGGGCGACGAAGTGCGGATCACCCCCGGCGGGCTGACGCGCGTGGCGCTGAAGAAGGGATCGCTGGTGGTGAACTCGTCGCAGGGCGGCGGGACCAAGGATACGTGGGTGCTGGAAGATTGATGATGATTTTTCAGCTTTTGCCTCACTCGTCGGTGTCGCCTCTATCGCCTCCCTCCCCCTTGAGGGGAGGGAACGAGGGAGGGGGGCCATCAGTGGAAAACAGAACGCCCCCCTCCCCAGCTCCGCTAGGCCTAGCGGCCAGCTTCGCTACCCTCCCCTCAAGGGGGAGGGTGGGGAGGAGCCCAGAGTGTAGTGTGTGGGAGGTGTCAGCATGAGAATGCTCGGACGCACCGCACAGAATCTGTTCTGGCTGTCCCGCTATGTCGAGCGGGCCGAGAACATGGCGCGCCTGCTTGAAGTGGGCTACCGCATGTCTCTCACCTCCCGCCGCGAAGGCGGGGCCAGCGAGCATCTGGTCTCCATGATGCAGGCCGCCGAGGTCGATGAACTTTTCGCGCAAAAGCATGAAGTGGCCGACCTCGACACTGTCGCCCGCTATATGATGTTCGACCCCGAAAACCCATCCTCGGTCTATTCGTGTCTGCAAGCTGCGCGCACCAATGCGCGTTCGGTCCGCACCGCGATCACCACCGATATGTGGGAAAGCATGAACGGGGCGTGGCTGGAATTTTCCCAGATAAAGCCGCGCGATGTGCGCGGGGCCAAGCTGCTCGGCCTGTTGCAATGGGTGAAGCAGCGCAGCCATGAATTCCGCGGCGCATTGCTCGGCACGATCCTGCGCGATGACGGCTTCAAC
>PJUL01000902.1_pt1 | contig 16123 bp, 15 predicted proteins | sample 1512221 | NCBI WGS metagenome assembly PJUL01 (sample SAMN08177667, study PRJNA422409) | Feces metagenome, whole genome shotgun sequencing project.
CAGGCTGCGGTCTTCGGGGCGGCCGTCGACCTCGGCGTAGAAGAAGGTGGCCGTGAAGGCGCCGTTCTCCATGTAGCTTTCCAGCTTGGTCATGTTGACGCCGTTGGTGGCGAAGCCGCCCAGCGCCTTGTAGAGCGCGGCCGGCAGGTTGCGCACCCGGAAGACGAAGCTGGTCACGCAGCGGTGGGTGAACGACGGGGCCGGCGGGGCCGGGTCGGCGGTCATCACCAGGAAGCGGGTGGTGTTGTGGCGCTCGTCCTCGATGTCGCGCGCCAGGATGTCGAGGTCGTAGATCTCGGCGGCCAGGGCGGGCGCGACGGCGGCGCGGGTCGGGTCGGGCTTGGCCGCCAGGGCCTTGGCCGCGCCGGCGGTGTCGCCCGCGCCCTCGGTCGAAAGGCCCAGGCGCTTGAGGCTGTGCCGGCACTGCGACAGCGCGATCGGCATCGAGACGGCGGTCTTCACGCTGTCGAGGCCGACGCCCTTGTTGGCCATCAGCTGGAAGCGGATCGGCTTGAAGCGCTCGCCGATGATCTTGAGGCCCGAAGCCGGCAGCAGGTGGTGCACGTCGGCGACGCGGCCGGCGATCGAGTTCTCGATCGGGATCATGCCCAGCTGGGCCGCGCCGGTCTTGATGGCCTCGAACGCCTCCTCGAAGGTGGCGCAGGGCAGGACCTCGTAGTCGGGGAAGTAGGTGCGGCACGCCTCGTGGCTGTTGGCGCCGAGTTCGCCCTGGAAGGCGATGGTCTTGAGGGTGCTCATCTAGCTCTTCAGTTCTTTTCGGCGTGGTCGCGGGCGGCCTGCAGGTCGGACGGATTGTCGACGGAGATCGGGGCCTCGTCCGCCACCGCCGCGCGGATGGTCAGGCCCAGTTCCATGGCCCGCAGCTGCTCCAGCTTCTCGCGCTGCTCCAGGGCTGAGGGCGCGGCGGCGTTGAAGGCTTCCAGGGCGGCGCGGCGATAGCCGTAGATGCCGATGTGGCGCCAGACGGGCGCGTCGCCATAGAGGGTCGAGCGGGTGAAGTAGAGGGCGCGGCCGCTGGCGCCCCCGGCGTCCATGGCCAGCACGGCCTTGACCACGTCGGGGTTGGCGCGGTCGGCGCTGGACGCCTCCGGCGCGACCACGGTGGCGATGTCGGCGTCGGCGTGGTCGGCCAGCTGGCCGGCGCAGGCCGACAGCACGGCCGGGTCGACGAACGGCATGTCGCCCTGCAGGTTGATGATCACGTCGTGCGCGCCGTCAGGATCCAGCACGGCCAGGGCCGCCAGGATGCGGTCCGAGCCCGAGGGCAGGGCCGGATCGGTGAGCACGGCGCGGCCGCCGGCGGCTTCCACCGCCGCGACGATTTCGGGATCGCCGGCCGCCACGGCCACCGGGCCGATGCCGGCGGCCTGCGCCTGGCGCAGCACGCGCACGATCATCGGCAGGCCGCCGATATCGGCCAGCGGCTTGTTGGGCAGGCGGGTGGCCGCCATGCGGGCGGGGATGAGGACGATCGGGTTCATGGTGTCACGTCTGGAAGGCGAAACGCGGTTCGCCCGGGTTGCGCACGGGGCGGTAGCGTGTCAGAGACCGGAGCGCAACACGCGCGTGGGGAGACCATGGGGGGACCCGCGCTCATAAATCGGCTCCGTCCACGCAAGACGGGTCTATAAAGAGGCTGACAAGGCTGAGATGAGCGACCTTACGTTCAACAAGATTTTCGGCGGCGTGCTTCTGACCGGTCTGGTCATCTTCGGTCTGCGCGAGGCGTCCGACATCGTCTTCAAGAAGCACGAAGTCGAAAAGCCCGGCTACGCGATCGCCGTCCAGGAAGACACCGGCGGCGAAGGCGCCGCGGCCGCCGAGGTTCCGCCCGACTGGGGTTCGGTGCTGCTGCTGCCGGCCAACATCGAGGCCGGCAAGGCCGTCTCGGCCAAGTGCGCTTCGTGCCACACCTTCACCTCGGGCGGCCCCAACGGCACCGGTCCCAACCTCTTCGGCACCCTGGGCAAGAAGCCAGGCACGCACCCGGGCTTCGGCTATTCGGGCTCGATGACCGACTTCGGCGGCAAAAACCCGGTGTGGGACTACGACCATGTCGACCAGTTCCTGAAGGCCCCGGGCAAGTACATCTCGGGCACCAAGATGACCTTCGCGGGCCTGAAGAAGCAGGAAGACCGCATCGCCATCATCGCCTACCTGCACAGCCTGGGCTCGACCCTGCCGGTGCCGGCCCCCAAGCCCGCCGCCGCGGCCGCTCCGGCCGCCGACGCGGCTGCGGCTCCGGCCGAAGGCGCCGCCCCGGCTCCTGCCGCTGGCGCTGCTCCGGCTGCTGCTGCTCCGGCCCCGGCCACGCACTAAGGTCTGGCCGAACGATCCAAACGAGAAGGCCGCGGGGCTTGGGCTCCGCGGCCTTTTCTTTGTCCCGACGCGCGATAGGCTCGCCCGCGAAGTTCCCGGGGAATCCGCGCCATGCGTCGTCGTCAGTTCCTGCTTTCCGCCGCCTGCGTCCCCCTGCTCGGCGCCTTGCCGGGCGGGCTCGCCCAGGCCCGCCAGCAGGCGGCCGACCCTGATGTCGACACCTCCGTCGCCAAGCCGGCCTACCCGGAGGGCCAGGGCCCGCGCCTGGCCATCGACGGCGGGCACAACAACTTCCACACGGTGGACGGCCGTTTCGCGCCGTTCGCGGCGGTGGCCCGGGCCGACGGCTACCGGGTCTCGGGCCTGACCGGCCCGCTGTCGGCGCAGAGCCTTGCCGATGTCGACCTGCTGGTCGTGGCCAATCCGCTGGCGGCCGTGAACGTCGGCGACTGGAGCCTGCCCAATCCCGGCGCCTACACCCCCGAAGAAGCCGCCGCCGTTAAGGCCTGGGTCGAGGCCGGCGGCGCCCTGCTGCTGATCGCCGACCACATGCCGTTCCCCGGCGGGGCCGAGCCGCTGGCCAAGGCCTTCGGCTTTGATTTCGACAACGGCTTCGCCCAGAAGACCGGCGGCGGGCCCGAGTTCTTCCAGCGCGCCGACGGCTCGCTGCTGGACCATCCGATCACGCGCGGGATCGACCGGGTGCAGAGCTTCACCGGCTCGTCGTTCCGCGCCCCGCCGCAGGCCCAGCCGCTGCTGGTGCTGCGCGGCGGCTGGAGCGTGGCCATGCCCAAGAAGGCCTGGGTTTTCGACGACAAGACCCCCCGCCACGACGGCGAGGGCCTGCTGCGCGGCGCGGCCCTGCCGGCAGGCAAGGGGCGGGTCGTGGCCATGGGCGAGGCGGCGATGTTCACCGCCCAGCTCGCCGGACCGCAGGGCCGCAAGATGGGCTTCAACGCCCCGACCGCCTCGCAGAACAAGGCGTTCCTGCTGAACGTGCTGCGGTGGTTGTCGGGGAAGGTCTGAACAAGGAACCTCCCCCTATGGGGGAGGCGATCGCGTTAGCGATCGGTGGGGGGAGTATTCACGAAGCCAGCCCACTCAGCGGAAGCTGAAAACGGCCCCCCTCCGTCGCCTTTGGCGACACCTCCCCCACAGGGGGAGGTTCTTTGGCAATCACCCCGCCTTGCTGAAGTCGGGCGCGCGGCGCTCGGCGAAGGCCATGAAGGCTTCGCGGGCCTCGGCGGTCTGCAGGCGCTCGGCGAACAGGGCGCCTTCCTTGTCCATCAGGGCGGCGATGGCCTCGGCGTCGCGCATCAGGCCCTTGGTGACGGTCAGGGCGCCCAGCGGACGCTTGGCCAGCTGGTCGGCGGCGGTGCGGGTCTTGGCGCGCAGCTCGTCGGCCGGGACCACGGCGTTGGCCAGGCCCCAGGCGGCGGCCGTCGTCCCGTCCACCGCCTCGCCCAGGGCGAACATGGCGTAGGCGCGGGCGTGGCCGATGCGGGCCGGCAGCAGCCAGCTCGACGCGGCCTCGGGGGCCAGGGCCAGGTTGACGAACGGCACGGTCAGGCGCGCGTCGGGGGCGACGAACACCAGGTCGCAGTGCAGCAGCATGGTCGTGCCCACGCCGACAGCCTGGCCGTGGACGGCGGCGACCAGCGGGCGGGTGGCGTTGGCCAGGGCCTTGAGGAACCGCCACACGTGGCGCTCCTCGGTGAAGGCGCCGGTGGCCTGGGCCACGAAGTCGCCGAGGTCGTTGCCGGCGCTGAAGCTGTCGCCGTCGGCCTGGAACACCACCACCCGAATCTCGGGATTGGTCTCGGCGCCTTCCAGGGCGTCGGCCAGGGCGCCGTACATGGCGTTGCTGAGCGCGTTCTTCTTTTCGGGACGCGACAGGGTGATGGTCAGCACGCCGGCCTCGAGGCTGGTCTTCACGTGCTCGGTCATTGGGGAGCGTCTCCTTTGGGGAACTTGGTCTGCAGGCTCGAAAGCCAGCGGGCGACCACGGCGATCTCGTCGTCCGTGAAGCCCTCGGTGAGGTGGGCGTTGAGGTGCGCGAGGCCGGCCTTGGCCTCCTCGCGCGCCGCGCGGCCGTGGTCGGTCAGGTGCAGGCGCAGGGCCCGGCCGTCCTTGGGATCGGGCCGGCGTTCGACCAGGCCCGCGCGGGTCATGCGGTCGACGAGGCCGGTCATGGCCGAGGGGGCCAGGTCCAGGGCCTCGGCCGCCTCACCGATCAGCGCCCCGTCGGCGCCGCCCAGATAGAACAGCACCCCCGACTGCGCCGAGGTCAGGCCGTTTCCCTCGGTCGCCAGCTTGGCCTCGATCCAGCGCTGCACGCGCCGGTGGCCGGCGGCGAGCAGGAAGACGAAGCGTTTGTCCAGGGCGGGCGGGGGCGGCGTCGACATGCGCCGACTATATGCTTCGCGTGCGAAATATCAAACGGATGTTTCGGCGATCGACGCAGACCTTCGCCGGGCGCTCAACTTCCGCTTTCGGCCGCCACCGGCTCATGGAAGGGTGCGCCCATGAAAACCGCACTTCTCTGCCTCGCCGCGCTCGGCGTCCTGGCCTCCTCGGCCTGCACCGACAGCCGGCGCGCCCGTAACGACGCCACCTGGAGCGACCTGCCGGCGGATGTCACCTGCTGGAGCTACGGGACCGAGGTCTTCAAGGGGCGGTCGACGGGCAAGGTCTCGTACGGCGACACCGGCCGCATCTCGTTCGTCGACGCCGCCAACGGCCGCTACACCACGATCGACGGCGATTGCCGCGTCGTCTACCTGCCCAAGAAGGCGGCCTGATCCGGGCTAGCCGGCCCGGTACCAGGCCACGCCCGCCTCATCGACCTCGCGCACGGCCTGGCCGCGGGCGATCAGGCAGTTGAGGTGGGCCAGGGCCTCGCCGGTGGCCATGCCCAGAAGGTCCGGGCCGATCGGCCGGGCGAACAGCGCCCCGAACGTGTCGACCGCCCGGCGCGGCTCCGCAAGCTTGCCCAGCAGCCGCGACAGGCCCCGCTCGTGGCCGGCGATCAGCTGGTCGATGCGCGCGTGCAGGCCGCGGAACGGCGCGTTGTGGGCCGGCAGCACCAGCACCTCGTCGGGCACGGCGGCCTTGACCTTGGCCAGCGAGGTCAGCCAGTCGGCCAGCGGGTCGGCGTCGGGCTCGGTGGGAAACACCGAGACGTTGGACGAGATCCTGGGCAGCACCTGGTCGCCCGAGATCAGCAGGCCCAGCGACGGGCTCCACAGGCAGGCATGGTCGGGCGAATGGCCCTGGCCGGTCACCACCGTCCAGTCGTGCTCGCCGATGCGGAAGGTCTCGCCGTCGCTCATCCGGCGATAGCTGTCGGGCAGGGCGTGGATGGCCCGGCCAAAGCCGCCGAAGCGGGTCTTGTAGTTGTCGACGGCGTCGTCGTCCCAGCCGGCGGCGTGGAAGAACCGCACGCCGTCCTCGGGGGCTTCGCGGCCGGTGTCGGCCACCAGCATCCGGCACTGGAAGTACTCCAGCCGGGTCATCCACAGGCGGCAGTCGAACCGCCGGGTCAGCCAGCCGGCCAGGCCCACATGGTCGGGATGCAGGTGGGTGACGATGACGCGGGTGACGGGGCGTCCGGCCAGCGCGCCGGCGAAGGCGGCCTTCCAGGCGGCGCTGGTGTCCTTGGTGGCCATGCCGGTGTCGACGATCGCCCAGCCCTCGCCGTCCTCCAGCGCCCAGACATTGATGAAGCCCAGCGATCCGCCCAGCGGCTGGCGCAGCCACAGGACGCCCGGCGCGACCTCGACCGCCTGGCCCGAACCGGGCTCGGGTTCGACCTCGAACGGATAGGTCAGGCGCGGCCGGCGCGGCGCCTCGTTGTCGCTCCCGGCATCCTCGAACCCGTCGCTCATCGTCGTTCAACTCCCCGCGCCGCGCGTTCTGGCCGTCTCGCCAGCCCATTTTTCATGGTCAAGCCGCGCCATGATTGCGCCCCCGTCGGACGACATCTTGACCCTCGATGCAAGGGGGGGCTTAAGTCCGCCCCGAGGAATCCACCCCCAGGAGACTACAGACATGAGGCCATTCGCGATCGGCCTGACGGCCGCCCTCGCGGTCGCCGCGCTCGTTCCGGCCGCCGCCTTTGCGGCGCCGAAGGATGCCAAGCCCGCCGCCGCCGCCGTCGACGCCAAGTCGCGTGAAGCCGGTATGAAGGAAGCTCCGCCCCTGGTCGCCCAGGCCGGCGTGGCCTGCCAGGTGTCGGACGCCCGCCTGATCGGCGCCGACAAGAAGTCGGCCACCTCCTATTACGAAGTGGCCTGCCAAGAGGGCATGGGCTACGCGCTGGTGTCCAAGAAGGACACCGCTCCGCAGGCCTTCTCGTGCGTCGAAACCGGCCAGCCCGGCGCCGACGGCAAGGAATCGGGCCTCAAGTGCCTGCTGCCGGCCAACGCCGACGCCAAGCAGGGCCTCAAGCCGTACCTGGCCAAGGCCGGCGCGACCTGCGACCTGCAGAACGCCCGCGCCATCGGCACCGGCAACAACAACTCGTTCTTCGAAGTCTCCTGCGCCGGCGGCACGGGCTACATCGTCCAGATCCCGGTGCCGATGAAGCTCGAGGGCACGGTGGCCAACAGCTGCCTGCTGTACGAGGAAGGCGGCAACATCTCGTGCAAGCTGACCGATCGCGCCACCCAGCTGCAGATCGTCGACACCCTGGCGGCCGCCGCCAACAACAACTGCGCGGTCAAGGATAAGCGCTACATCCTGACCACCAAGACCGACAACTACTTCGAAGTCGCCTGCCAGGACGGCAAGGGCTACGTGCTGCAGCAGGCCGTGGCCGGCGGTTCGCTGGTTCGCGCCATCGACTGCGCCAACGCTCCGGGCGGCGCCGAGTGCACCCTGACCGACAGCCGCGCGGCCAAGACCGAGCAGGCCGGCCTCTACACCAGCCTGGCCAAGAAGGCCGGCTACGACTGCAAGGTCGAGTCCTACGGCCTGTTCCCGTCGCAGGACCCCAAGAAGGAAATCGTCGAGCTGAAGTGCTCGAACACCCCGCGGGGCGGCATCGGCGTCTTCTCGGTGGCCGACAACCGCGTCTATGACTGCGTCACCGGCGAACTGAACGGCTTCCGCTGCAGCTACACCAAGCCGGACGTCGAGTTCACCCGCCTGTGGGACGACCTCAAGAGCTACAACAAGGCCGGTTGCCAGGTCTCGGGCGCGCGCATCATCGGCCGCACCGACACCAGCGGCTTCGTCGAAGTGGCCTGCGCCGACGGCCTGCCGGGCTGGGTGCTGTCCTACCCGCTGAACCAGGCTTCGCCCAAGCCGAACGAGCTCCTGTCCTGCCTGCAGGCCAAGGGCGTCGGCGGCGGCTGCAAGCTGCCGACCAACATCAAGAAGTAAGAGTTCCTCGGAGCTCCGACGAAGAACCCCGCCGGTGCGAACCGGCGGGGTTTTTTGTACCGGCGCTACCCCCTCAGTCGCTCCGCGTCAGCTCCAGCCAACCGGGAACCTCCCCCTGTGGGGGAGGCGGCCCGGAGGGCCGGAGGGGGGATGGTTTCAGCTGCCGTGGGGCGGGCCGGTTTCGCAAGGTCTCCCCCCACCGATCGCTTCGCGATCGCCTCCCCCACAGGGGGAGGTTCCTCTTCGGCCGGAGGGGGCTAGGCCAGCGCCGCCTCGATCAGCCGCGGGCCCTTGGCCGCCATGGCCTGGGCGAAGGCTTCGTCGAAGGCCTCGGCGGTGTCGACCCGCTGGGCCGGCACGCCCAGGCCTTCGGACACCGCCACCCAGTCGATGCGCGGATCGCCAAGGTCCAGCAGCCGGCTCGCCGCGGGGCCGGGATTACCCGCGCCGGTGCGGCCAAGCTCGATGCCGAGGATGCGGTAGACGTGGTTGGCGAAGACCACGACCACGACGTCCAGCTGCTCGCGGGCGATCGTCCACAGGCCCTGCACCGTGTACATGCCCGCCCCGTCGCCGGTCAGGGCCAGCACCTTGGCGTCGGGCCGCGCCACGGCCGCGCCGACGGCCAGCGGGATGCCCTGGCCGATCGCGCCGCCGGTCAGCGACAGCCAGTCGTGGGCCCGGGCGGCGCGGGTCTGGGTGAAGATCGGCAGGCCGGCGGTCACCGCGTCGTCGGAGATCACCGTCTGGGCCGGCATGTGCCGGGCGATGCTGGCGCCGATGGCCCAGGCGTCCAGCTTGCCGGCCGGGGCCGGCGGCGGGGCGTAGGTCTCGACGTGGCCGGCGGCGGGCGCCTCCAGCGCGTCGGCCAGGGCGTTCAGCGCGGCGGCCGCGTCGACCTGGCGGCCGCACAGCGTCTCCAGCCCGCAGTGCTCGGGCACGAGCACGCTGGGCCGGTCGGGATAGGCGAAGAAGGCCACCGGCCGCTCGGTGGCGACCAGCACCATCAGGTCGGCGCCGTCGAGGTCCTTCAGGGCCATCTCGCCGAAATAGGGCAGCTTGTCGGGACGGAAGCGCCCCTCGCCGCGCGCCTGGCGGGCGGTGAAGGTGTCGGTCAGCACGCGGATCCCCAGGGCGGCCAGGCGGCCGGCGGCGGCGAGCCCGTCCTCGCGGCAGGCGCCCGATCCCAGCAGCAGCACCGGCGCCTTGGCCGCCTTCACCGCGTGGGCGACGGCCGCCACGGTCTCGGCGTCGGGGGCTGAGGGCGCGGGAACCTCGGCCACGCCGCCGTGCACGGTCGCCTCGTTCCAGGCCGCGTCGGCCGGCAGGATCAGGCAGGCGTTGCCGCCCGGCGTTCCATAGGCGGCGGTGATCGCCTCGGCGGTCAGCGGGCCGACGCTGTCGGCGCACTCGGCCGACTTCACCCACAGCGAGTTGGGCGCGGCCAGGGCGGCGATGTCGCTGTTGAGCGGCGCGTCGAAGCCGCGGTGATAGGTGGCGTGGTCGCCCACGACGTTGACGATCGGGGTGAAGGCCCGGCGGGCGTTGTGCAGGTTGGCCGCGCCGTTGGCGTAGCCGGGACCCAGGTGCAGCAGCGTGCAGGCCGGCTTGCCCGCGATCCGCCCGTAGCCGTCGGCGGCGCCGGTCGCCACCCCCTCGAACAGGCACAGGATCGAGCGCATGCGCGGCTCGCGGTCCAGGGCCGAGACGAACTGCATCTCGCTGGTGCCCGGATTGGCGAAGCAGGCGGTCACGCCGTTGTCGGCCAGGGTGGTGATCAGGGCGTCGGCGCCGTTCATGGTCTTCTCCGTACCAGTCGTCTCCCGCTCCCTGTCTCCGACATTTCGGCATGGGCGCGCAACACGATTGCGCCGGCGGGGGCGATCGTCGCAGTCTGGACGGAAAACGGGGGGAAAGTTTCCATGCGGACGATGAGCGCGGCCGCGCGCTGGGCGCTGATCGCCTCGGTGGTCGCCGGGGCGAGCTATGTCGTCACCTGGCGGCTGGATCTGCCGCCGGCGCTGGAGGCCGGCTGGAAGGGCGCGGGCGTGGGCCTTTTGGCCCTGCATGCGCTGCTGCGGGCGCGCGGCTTCGACGGCTGTCTGCTGACGGCGGCGCTGGCCCTGGGCGCCTTGGGCGACGTGCTGCTGGACGTGGCGGGCCTGACGGTCGGGGCGGTGGCCTTCCTGGCCGGCCACGGCGTGGCGGCCTGGCTGTACCTTCGCCACCGGATCCCCGGAAAAGCCCTGCCGGTGCTGCTGATCCCGGCCGTGGCGGCGCTGTCCTACGGACTGCCGGCCGAGCGCGCCGGCGCCGGGGGGATCGCCCTCTACGCCACGGGCCTGGCGACCATGGCCGCCGCCGCCCTGCTCAGCGACTTTCCCTGGCGGACGGTCAAGCTGGGGGCGCTGCTGTTCGTGGTCTCCGACCTTCTGATCTTCGCCCGCCTTGGGCCGCTGCCGGACGGACTGCTGACCGGCCTGGGCGTCTGGGGGTTCTACTATCTGGGCCAGCTGCTGATCTGCGTCGGCGTGGCCGGGACGCTGGACGAGAGCCGGGCGACCCACCCCCAAGCCGGCTATCCCCGCGAAGGCGGGGACCCAAGCTGACTTTCAGAAAGAAGCGCTGAGCCGAAGCTTCACCGCCGCGCCCCTCCGGCGGCTCGGCTTGGATCCCTGCCTTCGCGGGGATGCTCGGATTGTGGGAAAGCTTGGCGCTCTCAGAACCGCATGACCGCGTCGTCGGGCTCGGCGGCGAACAGGCGCTCGATCTCGGCGGGGCGGCGCTCGCGGGCCAGGGCCTGGTTGATGTAGCCCTTGTCGGTCAGCTCGCCGCTGGCCGCGTCGGGGGCGCCGGGCAGGATCAGGGCGCGGGCGATCCTGCCGGTCCCGCCCTTGCCGGCCGCGTTGAACGCCTCGAGGCCCGCGCGCACCGCCGCCCGGGCCGCGGCCTCGCCGCCCAGCGCCTCGCAGGTGCGCGGCTCCAGGAACAGCATCAGGCCCACGCCATCGCGGCCCTCGCCGCAGACCACGGCGTCGGACGCCGCTCCGCCGATGGCCGAGATCGCCGCCACCCGCAGGGCGCCGGCGGCCACGAAGGCCCCGCTGGCCAGCTTGAAGTTCTCCACCAGCCGTCCGTCGAAGACCAGGCCGGCGGTCGGGTCGTCCGGATCGGCCAGCCGGGCCGCATCGCCCAGGCGATAGAAGCCGTCCTCGTCGAAGGCCTGGCGGGTCGCCTCGGGCTGGTCCAGATAGCCGGGCGAGACCTGCGGGCCTTCGACCCGGATCTCCAGCTTCTCGCCGGCCGGGACCAGCTTCACGGCGGTGCCGGGCGTGGGCAGGCCGACCATGCCCGAGCGGGCGTTCAGCCAGTGGATGTTGCAGGCGGTCGGGCCGGTCTCGGTGGCGCCGTAGCCGGCCGCGAAGGTGATGCGCTCGCCGGTGACGGCCAGGGCCAGCGCCTGCACGCGGTCGAGGATCGACTGGGCCATCGAGGCCCCGCCGTACTGCAGCACCCGCACGCGCGAAAAGAAGGTCCGCGCCAGCGCCGGGTCGCGCTCCAGCTCGCCGACCAGCAGGCCCCAGCCGGCCGGCACCATGTTGTGATAGGTCGGCGAAACCTCGCGCAGGTTGCGCAGCGTCTCGGAAAAGCGCCCCGGCACGGGCTGGCCGGCGTCGATATAGAGCGTGCCGCCCCGGTGCAGCACCATGTGCAGGATAGCGTTGGCCCCCAGGCTGTGGCTCCAGGGCGCGGAGTTGACCAGCACCGGCGGTTCGGGATCGGCGTAGCAGGCCTCGATCTGGGCGGCGTTCAGCGCGATGTTGGCGTGGGTGCAGATCACCGCCTTGGGCCGTCCGGTCGAGCCCGAGGTCAGCAGCAGCTTGGCCACGTCGTCCCCCTCGGCCACGTCGGCCGCGGGCGGGCTGGCCAGCAGGGCCTCGAACGGCTGGTCGCCGGGGCGCGGATTGCGGCTGGCGATCACCGGCAGGCCGTCCAGGCAGTCGTGGTCCAGGGCTCCGGCGAAGGCGGCCGCGTCGTCGACATAGACCGCCGCCGGCTTCAGCCGTTCCACCGCGTGGGCCAGGCGCGAGAGATCCGCGCCGAGCAGGCCGTACTGCGGCGACACCGGCGCGGCCGGCGCCCCCAGGCGCATGGCCGCGTAGGCGATCAGGGCGTGGTCGACGCCGTTGCGGGCCAGGATCAGCAGCGGCTTGCCGCGCGACAGGCCCAGGGTCGCAAGGCCGCCGGCCAGGGCCGCCACCCGGCTTTCGGCCTGCCCATAGGTGATCGTGCGCCAGCCGTCCTGGCCCTCGATCCGTTCGGCCAGCCAGACGCGGTCGGGGGCCTGGCCGGCCCAGCGGGCCAGGGGGGCGGTGACCGTCCGCACGGCCTTCGAATAGGGCATGGGGTTGCGCAGGATCAGCGCATCGCCGCGACGTTCGACCTCCAGGGCGCGCGGGGCGTAGCGGGCGTCACGGAAAGGGGCGTCGTCGAGGGATTCCATCGCCCAGTTATGTCCCGCCGCAAACGCCCGTTCAATCCTGGCCGAGCATCGTTCGCCGACGTTCCAGCCACAGCCGCTCGGCCGGGGCGGGGTCCAGCGCCAGGGCGCGGTCGTAGGCGGCGCGGGCTTCGGCGGGTCGTGACAGGCGGGCCAGCAGGTCGGCGCGCACGGCGTGGAACGGGCCGAAGGCGTCCAGCCGGGCGGCGTCGAGGGCGTCCAGCTCGGCCATCGCTGCGGGCGGGCCGGCGACCTCGGCCAGGGCCACGGCGCGGTTGAGGCGCACCACGGCGTCGTCGCGCCAGGCCAGCAGGGCGTCGTACAGCGCCAGCACCGCGCCCCAGCGCGGCGGCTCGGCCAGGCTCCTGCGATGGCTCCACACCGCGTGGATGGCCGCCTGCAACTGACGGGGGCCGGGCCGGTCGAGATCGGCGGCGCGGCGCAGATAGGCTTCCGCCTCGTCGATCATCGGCCGCCGCCAGAGGGCCGGGTCCTGCTGCGAGAGAGGCGTCATGGCCCCGGTCTCGTCCAGCCGGGCCGGTCGCCGGGCCTCGGCGTAGCGGACCAGCGCCGCCAGGGCCAGGCATTCGGCCTCGCCCGGCGCCAGCTCGGCCAGCGCCGCCGTCAGGTCGAGAATCTCGCGGGCGTAACCTGCGTGGGCCCCGGCGCCGGCGGCGTCCTCGTGGGCCTTGGCGTAGGCGACCTCCAGCGTCGAGAGCACGGCCGAGAACCGCTCGGGCCAGGCGTCCGGGCCCGGGACCTCGAAGGCCACGCCCGCCTGGGCGATCTTCTTCTTGGCGCGGGTCAGGCGCTGGAACATCGCCGCCTCGCCGACCAGGAAGGCGCGGGCGATCTCCTGCACCGACAGCCCGCAGACCAGGCGCAGGGTGAGCGCGGCCCGCGATTCCGGGGCCACGGCCGGATGGCAGCAGACGAAGATCAGCCGCAGGCGCTCGTCGGGGATCAGCCGGTCGTCCGAGGCCAGGGCGTCCTCCACGGTCGGCTCCGGCGCCGGCGCATCCGGCGCCAGCCGCGAGCGCACGGCCCGCCTGCGCAGGGCGTCGAGCGCGCAGCGGCGGGCGGCGGCGTAGAGCCAGGCGGCCGGCTGGCGCGGGACGCCGTCGCGCGGCCACGTCGCCGCCGCGCGGGCGCAGGCCTCGGCGAAGCTGTCCTCAGCCAGGTCGAGGTCGCGAAAGCCGGCGGCGAGGGCGGCGATGATCCGACCGCCGGCCTCGCGCGCCGCCTGGTCGAGCTCGGCGCTCACGCCGCCTGGGCCAGCGGCCGCACCTCGACCGCGCCCTCGCCCAGGGGCAGGCGGCGGGCCCAGGCCAGGGCGGCGTCCAGGTCGCCGGCCTCGATCAGGTAGAGGCCGGCCAGCGGCTGGTCCGTCTCGGCCTTGGGGCCGTCGTGCAGCGGGGCGTGCCGCCGCAGGGTGGTGGCCGTGTCCGGGCTCTTCAGCAGCGCCTGCCCCCGCAGGACCCCCGCCGCCGCCAGGGCGGCGGCGAAGGTCCGACGGACCGGCGCCAGCGAGGCGGCGGCCGCCTCGTCCTCGTAGATCAGCAGGGCGTAGCGCACGGCCTAGCCGCAGTTCTCGCCCGTGGGCCGGATCTCGATCTTGCCGCCGGGCGACAGCGGGATCTTGCGCGCCCAGTCCACCGCCGCGGCGTGGTCGGCCACGTCGACCAGGTAGAAGCCGCCCAGCTGCTCGTGGGTCTCGGCGAACGGGCCGTCGTGCACGACGCCGTCCTTCGTCAGGGTCGAGGCCGCGCCGGTGGGGGCCAGCTCCGACCCGCTCCAGTCGAGCCCCGCCGCCTGCAGTTCGTCGGTGAACCGCATATGCCCGGCGATGACGTCGGCCAGCAGCTTCTGGCCGGCCTCGCCGGCGTAGTGGGCCTCGGTCTCGTAGATCAGCAGCATGTACTTCATGGCGGGTCTCCGTCCGGCGAACGCCCTGTGCGCCGCCTTCGTGGGAGAGACGCGCCGGACACGCGCCATTCGACAGCGCCGGTGAAAAAAGTCGAGCCCCGCGCGCGACGTCGCCGTGTTTACCTGCGGCTTCAATGCGGATAGCTTTTCGCGCAGAGATTGTGCCTTGGGGGAGGCGATCATGATCCGGCTAGCGGTATTCTGCGACGGCACCTGGAACGGGCTCCAGATGCAGAACCTGACCAACGTGGCGCGGCTGGCCCGCTCGATCGTGCGCGATCCGCCGGGCCAGAACGGCAAGCCCGGCGTGCCGCAGGTGGTCTATTACGACGAGGGCGTGGGCACCGCGACCGGCGTCAGCCGCACCAGCGACCGGCTGGAGGCCATCCTCGGCGGCGCCTTCGGGGCGGGCCTCGACCGCAAGATCGAGCAGGCCTACCGCTTCATCGTCCTGAACTACAAGGAGCCGGAAGACGAGATCTTCATCTTCGGCTTCAGCCGCGGCGCCTATACCGCCCGCAGCCTATGCGGCCTGATCCGCAAGTGCGGCATCCTGCGGCCCGAGCACCTGCAGCGCGTGCCCGAGGCCATGCAGCTCTATCGCAACCGCAAGATCCACCCCGCCGGCCCCGAGTGCCAGGAGTTCCGCGACCGCTATTCGCGGCGCGAGGTGGTGGGCAGCGAGGACCTGCGCCGCAAGGTCGGCGAGACGACCGCGCCCCGCATGGCGGCCGGCGCGACCGGCGACGACGAGTGCCTGCTGACCAACGAGGTGCGCCGCAACCGCGCCGTCGGCATCCGCTATCTGGGCCTGTGGGACACGGTGGGGTCGCTGGGCGTGCCCGACCGCTTCGTGCTGCTGTCGGCCTTCAACAAGCGCTTCCGCTTCCACGACACCGAGGCCTCAAAGCTCATCGAGAGCCTGCGCCACGCCATCGCCGCCGACGAGGACCGCCGCACCTTCAGCGCCGCGCCGTTCTCCAACATCCGCGACCTGAACATCACCGCCACCGACGAGCTCAACGCCGATATCAAGCTGAAGAACGCCCGGGCCGCCAAGGCCGGACGCGCGCTCCAGCCCCTGGCCCAGGTGGTCGACCGCAAGGGTCCCGGCTACATCCCCTACGACCAGCGGCGCTATCAGCAGAAGTGGTTCCCGGGCGACCACGGCGCCGTCGGCGGCGGCAATTTCGAGCTGGGCCTGTCCAGCGCCGCCCTGCTGTGGGTGGCGCAGGGCGCGCAGGCGGCGGGCTTGGTCTTCGACGACCGGCCCGACGGCGAACTGGCCCAGGCCGGCGACCTGGCCAATCCGCTGGTCGACTGGCGCATCGGGCGTCGGCCCGGCTCGCTGCGGCCGGCCTGGATGACCGATCTTCTGGGGATGATCGGCGGCTATCGCTCGCGGGCCGTGTCGATCGGCCGCGACGAGGTGCACCCGGGCGCGCGCCTGCGCTGGATGCGCATGGCCCACTACCGGCCCAAGGTGTTCTCGCCGTTCACCGGCGAGACCAGGCTTGGCCTGCACCGCTATGTCGAGCTGGTGACCGGACCGCCGTTCCGGCTGCTGTTCGTGCTGGCGCTGATCGCCGGCGCCCTGCTGCTGGTCTGGCTGCTGGGCGTGGTCGCCCACGAGCTCCTGCGCCTGCTGCCGTTCGGGATCGGCGCGCCGGCGGCCGACGCCCTGGCGGGCGCCGGCGCCTGGGTGCGCGGCCTGTTCGCGAGGTAGACAGGGGCGACCGTCGGCGCGGGCGCCCCCAACCCGGCCTTCCCCGCGAAGGCGGGGAGGCTCGGAGATGACGGGCGGAACTGCGGGTGTCGATCCGCTCCGGCGCCGCTAGGGCGGATCGCCATTCATCCAACCGCGACGCCCAATAGGCCGATTTTCCCCGCGAAGGCGGGGATCCAAGCTGACGTTCAGGCTTGGGCGCGGCCGTGGACTATCGGCGACCTCGGCTTGGGTCCCCGCCTTCG
>PJUL01000904.1_pt1 | contig 16117 bp, 13 predicted proteins | sample 1512221 | NCBI WGS metagenome assembly PJUL01 (sample SAMN08177667, study PRJNA422409) | Feces metagenome, whole genome shotgun sequencing project.
GCGCCTCACCGGCATTGCCACCGACAAGGTGCTGCTGGGCGTGTATGTGCTGGCGGGACTGTTCTACGGCATTGCGTCGGTGCTGTCGGTGGCCCGCACCGGCGCGGGTGACCCGAATGCGGGTCAGACCGAGAACCTCGACGCCATCAGCGCCGTGGTGCTGGGCGGCACCAGCCTGTTTGGCGGGCGCGGCATGATTTTGGGCACGCTGGTGGGGGCGCTGATTGTGGGCGTGTTCCGCAACGGGCTCACGCTCATGGGCGTGTCGTCGGTGTACCAGATCCTGGTGACCGGCATCCTGGTGATCCTGGCCGTGGCCACCGACCAACTCTCGCGCAAAGGAGTGCGGTGATGACGAATTCCACTCAAACGACTGCCCCGCTGGTGATGCAGGCCAAGGGTCTGGTCAAGCGCTACGGGCAAGTCGTCGCGCTCGATGGTGTCGACTTTGAACTGCGCGCCGGGGAAATCTTGGCCGTGATCGGCGACAACGGCGCGGGCAAGTCCAGCCTGATCAAGGCGCTGTCGGGCGCCACGGTGCCCGACGAGGGCGAGATCCTGCTTGACGGCCAGCGCATCCAGTTCAAGAGCCCCATCGACGCACGCCGCGCGGGCATCGAAACCGTGTACCAGGACCTGGCCGTGGCCCCGGCCATGACCATTGCCGAGAACCTGTTTCTGGGCCGCGAACTGCGCCGCCCCGGACTGCTGGGCAGCGCGCTGCGCATGCTCGACAAGAAAAAGATGCTGGAAGAAAGCGTGGCCCGCATGGCCGAGCTGAAGGTCGGAATCCGCTCCATGACGCAGGCGGTCGAGACGCTCTCGGGCGGCCAGCGCCAGTGCGTGGCCGTGGCGCGGGCGGCAGCGTTTGCGCGCCATGTTGTCATCATGGATGAACCCACCGCCGCCCTGGGCGTGAAGGAGGGCAACATGGTGTTGGAGCTGATCCGCCGCGTGCGCGACAAGGGCCTGCCCGTCATCCTCATCAGCCACAACATGCCCCATGTGTTCGAGATTGCCGACCGCATCCACATCGCCCGTCTGGGCAAGCGCGCCGCAGTCGTCAACCCCAAGAAGATCAGTATGAGCGATACGGTGGCCGTGATGACGGGCGCTATGGCGGCCACCGACCTGCCCGCTGAATGCCTTGCCTGAAGACAACGCCATGCTCAAGAACATTGACCCCCTGCTGACCCCCGAGCTGCTCAAGGTGCTGGCCGAGATGGGCCACGACGACGCCATCGTGCTGGCCGACGCCAACTTCACCGCCATGAGCCTGGGCGCGGGCAAGCCCGTGCTGCGCCTGCCGGGCATTGGCATGGCACGTGCCGTGCAAGCGGTGGCCAGCGTGCTGCCGCTGGCGCAGGATGTGTCGCACCCCGTGGCTTACATGCAGGTGGGTGGCACCGAGGTGCCGTACCGCTCGGCCCTGCAGCGCGAAACCATGGACGTGCTGGCGCGCGAGGGCGTGGCCAGCGAGCAGGCCGAGGGCGTGGAGCGTTTTGCGTTCTACGAGCGCGTCAAAAAGGCCTATGCGATCGTCGTCACTGGCGAACTGCAGCCCTGGGGCAACTTCCTGCTGCGCAAGGGCGTCATCGGCGACACTCTGAACGCCTGATCGTTTCATCACCATGCTGGACACCGACGCATCTCCACCCGCCGTTGACAACACCGCCGCCAGCCCCGCGCTGCTGCGCCAGCGCGGCTCCAACCACGTGGGGCTGCGCCAGTTCAACGAGCGCGTGGTGCTGCAGGCGTTGCGCACCCACGGCAGCCTGGCCAAGGCCGAGATGGCGCGGGTCACGGGTCTCACAGCGCAGACCATCGGCCTCATCACCGCGCGGCTGGACGAAGACCAGCTGCTGCGCCGCGAAGCCCCGGTGCGCGGCCGGGTGGGCCAGCCGTCGGTGCCGATTGGCCTGAACCCCGACGGCGCCTTTGCCATCGGCATCAAGATCGGTCGTCGCAGCGCCGATTGGCTGCTGGTGGACTTCACCGGCCATGTGCGCGAGCGCATAGTGCTCGACTACGCCTTCCCCGACATCGACGTGCTGTTGCCCGCCATCCGCACGCACCTGAACCAACTGCTCGACGGCCTGGGCCCGCTGCGCGCGCGCGTCGTGGGCGTGGGCGTGGCCGCGCCGTTCCAGCTCGGCGGCTGGCACCGCATGCTGGGGCTGACCGAGGCGCAGTCCGAAGCCTGGAACAACATCGACCTGGCTGAGCAGGTGCAGCAGATGACCGAGCTGCCCGTGAGCTTTGCCAAGGACACCTCCGCCGCCTGCGTGGCCGAGCTGTTGCAGGGCCGTGGGCGCGACATCCCCAGTTTCTTGTACCTGTTCATGGACACCTTTGTGGGCGGCGGGCTGGTCATCAACTCGCACCTGCACCGGGGCCTGCATGGCAATGCGGGGGCCGTGGCGTCGCTGCCGCTATCCCCTGCCGAGCCGGGCCAGCCCCCCGCGCAGCTCATCAGCCAGGCATCCCTGTGGGAGTTGGAGCAACGCTTTCGCGAACATGGCTTGGACCCCATGGCCGCCTACGACAAGCGCGTGCTGCAGGCCCCGTGGCTGGAACACAGCCGGGGCTGGATCGCGCGCGCGGCGGCGGGCTTGGCGCACTGCATCGTCTCGGCCACGGCGTTCCTGGACCTGGACGCCGTGGTGGTCGATGGCGCTGCCGCCCCCGAACTGCTGCAGGCCCTGTGCGAAGGCGCCCGCCACGCGCTGGCCGACTACAACTGGGAAGGCCTGCACCAGCCGCCCCGTCTGGAGCTGGGCACCATGGGCTCTGACGCCCGCGCGCTGGGCGGGGCGCTGCTGCCCTTGCACGCCTGCTTTGCGCCAGATACGGACATCTTCCTCAAGGCCTGAGAAGGGTGTGGGATTGTGAAGGTTTGCTATTAAAAATATAGCTATTTGCGCATATCCATCAAGCGCTAGGCCGTATTTTTATTCAAATTTATCGACCAAGGCTGCTTCAGGCTCAGCTCCCGCCGCGATCCCGACCCGCCAGGATCGCCCGTGCCACTTCGGCAAACCCCGCGCCCCGTTCGCCCTCAGTCACATAGCGCGGCAGGTGCTGCAGTTGTGGCACAAAGCGCGCGATGTTGGCCACCCCCACGCTGTGGGGGAAGTGCTCGAACATGAGCTGGTCGTTGGTCGAGTCGCCCACATACACCCAGCGGTCGATCTCCGCGTCGAGGTCGCGTCCCAGCAACTCGCGCACGATCCAGCGCGCGCCCTCCAGCTTGTTGTGCGCCCCGAACCAGCCGTTGATGTGGATGCTGCTCACGGTGGCGTTCATGCCTGCGGCGCGCAGGATCGCCACGCATTGGTCGATCCGCTCTTGGGGCAGGTGTGTGAACTCACTGTGGTCGATGGCGATGTCCGTTTCGCGTCCGGGCGAGTCGGTCGCGCGGCGGGCGCCGGGCACCCTGGCTTCGATGTCAGCCAGCACTTGCTGCATGCGGGCGAAATGGGCTGCGCGCGTGGCTGCATCCTGTTGATATCGTTTTAACAGCGCATCGCGCTTGTCCAGAGAGCGCTGCAGGGCCACAGCACCATTCTCGGCCACGATGGCATCCACAGGCCAGGCGGCCGCAAAGGGCTCGCTCCAGCCTACGGGGCGACCCGTGATGGGGATCACGGCCAGTCCCCGGGCCTTGAGCGATTCCATCGCCTGCACCACGTGCGCAGGCACAACCCCCTCCGTGGTCAGCGTGTCGTCGATGTCGGTGAGCAGGCCGACGAGGCGGGCGGGAGGATTCCAGGTACTCAACGGAAGCATGGGGGAACGAGAAGGCATAGGGATGGCGAGAGGGGGCGTTGGTGAAAGTCGCGGAGGGCTGTCGCTCGGGCTTGCACCTTTTTCTGTGGACGAAGAGATGGCTGCTTCTAACGGACACTTGGGGCAGGTTGCCCACGCGCCAGGCTCGGGAGTTTCTCAGCGACCCTTTCGGGGGGCATGGGCACCATGTCCCCACCACGGAACTCGAATAGCTGCAGGGTGGCCAAAGGGACCTGTTCCAGGCCACGGCCCTTTTCGTCCACGACGTGCAAATTGCCTGGCTGCGGCTTTGGCGCAAACAGGTCGGCGGTGTTTCTGGCGCGGATCAGTACAGAGCGTTTGTATCCATCATCGGTGCCTCCGAACTCTGGGACTACGAATATGGCCTGCCGCTCTTTGTCGAGTGACAGGGCAAAGCGATACAGCGTGTCCCAATACGCCAGGTTGGGCCTGAGCGCCTGTTTCTCCTGCGCATGCACACCTGCCAGGGCCGCAACAAGCGCGGCGCCTCCGACAAGGGCAAAAACCGGGCGCGTCTCTCGCGGCCAGACGACCGCCAGGCAGGCTGAAAACGCCACCCACGGCACGAACAGGTAACGGTCCGGACTGTGAATTCCCGGAAAGGCCGTCAGCGGTATCAGCGGCAGCAGGACGATGCCCAAGGACACGAAGAACACAGGCGCATGGAGGCGGCGCTTCACGGCCGCAAGACACAGAAGGCCGAGAAATACAACGGCAAGGATGTTGCCGGGCGGTTTGGAGCCGAGGAGCAATTTGGGAACCCGGAGCAACTGGCGCAGGGCCTCGCTGGCATCGAAAACCCCCTGGCTGTAGCCGCCCACGAGGCGCCCAAGTAGCAGGTAGCGCCACCCTATGTAGAGCAGTGCAATCAGCACAAACGGTATCAGTGCGCGCACCCGTTGCGGCCGCGTGCCCACGGGCAGGAAGGGCAAGAGGACGACCAGGGGTACATAGACTTCCTTGCAGGTAGTCGCCAGCAGGTAGGCCAGGGCCGACAGTCCCAGCCAGTATCCGCGCCCGCCTTTGAGATACCGGGTCCAGCCCAGTATCGACAGCATGGCGAACACGAAGCCGGTCGCATAGTGCCCATGCATCAGGCCCGCCGCGATGTGGGCAGTGGGCTTGCCAAGCAACAGCGCAACGGCGCCGATCAGTGCGGGCAGGGGCTCCACCCACTCTCGCAACACGGCATAGAACAACGCGGCTCCCAGCCCCACGAGCAGCAGCAAGTGCGCGTAGTGGCCCGCGGCGGCCATGCCGAACAAGCTCAGGTTGATGTCGTAGAACAGCAGGTTCCATGGAGCGACATTGGCGCTGGAGTGCCCCTGGGCAATGTGGGGCTCCAAGAAATATTGCCAGGGTGTGTATTGGGCGGCGTAGCTCAGGTGAGCGCCGTCATCCCAGCGCCAAGACCCCTGGAGTGATGCGCCATGCACCAGCAGGGTGAGCAAAGACAGAAGCAGTGTGGCGCTGAGACACTCGATCCAGGGATGGCGGTCGATGTGTTCGCGCATCGCGTGGCGCGCGGCTTTCAATGCTGGAGCGTCCATTGCCAATGACGCAGGAAGTTGAGCGCTGCAGGCGTGTAGTGGCTAGGAGTGCGGGCGGCAGAAGGCGCATCGGCTGCAACGCGCAATAAACCGGTCCCGCGTGGTACCACCTCCTGCGCCCAGGGGCCCACCCTGGGCTTGTCGGTAGCACCACGCGATCCTCGGTTTTCGTACGTTTCGCTTCGATGCCTTCTGCCGCCCACACTCCCAGGCACATCACGCCCTCTGGTCAAAGTCTTCAGCAGCAAGTCCGCACCGACCAGGGCCAGTGCGGAAATGGTGGCGCCGATGCAAGTCCTGGTGCAAAGCGGCGCCGTGGAGAAATTGATCGGCTGACTGCGCAAGAATTTCCCCCTCTTGTGCGGGCTATGCGCCCTGCAGCGCCAACCCCGCATGCTCGCGCAGCGGGTGGAAATGGATCTTCGGAAACCGCTCTTGCGCCAGGCGCACGTCATACGGGCTGGTGCACAGGTAGGCCAGTGTGTCTGCCGCGTCGTGCGCCAGCCGCAGCGGGTAGGCGTCGGTGAATGCGCGCAGGTCGGCTGCGTTGTCGGCGGTGATCCAGCGCGCGCCGGTGTACTGGCAGCCTTCCAGGCGCACGTCGGCGTCGTACTCGGCCTTGAGGCGGTGCTGCACCACTTCAAACTGCAGCTGGCCCACGGCGCCCAGCAGCATGTTGCCGCCTGCGTCGGGCTTGAAGACCTGGATCGCGCCTTCCTCGCCCAGCTGGGCAAGGCCCTGCTGCAGCTGCTTGGTGCGCAAGGGGTTCTTGAGCACCACGGTCATGAACATCTCGGGTGCGAAGAACGGCAGGCCGGTGAACTGCAGGTTGGCACCATCGGTGATGGTGTCGCCCAGCTGCACGCCGCCGTGGGTGGTAAAGCCAATGATGTCGCCTGCGTAGGCTTCTTCGACGGCCTCGCGGCGTTGCGACATGAAGGTCACCACGCTGGTGGGGCGCAGCTCCTTGGAGGTGCGCTGCACCTTGAGCTTCATGCCCGGCGTGTATTTGCCCGAGGCCACGCGCACAAATGCGATGCGGTCGCGGTGGTTGGCATCCATGTTGGCCTGCACCTTGAACACCACCCCGGCAAAGCCTTCGTCTTCGGGCTGGATGGTCTTCACCACGGGTTGCTTGTTCACTTCAAGCGTGCTCACGCGCGGGCCGGGGGGAGGGGCCATGTCCACCAGGGCATCGAGCACTTCCATCACCCCGAAGTTGTTCACGCCGGAGCCGAAGAACACGGGGGTGAGCTTGCCAGCCAGGAAGGCTTCATGGTCCCACGCGGGCGATGCGCCCACGGCCAGTTCCATGCTGTCCAGCGCGGCGTCGAACTCGGCGCCAAAGCGTGCGCGCAGAGTCGCCTCGTCCGACAAGGGGATGGCCTCGAAGTCCTGTGGGCGGCGTTCGCTGCCCGACTCGAACACCGTCATGGTCTTGGTGCGCAGGTTGATGATGCCGCCAAAGCTCTTGCCCTGGCCTACGGGCCAGGTCATGGGGCAGCAGGGCATGCCCAGCTCGCGCTCCACCTCGTCCATGATGTCCAGTGGGTCGCGCACTTCGCGGTCCATCTTGTTGACGAAGGTGATGATGGGCGTATCGCGCTGGCGGCAGACCTCGATCAGGCGGGGCTTCTGAGCTTGCAAGCCGGTGGCGGAGTGGATCACCATCAGCGCCGAGTCCACGGCGGTGAGTACGCGGTAGGTGTCTTCCGAGAAGTCCTTGTGGCCGGGCGTGTCGAGCAGGTTGATCACGTGCTCGCGGTACAGCATCTGCATCACCGACGAGGCCACCGAGATGCCGCGCTGTTTCTCGATCTCCATCCAGTCCGACGTGGCATGGCGGCTGGCCTTGCGGCCCTTCACGGCCCCGGCGATCTGGATCGCGCCCGAGAACAGCAGCAGCTTTTCCGTCAGCGTCGTTTTACCGGCGTCGGGGTGGGAAATGATGGCAAAGGTGCGGCGGCGCCGGGTTTCGGGGGCGTAGGACACGGGGGGATTCCAAGAGGGCTAGGGCCCGCTGCGGCAAGGGCTGCGGCAGTGGGGCGCGACAGGCGCGGTGCGCCGAATCGCGGGATTTTAACGGGCGGGCGCTCTGGATTCCCGGGCGCTGGTCTCAGCCGGTGGGTGCCTGCGTGTGGCGGGCGTACATCTTCTGCATGCCGCCCAGCCAGCGCTCGTAGTCCTGGCCCTTGTTGCGAAAGTACTGCGCCACCTCGGGGTGGGGCAGCACCAGAAAGCGGCCGTCCAACATGGCCGCCAGCACATCGCCTGCCACCTGCTCGGGCGGCAGGATGCCGTCGTGCGAGGCCGATCCGCCGTCCCCCGTGACCATGGCGGTCTGCACCGACTGCGGGCACAGGCAGGCCACGCCCACGCCCTTGCGGCCATAGGCGATGCGCAGCCACTCGGCAAAGGCCACGGCGGCGTGTTTGGTGACGGCATAGGGGGCGGATTCGACGATGGTGAGCAACCCGGCGGCCGATGCGGTGACCATGAAGAATCCCTCACCGCACTCCACCATCTCGGGTACCACGGCGCGCGCGGCCCACACATGGGCCATGCCGTGGATGTTCCACATGGCGTCCCACAGCGGGTCTTCGAGCTCGATGCCGCCCGGGCGGCCCAGGATGCCCGCGTTGGAGATGTAGGAATCCACGCGGCCAAAGCGTTCACGCGTGGTGGCCACCAGGGCCTGGATGTCGGCCTCTTTGGACACATCGCAGCGCACGGCCAGGCCGCCGAACTCTGCGGCCACTGCCTGCGCGGGCTCCAGGTTCAGGTCGGCCACGACCACGGCGCGCGCGCCCTCCTGCGCAAACCGCCGCGCGATGCTGCGGCCAATGCCGCTGGCGCCGCCGGTGACGATAACGACCTTGTCCTTGGGATGCATGGAAACTCCTTGTTGCGCGATGGCCGCAGTGTCCGGCCGATGGTGGCGCGGTGCAGCCGCCCAGGTGACATTAGGGCAGGCAGTGCGTGGAAGCCGCTGAATGCCCAAACGCAATTCGCGCAACTCCAGCTCGTGAAACGGCAATCGGGCGATCACTGGCTGCTTCAGATGCTGTTGCAGTGGGTGACAGGGGTACCCGCTTCTCTGCCTTTATCTATAATCCGCCGATCCGAGGAGCGTTGCAGCGTCCCCAGCACAGGCGGGGCGTGAGGCTCGGAACCATCTACCCGCAACGACGCTCATCCACTTCTCGTGTGGTGAGCCTTGTCACTCCCCCGATCAGTGGTTTTTCAAACATGCTTTGGAGCACACCACCATGAACGCACGCGTCAACGCCCCGGTCAACACCGACTGCATCATTGCCGACATCGGCCTGGCCGATTGGGGCCGCAAAGAAATCCGCATCGCCGAAACCGAGATGCCCGGCCTGATGGCCATCCGCGAGGAATTCGCAGCCAAGCAGTCGCTCAAGGGCGCTCGCATCACCGGCAGCCTGCACATGACGATCCAGACTGCCGTGCTGATCGAAACGCTGCAGGCCCTGGGCGCCGACGTGCGCTGGGCCTCGTGCAACATCTTCTCCACCCAGGACCACGCTGCCGCCGCCATTGCCGCCACCGGCACGCCCGTTTTTGCCGTCAAGGGCGAAACGCTGGCCGAATACTGGGACTACACCCACCGCATTTTTGACTTCGGCGCCAAGGGCACCGCAGGCGAAGGCCCCAACCTGATCCTGGACGACGGCGGCGATGCCACGCTGCTGATGCACCTGGGCAAGAAGGCCGAGAAGGACGCCTCCGTGCTGGCCAACCCCGGCAGCGAAGAAGAGCGCATCCTGTTCGCCGCCATCAAGGCCAAGCTGGCCGAAGACAGCACCTGGTACAGCCGCAAGAGCGCAGACATCATCGGCGTGACCGAAGAAACCACCACCGGTGTGCACCGCCTGAAGGAAATGTCGGCCAAGGGCACGCTGATGTTCCGCGCGATCAACGTGAACGACTCGGTGACCAAGAGCAAGTTCGACAACCTGTACGGCTGCCGCGAGTCGCTGGTGGACGGCATCAAGCGTGCCACCGACGTGATGATCGCCGGCAAGGTGGCCGTGGTGGCCGGCTACGGCGACGTGGGCAAAGGCAGTGCCCAGGCCTTGCGCGCCCTGAGCGCCCAGGTGTGGGTGACCGAGATTGACCCCATCAACGCGCTGCAGGCCGCCATGGAAGGCTTCAAGGTTGTGACCATGGAATGGGCCGCCGACAAGGCCGACATCTTCGTGACCACCACCGGCAACCGCGACGTGATCACTTTCGAGCACATGGCGGCGATGAAGGACCAGTCCATCGTTTGCAACATCGGCCACTTCGACAACGAGATCCAGGTCGCCAAGCTCGAAGAACACTGCCAGTGGGAAGAGATCAAGCCCCAGGTGGACCACGTGATCTTCCCCGACGGCAAGCGCATCATCCTGCTGGCCAAGGGCCGTCTGGTGAACCTGGGCTGCGGCACGGGCCACCCCAGCTTCGTGATGTCCAACTCGTTCGCCAACCAGACCATTGCCCAGATCGAGCTGTTCACCCACAGCGACTCCTACGAAAACGGCCAGGTCTATGTGCTGCCCAAGCACCTCGATGAAAAGGTGGCGCGCCTGCACCTGAAGAAGGTGGGCGCCATGCTGACTGAGCTGACCGACGACCAGGCCGCCTACATCGGCGTGTCCAAGCAAGGCCCTTACAAGCCCGATACGTACCGTTATTGATGGGTGGACGGAAGGGGCGCGGCCCCTTTCGGTCTGGTTCTGACGGTGTTGTTACCGCAGCCCATGAAGTGGTGCGCTGCTGCTCATTGGTGCTGCATAAATGATAGCTGCTAGCGCTTGATGGTATTGCGCTAGAGGCTGTTTTTGATCATAAAAGGATGGGCGCCATGCGCGCAGATGTGTTTTTGGTGGAGCGAGGGCATGCCGCCACCCGCTCACAGGCCCAGCGCCTGATTGCGTCAGGTGTCGAATGGCGCCTGTCGCCGCTCGCGCCCTGGCAGAAGGTGGCCAAGAATGGCGACGACATCCCGGCCATTGCCGAGGTGCAGTTGCTTGACAGCGCCGAGGCCAAGTACATCTCGCGCGGCGGGCTCAAGCTCGAAGGCGCGCTCGATGCCCTGGGCCTGAAGGTGCAGGGGCTGCGCTGCCTGGATGTGGGGCAGAGCACCGGCGGCTTCACCGACTGCCTGTTGCAGCGCGGCGCCACACAGGTGATCGGTGTGGACGTGGGCCACGACCAACTGCATGAGCGGTTGAGGAGCGACCCGCGGGTGGTGTGTGTCGAGGGTGTGAACGCGCGCTCGCTGACGGCCGAAGCCCTGCAGCAGGCCTGCGAACTGGCACTCTCGGAAGTCATCGAGCTGGAAGAGGACAACGAGACCCAGCCCGAAGCCCCCTACAGCTGGATGCGCAATGGCGGCCAGGTGGACGAAGACTACGACGACAGCGACGATGCCAAGGAAAAAGACATCGAAGCCTTCAAGTCCGAGCGCGCCGAACTGGCCAAGGCGCGCGCGCAGGGCACGCTGCCGGTGGAGCGCCGCCGCCGCGCCGACCGGGCCGATGTCGACATCACGCCTGAATTTGGCCTGGTGACGGGCGACCTGTCGTTCATCTCGCTCACGCTGGTGCTGCCCGCGCTGGTGCCGCTGCTGGCGCCGCAGGGCGACTTGGTCATGCTGGTCAAGCCGCAGTTCGAGCTGCAGCCGGGCCAGGTGGGCAAGGGCGGTATCGTGCGTGACGAGGCTCTGTATGCCGTGGTCGAGCAACGCATTCGCGACTGCTGCGCCACCATGGGCCTGGTTGTGCTGGCGTGGCTGGACAGCCCTATCCAGGGTGGCGACGGCAACCGTGAGTTTTTTATCCATGCGAGGAGGGCTGCATGAATGCTGCCAATGCACAGGGCACTGGCTTCCCTGTGAGTTTTGAGTTTTTCCCGCCCAAGACGCCCGAAGGCGCCGACAAGCTGCGCTTGGCCCGCCAGCAGCTGTATGCGCTGCACCCGGATTTCTGCTCGGTGACCTATGGCGCTGGCGGCTCCACGCAAGAGGGCACGTTCGGCACCGTGCGCGAGATCCTGGCTGAGGGCGTAGCTGCCGCGTCGCACTTCTCATGCATCGGGGCCACACGCCAGTCGGTGCGCGAGGAACTCGCTACGCTCAAGGCCATGGGCGTCAAGCGCCTGGTGGCGCTGCGTGGCGACCTGCCCAGCGGCTATGGCGCGGGCGGCGAGTTCCAGTACGCGAGCGACCTGGTGGCCTTCATCCGTGCCGAGACAGGGCGCGACTTTCACATCGAAGTGGCGGCCTACCCCGAGGTGCACCCCCAGGCCCGTTCGCCTGAGGCCGACCTCAAGGCCTATGTGGCCAAGGTGCAAGCCGGTGCAGATTCGGCCATTACCCAGTATTTCTACAACAGCGATGCGTACTTTCGGTTTGTGGAAGACACGCAGCGCCTGGGCGCCGAAGTGCCCGTGGTGCCGGGCATCATGCCCATTGGCAGCTCCACGCAGCTCATGCGCTTCTCTGACGCCTGCGGCGCCGAGATCCCGCGCTGGATCCGCCTGCGCCTGCAGGGGTTTGGCGACGACACGGCCAGCATCAAGGCCTTTGGCCTCGATGTGGTGACCGACCTGTGCGACCAGTTGCGCAGTGCGGGCGTGCCCGCCTTGCACTTCTACACCATGAACCAAAGCGCCGCGACGCTGGAGATCTGTCGCCGGTTGGGGATTTAATGCCGGGGCACGACGGCTTGACGGCTGCGCGCCCGGCGGCAATGGTGGGTGTTGCTGGGCGCCTGGGCTGGCGGGCGGTGGCCCTGGCCTGTTGTGTGGCCTTGGCTGGTTGCGCGTCTGGCGAGCGCACGGTCGGAGAAGGAGCATCCGGCGAGCGCCCGGCCAGCGGTGGCACGCCACCCACGGCGACCGTGCCCAAGCCGGCAGCACCGCCGCAGCGCGCTGCGGTCCCAGCCAAGACGCCACCGGCCGGGCCGCCACCTCCCCAGGCTGCAGAGGCCGAGAAACCGGATCCACTTGCCGCCACCGCCCCCCCCACCATCTTGTCGCCGCGCGCTCAGGCGGATCAGGTGGGACTGGCATCCTGGTACGGCGGCAAGTTCCACCGCCGCCGGACGGCCAGCGGCGAGCTGTTCGACATGCGTGCGCTGACAGCAGCGCACCCGACGCTGCCGTTTGGCTCCTTGGTCTGTGTGCGCAGCACGGTCAACGGGCGCACGGTGGTGGTGCGCATCAACGACCGAGGCCCCCATACGGGCAACCGCGTCATCGACCTGAGCCGGGCTGCCGCCGAAGAGCTGGGGATGATCGGGCTGGGGCTCAAGCCCGTCGAGCTGTTTGCCCTGGATGAGGACGAAAAAGACTGCCCGGAGCCTTGAATGGCGGCTAGCGGAAGCTTTCTCGCCGTTCAACCGCCCGATTCGAGCGTGTGCGTGGCGTGTTTGTCCTGCGCCAGCACTTCGGCCATCTGTGGCAGTGCGGTTTTCAAGGCTGCCTTGAGTGTGTAGGGCGGGTTGATCAGGAACATGCCGCTGGCAGGCAGGCCGGGGCGCTTGACCTCACCCGAAGCCGTTTCGACGAGCTTGCTGTTTTTCACCGTGAGTGTGGCGTGCAGCCAGCTTTTGCCAGCTTTGGTGGCGAGCGTCTTGAGGCGGCGGGGCAGATCATGGGCCTCTGGGCGGGGAATGATGGGGTACCACACCGCATAGGTGCCCGTGGCAAACCGCTTGAGCGAGTCAGCCGCCATGTCGAGTACCTTGGCATAGTCGCTCTTGATTTCATAGCTAGGGTCGCACAGCACAAGCGCGCGGCGGGCCGGTGGAGGCAAAAATTTCTTGATGCCTTCGAACCCGTCTTCATGCAGTACGGCCACCTGGCGGCCCGCCTCCAGCTGGGCGACATTGCCCGCCAGGGAGCGAAGGTCGGTCGGGTGCAGCTCGAACAGCTTGAGCTTGTCCTGGCTGCGCAGCAGGCGCTGGATGATGAAGGGCGAGCCGGGATAGACCCGCAAAGTGTTGCCCTGATTAAAGGCGCCCACCATGTCCACATAGGCTTGCAGAGCGGGCGTGAGGGCGGGCGTAGTGGGCGCAAACAGGCGCGCGATGCCATCGGCTGCCTCGCCGCTGGTGCTGGCGTAGTCGCCGTCCAGCCGGTACAGGCCTGCGCCTGCGTGGGTGTCCAGCACGGTCAGTGCCGCGTCTTTCTCGGTGAGGTGTTGCAAAGCGGCAATCAATACCGTGTGCTTGAGCACATCGGCATGGTTACCTGCGTGGAAGGCGTGGCGATAACTGAACATGGCGCAATGGTAGCGACTGCGCCCGTCGCGGTGACCCGAAATTCAGCGGTTGGCAAGCGCGCGTGTCATCCAATGCCGCATTCTTGGGCTGTTCGGTGGTGCACGCGTCTGCGCCGCGGCACAATGCGTGCTGCGCGGGCGCTCGTGTGACGTATTTGGCAGACAGAATGCCTTTTGTTTCCTTTACAGGAACAGCCTTACAGCATGATCGCCATTGCGGCCAGAATGGGCGGCTGCTTTTGGTTGCAGTTGCCGTTTTACCTGTCTACGCCCGCCCGCCAGTCTTTTTTCACCATGACCGATAGTTCGACCCAAGCCCCTGCCCGAGGTGTCACCCATGTGGATGCGCTTCCTCCAGGAACCCGGCTGGCAGAGTTTGAGATTCTCTCGCTGCTTGGGGTGGGGGGCTTTGGCATGGTCTACAAGGCGTTTGACCACTCACTGCATCGGGCGGTGGCCATCAAGGAATACATGCCTTCGGCCTTGGCAGGGCGGGCCGAGGGGCAGTCTCTCTGGGTTCGCTCCTCGTCGGACCAGCAGACCTTCCAGACTGGTTTGGCCTCTTTCGTGGATGAGGCGCGGCTGCTGGCGCAGTTCGACCATCCCTCGCTGGTCAAAGTGTTCCGCTTCTGGGAAGCCAACAATACGGCTTACATGGTCATGCCCCTGTATGTCGGCATGACCTTCAAGCAGGCGCGCGCGCAAATGCGCACGCCTCCCCCCGAAATCTGGTTGCGCAAGCTGTTGTGGTCTGTATTAAGCGCGTTGCGGGTGTTGCACGACGGCAAGACCCTGCACCGCGACATTTCTCCTGACAACATCTTTCTGCAAGACAACGGACCACCGGTGCTGCTGGACCTGGGCGCTGCGCGCCACGCCATCAACGACCAGGATCGCAAGCACACGGCCGTGCTCAAGGTGAATTACGCACCCATTGAGCAATATGCCGATGGCGATGAGGACCTGCGCCAGGGGCCGTGGAGTGACCTCTATTCACTGGCGGCTGTGGTGCATGGCTGTCTGTGCAACGACACGCCGCTGCCAGCCACGCTGCGCTCCATCCGCGACCGGATGGTGTCTTTCCCGCGCGTGGCGAAGACGGTCAAGCGCCAGTTTGGTGTGGAGTATTCCGAGCCTTTCGTCGCGGCCATCGCGCAGTCTTTGTCCTTGCGCCCTGAGGACCGGCCTCAGAACATCGATGCCTTCCTGCAATTGATGGAGATGACATCGCCTCCAGAAGGCGTGCAGCACTTCGATTTTCGTGCCGACCTGGGCGACATCTGGGTGGAGCCTGCAGACCAACCCGGACCGGGGTTGGCGACGCCCACGGTCGATGTGACCTCTGGCCCGAAACTGGCCGCCGAATTGCATGCGCATGCGCAACGTGCGGCGGCCCGGGAGGGCGTCACCGAGTTCGATGACCAAGAAAGTGGCAGTGTCACGCAAGGCCCTGACACCGTGATGATTGATCCGGGAGACACGGTGTTCATCGATGTTGGTGACACCGTGGCCGCGGAAGATTCGCGGCATGATGCCCCCTCCAGCCGCCGAGAGCATGGCGGCGAACAGCACCAGCCTGCCGCCATCGACCGGCGACCCCGCCACGGTGATCGCAATGCAGCGCGGCCCGGTAAGCCCGCCCACACCCGCAAACGTTCGCCCTTGGTGTGGCTTGCGGCGGGGGCCTTGGTGGTGGTTGTGGCTGCTGCAGGGGTGCGCCTGACCCAACAGACACCCGAGGCCAAGGACGACATCATCACGGAACTGGCGGAGCCCCCTTCGCAGGCGGCTTCTGCTGCTGTGGCTGCCTCTGAAGCAGTGGCTGCCGCTTCGGTCACGGAGTCGCCTGCTTCTGCCCCTGGTGATGGCGCTGCAGTGGCTGAGGTGGCTGTGGTCGCTGCCTCGGCTCCCAAGCCCACTCCCCCCCGTGCCACGCCTAAGCGGGTGGTGGTGGAGGCACCGCCCGCGCCGGTCGTCGTGCAAGAGGAGCCCCAGCCGGAACCTCCCCCTGTGGTGGTGGCACCCAAGCCCCGTCCTGCGCCAGTGCGCATACCCACGCCCCAGGAGGTTTGCGCTGACTCCAGCTTCCTGGCGCGCCCCATGTGCATCCATCAGGAATGCCAGAAGCCGGCCCAGGCTGGGCAACAAATCTGCGTGGAGAACAAGCGCCGCTACGAAGCTGAAGAGCAGCGCCGTCGCCAGACGCCGAACTGACGAAGCAGCGAAAGGCTCGCGGCGCAACAAAACTTGCGCCGGCTTTGCGTTGGTTTGTATAATCGAGGGCTCCGCAGCGCATTTGTGGTCCCGCGGCGAAGAATTTCATGCCACCTAAGAGGCTTCCTTCAGAGAAGCACCGACCGTGGAAAAGGACCCGCCAAACCCTCTTCATAAAGAGAAACTCATGACTACTACTTTCAGCGCCAAGCCCGCTGAGGTCGTGCACGAGTGGTTTGTGATTGAC
>PJUL01000905.1_pt1 | contig 16113 bp, 17 predicted proteins | sample 1512221 | NCBI WGS metagenome assembly PJUL01 (sample SAMN08177667, study PRJNA422409) | Feces metagenome, whole genome shotgun sequencing project.
TGCGCGAGGAGCAGGTCGCCCTGAGCCGCGCTCTGGCCAACGAGCAGGGTACGCCCGGGGCGCGGAGTAATCTGGCTGTTGCCCTTTCCCGCCTCGGGAATGTGATCGAAGCGCTTGAGGGGTCTGCTGCGGCGCGGCCCATACGCGAGGAGGTTCATGACATTTTCCTTGAACTCAAATCATCCTCCAATACGCCCTCCTTGCTCCTCAATTTTGGTGTTGCTACTCGCGATCTACTTCGCGGTGATTTGTTGGGCATTGATCCTTGGAAAAGACTTTTCGCTGCGGAAACCCTTGATAACGATATCGCGCAGTCGATCCTTGGAGATATCCAGGTATTGATCCACCAATTCGAAGACTGGGCGAACCTTGTGGGTTCTGATGTGGCATTAGGTTGGGTGGAAATGATATATTTTGATTTGGCACGTTGCCATCTTGCTATTGGAAATCATCAAGCCGCAGCGGACATCATTGAGAACATTCTCCCCGCAATCCATCTATATGCAGAACGAGCACCGATAGGCGGACGTCCGTTGCTGGCAAATGCGTATTTTCTCGCCGCGCGCATCAGTTCCGCTTGCGATAAGGATAGCGCGGCTAGATCGTCCTTTGAAGAAGCGCTGGTGATATGCCGGTCAGCCGGTCAGGAAAAAAGTGCAAGGGAGTACAGGCTGCACGCGGCTGTTGTCTGGTTTTACGTCGAGCATCTCAAGCAACATGGTGCGGAAAGCGGCATACACGTTCTGCTTGAGGAAGGAGAAGCGGCTGCACAAGCGTTTGCGAAATTTGCCATGCAGGATGGAGCCGCGATACTCGCTGCCTATCTTGAAGCGATGGGGTGAGAACTGCCAGAAGACCTTTACCATGGCCCCTTCGAGGGGTGTTTCGGGAGCTGTTGCGAGAGGCATTTCTATCAAACGCGCCGTGTGGTCCTTCGAAGATAGACGCGCGCCCATGCGCCTTTTTGGATAACCGCGCGATTGATGAGTTGAAAGCCGTCCTCAACAGTGTGGGGACCGATATTCGGGTGGTTCGATAAATCGTGACCAGGCTCGGCGCCCCTTCTGCATTGCGGTGACTTGTTCTCTATATGTTCTCGGTATAGGAGTCGGTTCCTCGTTATGAGGAGCCGACATGCCCCCACTCCTGAATTCCCGCATGCCCGTGCCGCTGGCCAGCTTGCAGCCGGTCCTCGTGCCCATGGTCGGGCAGGCGGTCCACGCAGGCTTTCCGTCACCGGCCGACGACTTCATTGAAGAAATGATCGACCTGAACCAAGTGCTGGTTCAAAATCCGACCGCGACCTTTCTCTGGCGCGTCGTCGGCGATTGCATGGTGGATGTAAAAATCTTCCCCGGCGACGTTGTCGTGGTGGATCGCAGCCTCAACCCCAAGCATCGAAACATCGTCCTGGCCATCATTGATGGCGAACCGACGCTGAAACGGCTCAATCGGCGCGGCGGGATGATGTTCCTGCACAATGAGAATGCCAAACTACCCGCCTTCACCATTGCGGATGGCATGGAAGTGTCGATCTGGGGCGTCGTCACGGCCACAATCCGCGACCTCAAGAAATGAGCCGGGCGCTCGCGCTGATCGACGGCAATAGCTTCTATTGCTCCTGCGAGCGGGTGTTTGATCCCAAGCTCGAAAAGCGGCCGGTCATTGTGCTGTCGAATAATGATGGCTGCGCCGTGGCCCGTACGGCAGAGGCCAAGGCCCTCGGCATTCCGATGGGCGCTCCCTATTTCAAGATCCGCGCGTTGTGTGAGCGCGAAGGCGTCGCCGCCATGTCGAGCAATTATGCGCTCTATGGCGATATGTCCCGGCGCATGAACCAGCTGTATCAGCGGTTCTCTCCAGACATCGAGATCTATTCGATCGACGAAAGCTTTCTGGACGTTTCCCCCCTCCCAATTTCCCAAAGAACCGAATGGGCCGCAGACCTGCGCGCCACCACACGGCAATGGACCGGTATCCCGACATGCGTCGGAATCGGGCCGACAAAGACGCTTGCCAAGATGGCCAACAAAGCAGCCAAGGCGCTCCCGGCCGGCGTACTGGACCTGACAGATGAACGGGTTCGCAGCGAGGTCATGGCCTCATATCCGGCAGCAGATGTCTGGGGGCTGGGGCGGGCCAGTCAGGCCAAGCTGGCCAGTGTCGGCATCACGACCGCCGCACAGGTGCGCGACATGGACCCCAAGCTGGCGCGCCAGCTCATGACGGTGGTGGGGGAGCGGATCGTCCATGAATTAAACGGGCGCGCCTGCATTGATCTCGAAGTGGTGCCGCCAACGCGCAAGGGCTGTGCGGTGACCCGATCCTTCGGGCAGCGTGTCACCGCCAAGATCGATATGGAACTGGCGGTTGCGGGCTATGCCACGCGGCTGGGCGAAAAGCTCCGGCGCCACGGACTGGCCACTGATCATGTGACAGTGTTCATGCACACTTCGCCTTTTGACGAAGATGGTCCGCAGCGCAGCGCCTCGTTGACGATCGATATTCCAGAAGCCACCAATGACAGCCTGACCCTGATCAGGGCAGCGCGGCGGGCGGTCGATGGGCTATGGCGCAGCGGCTTCCGCTATTCAAAGGCGGGCATCATCACCGATGACCTGGTGCCGCCGCCGATCCCGCAGCGCGCCTTGTTCGACAATCTCGATCATGAGCGGGCGGCAAAGGTCATGGCGGCCATGGACGAGGCGAACCGGCGATGGGGCAGGGCGACGGTTGTGCCTGCGGCCGTGGGCGTTGCCAAGAAGAGCGCGTTTCTCACGAAGTTTGAGCGCCGGTCACCACGTTACACAACGCGGTGGGATGAGCTGCCGAAATGCTAACTGTGTCGGGAACTGTGTCGGGAACAAAAAACCGGACCTCATGAGAGGTCCGGTTTGATTGGTCGGAGTAGAGTGATTCGAACACTCGACCCCCTGCTCCCGAAGCAGGTGCGCTACCAGGCTGCGCTATACTCCGTCAAAGTCGTGATTACGGGATTTGCAATCCGGAAGCTCCGGTGCCGTCACGATGAGCGGCGTTATAGCCGCGCGTCCGCCGCTGTTCAAGCGCTTCCACAAGCTTTTCTTTAAGCGCAGACATCGTGTTGCGAAGCAAAGCCAAACCGTGTAGGAACCGCGCCAGTTGGGGCGTCGCCAAGTGGTAAGGCATCGGTTTTTGGTACCGACATTCCCAGGTTCGAATCCTGGCGCCCCAGCCATGATTCTGCACGTCTGTCAATATCCCTTGCGTTACGGGCTTTGAGTTATCCAGAACAATCGTGTTCTGAGGCTTGAGTCGCAGTAACTGGGGTACATGCCTGTGATACATAAGGCAGGTACAAATGGCACGCGGACCCCATCTTCTTCGTCGAGGCGCCGTCTATTATTGGCAGCGCCGATTGCCGACTCATCTCGCAAGGCGCTTGCGAATCTCTCATGTCAAGGCGAACTTAAAAACCAAGGACGTGGCCATTGCCCGTCGCCTGGTCCCGCCGCTTGACGCGCGGGCAATGGAGGTTTTCGTGGACGAGAGTACAGAAATCAGCCGGGAACAGCTTGGTTCCCTGTTCAAGGCGGTGCTGGTGGAGCACCAGCAGAAGCTCGGTCTGTTGGCCGATCTCGAGCGGGCCAATCCAACTGCCGAGCGCGCCGAATTGCTTGAAACAGAACTGGCGCAGGGTCTTGCCTACAAGCTCCTGTCCGAGCAGGGCGTCAATGCTTATGTCCATGAAGAGGAGCAGCAGCGGCTGCTGGGGGAGGGACGTAGCATCGATTTCATCGTCAAGGTGATCGAGCACATCGCCCGGCTTCATGACGGAGATGGCATCAAGATTTCCCGGCAGCGTCTGGCGCGGCACGTTGAGAAAGCGGGTGCCGCGGTGAATGCCATCAGCCTGGTCAAGGCCCAGCCGGTTTACCTGCGGGCTTTGGGCGAAGCGCTGCTTGGGGCCGAACAGCGCTATGGCAACCAGCCGATTTCCGAACTGGATTTTGACGCACTGATGGAAGAGGCGGGGGGAGGTGCGCCATCAACCCCGGTGCCGATCGGTGGGGTCGCGGACGACAATATGGCCGCGAGTGCCACCATTGCCTCTCCGCCCGGGCCGCAGCCACAGAACGAGGCCGCCGAACAATCCGGTGGTGATATCGGTTGCGTGGCACAGGCACTGGAGAACAAGCGCGTTCAGGACAACGAATGGGACGACAAAACTGCCCGACAGGCCCGGTTCATTTTCAACCTGTTCGGCCGCTACATGATCGAAGTGTTTGGGATCACCGATCTGTCCATTGTCCGCCAAAGCCACCTTGCCGATTTTGACGGCTTCCTCCGCGCGCTGCATTCCAATTTCGGTAAGAGCACCAAGGACGCTGCGCGGTCGATCGCCGATATCCGCATCATTACCAAGGTTGAGGCGCTCGAGCATGGGACGCTACAGGGTCCGACGCGCAACCGCCACCTCACTTTCTTGGGGCAGTTGATTGAATATGCCCGCACCGGTCTCGGCATCGCCGTCGATCCCCGACTGTCGACAAGGGCGTTCCGGGCAAAGCGAGACAAGCGCGGACGATCAACGGCCAGTCCCGAACAAGACAGATGTCCAGAAACTTTTCGAGAGCCCGGTTTTTATCGGCTATGCGCATTGGGACGATATCGACACGCCGGGCCCCGAATTCTTCCATCGAGCCGAATATTTCTGCACCATTCTGGCCGCTTACGAGGGCGCGCGCAGGGAAGAATATTGCGGGCTCGCGGTGGATGACGTCATCATCGACAATGGGGACATTCCCTATATCCATATCGCGCCCAATGCGTTCCGCCGCATCAAGAATCTCCAATCGGTGCGCAACCTTGCCCTCCATCCAGAAATCATCCGGCTGGGCTTTCTTGATTATGTCGAGACCATCAAGGCCCTGGGCTATAAGCGTCTGTTCCCAGACCTTTATTCGCCATCCACGCGCTCGCTATTGGGGGACCGGCTTTACGGGCAGATGCTGCCGTCTCTTCGGAACGTTGGCTTTACCCCGCATCAAATGCGGCATTTCTTCGGTGACGAGTTGAAACAGGAGGAAGTGTCGAAGGAATTTCGCGCTGACCTGCTGGGCCATGGCGGCGAGTCGGAAACGACCGAGCGCTATTGCAACCCCATCAGCATCGCCAAGCAAATGAAGCATTTGTTGAAGCTGCCAGTGGTGACCGCTCATCTGACACCGCGGCCGATTCAGTTGCTACCATGGGTTGTCGCCAAGGAAATTGCGCCATGGTCTCGGGCGGCGAAGCAGGCGAGGCGCTGATCAGTGCGAGGTGTCGAAGCACGTAACGGAAATCCGGCAATTGGAAACACAAATCCGGCATTCGATATTTCCGTTACCAAATGCCGGATTTGTGTTGCCACTGACGCCCGGAAGGGGGCTGCCCCGGGCATCACGCGCTCGTGATATTGTTCATTTCCAGCCTATGGGTCAGCCTGCACTCATCGTCGAGTAACGAGGGGGCATACGCTATGGTTCAGGATTGCACAGGAAGGGCTGTCACCAGAACGAAGGACACCGAGGCGGATTATGCCTATCGTTTTCTGGCCCTGCAACGAGCAGCGCGAGGCGATGGTTTCTGCGTCGACATGGAGCAGGTGATCGCCTGGTTCGGTCTACAGCATTCGTGTTGGGCAGAGAGCACAGTGCGCCAATATCGTGCCGCTATCCGCTATGCGTTAGAACGTGATATGGTCGAAGGCAGGGACCGCGATTTGCTTATCAAGCGTCTTCAGGATGGGCCGATTCCTAAGACTGGTGGGCCTAAGCTGACATCGGCAAGGAAGCGCAAGAGCCTGAAGCGCGAGGAATTTCTCACGCTCATGCAACATCTGGAAAGCTCGGAACGTGCCGATGACCAGTTGATCCGTGGACTACTTGCCTATGGCGTCGCCCTGTTTCTGCGGCCGGTGGAATATCTGGGCGCACGCGTTGATGGCGACACGCTTGTCGTGCCGAACGCCAAGGCCACCAATGGCAGGGCGAATGGCAGGGCGCGGGAGCGCTCGCTGGACAATATGTCGCCCAAGGCCAAGGCGTCCTTGGTGAAATTTCTCCAGCACTTCAGTGAGGTTGCCGCCGCGGCCGAGAGCTGGAAGAAATTCCACGATCGCCTTTCGGCGCGGCTTGCCCGCATCTGCGAGACGCTCAACATCCGTCGAGTGAGTTTTTATACGCTACGCCATGTCGGGATGGCGACGGCGAAGACCTGGATGACGCCACGCGAAGTCGCCGCCGCCGCCGGCCATGCGTCGATACGCACCGCAACCAGCCATTATGCCAAACGGCGTAGCGGCTGGCATGGATTGAAGCTGGCGGGCAAGCCGTCGGTGATCAGCATGGCGCGGGTTGGCGGCGAGATGAAGGTCTTTCGTCCGCGCGATACGGCGCCCGATCTCAAATAGACGGCACAGACAATGTGGCCGGCAAGACGGCCTGCTGTCCGGCATCAGCGCCCGTGGCACAGAATTGGGTTTGAGGTTTAAGGAGAGTTCTGGTCTCGTCTGAAGGACGAAAGACCTAGAATGACGACGAAAACCACGAAGACGAAGAAACCCGCCGAGCAGGTGGTCAAGGATATCCGCCGTGCGACGAGGCGGCACTTTTCCGCCGAGGACAAGATCCGGATTGTGCTCGACGGATTGCGCGGTGAGGACAGCATTGCTGAACTGTGCCGACGCGAGGGCATTGCCCAGAGCCTTTATTACTCCTGGTCGAAAGAGTTCATGGAGGCCGGCAAACGCCGCCTGGCCGGTGATACGGTGCGTGCGGCGACCAGCGACGAGGTCAAGGACCTGCGCCGGGAGGCAAGCGCTCTCAAGGAATGCGTGGCCGACCTGACCCTGGAAAACCGCCTGCTCAAAAAAGGCATGATCGGGGATGGGGAAGACCAGGAATGAGATATCCCGCTTCCGAAAAACTCGAGATCATCCGGCTGGTCGAGCAATCGCATCTACCAACCAAGCAGACTTTGGATCGGCTGGGCATTCCGCGCCGCACCTTCTATCGCTGGTATGAGCGCTACCTCAACGGCGTCCCGAGGCGCTGGAGGATCGATCCTCGGCACCCAGCCGGGTGTGGAACCGCATCCCGACCGGTATCCATGACCAGCTCATCGAGATGGCCCTGGAGCACTCGGAGCTGAGCCCGCGCGAACTGGCTGTGCGCTTCACCGACGAGAAGGGCTACTTCATCTCTGAAGCCAGCGCTTACAGGCTTCTCAAGGCCCACGACCTGATCACCAGCCCTGCCTATGTGGTGATCAAGGCGGCCAATGAGTTCCACACCAAGACCAGTCGTCCCAATCAGATGTGGCAGACCGATTTTACATACTTCAAGATCATCGGCTGGGGCTGGATGTATCTGTCCACGGTGCTGGATGATTACTCCCGCTACATCATCGCCTGGAAGTTGTGCTCGACCATGCGGGCTCAGGACGTCACTGACACGCTAGACATGGCGCTGGCCGCCTCAGGCTGCGATCAGGCCCATGTGCAGCATCGTCCTCGCCTGCTCAGCGACAATGGCCCCAGCTACATCGCCCAAGATCTTGCCGATTACATCCACGCCAATGGCATGGATCATGTGCGCGGTGCTCCGCTCCATCCCCAGACACAGGGAAAGACCGAACGCTGGCATCAGACCTTGAAGAACCACGTCCTGCTCGAAAATTACTTCCTGCCTGGCGATCTCGAAAGCCAGATCGAGGCCTTCGTCGAGCACTATAATCACCGGCGCTACCACGAGAGCCTCGACAATGTGACACCCGCCGACGCCTACTTCGGAAGGGCCGAAGACATCATCAAACAACGCCAAAGGATCAAGCGCAAAACCATCCAACATCGGCGCTTGCTGCACTCCGGCATCGCCGCATAACATCAACACGATGGCGAGCTGAACTCTCCGCTAATCAAACCGCCAATCGGTGCCAAAGCATCTGACGACGGACAACCTGGCCTGCGGCGTCACGGACATGAGGAAGGGGATCGCCAGCCTTGCCGCAATCGTCCAGGACCAACTGCGCCACAAGCCGGCGAGCGGGTCGGTTTTTGCTTTTCGCGGCCGCCGCGGTGACAGGATCAAGCTCCTTTATTTCGACGGCCAGGGGTTCTGTCTCTATTACAAGATCCTTGAGAAGGGCCGCTTTCCCTGGCCCTCTCCAGCCGATGGCACGGCGCGTTTGACCTCGGCGCAACTGGCCATGCTCTGGGAAGGGATTGACTGGCGCCGCCCCAGCTGGGGCACACCACCGCAGCGATTTTCCTGACGCTTTCGGCGCATTATCTTACTGTTTCTGCGTGATGATTCTGGTGCGAGGCACCTGATTTTGCTAGGGTTTGCTCATCATGACGAGCCCTGCCGACCATCCCTCTGACGAGCTTGACGCGCTGCGCGCGATCATCGCCGCCCAGGCCAGTCAGATCCAGGATCTCTCCCGATCCAACCGGGCCTATGAAGCACTGATCGATGCTCTGCGGGTTCAGATCGTGCGGCTCAAAAAGCAGAAGTTCGGCGCCTCCTCGGAGAAAGTGGCGCGCAATATCGAACAGCTCGAACTGGCCCTTGAGGGGCTTGAGGTCGCAAGGGCTGCAATCGACAAGAGCGCGGATGAGAACGAGGCCGTTGCACCGCCACAAAACACCTCTGCTCCCCGTCGGCGTGGCAAGCCGGTTCTGAGCGAACATGTTCTCACCGAGCGCCGCACCCTCGATCCCGGCTCAGAATGCCCCGACTGCGGTGGCGAGTTGCGCCTTGTGGGTGAAGACGTCTCCGAGATTCTCGATCTGGTTGCCGCACAACTCAAGAAGATCGAGATCGCCCGGCCTAAAAAGTCCTGCCGCAAATGCGAAGCCATGGTGCAGGCGCCGGCGCCGATCCGCCCGGTGGCCCGCGGCATGGCCGGTCCGGGGCTGCTCGCTCACATCCTGGTCGGCAAGTACGACGATCATCTTCCCCTCTATCGCCAGGGTGAGATCTTCACCCGCATGGGCGCCGATATTCCACGCTCGACACTGATCGACTGGTGCGGTCAGGCGGTCGGCGCTCTCAAGCCGTTGGTATGCTGCATTCGCGACCACGTCTTTGCCGCAGATCGGCTCCATGCCGACGACACCCCCCATTCGGGTTCTCGATCCCAAGGTGGCGATGGCTTCGGGTGGCGCCAGACGCGCAGTCAAGCAGGGGCGCATCTGGGTCTATGTCCGGGACGAAGCACCCTTTGCAGGCGATGACCCACCGGGGGTCGCCTATCTGTTCTCCCCCGATCGCAAGGGCGAGCATCCACAATCACATCTGGCCGGGTTCTCGGGTATCTTGCAGGCCGATGCCTATTCAGGGTTCGGGGCACTCTACAAACCCGATCCCATGACCGGCGCACAGAAAATCCGTGAGGCATCGTGCTGGGCGCATCTGCGGCGCGACTTCCACGACGAATGGACGTCGAGCAAATCCCCCATCGCGCTCGAGGCCATCAATCGCATCGGCGTGCTCTACGACATCGAGCGGCGCATCACCGGACGCTCGGCCCAGGAGCGTCTGGCTGTCCGGCAGGCAGAGAGCAAACCGGTTGCCGCGGCCTTCAAGCGCTTCGCCGAGGAGCAACTCGACCGTATCTCAGGCAAAAGCGATGTGGCCAAGGCCTTCCGCTATGCCCTCAAGCGCTGGCCATCCTTCACCCTGTTTCTTGAGGACGGGCGTGTAGCGATCGACAACAATCCTGCCGAGCGGGCAATTAGACCAATTGCAATCGGAAGAAAAAACTTCCTGTTCGCCGGCTCAGACGCTGGCGGGGAAACGCTCGCCGATGCGATGACTATCATCGAAACTGCCAAGTTGCAGGGCCTCAACCCGCAGGCTTACCTCACCGACATTCTCGGCCGCATCAACGATCATAAGATCAATGCGCTCGATGAACTGCTGCCCTGGAACTGGCGACCAGCCAAAACGACCCCAAGCGTTGCTGCGGCCTAAACCGGCCGCTTACGCTGGACGGCCCAAGGTTGGCTTTATGTGGCAGCGGTTGTTGACCTCTACTCACGGCGGGTGGTGGGTTGGTCGATGAGTTCATCGATGACCGCTCAACTGGTGACCGATGCGCTGATCATGGCCATCTGGCGTCGCGGCAAGCCCGACAGCCTGCTGCACCACTCCGACCAGGGCAGCCAATATACATCCGAGCAGTTCCAGCGGCTAATGGCCGACCATAGCATCACCTGCTCGATGAGCCGGTCCGGCAATGTCTGGGATAACGCGGCGATGGAGAGCTTCTTCTCATCGCTCAAGACCGAACGCACCGCTCGTAAGGTCTATCGTACCAGGGACGATGCCAAGGCTGATGTGTTCGACTATATCGAGCGCTTCTACAACCCGAGGCGCCGACACTCGACACTGGGTGACCTGAGCCCCAAGTCCCCTCCGGTTTTACGGAGAGTCCTTGAGTTGATGTTTGGCCCTAAGCGGCCTGTTTTTCCAGTGCCAGATTGCTGGCGAATTCGCTGGGCGTGAGATTGCCCAGCGAGGAATGCGGTCGATGGTCGTTGTAATCATCCTTCCAGGCGCCGATCCGCATCCTGGCTTCGGCCAGTGACGTGAACAGCGTCTCGTTGAGGCATTCATCGCGGAAGCTACCATTGAAGCTCTCGATGAAGCCGTTCTGCATGGGCTTTCCCGGCGCGATGTAGTGCCAGTCGATCTGCCGGTCCTGGGACCAGCGCAGGATCGCCATGCTGGTGAACTCGGTGCCATTGTCACTGACCACCGTCGACGGCCTGCCCCTTTGGGCAATGATGGCATCAAGCTCGCGCACCACCCGTCGCCCGGAGAGCGAGGTATCCACGACCAAGGCCAGGCATTCCCTTGTATGGTCATCGACAACGGTCAGCACCCTGAACCGCCGGCCATCGGTGAAAGCATCGCTGACAAAGTCCAGGCTCCAGCGCTGATTGGGTTGATCGGGCACGATGATCGGCCGTCGTGTTCCCAAGGCACGTTTACGGCCGCCGCGCTTGCGCACCTGCAGCTTCTCTTCGGCATAGAGCCGCCTGAGCTTCTTGAGGTTCATCTCGATGCCCTGTCGCTGCAGCATCACATGGATACGACGATATCCGAACCGGCGCCGTTGGGCGGCAACGGTCTTCATCGCCTCTCGCAGCTCGCGGTCGTCCGGCCGCAACCTGCGGTACGCTCGATCGATCCACAGCCAATGCTTCACACGCCCGCCGCTGGCTCACCCCATGCACCAGGCAGGCATGAGCCACCGCATCCCGCTTTGCGTCGGGCGTCACCATTTTTTTGCTGCGACATCCTTGAGGATGGCATTGTCCAGCATCGCCTCGGCCAGAAGCTTCTTGAGCCGGGTGTTCTCGTCCTCCAGCGTCTTCAGCCGCCGGGCGTCCGATACGTCCAGGGCCGCCATACTTGGCCTTCCACTTGTAGAAGGTCGCACTGCTGATGCCGTGCTTGCGACACAGGTCCGCCGTCCCCAGCCCGGCCTTCTGCTCCTTCAAAATCGCAATGATCTGTTCTTCGTTGAACCTGCTGCGCTTCATGCATCCGCCCTCTGTTGCGGCGGACTCTACCAAAATCTGGAGGAGATCTAGGGGCTCAGGTCAATTGAGACTGAAATCGGACCATTTCATAAGGGCGCGCCACGGACAGCGCTTTCTCTGATTTAAGTAATTCTAGCACTCACAATACAACGGTGCTACGTGGTGTACCAATCTTCCTATACAAACTGATCAGCCTGCCAACCTCGGCGTCCCACGAGTACTTGGAGATCACAGCTGCGCGTCCACATGCGCCCATAGTGTCGGCAATGGCAGGCTCGCTAGCTATGAATTCAATTGCTTCCGCAATGTCCGAAGTTTTGTGTGGATCAACTGTAATGCCACATTGGGTGCTGGCAACAAGCTCCTCATAAAGCGGAAAATTTGAGACAATGACCGGCATGGACATGGACATGTATTCGAACATTTTTGTGGGCCAGGATTCAACATAATTTGGAATAGGCGCAAGAACGGCGACGCCGACATGGCATCGCGAAATTGTGGTCCAACCCTCTGAACCCTTGACCCGTCCGGGTGCCTGCAGCCATCCTTCGTCGATACCCCTGCTGAAATGTTCGTTGTCACGGACCTCGGTGGAAACGGGGCCCAAACATTGAAAATTCACCATCACGCCTTTATCCCGCAGCATACCTATGGCTGCGGCTACAGTAATTGCCCCTCGTTCTTTAGTTACGCTGCCAATGTATCCAACTGTAAAAATGTCGAATTTTCTTGTATGGTTGGGGATTAATTTTGCATCAGGATAGTTTTGAACTATTATTTTGCGTCTGATCCAGGGGTAATATTTTTCATATGAAGATTCTGCCATGACAACCGAGAAAAATGGGAGGGTAATTCGTTCAATTAAATTCCAGGTGCCAGATAAGGGTTTGCGAGCCCAATTCGGTATCCACTGCTTGTTCAAAATTTGCTTTGGCAAATGTTCATGCATGTCAAATATCACAGGAATACCGAGTGCTTTAAAAAGCAATCCAGAAAATATGAGCTCGGGGTCGTGAATGTGAACTAAATTCGGTCTATTAAGAATTATGTGCGCCGTGGCCGTCAATATTTTAGACACGCGTGAACTGTTTGATTTGGCGACGTCAATAATATTGATGCCGTCTTTTATTTCTTTGCCCTTGCTATCGGCTACAACAAGGTTGACCGAATAGCCCTCGTTCACCAGAGATCTGCACTGCTTATAGAAGATTCGAGTGTCGTATCTATAATGTACAGTCGATAGATGCGTGACGGTATCCATTTTCTACTATTCCAGGCCATCAGCTGGGAGCATTTTCACGATTTTATCGGCCAGGAGTGAGGCAAAGGTGGCCGTCAAATGGTGCGAATCCCGCCAAATCAGTACCTGTCCTTTGGTTGGTAGGCACATTGTCGACTCGCAAATCTCATCTGTTAAATCTATGGCAGTCAGATCCCATTCTGCTGGCGCTTGTCTTACCGCCTCCACAAGTGGATCGGGCAATTGCGCGCTTGATCTGAGTGTCGCGCAATCGTCCGGTCTGGTACCGGCCCGGGACATGCAATCAGGCACATCTTCCTTCATGCGCGGAGTATCGTGAAACACGACCATTTTTGAACCGATGTCGATGATTTGGCGCCACTGATCCACATAACCTTCCGCCAGAGCGATAAAGTTTGCCTCTTCCGTAAGGCTTCCCAGACTTCGATATGTGGATGATCCGGAAATGAAGACAATTTCCGGTTTGATCGTTTTGAGTTCATCAAGAACGTTATCATTCCAGGCGGCGCAGGATGTGTAGTGTCGGCGATCGGTTCCGATAGTGACGCCTTGGGCATTTAGTGTGCACGCCGATTTCGTATAGGTTGCAATGCGCCAGCCCGGTCTGTTCCCGTAGATTTTCTGAATAGCCGGCAACCATTGTGCAGCGTGCGAGTCACCCACCAGAACCACAATTCTGTCGACAAAGGCCGAACCAAACTCGCAGGACTTGGGTGTACTCTCAGCCTGGTTTACGTGACAGCCGAGTTTGTAAACATCGGGATTGTCGTTTCTTGCTATTGCCAGGGGGGGGATGGTTGGCCGGCCTGGGTCGAAGTTTTGGTCGAGCAGTCTGGCGTCTACCTGTGCAGGACCTGCGCCCAACCATGCCCGGTTAGGAACTACAATCAGTGACGCTGTTATTGCCACGATTGCCACGCTCGACCCCAGCAACAAGCGCGGCGAAGGCACCCGTGTCCCCAAGATGGGGGCTCCATACCGCAGCGGGTCCTCGATCCAACGTTTGACTGCAACTGCTGCCGCTAACGACAGCCCCAGGAGGAAAAGACCTGCAGGCAAAGAAGTTGGCGCACTGCCGGTCACAGCATTGAATATAACAATGATGGGCCAGTGGACGAGGTAAAGCGAGTAGGACAAGTCTCCCAAAAACTGAACAACAGGCTGTTTGAGCAAGGCGTAGACGGACCACGGCGATGTCGACTGCGCGGCAGCGACCACCAGGACAGTGCCAACCGTTGGGAGCAATGCAGCGTAGCCTGGGAATGGGGTCGTGGCACCAAAGGCGAGGCTTGCCCAAGCAATAAGCCCCAGGCCAATCCATCCGAGGGCGGCTCGCCACCAGTCTGGCCAATTTACTGTAGACATCTTTGAACAGGCAAGTATGCCGCCCAGAGCCAGTTCCCACGCTCTTGTCGTGCTGGCGAAATAAGCAAGACCAGAATTCACTTCGGTCAAATAGATGGAGTAGGCGAAAGACAATATCCCAAAGATCGATGTCAGGAATATGAACGCGCTCTGAGGATTTCTTCTCGCCCATGAGCTTGTGGCCAGCAATGCCCAGCCAATCAGCGGCCAGATTAGGTAATATTGCTCTTCAACGGACAGTGACCAATAATGTTGGAGCAGGCTTGGAGCATTTCCCTCGGAAAGGTAGTCGACCGCTTTGATGCCAAGCCACCAGTTCTGCACGTAGAGGCCGCTTGCAACCGCATCCCAGGCAACGTCCAGCCACCGCACTTGGGGCAACAATGCAAAGCACGCCGCACTGAGCACTATAATAGCGGTCGCGGCAGGCAAGAGCCGGCGTATTCGTCCAGTATAGAACGAAGCGAGAGAGATGCTGCCAGATCGTTCCGCGTCCCGCAGCAACATGCCTGTGATCAGATAGCCAGAGATGACAAAAAATACGTCCACACCCACATAGCCACCGGGCAATATTGTCGGCCAGATATGGAATACGAGTACTGCCGACACCGCGACAGCACGCAGCCCTTGGATTTCGAGCTTGAACGATTTTTGTGACGACATGCTCAAAGCTGTCGCAACGAGTCGATCTGGGCGTCCTGCGCCCGAGCATTTGCGGCAATCGCCTTAGGAGACACCAGCATGGCCTGTGGCGCCGGGAACGGCCGATTGGCACTCATTATGTCCATGTGGGTTTCGGACGTGTCCATGCTACGGTGCCATTCTCGGAACGCTATTTGATATTCACGGCGTATAGGTGAAAGACCATGGTCTTTGGAAACGCCATACTCGCTGTGGTTGCTCAGACTACTCAATGAATCAAGGCATACCATGCCTATTTTATCAGTCTGAAAAACTGCTCTACCCAGTATTTTGCGCATTCTCTCGAGGAGTTCCGAGTCAGCAATGAATCGAACGCTGTCCCATCCTCCAAAGGTCGATCTGAGCAGGTCGGTTTCGATCAGCATTGAAATTGGGGCTGGTTTTAAAAATCCATCTGGTGCCCTTGGAACCGGGTGTCGTAACGAAAACTGAGCGAACTGACCATTTTCATCGAGGCGGACCATTGAGGAGATGAGGGCCTTCACGCCTCCATTACTGTCGCGCAGGGCGGCCATGTCCCTTTCAAGCCTGGAGGGGTGAGACCAGTCATCCGCATCCTGGCCGGTCACGTACTTCCCTTGGGCTATTCTGAGCGCCAGATTCTTCGAGACATATGGCCCGACATTGACCGTGTTGCGCAGCAGGCGAACCCGGGGGTCGAGGGTCGCCGCCGCTTGCATCAGTGCCCAAGTGTCATCAGTGCTGCAGTCGTCAACAATGATCAGCTCCAGGTTTCTCCAGGTCTGGGACAGCACCGAGGCTATGGCATGCTTGATCACGGCCTCTGCATTATATGCAGCCATGATGACGCTGATCAGTGGACCGTCTTCGACAACTCGTTCTTCTAATGGGCGCAGTCGCTCGAAGCGTGTCCCCTCAGTGACCTCCAAGGCGATCGGAGGCGTGCCAAAGCAGGCGAGATATTCATTGATGGAACTGAGCCACAGCGCGTCATCCGATTTGGCCGCGTTAGCTTGCAACAGCCATATGCCGGGTCGATGACGCGAGGGCACATGTCGCCGGGCAAATTCGAGCCCTGCCTCGCTGCCGGCTAGGTCCATGTATTGGCGGGACAGCCAAAGGCGATTGGCGCCGGTCAGGCACTGAACCAGCATCTGGATCATATCCAGTAATCCCAGGGCAGGGCGCCCGTCTCGGCGCAATAAGTTGCGCCACCAGAGCACCCTCAACGTCACCCAGAATGGCTCAA
>PJUL01000907.1_pt1 | contig 16088 bp, 17 predicted proteins | sample 1512221 | NCBI WGS metagenome assembly PJUL01 (sample SAMN08177667, study PRJNA422409) | Feces metagenome, whole genome shotgun sequencing project.
AGCAGCTTGGCCACGGCCAGCGGCTCGAGGTCGGCGTCGCTGGTGATCAGGATGCCGCGGTCGCCGCCCATGGCCAGCGCCGTGCGGATGGTTTCCTGGGCTTGAGCCGGGCCGATCGAGACGATGACGACCTCGGTCGCCGCGCCCTTTTCCTTGAGGCGCACCGCCTCTTCGACCGCGATCTCGCAGAACGGGTTCATCGACATCTTGACGTTCGCCAGGTCGACGCCCGTCTGGTCGGCTTTCACCCGAGCCTTCACGTTGTAATCGATAACCCGTTTGACCGGGACCAGAACCTTCATCGGTCTACGCCGCCTCCTGGCTGCTCTTTCGAGGTTTCCCCTGCTTGGACAATCGACTTAGCGCGTCCGCACAGGTTTGCAAGTTTCCCCTAACGTAAGCGTAATGCTCTTTTTCAGGGATCATTCAAACAAATGTACGACACCTTCCGCGCGCCGTCAGCGCCGTCCGGCGCTCCGCCTCGCGAAATGGGGCTAGCCACATAGCGCGGCCGGTGCTTAAGACGCCGCCATGAACCGCACGATCAACCGCCTGAAGATCATCTTCATCGGCATCTTCCTCGCCAGCATCGTTGGCGTGTTCGGCTATCATTACCTGTGGGTGTGGCCGAAGGCGAAGTGCGATGCGCAGCCCGGTAGGGCCTGGGCCGGCAAGTGGCTCAAGTGCGGCACGATCTATCCGATCGAGCAGTTGACCGGCCGGCCGGCGAACCTGCCGCCGATCAACACCGACACCTCCAAGATGGAAGGCCCGTCGGTCCGGAACCCGGAAAAGAAGTAAGGCCCCTCGGCTCAGGGCCGGCGGATCAGGCCGAGGGCTCGCCCTCGCCCTCGCCTTCGCCCGACTCGGCGCGCTTGGCCGCGCGTTCGGCGGCTTTCTCGGCGGCTTTTTCCGCGGCCTTGGCCGCCTTCAGGCGCTCGCGTTCCTGGCGTTCGAAATTGTAGTTCGGCTTGCGGGCCATGGCGGCTCCCTTTGTAAGAAAGTCCGCGCAGTCAGGCGCGGGCCTTACGCGCGGCGTAACGTGCGTCGCGCTTGGCCTTAGCTTCAGCGTTGGTGAGCGCCTTACGTTCCTTACGCGCTCCACGCTTGGCGGCAAGCGCTTCTTCGGCCAAAGCCGCCTGAGCCTGGTCTTGGGCCGCCTGCTGCTCGACGGCTTCCGCCTTGATGAGCGCCCGCGCGGCGGACCGCTCCTTGCGAACCGCGGTCAGTTCGGCCGCGCGCAGGGCGGCGCGGTCTTCGAATTGGGGATCGGTGACAGCCGCCTTGGGCTTGAACTTGGCCAGCAGGGCCGCCTTGGCCTGGGCCGCGGTCTTGAGGCGATCGGCATGGCCGACGTTTTGGAATGAACTCATGAGATCCCTTCACGAAAACGCCCGCGGGAGGATCCCGCGGGCGAATTGAGACGTCGAGATCAGGCGGCCTGGAGTTGGCCGGCCGACATCTTGCCGCTGCGCTGGTCGCGCTCGAGTTCGAAGGCGACCTTCTGGCCTTCGTTCAGCGAGCCGAGGGTCGAGCGCTCGACGGCCGAGATGTGGACGAACACGTCCGCGCCGCCGTCGTCGGGCTGGATGAAGCCGAAGCCCTTGGTGGAGTTGAACCACTTCACGGTGCCGGTAGCCATGGGAAAGTATCCTTAAGACAGGTGTAGCCGCACGGCCGTAATGGTCCGCGCGATCAAATTTTCGGAGAGGTTTTGGGTAGACTCGGGCGCTCGATCCGAAGAACAAGCGTGGAGAGCGGCCGAACCATTTCGATATTCGATTGCCAAATCATGCGCGCCTGTGGATTATTTCACAAGCGATTTCGAATCTTTTTCATTTCCACAAGCGGCGCCAGGCCGCTTTCATTTTTGAAAAATCTCGTCACGACCTGCTCGACCGACGCCTTATTTCGATCGTCCCGGATCGAACGGCCAAGCTCGGCGTTATCATCCCCATGCGTAAAGTTCCCCCCACTCCCCGTACGGGCGCCGGCGCCCTGACCATTTCCCGCCAGCGGCAGGACATCGACTTCTCGCTGCTGATCACCGGCGGCTCGGCCGCGCGGCGAGCCGGCAAGGGCAGCCTGACGGGCGAGCCCGCCGCGATGCGCGAGGCCTTCCGCGCCGGCGGCGGCCGCCTGACCCTGGACGACGGCGTCGAGCACGACATCGCCATCGTCGCCCACACCGAGGGCGAGGGCACGGTCTACTTCGAACTCCGCTAGGCGCGAAAATCGCTTCGCCTCGGCCGGCCATGCCGGCCGGGGCGTCCGACTCTGTCGCAACATGAGAACAAAATAGGAACTGTCGAAAACGGGGTCGGATCCAAGGATCACGTCGCCGCGGTCGACGCAGCCGCCCGCCGGGAATTTTCCACCGGCGTGGCTTCAACCCAAACCTATTGAGCCAAAAGGTATTTCAGACATGCATAGCTTCCAGCCTCTACGCGGCCGGGCGTCCAAACGCGCGATGGCCGTAGCGGCCGCCTTGTGCCTGGCGTCACTGACCCCGGCCGCGGCATTGGCCGCCAACGGCCCCGGCGCCACCGTCGGCGCCATCCGCTGGGACGCCTGGGTGGGCGACACCAGCACCAACGGCGTCATCGCCGGCTCGCACATCGGTCTCGAGGTCGAGGGCGCCCTCGGCCCCAACCAGTTCCACGACCGGATCCCGTTCTACGGGGTCGAGACCTCGACCAGCAGCGTCCTGGTGCGCCAGCTGACGCAAGGCCAGATGGACGCCGACATCGCCTACGCCAAGCGGGCGGGCCTGAACTACTGGGCCTTCTGCTACTACGCCGACGGCAGCGGCATGGACATCGCCCGCAACCTCTACCAGGCCAGCACCCAGCGCGAGGGCCTGAACTTCACCCTGGTGCTCGGCCCGGGCTCGATCCCGACGCCGACCCTGGTGACCGAGATGGCCAAGCCGCACTTCCAGAAGGTGCTGAACGGCCGGCCGCTGCTCTATCTGTTCGGCTTCTCGGCCGACAGCTATGCGGCCAGCTACGTGGCCGAGGTGCGCGCGGCGGCGGCCACGGCGGGCCTGCCCAACCCGTACATCGTGGTGATGAACCCGACCTCGTCCACGGCCGCGAGCATCGCCTCGACGGTCGGGGCCGACGCGGTCAGCGCCTATGCCGACAGCCCCATCAACGGCGCGGCCTATTCGCAGGTGATCAGCCAGAACAGCGCCAACTGGAACAACCACAAGGCCACCGGCCACAAGGTGGTGCCGTGGGTCACCGCCGGCTGGGACAACCGCCCCCGGGCGCTCTATCCGCAGAGCTTCGTCAGCCCCACCCCGCCGACCAACGCCTGGGCCCAGCAGGCCACGGCGGCCGAGGTGGCGACTAACCTGCAGAACGCCCTGACCTGGAACCAGAACTTCGCCGCGACCGCCGACGCCAACACGGTGATCATGTACGCCTGGAACGAGTTCGACGAGGGCGGCTGGCTGACCCCGACGCTGTCCAAGGGGACCGACCGCGTCGACGCCCTGTCCAACACGCTGACCTACGCCAGCTCGTCCAACTGGGACGCCGGCCAGACGGCGCGGGGAGCCTTCGACGGCGACCCGTCCACCAACTGGCAGGCCGCCTCGGGCTTCGCCAATCAATGGGTGGAGATCGACTTCGGCAAGGACTCCACCTTCAGCCAGGCGACGATCAGCGAGTATGGCGCCCGCACCACCGGCTACCGGATCGAGTACCTCAACGGCTCGACCTGGAAGACGGCCTATACCGGGACCGGCATCGGCGCTTCCAGCACCGTGACCTTCCCGGCGGTGACCGGCCGCAAGGCCAGGCTCTACTTCACCTCGGGGATCGACACGCCGATCATCTACGAGGCCAGCCTGAACGCCACGCCGAACGTCTCGGCCAACCTCGCGCTGAACCGCTCCTACACGGCTTCGTCGCAGTGGGACGCCAGCCAGGGCGCGGCCAAGGCCTTCGACAACGATCCGAACACCAACTGGCAGGGCAGCGGCGCCAACATCGCCGGGACCTGGCTGGAGGTCGACTTCGGCGTCCGCAAGCCGTTCAACACCGCCACGATGTCGGAGTTCGGCGATCGTACGGGCGGCTACCGGATCGAGTACTGGGCCGGCCCCACGGTCGGCTGGACCACCGCCTACACCGGCACGACCATCGGCGCCTCCAAGACGGTGACCTTCCCGACGGTCAACGCCAGCAAGGCCCGCATCTACTGGACCTCGGGGACCTACACCCCGATCATCTACGAGGCCTCGTTCGGTCTGAACTGAGGTGACACGGCGCCTTCTCCTTCAAGGGAGAGGGCGCCGGCTTCATGGCCCCCAGGTGGGGGAGGTCTATCGCATGTGAGGCATGGGCAAATTAGAGATGCTTTCCTGGGCCTTGTGCCCAGGACCCATGCGGGCGGCAGGCTCTGAGTTTGACGTTTCGGGGAGCCGAAAGTCCTCAGGAACACGTCCCATTCAGAGGATGCTGAACGATGGATCCTGGGCACAAGGCCCAGGAAGGCAAACCTTTTGGGGGACCTAATCCTCGTCCAAACCCATACGCGATCACCTCCCCCACAGGGGGAGGTTTCGTTAAACCGCCATGCCCTGGACGACCGCCTTCAGGCGCTCGATCACCGATAGCTTGTCCTCGATGAAGTCCTGGTCGATCCACCAGATCTCGACCTCGCGCATCACCTCGCCGACCAGCGCCCCCTTGGGCACGCCGGCGCGCATCACTTCCTCGCCGGTCAGCGGGAAGGACGGCTGATCCCAGGTCTCGGCCAGGGCCAGCAGGGCGCGCCACTGCGGGGTGGTGGCCAGGCGGGTCGAGGCGGCCCAGGCCAGCTTCACCCGGTCGGTGAAGGTGCGCAGGCCCAGCGCGTAGACGGCCCGGCGGGCCTCGCGCGGGCTCATCCACGAGACGATGCGCGGCGAGGTTCCGACGGCCTCGGCCAGCCGCTCCTTCAGGGCGTTGGACAGGCGCAGGCGCTCGGCCAGTTCGCGGGCCAGGGCCACGTCGTCGGGAATCAGGGCGGCCAGGCGCAGCTCGACGTCGTTCTCGAACAGCTGCTCGGTCTCGATGGCCACCAGGCCGTCCAGGCGGGCCAGCGATTTGACGAACGGCAGGATCGCCGCCAGCACGCCGGTCGCCGCCATCAGCCGCAGGGCCGGACGCGGATCATCGGCGGCCAGCAGCTTGAGGATTTCCTTCTGGGTGCGCTCGGCGGCGCGGCCCGAGACCAGGCCCTTCAGCGCCTTGCAGGCGGCCAAGGCCTTCTGGTCGGGCTCGCCCTTGCCGTACCAGGCCTGGAAGCGGAAGAAGCGCAGGATGCGCAGATAGTCCTCGCGGATGCGGGTCATCGGCTCGCCGACGAACACCACCTTGCCGTCCTTGGCGTCCTGCACCCCGTGTCCGGTCGGGTCGTAGAGCCGTCCCTCGCCGTCGACATAGAGGGCGTTGAAACGGAAGTCGCGGCGCTGGGCGTCCTCCTCCCAGGCGTGGGTGAAGGCCACCACCGCCCGGCGACCGTCGGTCGAGACGTCCCGGCGCAGGGTGGTGATCTCGAACGGGATCTTCTTGGCCACCGCCGTCACCGTGCCGTGGTCGACGCCGGTGGGGATGGCTTTCAGCCCCGCCTCGCCCAGGGCCTCGATCACCTGGTCGGGCGTCAGGGTGGTGGCGATGTCGATGTCGTCGACCGGCTTGCCCATCAGGGTGTTGCGCACGCAGCCGCCCACGAAGCGAGCGCAGCCCGGCCGGCCCTTGGCCTCGAGCGCGGCGATCACCGCCTTGGTCTCGGGCCATTCCATCCACGGCGCCTTGCCGATGGTCTGGGTCTGCACGCGAAGTCCCCCTTTACGCAACGGCAGGCCGTCTCCCGTTGGCGCGGGTGGGACGTCCTGCTTTCAAACGACTATTTCAGGGAATGGCTCGACCAGCCAAGAGGGGAAACGCCGTCGTCCCCAACTGTCGGGACATACTCTGGCGCGTGGCGGACGCCGAAACCGCTCACACTTTCGGCTGCCACGCTCTACGGGTGCAACCGTTCGTACAGCGCCCGCAACATCCCGGCCGTCGCGCCCCAGATGAACCGCTCGTTCCACGGCATGGCGTAGAAGTAGCGCGGCCCCGTGGGCGTGTCGCGATGCTGGCGCTGGTGGTTGGCCGGGTTCATCAGGAAGTCGAACGGCGTCTCGAAGACGTCGGCCACCTCGTCGGGATTGGCGATCAGCGTGCAGTCCGGATCGACGAAGCCGACCACCGGCGTCACGTAGAACCCCGTCACCGTGGCGTAGCCGTTCAGCAGGCCGGCCACCTCGACGAAGCGCGGGTCCAGCCCCACCTCCTCGTTGGCCTCGCGCAGGGCCGTGCCCCAGGGGGTCTCGCCGGGATCGCAGCGCCCGCCGGGAAAGGCGACTTGGCCGGTGTGGCTGCGCAGCGCGTCCGAGCGGCGGGTGAGGATGACGTTCAGCGTGTCGCCGCGCTCGACCAGGCCGATCAGCACCGCCGCAGGCCGCAGGGCGTGCGGATTGTCCATCTTCAGGCCCGGATTGAGGTCGTAGTCCGAGCGCCAGACGTTCTCCACGCTCGGATCATAGGCCTCGATCGGGTCCAGGCGCTCGCGGATCCAGGCCCGCCGCGCCGCCACGTCCGTTCGCGGGATCATGCGGCCGGCCCGATCGGAAACCAGGCGCCGTTGGACGAGACGCCCAGGCGCGGGCCGTCCGGCGTGTCGCCCTCGGCCGCCATCTCGACCAGCTCGTAGAACACCGGGCGGGCGATCAGCGCCTCCAGCCCCTGGCGCACGTGCAGATAGGGACGCGGCTCGCCGGTGGCGGGATCCTCCTCGACGCGGATGGCGTTTTCCGACCCCGCCTCGACCTCGTCGCCGACATTGGTCAGGAAGCGCAGGGCCTCGCCGACCCGGTCGACGCGCACGGCGATGAACGGCGCGTCCTCGACCACGATCTTCATCTTCTCGACCGGGGTCACCAGATGGAAGCCGTCGGGGTCGCGCCGCAGGATGGTCGAGAACAGGCGCACCAGGGCCTCGCGGCCGATTGGCGTGCCCTCGTGGAACCAGACCCCGTCCTTGCGGATGCGGATGTCGATGTCGCCGCAGTGGGCGGGGTTCCACAGATGCACCGGCGGCAGGCCGCGCTTTTCCCCCTCGCCGCCTTGCGCGGCCTTGGCGGCGTCGGCGACGCCTTGAAGTCCGGTGCGGGCTGTGTCGGAGGGCATGGCCCTCAGGTAGGCCATGCGCGCTCCCGGCTCAAGCGATGCTGGGCCTAAGCGACCGCGACGCGGCCTTCGAAGCCTTCGTCGCCGCCGGGAACCAGGGCCTTCAGCAGCACCCGGCGCTGGTCGGCCGGCCCCGGCATGACAACCTTGGCGGCCGGCGCGGCCGAAAAGCCGATGCGGGCGAAATAGGGCGCGTCGCCGACCAGCAGCACAGCCTTCCAGCCGGCCTTGGCGGCGGCGGCGCAGGCGGTCTCGACCAGGGCCTGGCCCAGGCCGGCGCTGCGCTGGGTCGCATCGACCGCCAGCGGGCCAAGGAACGCGACCGGCTTGCCGCCGATGGTCACCGGCCACAGGCGCACGCTGCCGATCACCGCGTCGCCGCGCAGGGCCACGAACGAGCAGTCGTCCAGCTTGCGATTGCCCTCGCGCAGCCGCTCGGACGACTTGGCGAACCGGCCCGGCCCGAAGGCGCGATCGACCAGCGCCTCCACGGCGGCGGCGTGGCGCGGGGCCTCGACCTCGATGGCGGGAGCATCTTGAGGAATAGCGGCGACGAAAGAAGCAGAAGAAGCGGTCATGGGGCGACGAAAGATCCGGGTACGTACTGGGGCTTTATCCCCGGTGCGTGACGCGGCCGCGACGGCCGCCTTTCCGGGGCGTTCAGGCGCGGACCGAAGTCGGCGCGGCGCAGGTTCGTCGCAGGCGTCGCATGAGCGGCGCTCCCCGTGGCAGAGGCGGGCGGCATAGGGCCGTATGACCCCGACGTCAACGAAATCGACGGCCTTATGAGACAAACGCGATTGCGACGCTTCGCCTCAAGGGGCAGGGTCCGCGCCGAAATGTCAGACCCCGCTCCCCCTGCTTTGCCGCCCGAACCCGACACCTCGACCCGCGCCCTGCTGCGCGAGCGGGACTATCTCTGCTTCTGGGGGGCGCGCTTCGTCGGCACGCTGGGGGTGCAGATCCAGGCCGTGGCCCTGGGCTGGCAGGTCTACGCCATCGCCCGCCAGACCATGTCGGTCGGCGAGTCGGCCTTCATGGTCAGCATGATCGGCCTGGCGCAGTTCGTGCCGCTGTTCCTGCTGACCCTGCTGGCCGGCGAGACGGCCGACCGCCGCACCCGCAAGCACATCGCGATGATCACCCTGGGGATCGACATCGTCAGCGTGCTGATCCTGTTCTTCCTGGCGATCAAAGGCATCCACGCCCTGTGGCCGATCTTCGTCGTCGCCGTGTTCTTCGGGGCCAGCCGCGCCTTCATGGCGCCAGCGACCGGCGCCATGGGACCGATGCTGGTGCCCCGGCCGCTGCTGCCCCGGGCGATCGCCTGGAACGCCCTGGCCTGGCAGGCCGGCTCGATCGTCGGCCCGGCCCTGGGCGGCCTCTTGCTGGTGCATTCGGCGGGCCTGGCCTTCGGCGGCGCGGCGGTTCTGTACGTCGTCGGCCTGCTGCTGCTGTCGGCCATTCGCCGGCCGACCAAGCCCGAGGCCCAGCCCGGCTCACGCCTGGAGCTGATCAAGGAAGGCCTGGCCTATGTCTGGAACAACAAGATCGTCTTCGGCTCGATCTCGCTGGACCTGTTCGCGGTGATCCTGGGCGGGGCCACGGCCCTGCTGCCGGTCTTCGCCCGCGACGTGCTGCACATCGGCCCCGGGGGCTTTGGCCTGCTGCGCGCCTCGCCGGCCATCGGCGCGACCCTGGTCGGCCTCTATCTCGCCAGCCAGCCGATCCGCCGCCACGCCGGCCGGATCATGTTCGCCGGGGTGTTCGTGTTCGGCGCGGCCACCGTGGTCTTCGGCCTGTCCAAGCTGGTCTGGCTGTCGGTGGCGTCGCTGGCGGTGCTGGGCGGCGCCGACATGCTGTCGGTCTATGTCCGCCAGACCCTGGTGCAGATCGTCACCCCCGACGCCATGCGCGGCCGCGTCTCGGCCGTCTCGGGCGTGTTCATCAGCGCCTCCAACGAACTGGGCGAGGTCGAGAGCGGCGCGGTCGCCTGGCTGCTCGGCCCCGTCGGCGCGGCGGTGTTCGGGGGCCTGGGCGCCATGGTCGTCACCGGAACCTGGGCCTGGCTGTTCCCGGCGCTGCGCAAGGCCGACCGGCTGGAGTAGCGCCTCAGCTCGCCGCCAGCCGCTCCAGCGCCTCGCCCGTCATCCGCCGCACGATCCACTCGTCCATCGCCGCCGCGCCGAGGCTGTCATAGAAGGCGATCGACGGGGCGTTCCAGTCGAGCACGGCCCATTCCAGCCGCCCCAGGTTCTCGGCCACGCAGCGACGGGCCAGGTTGGCCAACAGCGCCTTGCCCGCGCCCGAACCGCGCGCCGCCGGCCGTACGAACAGGTCCTCCAGATAGATCCCGTGGCGGCCGACGAAGGTCGAGAAGTTGTAGAACCACAAAGCAAAACCCACCGGCTCGCCGTCGATCTCCGCGATGTCGCAGAAGGCCTTGGGATGCTCGCCAAACAGCGCCGCCTCGACATGGGCTTGCGTCGCCTCCACCGCATGCAGCAGCTTCTCGTACTCCGCCAGGTCGCGGACGAACGACAGGATCAGGGCGGCGTCTTCTGGCGCGGCGGGACGGATGGTGACGGGCATGGCGGTTTCGAATGACTTCCTGGAGTTCGTGCTGGAGCAGCTGGCCCCTCTGGGACAGCTGAAATCCAAGCGGATGTTCGGCGGAGTCGGGCTCTACGCGAACGGCCTGTTCTTCGCGATCCTCGACGACGACACCCTCTACCTCAAGGGCGACGAGGCCCTCAAACCCCAGTTCGAAGCCGCCGGCGGCCACGCCTTCGATCCCTTCGGCGAAGGCAAGCCCATGGCCTACTGGAGCGCCCCGGCCGACGCCATGGACGACCAGGACCTGTTGTTGGAGTGGGCGCGCAAGGCGCTGGAGGTGGCGGGACGGAAGAAGCCCAAATGAAACCTCTCCCCATGGGAGAGGTGATCATTCAGCCAATCACCACCCCGGGCGGCGGGACGCTGTTCTCCGGCACGAAGAAGTCCGGCATCAGGCTGGCCGTCGGATCGACGCGGTACTTGTCGAACTCCCGCACGCCCTCGCCATAAAGGAACGTGTCGTCGATCAGGAACTGGCCGGTGAGCTCGCGCGAGGGCTTTTCGAAGATCGCGTGGGCGGCGTCGGCCATGATCTCCGGGGTGCGGCAGTGGCGCAGGCCCTCTTCGCCGGTCAGGGCGAACTGGATGGCGGCGGTGGCGATGCCGGTGCGCGGCCACAGGGCGTTGAAGGCGATCCCGTCGCTCTTGAACTCCTCGGCCATGCCCAGCACGCACATCGACATGCCGAACTTGGCCATGGTGTAGGCCACGTGGCCGCCGAACCAGCGCGGGCTCATGTCGAGCGGCGGCGACAGCATCAGCACGTGCGGATTGGCCGACTTTTTCAGGTGCGGGATGCAGGCCTTCGACGTCAGGAACGTGCCGCGCGTATTGACCTGGTGCATCAGGTCGTAGCGCTTCATGTCGGTCGACAGCGTGCCGGTCAGCGAGATGGCCGAGGCGTTGTTGACCAGGATATCGATGCCGCCGAACCGCTCGACGGCCTGGTCGACGGCCGACTGCACGCTGGCCTCGTCGCGCACGTCGACCACCAGCGGCAGGGCCACGCCGCCGGCCGAGGCGATCTCGTCGGCGGCGGTGTAGATGGTGCCCGGCAGCTTGGGGTGCGGATCGGCGGTCTTGGCGGCGACGACGATATTGGCCCCGTCGCGCGCGGCCCGCAGCGCGATGGCCAGGCCGATGCCGCGGCTGGCGCCGGTGATGAACAGGGTCTTGCCCGCAAGGCTCATGGTCGTTTCTCCCTTTTGCCGGCGACCATGCGCCGTTGACGCGGCGGGCGGCAAGAATTCAAACAATTGTTTGACTTGCGTTCAAGCCTGCCGCCTACTCCCGGCGACGAACGGGAGGCTCGCCATGGCCTGGGATTTTCTGGTCGCCAAGTCCGACCTGCGCCGCACCGAATTTCGCGAAACCGAGCCCCCGCCGCTAGAGGACGGCCAGGCAAGGCTAGCGATCGAGACCTTCGCCCTGACCGCCAACAACATCACCTACGCCGTGTTCGGCGAGGCCATGCGCTACTGGGATTTCTTCCCCGCGCCGGAGGGTTTCGGCCGCGTGCCGGTCTGGGGCCACGCCCGGGTCGAGGCCTCTGCGCATCCAGACATCGCGGTCGGCCAGCGCTTCTACGGCTACTGGCCGATGTCGACGCACCTGACCGTGCAGGCCAAACCGGGGCGCACCGGCTTCACCGACGTCGCGCCCCACCGCGCCCACCTGGCGGCGGTCTACAACCAGTACCAAGCCGTCGGCGAAGACGACGGGCTGGAGGCGCACAAGGCGTTGCTGCAGCCGCTGTTCATCACCTCGTTCCTGATCGAGGACTTTCTGGATGAGAGCGCCCTGTTCGGCGCCAGGTCGGTGATCCTCTCCAGCGCCTCGGCCAAGACGGCGATCGGCCTGGCCCACCTGCTCAAGCGCCGGGGCGCCGCCAAGGTCGTGGGCCTGACCTCGCCGCGCAACGTCGCCTTCGTCGAGGGGCTGGGAGTCTACGATCAGGTCGTGACCTATGCCGACCTGCCAACGGCGCCGATCGAGCGCCCGGCGGTGTTCGTCGACTTCGCCGGCGACGCGGCCGTACTGCGCAGCGTGCACGAGACCTTCGGCGAGGATCTGGCCTTCTCCCTTCTGGTCGGCGGCACGCACTGGGAGACGGAGCGCGGCGGCGGATCCCTGCCCGGCCCCAAGCCCGTGTTCTTCTTCGCCCCCGACCGCATCGCCAAGCGCCGCCAGGACTGGGCGCCCGGCGAGTTCGAAACCCGCTACGGCGCCGCCTGGGGCCCCTTCGTCGCCGACGCCCCGCGCTGGCTGACGGTGGAGCGCGGCGAGGGTCGAGAGGCGATCGCGCAAGCCTTCCTGGCCCAGGTCGATGGCGGAACCTCGCCCAGCGTCGGGGTGGTGCTGACGCCCTGAGGCCCGGCAAGCCAAGGCCGCAAAGAAAAAGGCCCGGCGGTGTTCCCGCCGGGCCTCTCTGTTCGCAGTCGCTGGCCCGAAGACTAGAAGTCCGCCGACAGGGTCACGAAGCCCATGCGCGGGGCCTGGGCGTAGGCGGTGTAGCCGCCCGAGTTGCTGGTCACGTTGGCCGTCGAGACGCCCTTCTTGTCGAAAAGGTTGGTGACGTTGGCCGAGATGCGCAGGCCCTTCACCAGGCCCTCGGCCGGCATGTCGAAGGTGTAGCCGGCCTGCAGATCGACCAGCATCATCGACTTGACCGACAGGTCGTTGAGGTAGGTCACGTTGCGCTTGCCGACATAGTCGCCGCTGATCTGGGCGTCGAACTTGCCTTGGTTGAAGCGCAGCACGGTCTTGTTCATCCACTTGGGCGTCAGCGGCACGGTCTTGCCGCCGGTCGCCACGGTGACGGGGGTGCTCACGCCGCCCACGACGGTGGTGCCGCTCTGATAGTCGGAGTCGTATTTGGCCTCGTTGTAGGACAGGGCGTTGTAGAGCTGGACGTGCGTGCCGAACTTCAGCGTGCCGGCCACGTCGACGCCCTTGGAGGTGACGCCGCCGACATTGGCCAGGATGGCCGGGCCGGGGTTGATGAAGCTGTAGGGGGCGATGTTCAGCAGGCGGTTGCTGAACTTGACGTCATAGGCGTTGATCTGGCCCTCGACGCCGGTGATCGGACCCCAGGCCACGTCGTGGCGGCTGCGCAGGCCAATCTCGTAGGTCCAGGAGGTCTCGGGCTTCACCGTCTGCTTGAACAGGTCGAAGGCCGCCTGGGTGCCCAGGCTCCACGGCGAGAAGCCGTAGAAGTTGCTGCCCGCGCCATAGGGAATGAACTGGCGCATGTTCTGCTGGACGTTGACGAACACCTGCTCGCTGTCGGTGGCCTCCCACAGCAGGCCGGCCTGGGGCAGGAACCACTTGTTCGACTTGATGCTGCCGGTCGGATAATGGACCGGCACCGCCACGGTCGGCAGGTTCTGCTGGTTGATCGGGAACTTGCCGGTGGCGTCCTGCAGGCTCGACTTGAAGCCCGCCTGCAGCAGCAGCTTGGGCGTCACGCGCCACTGGTCCTGCAGGTGCAGCTGGATGTCGTTGACGTAGAACTCGGCGGCGTACTGGGTCAGCACCTTCTTGCCGCGCGGCACGTCGTAGGGCGACAGGTCGTTGTTGGCGGCGGTCATCGGATACCAGGCGCGCTGCTGGGCCGATTCATTGTGCTCGAACCAGACGCCGCCCTTGATCTGGTGGTCGCCCAGGGTCCACTCGGCCGTCGAGGTCAGGCCCGAACGGTTGATGCGGTACTCGGTGGTGCGCACCGCGTTCCCCGAACCGCCGAACAGGGCGACGATGTTGGTCAGGGTCGCGGCGCTGGTGTTCGAGCCGACCACCAGGCTCGGATAGTAGGTGGCGAACAGCGCCGGCAGGCCGGCGGTGTTGATCGGGCCGGCGACGATCCCGCGACCGAAGTTGTAGTGATGATAGGCCTGGTTGGTCCAGGTGAAGTCCTCGACCGGCTTCCAGGCGTACTTGACGTAGGTCAGGATGTCCTCGCGCTGGGCGGCGCTGAAGCAGTTGGAGAAGTTGTTGCCCTGGGCCGTCGGCGGGGTGCCGGGACCGCCCGTCAGGTTGCTCGTGCAGGCCGCCAGGTTCGGATAGAGGAACGGGCGGGTATAGGGCGTGTAGCTGGCGGCCGCCGTGGTCTGCTGGTTGCCGAAGGCCGTGGCGTCCTCGTTCGGCTCAACCTTCATCTGCCAGTCGGCATAGAAGGTCAGCACGCCGTGCTCGGCCTCGCGATCGACCTTCAGGTTCACCTGGTGGCCGCGCTGGTGGCCGTCGAAGTCCCAGGCCTTGGCGTCGTGACGCAGGTACGAGATGTAGCCTTTGAAACCGCCCGCCATCTCGCCCGTGTCCAGACGCAGGAAGGTGCGGCTGGTCTCGTTGCTGCCGACGGTCTGGCGCACGGTGAAGCCGCGCTCGGCCGACGGGTCGCGGCTGAAGGTCTCGATGGCCCCGCCCAGATTGCTGGTCGAGGCCACGCCCAGCGAGCCGGCGCCCGACGACAGGGTCGCGCGGGAAACGTTCTCGCTGGTGACGGCCCGCGACACCGACAGGCCGTTGTAGTTGCCGTACTGCTGGTCGCCCAGCGGCACGCCGTCGAGGGTGAAGCCCAGTTGCTGGGTCGAGAAGCCATGGACGAACAGCGACAGATTCTGCTCGTTGTTGCCCCACGGATCGGCGGTCCGGTAGACGACGCCGGGCAGGAACTGGATGGCCTTCAGCGGGCTGGCGCCGGGGAGGACGCGCTGGATCTGTTGGGCCTGCATGGCCACGGCCGAGCGGGTCTCGCTCTGGCTGGTGACGATGACCTGCTCGACGGCGGTCGAGTCGGGATTGGCGGCGTCGACGGTCGCCGGAACCGCGGCGGCGTCGGCCGCCTGGGCGCTCGTCGCCAGCAGGGCCACGAGGGCCGCGCCGCAGAACATCAGGGCCGAGCGGCCCTTCGTGTTGAAGGTCATATCCATCCCCTTGTGCGCCAGGCGGCGCGCTGGGGTGGCGGATATGGCGGTCGCAAGACGCCGTTACGTCGATCGCGCGAAGGTTAGATGACGCCCGACAGGCGAGCTTCCCGCCCCGTCTAAACCTCCGCTACGCCCTGGGACCCGGCCGCCCGCCCCCTGCCCCGTCCCGGCCGGACCGGCGGCAGTTCGTAGTCCAGCCGCACCACGCCCATGGCCAGGGCGGCCGTCCCCCGCAACACCAGCCCCCGCGGCGCGCCGGTGCGTTCGGGAAAGAGGCGCAGGCCCTCGCCCAGCAGCACCGGCGCGATCAGCAGCGACAGGCGGTCCAGCGCGCCTTCCTCGGCGAAGGCGGCCAGCAGGCCCGCGCCGCCCACCACCCAGGCGTCGCCGTCGTCGAGGTCGCGCAGGCGCTCGATCAGGTCCGGCACCCCCTCGCGCCAGAACTTCACCCCGCGCTGCACCGGATCGCCCCGCCGCGAGGTGACGACGAAGCCGCGCTTGCCAGCATAGGGCCAGCCCGTACCCAGGCTCGGGATCAGGTCGTAGGTGCGCCGGCCCATCACCACGGTGCCGACGTCGTCGATGAAGGCGCCGTAGCCGGGATCCACCTTGCGGAACGGCGCCAGCCACTGCACCCCGCCGTCCGCGTCGGCCACGCAACCGTCGAGGCTGGCGGCGATGAAACCGCGGATCAGCGCCATGCCCCTTCCCCCTCGTCCCGCCTCTTCGCGTCTCGGTCGAGTCCACAATACGGAACATTACAGGAACATCAAGCGTCGTTAACCGATTTCGGATTCGCGATTAACCGTCGGCTAACCATGACCGTTCATTCCCGGGTAACCACGGGACTCCATGATTCCCTTGGGTGTTTTTCAGGGAAGCGGACATGTCCTTCGGGCCGGAAACCATCATCCAGGGCGACTGCATCGAGGCGATGAACGCCCTGCCCGAGAAGTCGGTCGACCTGATCTTCGCCGATCCGCCCTACAACCTGCAGCTCGGCGGCGACCTGCTGCGCCCGGACAACTCCAAGGTCGACGCGGTCGACGACCACTGGGACCAGTTCGAGAGCTTCGCCGCCTATGACAAGTTCACCCGCGAGTGGCTGAAGGCCGCCCGCCGCGTCCTCAAGGACGACGGCGCGATCTGGGTGATCGGCAGCTACCACAACATCTTCCGCGTCGGCGTGGCCGTGCAGGACCTGGGCTTCTGGATCCTCAACGACGTCATCTGGCGCAAGACCAACCCGATGCCCAACTTCAAGGGCACCCGCTTCGCCAACGCCCACGAGACCCTGATCTGGGCCTCCAAGAGC
>PJUL01000909.1_pt1 | contig 16067 bp, 15 predicted proteins | sample 1512221 | NCBI WGS metagenome assembly PJUL01 (sample SAMN08177667, study PRJNA422409) | Feces metagenome, whole genome shotgun sequencing project.
AGGCCAGCCGCAGGTCCGTCTGATAGGCCGCGATCGTGTTGGCGGCGGCGCCGGCCTCCGCCCGCATCATCTCAAGGAAGCGCTCGATCAGCGCCCGATCGTCGCCGGGGCTGGTCAAGCGGTCCGCGTGACCGCCTCCACGGCGACCATCCGCGCATAGCTGCCCATCCCCGCCGCACGCATCGCCGCGACGATATGGAACAGCGCCTCGGGCGACACATTGTCCCAGACGCGCGACTGCATGCCAACCGCGGCGAGCAGCGCGACCATGCCGGTATCACCACGCCGTCCGGCCGCGTCGATCGCGCGGGTCCAGTCGTTCTGCGCACCGATCTCCACGCCAAGCGCCTGCGCACCCTGCTGCGCATCGGCAGGCGTGAACCGGCCGAGACCGGCGAGACCGGCAAAGGCCAGCTGGGCGCGGCGCTGCCCGGCCGCATCCTTGAACGTATCGAAATCGCCATAGGCGACCGGGCCCGGCGTACCGGGATCGCCGAGCGCGAGCAGGCCCCAGGCGATCGTGCCCCTCGGCACCACCTGGCGCCACTCCATCGCCTTGGCCTCGTAGCCGGCGGAGAGCATCGAGGCGATCAGCTTCTCGGGCTCCTCGGCCTTGGCATCCGCAGGAATCCAGGAAGCGGCGCGGGCGGTGAGGATCAGCCGGGCATATTGGGTGCGCGGCGAGGTCGCCTGGGCCCAGAGCCCGCGAATCGCCTTGATCCGGTCGCTGATATTGCCATCGGCATAGGCCGTGCGCAGATCGCGCGCGACGCCGCCCTCGGCAGTATTGGCATCATCCCCCTCGGCAATCTCGCTATAGAGATCGACCAGCCCGGCATTGGAGAAGACGCCGGCGGTGGCGGCGAGCTCGGCAGCCGCTGCGCGCGCACGCGGGCTCAGCTGCGGCGCCAGCGCCTGCCAGTAGCGGACCTGCGGCCCGGCGGTGTTGTAGAGCGAAGCAGGAACTTCCTCGCCGGTCGCGGTGGCAAGGCCCCAGCGCCAGGCGTTGAGCCGGGTGATCCCGCCCCATTCGAGCGTAACCGCACGGCGGCCCTGCGCGCCGGTGCCGAGGATCTTTTCGGCAAGCAGATTGTCGATGTCGCTGGCCGGCGTGCCCCCGCGCGCCTGATCGAGCAGCTGGCCCGCCTCGTTCGGCTTGCCGGCAAGACCCGCACACATCGCCTTGGCGAGCGCCCAGCCGCGCTGGTGGATATACTGGTTGCCGCGATCGGCGATGCCGCACAGCCCGCCCGGATCGGCGGTAGCAAGCGAGACCTGCATCGCCACCTGCAGCATGCGGGTGGTGTAATTGTCCGAATCGACGTCGTTGATCACCCCGCGGGCGGCATTGGCCTCGCCCATGCGGAGCAGCAGCCAGGCACGCTCGGCGGCGAAATCGGCGCCGTTGATATGCTTTGGCGTGTCGAGCGGCGACATCAGCGCGCGGCGCAGCGCAATCGACACCCAGCGCGAGGCGACCGGCGCGCCGAGGCGCTGCATCAGCACCGCGAGGGTGCGGCCATCGGTAGCGCCGAAGGCCTTGGCCGGGAACGGGATGTTGCCCGCCGCGAGCACACCGGTGCGGTTCAGCGAATGCTTGGCGAAATCGGGCAGTTCGTAGCGCGAGAGATCGACCGGACCGACAGGCAGGTCGGCGACCTCGGTCGCATTCGATAGCGCGGAGCTATCGCCGCCAAGCACAGGCACGCTCGGGATCGGCGCGGCGCCGGGCGTGGTTGCTGCAGGCGCCGCCGGTGCCGGCGCGGGAGCCGGACGCGGCGCAGGAGCAGGTGCCGGCTCGTCGAATCCAGGCGGCAACAGCGATTCGGGCTTGTCCTGCTGCCCCAGCGCGGGCACCGCCGCGCCAGCCAGCAACAGCGCCCCAAGGGCGATATGGCGGCCCTTAATTCGCGAGATTTGCAAGCGGGACCACCTTCTCCATGCGCACCGGCTCCTTCTTCGTCTCGCGGCCCGCGAGGAAGAACAGGCCGCCAACCAGGACGACGAGAATGACGATCAACGCAACGATCAAGCGGGACATGAGGGGGTCCGGTACAATGAGAATTTCGCGGGCCTTTTGCCCGACGACCGCCCTCGCTGTATAGCCCTTCCGAACATGTTACAAACGCAGGCAGTGAATACCGGGTGGACTGGCAAGGCGATCGTGCTGATCGGCCTGATGGGTGCGGGCAAGACCACGGTCGGCCGGCGCCTGGCGCAGCGCATGCGCCTGCCCTTCGTCGACGCCGACCATGAGATCGAGGCGGCCGCGGGCATGACCGTGGCCGATATCTTCGAGCGTTTCGGCGAGGCGCATTTCCGCGACGGGGAGCGCCGGGTGATCGCCCGGCTGGTCGATGGCGCCCCCAAGATCATCGCCACCGGCGGCGGCGCCTTCATGAACGAGCACACCCGCACGCTGATCCTCGATCAGGCGATCGCGGTGTGGCTCGATGCCGAACCTTCGGTTCTGGCAGACCGCGTACGCCGCCGCGACACGCGGCCGCTGCTACGCGGACGCGATCCCGAAACGGTGCTCTCCGAGCTCGCCGCAATCCGCAATCCCTATTACGCGCTTGCGCCGATCCGGGTGCCCAGCATAGCAGCGCCGCACGACACCACCGTCGACGAGATCCTGAAGGCTCTGCATCCGTGACCAATGTCCCCGTCGCGCTTGGCGACCGCAGCTATGAGGTCTGCATCGAAGCTGGGCTCCTCGCCCGTGCCGGCGAAGCGCTCGCCCCTTTCTACAAGGACCGGCGCTGGGTGATCGTGACCGACGAGAACGTGCTGCCGCATCTCGCCACGCTGCAGGCGAGTCTGGGCCCGAGCGAAGCTGTTATCCTGCCCCCCGGCGAAGGCACCAAGAGCTGGGGGCAACTCGAGGCACTGCTCGACAAACTGCTCGAGCTGGGCGTGGAGCGCAGCGATCATGTCATCGCGCTGGGCGGCGGCGTGATCGGCGATCTGGTCGGCTTCGCCACCTCGGTGCTCAAGCGCGGCTGCAACTTCGTCCAGATTCCCACCACGCTGCTCGCCCAGGTCGACAGCTCGGTCGGCGGCAAGACTGCGATCAACACACGCGCCGGCAAGAATCTGGTCGGCGCCTTCCATCAGCCGAGCGTGGTCCTGATCGATCCACAAGTGCTCGATACCCTGCCTGCCCGCGATCTGCGTGCCGGCTATGCCGAAGTGGTGAAATACGGGCTGATCGACGACTTCGCCTTTTTCGAATGGTGCGAGGCCAATGCCGGCGCGCTGATGGCCGGCGATCCGGCGACGCGCGAATATGCGATCGCCCACTCGGTCGGCGCCAAGGCGCGCATCGTTGCGGCCGATGAGCGCGAGACCACCGGCACGCGGGCGCTGCTCAACCTCGGGCACACCTTCGGCCATGCACTCGAGGCCGAAGCCGGTTTCTCCGACAAGCTGCTCCACGGCGAAGGCGTCGCGGCGGGTATGGCGCTGGCCTTCGGCTTCTCGGCCGCCAAGGGCATCTGCCCCGGCCAGGATGCCGAACGGGTTGCCGCGCACCTGGCCGCCGTCGGCTTGCCCAACGGGCTGAAGGCGGCGGGAATCACCGCCTCCGGTGCGCGGCTCGTCGAGCACATGCTCCACGACAAGAAGATGAGCGCCGGCACCCTGCCCTTCCTGCTCGCACGCGGCATCGGACAGACCTATCTCGACAAGACCGTCGACCTTGCAGAGGTGGCGGCGTTCCTGGATGCGCAGGAGCGCTAGATCTCGCCCGTCAGGGTCAGGGTAAAGGTGCGCGGCTGGATCGGATTGATCAGCCCCGAACTGGTCGGGTTCCAGGCGAATTTGTCGGCGAGGTTGGTCACCCGCGCCCGCAGCGTCACCGGGTGGCCATCGAGTTCGAACGCCTGGCGCAGGCCCAGGTTGAAGATGGCATAGCCCGGCAATTCCACCCGGTTCTCCCGATCGGCGAAGCGCGCGCCGCGCACGTTCACGCCGCCGTCCACCGTCAGCCCCTGCACGCCAGGCACGCGCCAGGTCAGGTTGGCGAGTGTGGTTACCTCGGGCCTGCCGATCGGGCGGGTTCCGATCACGCCGCGATCGACCAGCTCGCCATCGATCTTCGCATCCAGCAACGTCGCGCCCAGCACCGCGCTCAGCCGCGAGGTGAGCGGCCCGGCCAGCGACAGCTCGACGCCGCGATGGCGCACATCCCCCACGAAATCGAAGGCGCCCGCCGCATCGATGCCCGGAATAGGCTTCGACAGGTCGAACACACCGGCGATCAGCGCGGGGCCGCCGGCAAAGGCGTATTTGACGCCCAGCTCGGCTTGCCGCGAGATCGCTGCGAGCAACACCGCGCCGCGGTTGGTGGCATTGGCCGGGGCGACGCCCGCTTCCTCCAGCCCGCGGGCATAGCTGGCGAAACCGGTCAGCCGGCCGCTGATCGCTACCGACGCTGCTCCCCCATAGAGCCAGGGTCGCGTCGTCTGTTCGGTCACCCGGCCGTCGATCGCGCGCACGCGCTTGGCATAATCGACTCGCTGGGCATCGAGCCGCAGTTCGGCGGACGATCCGATCGACAGGCGATAGCCGATTCCGCCGGTCCATTGCCGGACATCGTCGCGCATCCGCGCCGTGCCGCGCAGGATCGCGGGTTCCGCGACTTCTGGCGGGTCGTTCGCATCGGCCCAGGTCCCGAGCGTGAAAGCCACGCCCGGATCGCTTTGCACCATCGAATCGCGCCGGCGTGCCATGGCGATGATCCGGTGAACGAGCTTCCCGGTGGCGAACTGCTTGGCTGCGGTGACCTCGGCGGAAAGCGAGCGCTTGTTCTCAGGTCCGAACAACAGACCACTCGGGGCTACCTCGCGGCCATTGCCGGTGAAGCGCAGCAGATTGAACGAGCTTTGGTCATAGGGCAGCGTGTTGCGGAAGAAGGATGCACCGAAGCGCCAGCCGCGGCCCGCGTCGACATCTGCGAAGGCGCCGATCAGATCCGATTCATTGCGGTTCTTCATCCAGCGCTGGGTCCGGTTGATCCCGCGCCGGATCTCGCGCGGAGCATCGGCGGGATTGGCGAAGACCGTGTCACCTTCGCGTGGGAACCAGTTGTGGCTCCACAGGCCGGTGACCTGCACGCCCGGTGCCGGCGACCAGCGCGGTACGATGCCGGCTGCGATGAAGTCGCCTCTGGTGCCGTCGGCATAATGCTGGCCAAGCCCCAGTTGCAGTCCGCCTGCGACCGAGAGCCTGCCTTGGGCGGTGCCTGCCGCCCCGCGCAGCATCGCGATCGGTCCCGATCCGCCCCACCAGCCGGCCTCAAGCGAGGCGCGCGCACCCGGATCGCTTCCCGGCAGCGTATATTGGACGACGCCCGAAGGTGCTGCGAAGTCGGTGCGCAGGCCATTGGCGCCGACCCGGATCGCGGTACCGCCGTTCAGCGGCTGGAGCATGCCGGCGACGCGGACGTAATAATGGTCCTCGATCCGGTAATTGCCCGCGGCCTGCAGGTCGAAGCCGCGTACCTCGCTCTCCGAATAGAGGCCCACCTCCTCGATCCCGATTCGTCGGCCAAAGGCATCGTCGGCCGCACGCACCACGTCGCCGCCCGCAGGCGGCTGTGGCGCTTGCGCCGGCGCGGTCTGCGCATGCGCGGCTGAGGCAACGAGCAACGATAGGCAAAACACCGGATTACGCATGACTGGAACCCTCTTCCCTGACTTCCTTCTCGGGGCGATCTGCCGTCAGACAGCGAGGCGGAGGAGCAGGCTGGGACGAACGAACCATAAGCGTGACGAACGGCAGTTCGCGCGCACGTGCCCAGGGGTTATTCTGTGCGCATGGAGAGGGCGGCCAGCGAGTCGATCTGGGACATTAGGGTCCCCTTGAGCGTGGCCGCCGCATTGGCGCTGTTCGCGTTCCTTCTCGGATTCGGCATGGGCGGGATCGAGGCTGGTACCGACAGTTTCTCGACCAAGCATCCCGAGGAAGCACGGCTGGCGCGGCTGCTGATATGGGGCGCCGTGCTCACCATCGCCTGGGCTTGCCGCAAGCCGGTGCAGGAAATGCTGCAATCCCCCCGACACTCGCCACTGCTGCTCGGAGCACTCGCCTTCGTGCCCGTGACGCTCGCCGAGCTGGCCGCATCGCGCTTCGCCTTCGCCATCTCGCCTTATGAGATTTGCGGCCCGAACGGCCCTGCCTTGCCCGCGCCGCTGATCGCCTGCCTGCCGCGATCAGCGATCCTCGGGTCGACCGCGCTGCTGACGCTGATGGCCTGGGGGCGGCATCTCGCCAATCGCCACGTCGTGGAAGACGAGCGCCCGGTGATCGAGCCGATCCCGCGTACCCCACCCGATGCCGAACAATGGCTCGACCTGCCCGAGACTCCGTTCCTGCGCGTGCGCGCCTGCGACGTCGCGCAGATCCGCTCGGCGGGGAATTACAGCGAGATCCTGGCGCATGGCCGCGCTCATCTCGTCCGCGCGCCACTGTCCGAACTGGCCGACCGCTTCGCCGCGCTTGGCTTCGTGCGGGTCCATCGCCAGGTGGTGGTGAACCGCGGCCATGTCTCGCAAATCTATCGCGAGGCCGGCGGCCGCCCCGCGGTCCAGCTGCGTTGCGGCGAGGTCGTGCCGCTCGGGCGCAGCTACCGGGCAGCGCTCGCAGCCTTCACCGCCTGAGCCGACGCAGGGAGCCGATTGCCGCCTGCCGCGTTGAATTGGCAAGCGGACGGCAATGTCGCCCGCGCAACAAAAGCAACCCCTCGGGACCCGGGATGGCCACGGCGATCTTGCAGACGCGTATGTTCGAGAAGCTCGGGGAACTGGGCCGGCTGACCGATGCGATTGGCGCGGATTCGCCGCTCGGCCCCGTTTGCGGCTGGTCGCCCGCGCTCGTGGCGGCGGTGCGCATGATCTTGCCCGCCCGCGCCGAGATCGTGATGTTCTGGGGCCCGGATTTCTGCGCGCTCTACAACGAAGCCTATGTCCCGACGATCGGCGACAAGCATCCGCAGGCACTCGGCAAACCGGCGCGTATCGGATGGGGCGAATTGTGGGACGATCTCGGCCCGCTGCTCCAGAGCGTGCGCGACACCGGCGAGACCTTCTGGGCCAGGGATCGCCCCTTTTACATCGAACGGGACCAGGGTCGCGGCGAGACCGCCTATTTCGACATCAGCTACTCTCCGGTGTTCGACGATGACGGATCGGTCGGCGGCGTGCTGTGTATCGTCAGCGAGACCACTGCGCGCGTAGTCGCCGAGCGCGAGGCCCTCGCCGATCGCACCCGGTTATGGACGCTGGCCCGCGATCCGTTCCTGATCGCCGACAATCAGGGCATCTGGCGCAATGCCAGCCCGGCCTGGACCGAAATACTCGGCTGGAGCGAGGAGGAACTGGTCGGCCGCACCTCCGAATGGATCGAGCATCCAGACGATCTGCAGCGCACCCGCGCGGAGCTCGAGAAGCTGCAACAGGGCGATCCGACGTGGCGCTTCGAGAATCGCCTGCGCGGCAAGGATGGTGAATATCGCTGGTTCAGCTGGACGACCGTGCCTGAGGGCGAGCTGCTCTATTGCGTTGCGCGCGACATCACCGCGGAGCGCGGCGCAGCAGAGGCGCTGGAGACCGCCGAGGCGGCATTGCGCCAGTCCCAGAAGATGGAAACGGTGGGCCAGCTTACCGGCGGCGTCGCGCACGACTTCAACAATCTGCTGCAGATCGTCACCGGCAATCTCGACATCCTCCAGCGCAACCTGCCGAAGGACGAGCCACGTCTCGCCCGGGCGGCGGATGCGGCGATGAACGGTGCCCAGCGCGCGGCAGTGCTAACCCAGCGGCTGCTCGCCTTTTCACGTCGCCAGCCGCTGGCGCCGGAGCGCGTCGATCCCAATCGGCTCATCGCCGGCATGTCCGATCTTCTCCACCGCAGCCTCGGCGAGACGATCGAAATGAAGATCGTCCAGGCCGCGCGGGTCTGGCCAGTGGAAGTCGATACCAACCAGCTCGAGAACGCATTGCTCAACCTCGCGATCAACGCGCGCGATGCGATGCCCGAGGGTGGCAAGCTGACCATCGAGGCCGCAAACACCCATCTCGACAGCCACTACACTGCGCGCGATGCCGAGGTTACGCCGGGCCAATATGTGCTGATCTGCGTCTCCGACACCGGCAGCGGCATGGACGACGACACGCTCGCCCATGCCTTCGAGCCGTTCTTCACGACCAAGGATGTCGGCCGCGGCACCGGGCTGGGCCTGTCGATGGTCTATGGCTTTATCCGGCAGTCCGGCGGGCACGTGCGCATCTACTCCGAAATCGGGCACGGCACGACGGTGAAGATTTATCTACCGCGCTACCTGGGCTCGGAGGGCGTGACCGATACCGCGCCCACGACGGAGATCGCGCCGCAGGGCAGCGTGCACGAGACGATTCTGGTGTGCGAGGACAATGACGACGTCCGCGCCTACACGGTCGAGGTGCTGCGCGAACTCGGTTACCGGGTGATCGAGGCGAGCGACGGCCTGTCGGCACTGGCTGCACTCGATGCCGAACCGGCCCGGATCGACCTGCTTTTCACCGATGTCGTCCTGCCGCGCGGAATGACCGGCGCGGTGCTCGCGGCCGAAGCGCGGGCGAAGCGGCCCGATCTGAGGGTGCTGTTCACCACCGGCTATGCCCGCAACGCCATCGTCCATCACGGCCGGCTCGATCCGGGCGTTCAGCTCCTCCCCAAGCCGTTCACCTATACCGATCTGGCGGCGAAGGTGCGGGATATGCTGGATCAGTGATTCTCCCCTGCCTGCCCCAAGGAGGATTTGGAGGGGCCACTCAGTTGCCGTTCAGCCGCGATCCGCTTAGCACGCAGCCATGCGCATCCTTGCTCCCGTTGCCGCCGCGATGTTGATCGCCGCTCCCGCCGCCGCCCAGACCGGCAAACCCGCCCCGATCCTGACCACGCCCGAGGCGAAGGACGTGTGGACCCACGCCCAGCCCGAAGTGGCGCGTGTCACCCATGTCGACCTTAACCTTGATGTCGACTTCACGACCAAGACGCTTTCGGGAGTCGCCACGCTCAACGTACTGGCGGCCAAGGGCGCCAAGGAGATCGTTCTCGACGTCGACGACCTGGTGATCGAAAGCGTCACCTGCCCCAAGGGCAAGCCGCTGCCCTTCACCCTGGGCCCGCGCGAAACCGAAACCGGCCTGGGCTCGGCACTGACGGTGCAGCTCGAGGGCAACAAGCAGATCCTGATCCGCTACCGGACCAAGCCCGGCGCCAGCGCACTCGGCTGGCTCGCACCCGAGCTGACCGCCGGCAAGCAAAAGCCCTATCTGTTCAGCCAGGGTCAGCCGATCAACAATCGCAGCTGGATCCCCACCCAGGACAGCCCCGGCATCCGCCAGACCTGGTCGGCCACGCTCACCGTGCCCGCCGGCTTCGTAGCGGTGACGAGCGGTGAGCGGCTGGACGGCGAGAAAGGGCAGGCCGCGGCGAACGGCAAGCGCAGCTTCCGGTTCAGGATGGACAAACCCGTCCCGCCCTATCTGATCGCGATGGCCGTGGGCGACCTCGCCTTCAAGGCGACGGGACCGCGCTCCGGCGTTTGGGCCGAGCCGAGCCAACTCGATGCCGCAGCGCACGAAGTCGCCGATGTCGAGAAGATGATCGACGCCGCCCAGGCGCTCTACGGCCCCTATCGCTGGGGTCGCTACGACATGCTCGTCCTGCCGCCGAGCTTCCCCTACGGCGGGATGGAGAACCCCACCCTCACCTTCCTGACGCCGACGATCATCACCGGCGATCGTTCGAATACGGACGTGGTCGCGCATGAGCTGGCACACAGCTGGTCGGGCAACCTCGTCACCAACGCGACCTGGTCGGACTCGTGGCTCAATGAGGGCTTCACCACCTATTTCGAGAACCGGATCATGGAGGCGGTGTATGGCAAGGAGCGCGCCGCCATGTACGCCGATCTCGATTGGGACGGTCTGGTCCGCGACATCAAGGATGCAGGCGGCCAGGATGCGCCGACCACCCGCCTCCACGGCGAGCCCGGCGCGACCTTCGGCCAGCTCGACTATTTCAAGGGCTCGACCTTCCTGCGCACGATCGAGGCGGCGGTGGGCCGGGCGAAGTGGGACGCCTATCTGCGCTCCTATTTCGACCGCCACGCCTTCCAGCCCCAGACCACGGCGGGCTTCCTCGCGGACCTACGTGCCAATCTGATCAAGGGCGACAAGGCGCTCGAGGCGAAGCTCGAACTCGATCGCTGGGCCTATCAGGCCGGCCTGCCCGACAATGCGGTGCACGTCACTTCGGCGACGCTCGCCGCGGTCGATGCCAAGCTGGCGGCGTTCAACGCCGGCGGTCCCGCGAGCGCGGTGCAGCCGACCGGCTGGGCGACCCAGCAATGGCTGCGCTTCCTCAACGGCCTGCCCCGCCAGCAAACGCCGGCACGCCTAAAGGAACTGGACGAGACGCTCGGCCTGTCGGCCTCGAACAACGCCTATGTCCGCTCGGCCTGGGCAGAGCTTGCGATCGCCAACCGGTACGAGCCGGCGCTGCCATCGATCGAGGCGTTCGTGGAACGCGTCGGCCGCGGCCTGCTGATCTATCCGATCTACAAGGACCTGATGGCCCAGGGCGACTGGGGCAAACCGATCGCGCTGCGCTTCTACCAGGCCGCCAAGGCGGGGTATCACCCGAACGCCGCGGCGGGTGTCGCGAAGATCGTGGGAGCAAACGACTAACCGACATTCGTCACCCCCGCGCAAGCGGGGGCCCATCTCGTGCTCCATCGACACAAACAACCGGTGCGTTGGCGGTTCGTCCGGGAGATAGGTTCCCGTCTGCGCGGGGATGACGGTTAGTCGAACGCGAACACCTCGCTGGCTCGCATCAACCCGCTATCCGTCTCAGCAAAGCGATACTTCGCCAGCACCCGCAACCGTTCCACCGGCAGCGGCGCCCTTCGCGGATCGCCGACCAACACCTCGATCCCCGCCGCCCGGCAATGCGTCAAGAACGGCATGACCCGCGCCGCAGGCTCGGGATCGTAGAACACGTCCCCGGCCAGGATCAGATCGACCGCAGGCACCGGCCCCTCGGTCAGGTCGCCCAGCACCGCGTCGATCAAAACCCCGTTCGCCGCCGCATTCACCTGCGTCGCCATCACCGCATAGCCATCGATATCCGCGGCCAATACCGACGTCGCCCCGGCCTTCGCCGCCGCGATGCCGACCAGCCCCGATCCGCAGCCCAGGTCGAGCACCCGCCGCCCGCGCACGGTCTCCGGTCGGTCCAGCACGAACCGCGCCAGCGCCAACCCGCCCAGCCAGTAATAGGCCCAATAAGGCGAGCCGAAATCGTCATCCGCCGCCGCCAGCCGGCCGAGTCCGCTCGCGGGCACCGCCTTGTGCAGGCGTATTTCAGGAATGCCGGGCACGCTCAGCAGCGGCAGCCGCTCCCGGATGAAGTCGCTCGGGTTCAGGCCTTCTGCCTCCAGGCAGTCAGCGCCATGCACAGCCAGCCCGCGATGAGCGCCACGCCGCCGATCGGTGTGATCGCCCCGAACCAGCGCGGAGCGCCAAAGGCCATGGCGTAGAGCGTGCCCGCGAACAGCGCACCGCCCGCAACAAACAACCAGGGCGAGATTCGCTCGCCCATCCGCACCGCGACCAAAGCCGCGACCGCGTGGATCAGCTGGTAATGCGCACCGGTCTTCAGCCACTCAGCCGCCTGCCCGCTAGCACCATGCGCGGCGAACGCCCCCGCCGCCACCGCAACCGCGCCCGAAAGCGCCGCCAGCATCGCCACGATCCTCAAAGCCCCATCTCCTTCAGAAATCCCGGCCCGCTGGCCACCACCATCGCGATCCCCACCACCAGCGCGGCGAAGCTCATCACCAGCACCGCGCCGGCAAGCATGTCCTTGGCCACCTTGATCGACGGGTGGATGCCCGGATGGAGCAGGTCGATCACCGCTTCCATCGCCGAATTGACCAGTTCCAGCGCGAGCACGAGGGCGCAGCAAACCGCGACCAGCCCCCACCAGACCGGTGCCGGCCGCAGCACCAGCAGCGCCAGTATCGCCGCCGTCGCGAGCCGCGTCTGACTACGGAAGCTCGCCTCGCGCGCCCAGCCGATGCGGATGCCAGTCAGCGCAAAGCCCATCCGCTCGCGGAAGGGCCGCCCCTTCACCCCGAGCTCTCCAAATCCACTTCGATCGCCGCCGCCCGGCTGGCATGGGTGATCATCCCGTCGATCCCGGCGCGCAAGTCCCCGGTCTCGCGCTGCACGTCGAGCCGGGCATTGTCGCGCTTGCGATACTCTGCCTCTGTCTTGTCGATCTCGCGCTGGTCGACGCCCACCGCCTGCATCGCCTGCCGCGCCATCATCACCGCGCTTTCGAGCACTTCACGGACAACACCGCCCACCGGCGCGCCCTTCATCTTGATGACGCTACGCCGGTCATAGGCGCGGACAAACACCGTCGCTTTGGGGAAAGCGTAATGCACCGCCTCGAGGAACTCGGTGTCGATCTTGTCGCCGTCGTTGCAGAACATCACCAGCTCGGCCTCGGCCGCGCCCGCCTGGCGCAACATGTCGATGCGCAGGCCGTCGCCATAATAGACCTTCATGCCGAAATCGTTGGCAGTCTGGATCATCTCGACATCGGTATCGATGATGGTGACGGGAATGTCCTGCGACAGCAGCATCTGCGCCACCGTCTGGCCGAAGCGGCCATAGCCGACGACAACCGCGTTCGATCCCTCGTGCCGCGGCAGGTCAAGCCCTGCGGCGCTCGGCGCCGGCTCGGTGCGCAGCCTCTTGGTCGCCATCATCAGGAACGGTGTGGTCGCCATCGAGAGGGTGACGATCGCACCGAAGATGCTCCCCGCCTGCCCCTCGATCAGCATCGCCGACTGGGCTTGGGCGAACAGCACGAAACCGAACTCGCCGCCCTGGCTGAGCAGCACGCCGAGCGCGAACGCCTGGCGCCGCGGCATGCCGAACAACATGCCCAGCCCCATGATGATCGCGGCCTTGGCTGCGATCAGCGCCAGCGCCATCCCGATCACGAAGAAGGGCCGCTCGGCGATCGCATGCAGGTTGAGCGTCATCCCCACCGCAAGGAAGAACAGACCGAGCAAGATCGAGCGGAACGGCTCGACATCGGCCTCCAGCTCGTGCCGATAGGGCGAGTCTGCCAGCATCACGCCGGCGATAAAGGCGCCGAGCGCGGCTGACAGCCCGAGCATCTCCATGATCGCCGCGGCGGCGATCACGGTGAACAGACCGGCGAAGATGAACATCTCGCGCTCGCCCAGATTGCCGATCAGCCGGAACAGCGGGCGAAGCAGGTAGCGGCCCGCCAGGATCAGCCCGAGGATCGCGCCCACCGTATAGATACCGAGAAGCCATCCCGGCGGCCCGCCTTGGTCGTGCGGGTTGCGCGAGAGCGCTGCGACAATGGTGATCAGCGGGACGATCGACAGATCCTGGAACAGCAGGATCGCGAAGGCACGCTCGCCGAATGGCGTGCGCAGCCGCCCGGCCGATTGGAGCAGCGGCAACACCTGCGCGGTCGAAGACAGCGCCAGCGGCAGGCCCAGCGCCAACGCTGCGCCGAGCGAGCTGCCAGTCGCTATCCACACGAGTGCGGCAACCACCAGACCACAGAGCGTAACCTGGAGCAGGCCGAGCCCGAAAATGTCGCGCCGCATCCGCCACAGCCGGCTGGGGCTCAGCTCGAGCCCGACCAGGAAGAGCAGCAGCGCGATACCGAGTTCGGCGATGCCCATCTTGCTCTCGGCATCGCCAACAAGCCCGAGCACCTGCGGGCCGACCACAGCGCCGGCGACGAGATAGCCGAGTGTCGCACCCAGCCCGAGCCGGCGGAACAGCAGCACGAATAGCAGCGCAAAGCCGAGCAGCGGCACATATTCGCCAAGCAGCGAGGCTTCCGAATGCTCCATCAGCCCTGCGCCTTTCGGGCCGCGTCGGCCACTGCTTCGAAGGCCAGCCGGATCGCTGCATGGCGGCCGCGATGCGTGAGCGCAGGCGTGAACAGGTCGAGCCCCGGCCAGTCGGGCGGCGTCATCCGCTCGCCTGAAAGCCAGGCAGTGAGATCGTCGCGCGCCGCCTCCAGCTCCGCGAGCGAGCGGCCGGGCGCATGTGCTTCCATCAGCGCCGCCGATGCCTGGCCAAGCGCGCAGGCGCGCACCACCATGCCGAGCGCCGCCACGCGGCCCTCGCCGTCCAGGTTCACGTCAACGGTAATCCGGCTCCCGCAGACCGGGGATCGCATCTCGGAAGAGGCCATCGCCCCCTCCAGCCGCGCGTCGAACGGCACGGATGCCGCCAGGCGCAGGATTTCGGTGTTGTAGAGCGGCGCGTTCATTCCGTCCCCGACTTAGGGGAGCGAGCCGCGATGCGCGACCCCCTATCGAGTAGAATTTGCCGCGTTCGTATCGCCGGCGGCGTCATTGCCGGTGTCGTCTCCAAACACCGGCTCCCCCTTGCGGCGGCGGTCGACGAAGTCTGCGATGCTCGCGCTGGTCGCGTTGAGCAGCGGATAGGTGGTCGATTTGGTGATCCATTGCGGGCGATTGGCCGGGCCGCCGCTCACTGTGTCGAACAGCAGCACGATCAGCAGGAAGCCGATACTGACAAGGATCAGCCCCTTCAGCGCGCCGAAGCCAAGCCCCAGCACCCGGTCGATCGGGCCAAGAAAGCTCTCGCGGGTACGCGCACCGATCGCGCGGGCGAGCAGCCGCCCGCCGAAATAGGTGACGCCGACCAGAAGCGCGAAGGCGAGCACTGCTCCACCCTGCTCGGTGCCGACCATTCCCGCCAGCATCGCCGCAAGCGGCGTGTGGAACAGCTTGAGCGCCAGTACGATCAGCAACCAGGCGACCAGCGCCAGCACCTCGGTGACGAACCCGCGCAGAAAGCCCAGCACGGCGGCACCGCCGATGGCGAGCAGCACGATGATGTCGAGCCCGGTCAAACTCATTGGAACACGTCCCTCCCGGGAGCGGCTATGCCTTAAGCCGCTCACGAGCGGAAGCGATTCTCCCTTCCCCGCTCGCAGCGGAGGGAAACACGATCACCCCTGACGGGTGATCCGCAGCGCCCAGCGATCATAGCCCAGTTCCTCGACCCGCTTCATGATCTTCTGCGCCATTGCGGAGGACGGCACTGGCTCGCGCGACAGCACCCAGAGATAGCGCCCGCTCGGCTCGCCGACGATCGACCATTCATAGTCGTCGCCATGATCGAGCACCCAGTAATCCCCGGTGTAGAGCGGCCCGAAGAACGAGACCTTGAGTTTCGCACCCGTCCCCTCGTCCGCGACGATCGCCTTGCCTTCGGAAACGCTGCGATCGCCGTCCGGCCAGTTATGCGTGCCACTGTTGATCACGCTGACCTTGCCGTCGTCGAGCAGCGCATATTCCGCCGTCACAGCGTCGAGCCCCTTCTCGAAGCGGTTCTCGTGGCGGGCGAGCTCATACCATTTGCCCAGATAGCGCTCGAGATCGACCGGCTTGGCCGGCTCGGGCACCTTCTTGTTGATCACCGGCGGGCGGGTGGCGCGCGAATAGAGGAAGACGCCACCGATCGCCGCGACCGCGACGCCCGAGGCGATGGAAATGGCAGTGCTTCGCTTCATCTCGTCACTCTGCGGGCTAAGTGGTGGAAAGCAAGCCCTCAATGCCAGGGCGTGCAGCTTCGTTCCTTGATCCACAGTGGCAGGAACCGCACCCGACGCTTGCCATAATAGCTGAGGTCCATCGACACGCGCACCGGCGCATCCTTGTGCGTATAGATGTCCTGGTCGCCCCAGCGCTCGTCGCCGGTCTCGCAATGCATCCAACCCTGCCGCTGCAACGCCTCGACAAGCCTGTAGACCGCGTACTGGTCGCCTTCCTTCCAGAACGTCAGGCGATCGAAACCGCCGCGCCCCTCGCTGCCGATCAGGTCGACCGCCGCTTCATAGGGTCCCTCTCCGAACAGCATCACCGGCGCACGCCGGCAGCGCAGGCGGAACGCGTCGATCCGCACGCACCGGGTAAAGCC
>PJUL01000911.1_pt1 | contig 16017 bp, 14 predicted proteins | sample 1512221 | NCBI WGS metagenome assembly PJUL01 (sample SAMN08177667, study PRJNA422409) | Feces metagenome, whole genome shotgun sequencing project.
AGGTTGCCCCGCAGCGCAGCGAAGGGGTCGCAGACAGCAGGGTCGCCTTCTCTTTGGTGACTTTCTCTTGGCGACGCAAGAGAAAGTTACTGCGCCGCCGGGCGCACACCCCGGCTCCCGCCCGTCAACTTGGCATGCCGCCAAATCCGCGAGCTTGCGAGCGCGCCCCGGTTTCGAAAAGCTCAACCCGAACGATCAAGTAGCTATTAAAAAAATAGCTGCTAGCGCTTGATGGGTAAGCGCCAGCAGCCATTTCTGTCAAAAGTCAGGCGGTCACAGCCTCCCGCTCATCCGCAGCAAACTCCGGCAACCCCCGCAGCCGCTCATAGATCGGCGCAAAGTCCGCCGCCGTCATCTCAAACAGCTGCTCAAAACTGTCGATCACAAAGTAAGTCTGCTGGTACGTATCGATCTTGTAGCGCGTGCGCATCGTGCGCTCCAAGGCGAGCGGAATCCGCTGCGGCTCCGGGCTCTGCACCGAATACGCCAGCTCCCCCGACGAACTCAAAATCCCCGCGCCATACGCCCGCAACTGCCCGGCCTCGCGGATCAGCCCGAACTCGATCGTGTACCAGTACAAACGCGAGAGCATCTCGCACGACCCCAGCCCCTGCGCCTTCAGCCCGCCCTGACCGTAGCGCTGCACATAGTCCGCAAACACCGGGTTGAACAGCAGCGGCACATGGCCGAACAGGTCGTGAAAAATGTCGGGCTCGACGATGTACTCGAACTCCTCCGGCTTGCGGATCCAGTCCGTCACCGGGAACTTGCGGTTGGCCAGCAGGGTGAAAAACGGTACCTCGGGGATCAGCCCCGGTACGCCCACCAGCTCCCAGCCTGTGGCCTTGTACAGGCGCTCGTTCACCTCTTCAAAACGCGGAATGCGGTCGCTGGCGCCCAGCGAGGGCAGAGCGTCGATGAACGCCTGGCTCGCCAGTCCCGGCAGCAGGGCGCGCTGGCGCTCGTACAGGCGGCGGTAGGTATCGTGGTCGGCGGCGGTGTAGCTCGCGTAATCCTGCGGGCAGGTGTAGTCCGCGTTGGCGCGCGAATAGTCGCCGCGCGGTGGGCGGGTGGATTGGCCATAGACGACAGGGGCTTGTCCCATTTTTTTCTCCTTTGCCGCCATGGTCGGCGCACCGCGATAGGGGTGCGCACCAGCCCACGCGGCTGCTAATCGATCTTGATCTTTGCGGCCCGGATCAGGAACTCGTACTTGCTGTTTTCCGAGCGCACAAACTGCGCAAACCCGTCGAGCGTCAACTCTTCGGGCGTGATGCCCATCTTTTTGAACTTCTCCTTGCCAGCGGGCGAGTGCATCGCGGCGCTGAACGCGTTGGCATAGCGGCGCGCATCCGCATCGGGCAGCGAGGCGGGCGCGAACAGGCCGAACCAGGTGGACACGTTGAAACCCTGCACGCTGTCGTTGATGCTGGGCACGTTGGGCAGCGCCTCGTTGCGGCTCAATGTAGTCACACCCAGCGCCAGCAGCTTGCCCGACTGGATCTGCGGCAGCGCCGAGGCCAGGTTGTCGAACACCATCAACACCTGGCCCGATTCGAGCGCGGCCAGCGCGGGCTTGGAGCCCTGAAAGGGCGTGTGGCCCATCTTGGTGTTGGTGAGCGACTTGAACATCTCGGCCGAGATGTGGCCGATGCTGCCGTTGCCGCCCGAGCCGTACATGAGCTGGTCCGGGTTCTTTTTCAGGTGCTGCACCAGGTCGGGCGTGGTCTTGATGCCCAGCTTAGCCGCCTGCTCCGCGTTCACCACCAGCACATTGGGCGTGCGGGCCACCAGTGAGATGGGCTTGAAATCCTTGAGCGCGTTGTACGGGAAGGTCTTGTGCAGCCAGGGGTTCACGGCATGGGTGGCCACTGCACCCATCAGCACGCGGTTGTTGCCCTGGGGCGACTTGGCCACCAGGTCGGCACCCGTGGTGCCTCCAGCGCCGGGCTTGTTCTCCACCGTGATGGTGCCCAGGCCCGTCGCACCTTCGGCCACGATGCGGGCCGAGATGTCGAGGGGGCCGCCTGCGGGGTAGGGGACCACGATGGTGAGGGGTGCGGACGGCGTCTGGGCCAGGGCGACGGAGGCGGTGCCTGCCAGGACAACGCTGAACAGGGTGCTACGGAGCGGCATCTTGTGAGTTCCAGGGAGCGCGCAGTATAGGCAGATGTTCAGGGTTATCCCCTGGATGTCAGATGTCTTATGTGTTCAGCACGCCACGGCGGATCTGGTCGCGCTCCAGCGACTCGAACAGCGCCTTGAAGTTGCCCTCGCCGAACCCGTCGCGGTAGTCGCCCTTGCGCTGGATGAACTCGAAGAACACCGGGCCCAGCATGGGCGTGGAGAAGATCTGCAGCAAGAGGCGCGGCGTGCCGTCGGCCGTGGTGCCGTCCAGCAGGATGCCGCGCGACTGGAGCTCGGCCACCGGCTGGCCGTGTCCGGGCAGGCGGGTGTCCAGCATCTCGTAGTAGACGTCGTTGGGTGCGGTGGCCAGCGACACGCCCGCCATGCCCAGCTTGTCCACCACGTCCTGCAGGTTGTCGCAGATCAGCGCGATGTGCTGAATGCCTTCTCCGTTGAACTGCATGAGGAACTCTTCGATCTGCCCACCGCCTTGCTTGGACTCTTCGTTCAGCGGGATGCGGATCATGCCGTCGGGCGCTGTCATGGCCTTGCTGGTCAGGCCGGTGTACTCGCCCTGAATGTCGAAGTACCGGATTTCGCGGAAGTTGAACAGCTTCTCGTAGAAGTTGGCCCAGAACCCCATGCGGCCCCGGTACACGTTGTGTGTGAGGTGGTCGATGAGGTTCAGGCCGTGGCCCACGGGGCGGCGGTCCACACCTTCGATGAATTCGAAGTCGATGTCGTAGATGGACTTGCCGTCTTCAAAACGGTCAATCAAATACAGAGGCGCGCCGCCGATGCCCTTGATGGCGGGCAGGCGCAGCTCCATGGGGCCGGTGGGGATGTCGATGGGCTGGGCGCCCAGTTCCAGCGCGCGGTTGTAGGCCTTGTGGGCGTCCTTGACGCGAAAGGCCAGGCCGCAGGCCGAGGGGCCGTGCTCGGCGCCGAAGTACGCCGCTTGGCTGTGGGGTTCGCGGTTCAGGATGAAGTTGATGCCGTTCTGGCGGTACAGCACCACGTCCTTGGAGCGGTGCTTGGCCACGAGCGTGAAGCCCAGTTTTTCGAACACGGCTTCCAGCACGCCGGGCGTGGGCGAAGTGAATTCGACGAATTCGAAGCCCATCAGGCCCATGGGATTGTCCCAGGCCTCCATCTGGTCGGTGGCTTGGTGCGGCAGGGCTGCGTTCATGGGGTGTCTCCAGCATTCGTTGATGAATGTCATGAACTGTAGGCGCGCACCGCCTCATGATTCTGGCGAAATCAAGAGACTTTGATTTGGGGTTTGCAGGAATATTGTGTTGTGAGAATATTTTGTGCAGTTTGGCTGCGATGCTCTGCGCGGCTGGCCCAGTGTCGCGATTAGGAGCCTGGCAGCTTGCGCAGCGCAAGGGCTGCCTCAATGCGCAGCTGTTCATCGGCCGAGAACAGCTGCTGGCGCAGCCTGTCCAGAGCCGCGCCATCGCCCTGTTGCTCGCGGGCTTGGCTGTACTGATCCAAGCGCTGCTGCCAGTGCTGCTCTTCCCGGTCGAGCTGTGCCAGTGCATGTGCGGCAGGCTCGCCATATTGCGCACTGCGCGCAGCGTGCCGCGTGTAGGCATCCGCATTCTGGGCATTGAAGGCTGCAGTCTGCGCGGCCACCGTCATGTGCGCAGTCGCTTCCGCGCGCTCAGCGCGGCGTGCGGCGGGCAGTTCGTTCTCTACGTCTCGCAGGGCCTGGACGCGCTGCTCGGTGGTCATCCCCGCATTTTGTGCAATCTCCAGCCGGGCGAGGGTGTAGCGGTCAAGGTCGGCCTCGCGGGCAAACAGGGCGTCGTATTCAGGGCCGTCAAAAAACTGCATGCGCACCTTGTACCGCGCCTGCAGCGATTCGCGCAATGCATGCGGGTCGGTCAGGTCGTTCGGAGCGCGCAACTGGCCCAGCGCCACGCGGTAGTCCACATACCGCTCAGCCAACGCCAGTGCGCGGGCGGCCAGCGCGGGTGGAAAGTGCTTGCCGATCAGCGCAGCCAGGCGCTGTTTGAGGGCGGCCGGGTCGCCGCTGTCGCCCGCCTCCAGCAGCAGGGCCTCCAGCGTGTTGCGCAGGCCATCCACCAGCAAAGGATCGCCGGTGCCAGGGTCGCCCGCAACCTGGCGACGTGCAAAGAAGTCAGCCAACTGGCCCGCGCTGCCGCCACCGGCAGTGATCGGCGCCTGGGTGGATGAGCCGGCGCCCGTGCTGTGCGCGGGCGTGAGCGCCCCCAGGCCGACCGACTCCGTCAGCCCCAGCCACCACCAGGCAAGCCCGGCCACTGCGGCGGCCAAAGCGAGGGCCGCCACAACGGCAGGTGCGCGCGTGCGCTGGTGGCGCACGGTTTACAGCCCCTGCAGCTTGAGGCGGTTGGCGTGCTGGCGGTACAGCGTGACCGGGTCGGTGGAGAACCAGTCGCGCAGACCCAGCAACTGGTTCACTTCGTCGAGGTGGTTCTGGCGGTAGTCGCCCAGGTGTTTGCCCAGGCGCGACGAGCAGGCCGACACCAGGCCGTCGTTGGCTTCGCCAAAGGTCAGGCTCAGCGTGGCCAGCAGCGCGTCGCTGGCGTCGAGCACGTTGGTCAGCGGCAGGGTGCCGGTCCAGGAGTAGTAGCGCACGCCGTTCACCAGCTCGGCGCCGTTGCCGCAGCCCGCAGTGGGCACACCCTGCGGAAAGCGGCTGTTGAACTTGGCCGAACCTGCCGTGGTCAGCGAGTCCAGCGCCGCCGTTGGCATCTGGGGCAGGCCGGTGCCGCCGGAGGTCAGGTTGATCAGGCCCACCAGCGCCTTGGCAGCGGCGTTAGCTACCGTTTCCGACACCGAACCCGCGGGCACTACGCCGCGCAGGATGTCCGCCACGCGCGAACCCCGGTTCACGCCGCCAATCGACGTGACCGATGCCACCAGCTGCGGCGCCACGCCGGCCACATAGCGGGTGGTGGGCCCGCCGTGCGAGTGGCCCACGAGATTCACCTTGGAGGCACCGGTGATCGCGAGGATGGTCTTCACCTGCGCCAGCAACTGCTCGCCACGCACCTCGGTGCTGTTGGCGGCCGAGACCTGGGCCACGTAGACCTTGGCGCCGCCCTGGCGCAGTGCGTCGGGGATGCCGTAGAAGTAGTCGATGCCCAGGGCCGAGTCAAAGCCGAAAAGCCCGTGCACCAGCACGACGGGATACCGCGTTTGTGTGTAACCCGTCTGCGCCTGTGCGCCCACGCCCGCCAGCAGCAGCCCCGCCGTTGCTGCCAGCACCAGTCGCCGCAAAAAGCGGCTGAAAAATCCGGTCATGTGTTTGTCTCCGTTGGTATGGTTTCTTATGCTCGCAAAAACGAACGACCGTTCTTTTTTGCGAGATCAATTCTTGTATTCAGCCCATGGAGTCACTATCGGGACATACCCGCGTGTGCGCCGCACCATGCAGAAATTGCGCTGTTGTTCGTAAAATCCTGCGCCATGAAAGCCTTTGACGCACTCGACAAGCTGGACCGCGCCATCCTGCGCCGCCTGCAAGAAAACGGCCGCGAGACGTACGACGTCATCGGAGAGCAAGTGGGCCTATCGCCCAGCGCCGTGCTGCGCCGGGTGAAGCGCCTGGAGGACAGCGGGGTGATTGACCGCTACGTCGCCCTCGTGCCCCCCGAGGCCGTGGGGCTGGGCCTCACCGCGTACCTCAACGTGCGGCTCGAAAAACACACCGAAAGCCACAAACGCAACCCCATGGACCTGTTCCGCGCCAGCGTGCAGACCTGGCCCGAGGTGGTGGAATGCGCATCGCTCACCGGCGAAATGGACTACCTGCTGCGCGTGGTGGTAGCGGACATGGCGCACTACAGCCGATTCATCATGGACACGCTGCTCAAGCACCCGAGCGTGCAGGATTGCAAGACAAGTTTTGTGCTGGATCGGGTCAAGGCGACGACGGCCGTGCCTGTGTGATGGGAGCACTCGCAAAGCCACGCGTCCTAGCAAAAATTGACCTGTAAGGTGTTTTGTGTGGCGCTTTATTTGTTGGGCATGGCTGACAGTGGCGGTACTGCGCAGTGACTTTCTCCAAGTGCCTGGGTACTCTGTTATCTGAAGCGAGTTATGCGAAGGCGCCAGCCTGCTGCGTGATAGAAGCTTTTAGGCCAGCGCGGATTTTTCAAACGCTCAGAAACAGTCCTGCGGAATTATGGCGCAGTGATGACGAAAGCTGCATTTCTTCCGGCAAGCAAGTATATTTTTCCGTTAGACGCTTGGGTTATCCATGAAACATTGGATAACTGCCCAGGCAGCGAGCCTGTTGTTGTGGGCCGTTCGCTCCCAACGTTCCTGCGAAAATTGATTGAGATCCGTTGGAGTCGATTTTACGAATGACTTGGTTATAACCAACGTCTGATTCCAGGAGATAAGCGCTCCCTTTGTGTGATCCGAGGCCTAAAATGGCCCGACCATTTTTGATGTTGGTTACTTTTTTGTCGGGAGTGACCATCACTGCGTCGTTTACGTTATAGCTATCTATGCCAGAATATATAGTGCCGTTATTAGTGCGCGCTAACCAGATATTGCGGTTCCAGATCCACTGCCCAACGGTAACCACTCCTAAATTAGCTATTTTTTCGAATTCCCCCGAAGATTTTAGGGTGTAAAGATCATTGGTTGCGAGGTCGATAGTCAGAATGTTCTCATTATCGTCAATAACGATGCCGGTAGGACTAATGGTGGATGATTCGAACAAGACGCTTGCTTGTCCTGTAGGGGTGATTTTTAGAATGCGTCCACCCAGGGCTTTGCCGGAATTGATCGAATATGTGACGTTAGCTTGAGAGACATAAAGGTTGGCCGCTTTGTCCTTGGCAACTGTTATCAGTGGATTTTGGCTATTGGGGTCTGTGATTTTATAATCAAAGATGTTGTTATTAATACCGACTTGTGTACCGTCTGGGCGATACTTGGCAAGGAACCATCGGTAATTTTCCTCGTGTTTGATGGTAAATATATTGCCATCTTCGTCCACGCCACCGACCCTTGATTCGACATTTGGCCACGCCATCTGTATAATTCCGTAATTAGGCATGACCCTGAGAAGCGCGGAGCGAGATTCGATGACTCCAAGGGGGTTGGAAATCGTTACGCTGAAAAGCTCATTCGATTCAGCTTGGGTAATGTTTTGAATTATTAGAGTTTTTTGTTGCGTGCCAGGAATGTTAATTCCGTTCCTCTTCTATTGGTAGGTTACGGATGATTCATCGCGGAGGGTCACCGAGAACGTGACACCTTCTCCCTCTTTGGCAGTGACATCCGCCGGTTGCTCAAGGATTTGGGGTGCGAGCAGGGAGGATTCGTCATCTCCTCCTCCACATGCTGTTGATAACAATGATCCCAAAACCATGACACTTAGGGTGCGACGATTGATGTTGCGGGGAATCTGCATAACTGTCATCTCCAAAATGCGCGTTGTAAAAAGGTTGCGTCTGAAACCAAGAATGCTTGATACAGCACCAGCAGCACAGCGTCGCCCAGTAGCCTGCGCTGCAGGTTCCATCTGAATCAACCGTGCAGGGTGCGTTATACCCGCGTCCCACTGGACGATACTGTGGCCTATCCTTGTATTGCCGGAGCGCTAGCAATGACACTTGGCCACCAGCACTGGAGCGATGGCCTATCGGCTGTCGCATCTGGAACTGCCGCTTGCCGCACAGTCCAGATTCCTATAACTTGGCTTGTCCCTGGAGGCGCTAACGTTCGTTTGGCGAGCCTGGAACGAGCCTAAATGCGATAATGCTCTTAAGAAGATAGCTGCGAGCGCTTTATCAGCAAGCGTTAGAGGCCAATTTCATTTATATTTGACTGCCCTCTCTTATTTTGTTGCGACGCAGCAAAAGCCTCTGGAAATGATCAGGGAAAACCCTTATATTTGGGAGCATGATCGCAACGAAAGACTGGCTCAAGGCATCCTGGTACGTCAGCAAAGGCATGCTGAGCCCGGTGACGGGCCGCCCGTCTGCCGAGAGCCGTAACAACCCGCACAACCCCGTGATGGTCCCCATACGCGCCCTTGGCCCCTCGTACCGCGAACGCATCACGCAGCACCTGCTGCAGCTGGAGCCTGCGGACCGTTACCTGCGCTTTGGCTACGCTGCCAACGACGAGCAGATTCGCCGCTACGCGGAGCAGCTCGATTTCAACCGCGATGAAATCTTCGGCATCTACAACCGCCGCCTCGAACTCATCGCGATGGCCCACTTGGCCTTCTCGGAGCACCCAGAACACAAGCACTGCGCGGAGTTCGGCGTGTCCGTGCTCAAGCAGGCCCGCGGCCGTGGCTTTGGTGCCCGCCTGTTCGAGCGGGCCGTCATGCATGCGCGCAATGAAGGCGTGAACATGGTTTTCATCCATGCGCTGTCGGAAAACACGGCCATGCTGAAGATCGCGCGCAACGCGGGTGCCACCGTGCGCCGTGATGGGTCCGAATCCGAGGCCTACCTGCAGATTCCGCCCGCCAGCCTCGACACGCGCATGGCCGAGATCGTGGAGCAGCAGTTCGCCGAGGTGGACTACCAGCTCAAAAAGCAGGCCAAGCAGTTCTGGGATTTCCTGGCCAACGTGCAGGAAGTGCGCAGCGGCGTGCAGCACGCGCGCCACCAGTCGGCAGAGTAAGCCTGCGCTTGCGGTGTCGCCTTTCCTGCTTTGGGCGGGCCGTTGGCCTGCCGTCATGGCAATCCGCTATCCTAGTGGCTTGATTCACTACCGCACGTCCTGCACTCCAGCCAGTGTCTGACCCGCACCCCGCGCGATCTCCTGAAAAGGAAGACAAGCGCTCCTTCCTGCAGAAAGTGGCCGAGTTCATTCACCCGGGCCCTGACTCCAGAGAAGAACTCATCGAAACCCTGGCCGACGCCGAAGACAACGAAGTCATCGGCGCCGAGTCCCGTGTGATGCTCGAACGCGTCATCCGCATGGCCGACATGACGGCCAGCGATGTGATGGTGGCCACGCGCCGCATGGACATGGTCAACATCGAGGCGCCGCTGGAAGAGCTGCTGCACCTGGTGATCAGCACGGCGCATTCGCGCTTCCCGGTGTACCAGGGCGCGCGCGACAACATCATCGGCATCCTGATGGCCAAGGACCTGCTCAAGCTGCAGCGGGCGCCCGAGCTGAACATCCGCGCGTTGCTGCGCCCGGCGGTGTTCGTGCCCGAGAGCAAGGGCCTGAACGACCTGCTGCGCGAGTTCCGCGGTAACCGCAATCACCTCGCGATCGTGATCGATGAATTCGGCCGTGTGGCCGGGCTGGTCACCATCGAAGACGTGCTGGAGCAAATCGTCGGCGAGATCGAGGACGAGTTCGACATCCCCGAGGACGACGGCGACATCTTTGGCCTGGCCGACCGCACTTACCGCGTGAGCGGCGACACCTCGGTCGAGCGCGTCAGCGAGGCTTTCGACACCCTGATCCAGAGCAGCGACCCCGACGCGCATTTCGACACCATCGGCGGCCTCATCGCCCACGAAATGGGCCACGTGCCCAAGCGCGGCGAGCACCTGCAACTGGGCGGCCTGCATTTTGTGGTGCTGCACACCAAGGGCGGCGCAGTGCGCTGGTTCAAGGTTTCGCGCATCGAAGAAAACGCCATCCCATCCGGCAACGCCAGCGAGTGATGGCGTCCTCCCTTTCCGCGGCAGCGCCTCGGCTGGCACTGCAGATACCCCTGGCCGTGGCCGCTGGCTTGGCGCAAGCCGCATCGCTGGCCTGGCCGAGCAACGGGCAGCCGCTGTGGTGGCTGCAACTGGTGTCCATGGCGGTGTTGGCCTGGCTGGTGCGCCCCGGCGCGCAGCAGTCGCCAGGCTGGCGCAGGGGGGCGTTACTGGGTGGGGTGTTTGCCACCACATGGCTGGTGGGCACGTTCTGGTGGCTGTTCATTTCCATGCACACCTATGGTGGGCTGGCGGCCCCGCTGGCAGCGGCCGCCGTGCTGGGGTTGGCGGCGTTCCTTGCCAGCTACTATGCCGTCGGTTTAGGCCTTTTTTGCCACTTTGCGCCCGCCAATAAAGCGCTGGCAGCTATTCTTTTTGCAGCGGTCTGGTTGTTGGCAGAGCTGGCGCGCGGCACCTTGTGGACGGGGTTTCCTTGGGGCGCGAGCGGCTACGCGCACGCGGATGGGCCCTTGGCCGTGTTGGCGCGCAGCGTGGGTGTGTATGGGCTGGGCGCGGTGGCGGCGGCGTTGGCAATGGGTGCCGTGCAATTGCGCGCCCATGATCTGCGCCGTGTGCGCACCTGGGCGTTGCTGCTGGCGCTGGCGGCGGTGCTGGTCGGCGCGTCGCTGCAGCGCATGTGTGCCGTGGAGCTGTGCCACACCCCCATGCGCCAGTCCGCGCCTGCCCTGACGCTGGAGCTGCTGCAGGGCAATATCCCCCAGGATGAGAAATTCCAGCCCGGAAGCGGCGTGCCGCTGGCGCTGCAGTGGTATGCCGAGGCTTTGCGCAGCGCGAAGGCCGACCTCGTGGTGGCGCCCGAGACCGCCATACCGCTGCTGCCCCAACAACTCCTGCCCGGCTACCTGGAGGGCATCCAGCAGCACTACGCGCAGGGTGCGCAGGGTGCGCAGGCTGCGCTGCTGGGCATTCCGATGGGGGACGACGCGGTGGGTTACACCAACTCGGTGCTGGGCATGAGCGCCACCACCCAGGCCCAGCCCTACCGCTACGACAAGCACCATCTGGTGCCGTTTGGCGAATTCATTCCGCCGTTCTTCAAGTGGTTCACGGCCATGATGAACATCCCCCTGGGTGACTTCAACCGGGGTGCCGTTGGCCAGGCTTCGTTTGCCTGGGCGGGGCAGCGCATTGCGCCCAACATCTGCTACGAAGATCTGTTCGGCGAGGAACTGGGGGCTCGGTTCATCGACCCCGCGCAGGCGCCCACCGTGTTTGTCAATTTCAGCAACATCGGCTGGTTCGGCAACACTGTCGCCATCGACCAGCACCTGCACATCAGCCGCATGCGCGCGCTGGAGTTCGAGCGCCCCATGGTGCGTGCCACCAACACCGGTGCCACAGCCATCATCGACCACCGTGGCGTGGTCACCCACCAGCTTGAGCGACATACGCGCGGCGTGCTGCGCGGTGAAGTGCATGGGCGCGGGCTGGATGCACAAAGCGGCTGGGCCATCACGCCGTATGCGTGGTGGGTGTCCCGCTGGGGGTTGTGGCCGCTGTGGCTTTTGGGGGGCGCGGTGGTGGCCGTTTGTGCCCTGGCCCGGCGTGCCCGCGGGCCCATCCGGGCTTGATCCAGGTCAGCCCCGCCGAGGTGTCCTGACGCTTGACTGGGCCAAAGCGCAAGGGCTGTCACCCTATGCCTTGATAATGGAGCCTTGCAAGCGGGGGCTTGTATTGCGTACAACGACGATTTGAGGCGGGGCACCCGCCGTTCTGGAGCACGACTGAAAATGGCAGATTCCTTTTCCTACGAACAACTGATCGCCTCGGGCGAAGGCCGGCTGTTCGGCGCTGACAGCGGGCGCCTGCCGCTGCCACCCATGCTGATGTTCGACCGCATCACGCACATCGACAGCGATGGGGGTGAGCACGGGCTGGGAAAGATCCGCGCTGAACTGGACATCAAGCCCGACCTGTGGTTTTTTGCCTGCCACTTCCAGGGCGACCCCGTCATGCCGGGCTGCCTGGGGCTGGATGCCATGTGGCAGCTCATCGGTTTTTACCTGACCTGGCTGCAACTGCCGGGCCGTGGCCGCGCGCTGGGTGCGGGCGAGGTCAAGTTCACCGGCGAGGTGGGCCCTGAGGTGAAGCTGGTCACCTACGAAATCGACATCAAGCGCGTGATCAAGCGCAAGCTGGTCATGGCCATTGGCGATGCACGCCTGTTGGCCGACGGCAAGGAAATTTACGTGGCCAACGACCTGCGCGTCGGTTTGTTCAAGCGCGAGGGCGACGAGAAGGACGCAGCATGACGACCTCCAAAAAGCGCGTAGTCATCACTGGCGCGGGCATCGTCTCGTGCATTGGTAACGACTTGGCCACGGTGGAAGCTTCGCTTCGGGCCAGCAAGAGCGGCATCAAGGCCGTAGAAAAGTTCAAGGAGTTGGGCCTGCGCAGCCAGGTGGGCGGCGCGCCCGAGATCGACATCGAGGCGCGCATCGATCGCAAGCAACTGCGCTTCATGGGCGATGCCGCGGCGTATGCACAGATTGCGCTGGAAGATGCGATCAAGCAGGCGGGTCTTACCCCAGAGCAGGTCAGCCACCCGCGCACCGGTCTCATCATGGGCTCGGGCGGCGGCTCTCCCGACAACCAGATCGAAGCGGCAGACACGCTGCGCGAAAAGGGCATCCGCCGCGTGGGCCCCTACCAGGTCACGCGCTGCATGAGCTCCACGGTGTCTGCGTGCCTGGCCACCAACTTCAAGGTCAAGGGCATTAACTATTCCATCACCTCGGCATGTTCCACATCCGCCCACTGCATTGGCGCGGCTGCGCAGCAAATTGCCTGGGGCATGCAAGATGTGATGTTCGCGGGCGGCGGCGAAGAGCTGTCCTGGGGCATGTCGCTGCTGTTCGACGGCATGGGCGCCATGTCCAGCAAGTACAACGAAACGCCCGAAAAAGCCTCGCGCGCCTACGACGCCAACCGCGATGGTTTTGTGATCGCCGGCGGCGGCGGTGCTGTGGTGCTGGAGAGCCTGGAACACGCGCAGGCGCGCGGCGCCACCATCCTGGCCGAAGTGGTGGGCTTTGGCGCCACCAGCGATGGCGAAGACATGGTGGCCCCGTCGGGCGACGGCGCCATTGCCTGCATGCAGCAGGCCATGGAAGGCCTGGACGCCCCCATCGACTACATCAACACGCACGGCACCTCCACCCCCGTGGGCGACATGCAGGAAGTGCGCGCCATGCAGACGCTGTTCGGCGACAAGGTGCCGCCGTTCTCGTCCACCAAGTCGCTCACCGGCCACTCCCTGGGTGCCACCGGCGTGCAAGAGGCGATCTACTGCATGATCATGCTCAACAAGGGCTTCATTGCCGGCTCGGCCAACGTGGAAACGCCCGACCCTGCGCTGGGCTCCATGCCATTGGTCACGCAGACGCGCGATGCGCAACTGACCACGGTTCTGTCCAACAGCTTTGGCTTTGGCGGCACCAACGCGAGCCTGGTGCTGCGCCGCTGGACGGGCGCCTGACCGGTTTTCCACCCCGGCTTTGCCCACGTCAATGAAACCCGCCGCGCGCATAGCGCCGGCGGGTTTTTTCATGGGTCAGGACGGTCTACTTGCGCAGCCTTGGCGACAGCGCTTCGTGCAGCAGCGCTGGCAGCATGGCCAGCATGCGCGTGGCTTGCAGGCCGGGTGGGTGATTGCCCGCGTGGTAGCTGTACAGCGACATGGGCGGCAGGTCCGGCAGTTCCACCGCCACCATGTGCGCCGGGTCCAGGCGAATGGCGGTGAGGAAGTCCACCACCGTCCAGCCCATGCCCAGCCGCACCAGTTCCAGTGCCAGGCGCGAGGTCTGCACCTGGATCCCTGGCCCGCCCGGTGTGCCCAGGCGGTTCGCCGTGTGGTCGATGGACTGGCGCATGGGGTCGTCGCCCACCAGCCGGACGGCGGGCACCTGCGCCAGGCGTGCAGCGGTGCTGGCAGCGCGCGGGGCACGGTCCCACAAGGTGCGGGCCACAGCCAGCGATAGCCGGCCGCTGACCAGCAATTCGCTGTGCACCTGTGGATGGGGGTGCTCAAAAAAACCCAGCCCAAAGTCCACGCTGCGCGTGAGCAGCGCCTGGGTCATCTGGTCCTGGTGGATGGTGCGCACTTCCACCCCCACCTGCGGATGTTTCTGTGCATGGCGGTGCAGCAGCGTAGGCAGAAATTCGTGGGTGATGGACGGGATGGCCGCAAGCCGCACATCGCCCAGTTCGGTGGTGGCCAGGTTGCGCGCCGTGCGCTGCAGAGCGTCCAGCTGCCGGTAGATGCTGCCCGACTCCACTGCCAGCACCTGCGCCTCCGGCGTGGGCGTGAGGCCCGCCGGCGTGCGGTTGAACAGCCGGTAGCCCAGCTGCAGCTCGGTGTGGGCCACGGCCTTGCTGACGGCCGATGGCGTGATGCACAGCAGGCGGCCCGCCGCGCTCATGCTGCCGGTTTGCAGAACGGCCTGGAACACTTCAAGTTGGCGCAGATTCATGGCGAACAGAGGTTGATTGGGGTGTGAATTCAATTCACAGGGTGAGGCCAATTATTCCACTTGGGTGTGTGCCAATTTCTCATAGGATGCCGCACCGCCACGGCCTTGCAACCAGGGCAGGCGGGGGCGGGAGCGGCGCACCAAAGCCGCTCCCCACAACGATCTGGAGACACACAACATGCAAATTTCTTCCTCTTTTTCTGCTTCGTCCATCACGCGCCGCTGGTTCGCTGGCGTCGTGCTCTCGGCCCTGTCCACGGTGGCCATGGCGCAGGCCGCCAAGCCCCATGTGGTGGTCCTCGCCACGGGCGGCACCATTGCTGGCGCGGGCGCTTCGGCCGCCAACAGTGCCACTTACGCTGCGGCCAAGGTGCCTGTCGACAAGCTGCTGGCGGGCCTGCCCGAGCTGGCCAACGTGGCCAAGGTCTCCGGCGAGCAGGTGTTCCAGATCGCATCCGAGAGCTTCACCAACGAGCACCTGCTCAAGCTGGGCCAGCGCGTCTCGGCTCTGACCAAGCAGCCCGATGTGGACGGCATCGTCATCACCCACGGCACCGACACGCTGGAAGAAACCGCGTATTTCCTGAACTTGGTCGTGCGCACGAGCAAGCCCATCGTGGTGGTCGGCTCCATGCGCCCCGGCACGGCCCTGTCGGCCGACGGCGCGCTGAACCTGTATGACGCCGTGACCGTGGCAGCGAGCAAGGACGCCGCCGGCAAGGGCGTGCTCGTCACTATGAACGACGAGATCCAGAGCGGCCGCGATGTGAGCAAGACCATCAACATCAAGACCGAGGCCTTCAAGAGCCAGTGGGGCCCGCTGGGCATGGTGGTGGAAGGCAAGAACTACTGGTTCCGCGCCCCCGTCAAGCGTCACACCGCGCAGTCTGAATTCAACATCGACGAGATCCAGGCGCTGCCCGCCGTGGACATCGTGTACGGCTACGGCAACATGAACACCACGGGCATCGAGGCCTATGGCAAGGCGGGCGTCAAGGCGCTGATCCACGCTGGCACGGGCAATGGCTCGGTAGCCGCCCAGGCTGTCGATTCGCTCAAGGCCCTGCGCGGCCAGGGCGTGCAGATCATCCGCTCGGCCCGCGTGCCCGATGGTTTTGTGCTGCGCAATGCCGAGCAGCCCGACGACAAGTACGACTGGGTGGTGGCCCACGATCTGCGCCCGCAAAAGGCCCGCATCCTGGCCATGGTCGCTTTGACCAAGACCAACGACAGCAAAGAGCTGCAACGCATCTTCTGGGAGTATTGACCCAAGGTGTGACACCGATTTTGACGCTGTGCAGGCGTTGAGGGCCACACCCGTGTGGCCACTGGCACGCACCGGCTTATAGCGCGCGTGACTGGTTGGAAAGGCTGGGGCTTCAAAAGGGCTCCGGCCTTTTTTCATGGGCTTGAGGGTCTGCCACACCGTTTCCCAGGCGCCCCGCCGCAGCGCCTTAAAATGCCCGGTTGCGCGCGCGATGCCCGCCTCGGCTGCCTTTGTGGGCAGCGGGTGCCGGGCCTGACACGCACACCGCCTTTTTCTTTCTCCCTTACTTGCTCGGCCCTGGCCTGCCAGCGCCACAGACGCCATGTTGACATTCCAGCAAATCATTTTGAAGCTGCAGTCCTACTGGGACGCGCAGGGTTGCGCCCTTTTGCAACCCTATGACATGGAAGTGGGCGCCGGCACCTCGCACACCGCCACCTTCCTG
>PJUL01000914.1_pt1 | contig 15988 bp, 18 predicted proteins | sample 1512221 | NCBI WGS metagenome assembly PJUL01 (sample SAMN08177667, study PRJNA422409) | Feces metagenome, whole genome shotgun sequencing project.
CTGCGTGATCTATGGCCGATCTGACGCCACCATCAACCGCCACGGCCTGCGCATGGGCACGAGCGAGATTTACAGCGCGGTGGAGGCGCTGCCCGAAGTGCTCGACAGCTTGGTGGTGGATTTGGAGTACCTGGGCCGCGAAAGCTACATGCCGCTGTTTGTGGTGCTGCGCCCTGGCGATGCGCTCGACGACGCATTGCGCGCGCGCATCAACGGCGCCGTGCGCACAGCGCTGAGCCCACGTTTTGTGCCCGACGACATCTTTGCCGTGGCCGAGGTGCCGCGCACGCTGAGCGGCAAGAAGCAGGAACTGCCCATCAAGAAACTGCTGCTGGGCCAGCCCATCGAGAAGGTGGTGAACAAGGACGCCATGGCCAACCCCGGGTGCCTGGACTGGTATGTGCAGTTTGCACGCCAGCGCAGCCAGGCAACAGCCTAAGCAGGCCCGTCCCGCCCAAGAGACGGCCCCCGCTGACATACGCGGGCCGCTCCGCCGGGCACCCTACGGGGATGCCCGCCACTGCGTGGCCCGCCATAATGCGCACCCGCCCCGCACCGCCTGCCGCAGGAGAGCCCACCCATGACCACACCCCATCACCCCAAACGCTTTTCGATGATCCGCGAGTTCCACCTGGCAGACTGGTTCACGCTGGGCAATGCCGTATGCGGCGTGGGCGCGTTGTTCTCGTCCATGACCTATCTCGAAACCGGCGACGTGGTGCATGTGTACTTTGCTGCCGCGCTGGTGCTGGCTGCGCTGATCTTTGACGTGCTGGACGGCCGCATCGCCCGCTGGCGCCAGAAAAGCTCGGCCATGGGCCGTGAGCTGGATTCGCTGGCCGACGTGATTTCCTTCGGTGTGGCGCCGGCCATCATTGCCTACGCTTGCGGCATGCAGGGCATGTTCGACCGCATCGTGCTGGCGTATTTCGTGGCCTGCGGCGTCTCGCGCCTGGCGCGCTACAACGTCACGGCCGAAACGCTGTCCGAGGGCTCGGGCAAGGTGAAGTACTTCGAGGGCACGCCCATCCCCACGTCCATCGTGCTGGTAGGCCTGCTCGCCCTGGCCGCCTGGACGGGGGCGGTGCGCGAGAACCTGTGGTTCGGCAAGGTGCTGATTGGCGGGTTCACGATGCACCCGCTGGTGCTGCTGTTCGCAGCCTCGGGCTCGTTGATGATCAGCCGCATCAAGATTCCGAAGCTGTGAGGCGGTTGCCCTGCCGGGCTCTCACAAACAACGTTTAAAAATGATAGCTGTCAGCGCTTGATGGTTAAGCGCTGGGGCCTGATTTGGCTCAAATTTTGGGTGGCGCCGTGCGCCGGTTCACCAGCACGATGCCCGCCGCCACCAGCACCAGCGCGGTCACCAGCCCCGCCGTTACCGGCTCGCCCAGCCACCATGCGCCGAACAGCAGCGCAAACACCGGCGTGAGGAACACGAACACCGAGATGCGCGTGGCCGGGTAGTGGGCCAGCATCCACATCCACACCAGGTAGCTCACAAACGCGCCCACCAGCGCCTGCAGCAGCAGCGATGTCCACCCAAAGGCGCTGAACTGCCAGCTCCAGGTTTCGCCCAGCGCCAGCGACAGCCAGGGCAGGGCCAGCGCACTCACACCCACCTGGTAGAGCAGCTGCTTGGCGGGTGCCACGCGGGCCAGCGGCGTGGTGCGGATCACCACCGTGGTCAGCGCCCACAGCACACCGGCGCCCACGCCCAGCAGGTCGCCCAGCCAGGCGCGGCGCAGGGCGGCGTTGGCCGGGCCCATGAGCCCATCGCCCAGCGCCAGCCCCATGCCCACAAACGCGGCGCCCAGGCCCAGCCACTGCCAGCCCTGCAGCCGTTCGCCGGGGATGAAGCGGGGCAGCAGCAGCGCCACCCAGAAAGGCGCCGAATACAGAAACACCGTGAGGCGCGATGCGGTGGTGAACTGCAGGCCCAGGTAGATGCACGCGAACTCGCCCGCAAACAGCGCCCCGGCCAGCAGCCCTGCGCGCAAGGCGCCAGCGGGCTCTGTGGCGCTGGACAGGCGCACGCCGCGCCACAGGCACCAGGCGGCCACCGCCACCGTGGCGATGGCGAAACGCACAAAGGCCTGGAAAACGGGGGCCACCTCGGCCACGGTGGCCTTGACCAGCACCTGCTGGAAGCCCCAGAACATGCAGCAGGCCAGCAGCAGCGCCACGGCCAGGGAATCAAGGTGGGTTTTGCGGGGAGAGGTGGCGAGGGGCATCGCCCGATTATGGGAGGGGCGGTGCGCGCTCGCTGCAGCGCCCCGTGGCGGGGATGCGGTCTGGAGTGAGGCGCTGGTCCTACACACAGTCTCCCGCCCAGGCGCACAGGCGCGCGTGCCTGAGGTGGGTACGGTCAACCCATGTTCACAGACAGGCTGGAGGCCCCATGCAACGCCCTTTGGATTGGATGAAACAGTCGCTGCGCGGCAACAGCGGGCTGCTGGCGGTGGCTCTGGCCGCGCTCACGCCCATTTTTGCGGCCCTGATTCTCGCCACCGTGGCCGCTGCACCGGGGGGGCGAGAGGCCTCCGCTGCAGCTTCTACGGCGGCGCCCACGCGGGCAGCGGCCCCGCCATCGCAGCCGCAGGCAGCCACGCCGCAGCGCACCCAGTGGGGCAGCCAGGCCCCCTCGGCAGATGCGCGCCTGATTGCGGACTGGGCCTTCCACTCGGGCGATCACGGCAAGCGCGCCGTGGTGGTGGTGGACAAGAAAAACGCCAAGGTCTACGTGTTCAACCCCGAGGGCGCTCTGCAAGGTGCGGCGCCCGCGCTGCTTGGGTCGGCCATTGGCGACCACACGGTGCCCGGCGTGGGCGACAAGCCGATCGCCCAGGTGCGGCCCGAAGAGCGCACCACGCCCGCGGGGCGCTTTGTGGCCGAGATGGGCGTCAACGCGGGTGGGGAAGACGTGGTGTGGGTGGACTACGACGCCGCGGTCTCCATGCACCGTGTGCGGCCCACCGTGAAGGCCGAGCGCCGTTTGCAGCGGCTGGCATCGCCCACTGCGGCGGACAACCGCATCTCGTACGGCTGCATCAATCTGCCCGTGGCGTTTTATGAAAAGGTGCTGAGCCCTGCCGTGCGGGCTTCGGGCGCGGTGGTCTATGTGCTGCCCGAAACGCAACCGGCCGCTGCGCTGTTTGGTGCGCGCCCTGTGCCTTCCGAAAAACTGGCCAAGGGACTTTAACAACGGGCTTGTGGTGCGGTCACCCGCGCGGCGGAAAGGCGATGTCCGACACGCCGCACTGCCCCAGGGATGACGCCGCAGTTTTTGCGAGCCTTTACTGTGAACGGTAGCTGGCGTGTTGCTGGCCAACATTGTTTCCATTCAAACCACCAAGGAGCCTCCCATGACTGCATCGACCACCTTCAAGACCTTGCTCGCCGGCCTCGCCACGGTTGCCGTTGTCGGCACCGCAGTGGCCCAGGGCACGCCCCCTGCACCAGCGCCCAACGCACCCATCGGCGCAGGCCAGCAAAGCTCGCAAGGCACCCCCATGGGCTCCACCGGCGTGGCCAGCGACAATGCCAACGCCAACACAGGCGCCAACATGGGCACGAACAATGCAGCCACCCGCCCTGCCATGGGCTCTGGCAATGCCGACAGCACCAACGTGGCGCAAGCCCCCCGCCCTGCACGTGCCGATCGCAACTGACCCAGTGGCGCAGGCCACTCCCACCCAGCCGGGCCCGTGCCCGGCTTTTTTTATGCCTGCGCGGCGCAGCGCCGCGTGTGGCCTGGCTACGCCTTGACACGTGCCCGCACAGCCCCACGGTACACTTTGCGCCTTCTGAAACTGCTCTGCCAGCACCGCATCCACGGCTTGCCCATTCATGGCCCTTACCACGTCGGCCCAGTCCCGCACCAGCTTTGACCTCAAGAGCGCCTCACTGCCCGTGGTGGCTGTGGTGCTCAAAACCACCGACGCCGCCGTGTTTGCGGCCGATCTGGCTGACCGTGTGGCCGAGTCCCCCGGCTTTTTTGACAACGACCCGGTGCTGATTGACCTGGCCGCCGTGCGCGAGGCCGACGAACCCATCGACTTTGCGGCGCTGGTGGCTTCGCTGCGCAGCCACAACACCTTGCCCGTGGCGGTGCGTGGCGGCAGCGCCACCCAGATGGAAGCGGCTCAGGCAGCAGGCCTGGCCGCTGCGCCCGATGCCCCGCCCGCCCGCACAGAACAACCCTCTGCCGAGGTGCGTGAAGTGGTTCGCGAGGTGGAGGTGGTGCGCGAAGTGCAGGTGGAAGTGCCCGTGGCGGGCCCCGGCACGGTGGTCATCGACAAGCCCTTGCGGTCAGGCCAGCAGGTGTACGCCCGTGGGGCGGATCTGGTGGTGATGGCGGTGGTCAGCTTTGGGGCCGAGGTCATCGCCGACGGCAACATCCACGTCTATGCGCCGCTGCGCGGCCGCGCCATTGCCGGCGCGCGTGGCAACACCGAGGCGCGAATTTTTTCCACCTGCATGGAGCCGCAGCTGGTGTCCATCGCAGGCATTTACCGAACCACCGAAACGGCGCTGCCTGAAGAAGTGGCAGGCAGGCCGGCGCAGGTGCGCCTGGAGGGCGAAAAGCTCATCATCGAGCCGCTGCGCAACCCCGTACGTATCAACCCCAGAGAGACTCAGTAACCCATGGCCAAAATCGTTGTTGTGACTTCCGGCAAGGGTGGTGTGGGCAAAACCACCACCAGCGCCAGCTTCTCCACCGGCCTCGCCCTGCGCGGCCACAAGACTGCGGTGATCGACTTTGACGTCGGCCTGCGCAACCTGGACCTCATCATGGGCTGTGAACGCCGCGTGGTGTACGACCTCATCAACGTGATCCAGGGTGAGGCCAACCTGAACCAGGCGCTCATCAAGGACAAGCAGTGCGACAACCTGTTCGTGCTGGCCGCCAGCCAGACGCGCGACAAGGATGCGCTTACGCAGGAAGGCGTCGAAAAGGTGCTCAAGGATCTGGCCGCGATGGACTTCGAGTACATCGTCTGCGATTCGCCCGCTGGCATCGAGAGCGGCGCGCTGATGGCGATGCACTTCGCCGACGAGGCGCTGTTGGTGACGAACCCCGAGGTCTCCAGCGTGCGCGACTCGGACCGCATCCTGGGCATGCTGGGCAGCAAGACCAAGCGCGCCATCGAAGGCGGCGAGCCGATCAAGGAGCACCTGCTGATCACGCGCTACAACCCCAGCCGCGTGGAAGACGGCCAGATGCTGAGCCTGGAAGACATCCAGGACATCCTGCGCATCAAACTGATCGGGGTGATTCCCGAGTCGGAGACGGTGCTGCAGTCGTCCAATCAGGGCACGCCGGCCATCCACGCGCAGGGCACCGATGTGTCCGAAGCGTACAAGGACGTGATCGACCGCTTCCTGGGCGCCACAGACAAACCCCTGCGTTTCATCGAGGCCGAGAAACCCGGCTTCTTCAAGCGCCTGTTCGGGAGCAAATAAGCATGGCATCTTTCCTGTCCTTCCTTCTCGGTGAAAAGAAGAAAACGGCCAGTGTGGCCAAAGAGCGCCTGCAGATCATCCTGGCGCACGAGCGCAACGGCCGCAATGCCTCCGAGCCCGACTACCTGCCCGCGCTGCAGCGCGAACTGGTGGCCGTGATCTCCAAATACGTGAAGATCAACCCCGAAGACCTCAAGGTGCACCTGGAACGCCAGGACAACCTGGAGGTCCTTGAAGTCAAGATCGAACTGCCCGATACGGTGCGCTGAGCCCAGCCGCTTGCGGTGCACAGGCCCCTACCCGCTGGCCGGGTGTGGGGCTTTTTCTTTTTGAGCGGGTTCGGAAATTGCTTCATGATCAGGGTAAACCCTGAGGCAAGGATGATCACCGCCGACACCACCTGGAAGCTCAGCTGGCAGCGCGCCCGCACCCACGAAGGCTTTACCCGCGGGGCGCGGGCTTTCACCGCATTGGCAGCGGTGCTGGCGTATGGCTGGTGGGCCCAGTGGCTGGGCGAGCTGGTTGTTTTGGCCTCATGGCGCTGGCTGTGTGGGCCACGGTGTCGACGCCGTGGCTGCTCATGGCGGTGATGGCCCTGGCAGCCTTCGCCCTGACCCTGCTTGGCGCATTGGGCGAGCGCTACCGCGCGGTGGCGTTCGGAACGCTGGTGCTGTTCATCTATGCGGCCCTGGCGGCCCACAGCAGCCAGGCCGCTGCTGCGCAGGCCACGCCGTTGATGCTGGCAGGGGCCGCCTGGTACGGGCTGGTGTCCGTGGTGTGGAATGCCGCCATGCCCCGTGCGCCGGTGCGCTACCGGCTGGCCAAGCTCTATGCGGTGTTGGGTGAATACCTGCGGCTGAAAGCGCTGCTGCTGGAGCCGGTGCGCGATGTGGACCTGGAGCGCCGCCGCATAGCGCTGGCCCTGCACAACGCGCGGGTGGTGGACGCCCTCAATGCCGCCAAGGAAAGCCTGTTGAGCCGCATGGGCCCCGGTGTGCAGCCCGCGTGGTTGCAGATTGCCATGCACCAGTATCTGGCGGCCCAGGACGTGCACGAGCGTGCCAGCTCATCGCACGAGCACTACGACCTGCTGGCGCAGGCGTTTTTCCACAGCGATGTGCTGTACCGCTGCCAGCGTGTGCTGAGCCTGCTGGGGGAGCAGGCGCTCAAGCTGTCGGTGGCGCTGCAGACGCAATCGTCGCCACAGCACTGGGGCGCAACAGGCCGGGCCATTGAAGATCTGCAGGCAGCCGTCGCGCATTTGCAAACCCAGGCGCAGGCGGCTGAGGCGGGCGCCCAGAACATGACCCGGCCGCTGAGGTCATTGCAGGCCTTGGGCAACAACCTGACCGCCATGGCGGGCGTGTGGGCCGGTGCCTTGCGGCCCCGTGAAAAGGGCGTGGAGGACACGGCGCCCGACGGCGTGGACTGCGCGCTGCTGGACCGAGAGCCCCAGACCCTGAGCGATGCGTGGGGCCGCGTGCGTGCGCAATGGCACACGCGTTCGCCGTGGTGGCGCCACAGCGTGCGGCTGAGCCTGTCGCTGATGCTGGGGTTTGCCGTCATGCAAGCCACTTCCGACCCGCACGGGTACTGGATCATGTTGACCATCGTTTTCGTCAGCCAGCCGCAGTACGCAGCCACCCAGACCCGGCTTTTGCAGCGGGCTCAAGGCACGGCGCTGGGCCTGGCGATGGGATGGGTGGCTGTGCAGATTTTTCCGGGGGCGTTCATCCAGGCGGGCCTGTTGGTGCTGGGCGGTGCCGTGTTCTTTGGTGCACGCCACACGCGCTATGTGCTGGCCACGGCGGCCATCACCATGCTGTTGCTGCTGGGTTTTCACCAGATGGGCATGGCGCAGGGCGTGATTCTGGCCCGCCTGGTCGATACGACAGTCGGGTGCCTGATTGCGGCTGCGGCGTCGTGGTGGGTGCTGCCCCACTGGCAATCGCACCAGTGGCCACACCTGGCTGCGCAGGTGCTGCAGACCCAGGCGCTGTATTTGCGCGAAATCCTCGCGCAGTATCCAACCGGCAAGCGCGATGACCTTGCTTACCGACTTGCACGTCGCAACGCGCACAACGCAGATGCAGCGCTGTCCCACTCGTACAGCGCCATGCTCAAGGAGCCAGCTCGGGTGCGCGCCGATGCCGAGGTGGTGGGCAACTTCCTGCGCCTGGCCCACACACAGCTCAACTACCTGTCAGCCCTGGGCGCCCAGCGCGCCAGCGGTGCGCAGCCTCCGATTGACGACCCAACCCAGGCGGTTGCGCAGCAGTTGCTCGGGTCGCTACAGCAGCTCGCGCTGGAGCTGGAACGCGCGCAGCGCGCAGGGGCTCCCACCAGCGCGCGGCTACCGCACACTGCGCAAGCACCGGCCGTGGCACAAGTGCTGCAGGAATTTGGGGTGCCACCGTTGACGCCATCTCCTGCGCCACCCGCCCCATCAGAGCACAGCCTGCTCGCGGCGCAGCTGGCTTTGGTGGGCAAGGTGTTCCCTCAGCTTCAGGCGCAGGCCCGCCACTTGGTCGCTGCAGCACCGCAGGCCGTGGCCTCTCCGCATCGCTGAAGGCGCTCAGCGCGCGTGTTTGGCAAATTTGGCCGCAAACGCGGCGGCGATGCTGAGGCTGCGCCGCCCCGGCACCCACCGGGCCTCCTGGCCCGGGGCCAGAAAGCCGGGCTGGTCCACCGCCAGGTAGTAACCACAGTTGCTCGCCAGGGCCATGGCGCGCCCTGCCTGGGCAAAACCCATCACCGCATTGAACTTGAAACACGGCTCGCGGGGCGCCGTGACGCGCAGCACGCAGTCGGGAAAGTGCAGTTCATCGCCCACATAGATCTCATGCTCCAGCGGTCCGTCCACCGTGAGGTTTTCGCCCATGAAGCCCGGCGGCAGAGGCTCATCCAGCAAGCTCACGCCGTGCTGACGGCGCTGCGCGTGCCAAAACGGGTAGTGTGCAGCCGGGTAGGCATACACGGCTTTCTGCAGGCCGCCGTGAAAGCTCAGGTCGGCCTGCTCATCACCTTGCAGCCCCATCACGCCGACGGCCACGGCGTGGTGCACCGGCTGTTTCCCGATGCTGGTGAGGATGGACCGCTCGCCCATGCGGATACGGCGGGCCGTGCCCACGTTGATGCTCTGGATGTGTACGGCCTGCACAGCGGTGTGGTCGGTGGGCGCTAAAGCAACAAGAGACAGAGAGAGGGCTTACCAGCCCCACAGCAGAGGCTTCGAGACCCAGCCCTTGGTGCCACCCTCGTGCTGCACCTTCACCCAGTCCGCGCGCCGATCCAGCGTGCGCAGCACGTCGCCCCGTTCGGCCTTGCCGAGAACGCGGCTGCGCGTGTTGGGCGCGCTGCGGATGTTGGCGACGCGGCTTTTGACGATGTGGTGCGGTGTTTTATTGACCAGTGGCCGGTAAACCCAGCCCGTGTCGTTTTCGAAATCCCGCACCTTGAGCCAGTTGCCGCTGCGCGCCGTCACTTCGAGTGGAAAACCCTGGCCCAGCGACCACAAGGTGGGGTGCTGGGTGCCAGCGCCCGAGCGCATGTTGATCTCGGGTTTGGCAACGCTCACCATCTCTTTGGCGTGGCTGCCACCTGCCGCTGCGGCAAGGGCCAGGGTAAGAAGCAGTCCGGGGAGGTGTCGGGTCGAGGCGGTCAAAGGCATGGGGCTCCAGTTCCTGAACGGGCCCACCGTGGCGGCGCGCGCCCATCGCACGCCGCAGGTGCGGCCAATAGGCATTTTTTCAGGGACTCGCGCGTTGTCAAAAAATGTGATGTTTGTCGCACCGCGCAGCATGGTTTTCCGCGATGGCCGACTGCTGCCAGCCCCTTCAGGCCGCGTGCTTAAAGCGGGTGTTCCGTGTAGAACCTGCCACCGTGGTACAGCAATGGCGGAATGCCCGCGCGTTGGCTGCAGCGCTCGACCTCGCCCACAAAGATCACGTGGTCGCCTTCTTCGTAGCGGCTGCGGTTGAAGCACTCGAAGGTGGCAGCGCACCCCGCCAGCACAGGGGCGTCGCTGATGCCGGGGCTGTGCACCACACCAAGCCACCGGTCCAGCCCACGCGCGGCAAACTGCTCGGCAAGTGCTTTTTGGTCGGCCGCCAGCACATTGATCGCGTAGTGCGAGCCGTTGGCAAAGGCTGGCATGGAGGCGGCGGCACGGGACAGGCTCCACAACACCAAAGGCGGGTCCAGCGACACCGAGTTGAAGGAATTGGCTGTGAGCCCTATCAACTGACCCTGCGCATCGCGCGCCGTGACGATGGTGACGCCCGTGGCGAACATGCCCAGCGCATCGCGGAACTCGCGGGTGGAAAAACTGGGGGGGCGGGCAAGGGCAGGGCGGGGAAGCGGGGAGGTCACAAAAGGCAGCCGGAGGCTGTGGGCAGCAGCGATGGAACTATTATGGGGCGCTGCCCGCCACGGTGCTGTGGCGGGGGCTTACCCTGTTCTTTCTGGTTAACGCATGGCCCTTCTTCCCCACTTCACTACCTTGGGCGCAGGCCCCACCGTGCTCATGTTGCACGATGCCGATGGCGGACACCTTACCTTTGCACCCCAGGTCGAAACCCTCGCCAGCGCAGGCTACCGCGCTGTGGCGTGGGACATGCCGGGCTACGGCCACAGTGCGCCCATCGAACCCTATACCTTCAAGAGCCTGGCGGAGAGCTGCCTCGCGCTCATCGACGCACTGCAGACAGAACGCGTGACCCTGATAGGCCATGGCATGGGCGCCATGGTGGCACTGGAGGCCGCCGTGCGAAAGCCCTCGGCCGTTCAGCGGCTGGTGCTGTGTGCAGGTGGGCCCGCGCTGGACGCGCAGGCCCAGAGCGACTGGGCCGCCCCCCGGCTGGAGGCGTTGCAGGCCATGCAGGACGCGGGGGGCAGCATGGAGAGCCTGGCGCAGACCCTGGTGCCGCGCTTCATCGGCACCGGCGCATTGCCCGAGGGCGTGCGGCTGGCCGTGCATGCGCTGTCCCAGGTCTACGCTGGCAGCTACCGGCGGGCGCTGGAGGCGATGTCGACGTTTGATCGTGGTGCTGCCGCGCTGGTGCGCCTGCATGTTCCCGCATTGCTGGTCAGTGGTGAAGGTGATCGCTGCACCCCGCCGGACGCTTTGCAGGCGCTGGCCCAGGTTCTGCCGGATGCGCGGCACGTGAGCCTCCCGCACGTGGGGCACTGGCCGCAGCTGGAAAACCCCGAGGGTTTTGATGGCGCACTGCTGGACTTTCTGGCGACACGGCGGGTTCTGCATTGAATCGCGTGGAGACTCCTGGCGGCGGCGCGCCAGTCCCGGACCGTGCTCACCCCGGCCGCGCTGGCAACAGGGTGGGGCTCGCTTTGGCAGCGGTGTTGCTCATGGGGCTGGCGGCGGTCGGGGCCTGGATCGCACCGCGGGGCGACATGGAGCGGGGCGCTGTAGCAGCGCAAGGCCGGGCGGGTGTTGCATCACCGGCGGTGTCCGCGGTGTCCGCGGTGTCTGCAGCGTCGGTGCCTGCGGCCGAAGACATGGCGGCCCGCGCTTCTGATGCGCCGCAACCCGCGCAAGGCCCGGCCGCGTGCGACGTGTTGTTGCACCGCATGCCCACCGTGTCCCGCAGCCAGTGCGACAGCGCCGCGCTGATCCCTAGTGGCGTGCAGTCGGTACAGGGCGTGCCTTTGTTCTGGCGCGACGTGCCCGTGGCCGCCGCAGCACCGAACGGCGGCGACGAACCATTGCGTGTGATGGTGGTGGGGGCCATGCATGGTGACGAACTGACCGCCGCTTCGCTGGCGCTGCGCTGGATCGCGCTGGCCGAGCAGGCCCGCCGGCCGGTGCATTGGCGCTTCATTCCTGTGCTGAACCCGGACGGCCTGCTTGCCCGCCCTGCCACGCGCGTGAATGCGCGGGGCGTGGATCTGAACCGCAATTTCCCTACGCCTGGGTGGGCCCAGGACGCGCCCCTCTACTGGGAAAAACGCACCCGCCGTGACCCACGCCGCTGGCCCGGTCCGGAGCCCGTGTCCGAGCCGGAATCACGCTTCCTGCACGCGCAGATGGCAGAGTTCAAGCCCCAGCTCATCGTCAGCATCCACGCGCCTTACGGCGTGCTGGACTTTGACGGGCCGCAGTCACCGCCCGCGCGGCTGGGCCGGCTGTGGCTGGATCAAGTGGGCATTTTTCCCGGATCGCTCGGGCACTATGCGGGCGTGCACCGTGGCATGCCGGTGGTGACCATCGAGCTGCCGCATGCGCTGGACATGCCGCGCGATGCAGAGGTCCAGTCCATGTGGGAAGACCTGTTGCGCTGGATGGCCGAGCATTGGCCGCAGGTGGAGGCTGCTGCGCGCCCCTGAGGCGCGAGCGGCCCCCCACAGCGGCTCAGCCTGCCGTGGTCAGGTGGCGGGCGGCAGCGGCCACGGCTTCAGCGTCGGCCTGCACGGCGCCAGGTGCGCCGCCCTTGCCCCACAGTGCACCACCCCAGCGCATGCCCAGGAACTCGCCGCACAGAACGACGGAGTCGATCATGGGCTGCGCCTTGGCCCGGTCACCGCTGGTGGTGATCAGGGACAGCGTTTTCCCGGCCATCTTGGCCTTGAAGTCCAGACCCGGCACGCGCAGCCAGGCGCTCCAGTGGTCCAGGTAGGTCTTGAGGGGCGAAGGAATGCTGAACCAGTACACCGGCGCGACGAACACGATGTGGGTGGCTGCCAGCGTGGCGTCCAGCAAGGTTTTCAGGTCGCCCTCGGGCGGTGGGTAGGTGCCTGCCGTGTGGCGCTGGTCCACAAAGGGCGGCAAAGCCAGGCGCGCCAGGTGCACCCAGGTTTGCGGCGTGTTTTCCGGTAGGTGGGATGCAGCCTCGCGTGCCAGCCATTCGGTGTTGCCGACATGGCCTGGCTCGCGGGTGGAGGTGGTCAGAAAAAGATGGTGCGGTGCGGAGGAGGCAATGGTCATGGCGCCATCGTAGCGCCGCCACCGTGGTCAGCCTAGGCAACGCTTGCGGTGAGTCCGCGGGCGCCTTGCTCCATGCCGCAGAAACCAAAGTTCATCGCAGGCACCTGCCCGCTGATGAGTTCGGCCAGTGCCTTGCCTGAGCCGGCGCCGTGGGTCCACCCCAGCGTGCCGTGGCCGGCATTCACCCAGAGCTTGCCCACACGCGTTTGTCCGATGAACGGAATGTTGGTGGGCGTGGCAGGCCGCAGGCCTGACCAGTACTGCGGGTTGCCACCTTCCTCGGGCGTGCGGGTGTCGCACACGCCGGGCAGGATGGTTTCAATGCGCCGCGAGAGCATGTGGCAGCGCGCGCGGGCCAAGGGGCTGTCCAGTGTCAGGTCCCAGCCGTTGAGCTCGATGGTGCCTGCCACGCGCAGGTGGTTGCCCAGGCGGCTCATGGCAATCTTCTTGCCATCGTCGATGGTGGACACCATCGGCGCGCCTTCGGGCTTGAGCAGCGGGAAGGTGGCGCTGTAGCCTTTGCCAGGGTAGATGGGCAGGTCCACGCCCACGCTGCGCAGCAGCGGCGCGCTGTAGGAGCCGCAGGCCACCACCACGGCGTCGCCCTTCAATATGAAGTCTTTTTTGCCTCCAGCGCTTGACTGGCGTGCGATGACAGCTACGGAATCAATAGCGTTACCGATTTTGTTGAGCCGCAGCACATCGTGGCCGTAGAAGAACTGCGCACCCCGCGCCACACAGCGGCGGGCCAGTTCTTGCGTGAACACGCGGGCGTCGCCGCTTTCGTCGGTGCTGGTGTAGGTTCCGCCGGTGATCTTGTCACCGTAGGCCTTGAACGCTGGCTCGATTTGCAGCAACTCGTCGCGGCTCACCAAGCGGCGCTGCACGCCATGCTTACGCATCAACTCCACGGCATGGCCTGCGGCGTCAAACGATTTCTGGTCGGTGTAGAAGTGGGCAATGCCGCGTTCAAGCCGGTTGTATTCAATGCCCGTGCTGCTGACCAGCTCCTTGAGTGCCGCGTGGCTGTATGCACCCAGCGCCACGATCTGCTGCACGTTGCGTTCGAACGCTGCGTCATTGCACTGCGCCAGGAACTGCAGGCCCCAGCGCCATTGTTGCCAGTCCATCTGGGGGCGGAAAAGCAGCGGCGCTTCCTTGTCGAACATCCACTTGAGCGCCTTGAGCGGCGCCTCGCGGTTCGCCCACGGTTCGCAGTAGCTCACCGAGATCTGCGCCGCGTTGGCAAAACTGGTTTCGAGCGCGGCATCGGGCTGGCGGTCGACCACGATGACCTCGTGGCCGCGCTCCAGAAGGTGCCACGCCGTGCTGATGCCGATGATGCCGGCGCCCAAGACGATGATTTTCATGCGGCGGAGTGTGCGCGACATTGCTTTCTACTAAAAGCAAAATTAAACTTGATCCAAAAACATCAGATCAACTAATAGTATGAGCACCTACGATCCCGCCGCCCTGGAATGCCTTGCTGCCATCGTTGAAGAGGGCGGGTTCGAACGCGCAGCCCAGCGGCTCAATGTCACCCAATCCGCCGTCTCGCAGCGTCTGCGCGCGTTGGAAGCGCAGGTGGGATCGGTGCTCATCGTGCGCAGCCGGCCGTTGCGGCCCACCTCGGCCGGGCAGTTGTTGCTCAAGCACACCAAACAGCTGCGCCTGCTGCGCGCCGACCTGGAGCGCGACCTGCATGAATTGGCCCCCAGTGCACCGGGTGGCACGCGCGAGGACGAACGCATCTCCATCGCCATCAATGCCGACAGCATCGCCACCTGGGCCATGGGCGCGCTGCACGACCTGGTGTGCCAGCGGCTGCCGCTGGAGATCATCGTGGACGATCAGGACTTCACGCAGGAATGGCTGCGCTCGGGCCAGGTGTTGGGCTGCGTGACCACGCTCAAGCAGGCGCTGCGCGGCTGCAAGATGGTGCCTCTGGGGGCCATGCACTACATCGCAGTGGCTTCGGCAGCCTTCGCGCAGCAGCATCTGCCGCAGGGCCTCACGCCGCACAATTTCCGCGACGTGTCCTTCCTTTCCTTCAACCGCAAGGACGACATGGCCGCCGAATTTGTGGCCCGCGCCTTCGGGCTCAAGCGGGTGGCGCTCAATCACTTGTTTGTGCCCGGCACCGAGGCGCAGATGCGCGCAGTGGCCGCTGGCTGGGCCGTGGGGGTGGTGCCAGAGTTGATGGCCCGCGCAGGCATTGCCGATGGCAGCATGGTGGATCTGGCGCCGGGCCGTACCCTGCCCGTGCAGCTCTATTGGCACTGCTGGAACCTGGAGTCTGAACTGCTGGATGCGCTTTCTGCGGCGCTGACCAACGCCGCCGCCGATGCCCTGGTGTTGTGAACGCCGTAGTTGCATTGCAACTTAGGCGTTTATTTTTTCTACTGCAATGTATAAAATTCAGGCCATGGCTACACCGCAACCCAAAATCTCGTTCAAGGAGCAGATGCACCAGGCTCGTGAGGAAGCGATCCTGCAATCTGCCTGTCGTCTGCTGGGCGAAAAGGCGTTTGACGCCATGACCATGGATGACGTCGCCAATGCCGTCGGCATTGCCAAGGCCAGCCTTTACAAGCATTTCTGCAGCAAGGAAGAGCTGTGCAGCGCTGCCATGGTGCAGATTCTGGGGCGGGTGCAATCCTATCTGGCCGAGTTGCCGGCAGACATGCCGCCCGCCGAGAAACTGCGCGCGCTGGTGCGCTGGTCGCTGGAGCGGCTGCTGACCAACGAAATGCCTCTGCTGCCCAGCCGCAACTCCACCTTGCGCGCTGTGCTGATGGCCAACAAGAATTACCTCAGCGGCTTGGTCGCTGTGAGCGACCAGATCGGTGAGTGGATCACCGAAGCCCAGGCCCAAGGGGTGATCAACCCCACCCTGCCACCGCTGGTGGTGCTCTACACCCTGTATGCGCGTGCGTGCGACCCGGTGGTGAGCTTCCTCAAGGAAGGCGGGCAGTATTCGGACGCCGAAATCGTGGACCTGGTGGTGCGCACCTGTTTTGACGGGCTGGCAGCGCGTTGACTTGGCGGCACGATAAGCCGCATCGATAAAAAAAAGCCCGGCACGCCGGGCTTTTTGCTGTGCGGGTGCTGCGCCGGTCGCGCCGCGCAGCACCTGGGGCCCTGTCACTTCGGCAGGATCACCTTGTCCACCACGTGGATCACGCCATTCTTGGTGAATACATCGGTCGCCACAATGCGGCTGGTGCGCATGTTCTGGTCGGTGATCACCAAGCTGGAGTTGATGGTGAAGGTCTGGCCCTGCACGGTGGTGATGGCGGTGTTCACATGCACTTCGGCCTTGAGCACGCGCGCGGGCACCACGTGGTAGGTCAGCACCTGGGTGAGCAGCGTCTTGTTGGCCAGCAGCGCGTCCTTGGTCACGCCCAGCTCGGTCAGCAGCGCCGCGAAAGCGGCGTTGGTGGGGGCAAACACGGTGAAGGGGCCAGCGCCTTGCAATGTGCTCACCAGCCCGGCGGCCACCACGGCCTCGACGAGGATGCTGAAGTCCGGCAGGGCCGAGGCGGTGGCCCCGATGTCCTTGTCGGCGGGCAGCAGCAC
>PJUL01000916.1_pt1 | contig 15963 bp, 13 predicted proteins | sample 1512221 | NCBI WGS metagenome assembly PJUL01 (sample SAMN08177667, study PRJNA422409) | Feces metagenome, whole genome shotgun sequencing project.
AGATCGGTCAGCAGGCCGGTCAGCTCGTCGGCGGTGATCAGACGACCACCGGCGGCGTTGACGCCGCGCAGCAGGGCGATGTGGAGGGACATGGTCGGGCCTTTCGAACGAGGCGGCTGTTTAAGCCCTGGGCGGGCCGCCGTCGCGGAAGATTTGAGGCCGGCGCTTCGTGCGACGGGTCCGGCGGACCTTTCGCCATGAAATGACGGATGCAACGCAAGGTCCGTCGCCCTTGGCGAAGACCTTGGCTGTGGATGGGCGCCCCCCTCACCCGTCGTTGGCGTGCTTGATCAGGTTGTCGCGCACCTTCGTCACAGTCTTCTGCACCTGGGCGAACTCCTCCGGCGCCAGGCCCGTGGCCTTGACCAGGGTCTTCTGGCCGCCCTTCTCGCGCAAAGCCCGCCCCGTCTCGGTCAGGCTGACGATCACCTGGCGCTCGTCGGCGGGATCGCGGCGGCGGGTCAGATAGCCCAAGCTCTCCAGCTTCTTGAGGATCGGGGTCAGGGTGTTGGACTCCAGGAACAGCTTGTCGCCCAGGCTCTTGACGCTCTGGCCGTCCTCCTCCCACAGCGCCACGATGATGATCCACTGGGTGTAGGTCACGCCCAGTTCGTCGAGGATCGGCTTGTAGGCCCGGCCATAGGCCAGGTTGGCCGAATAGACCGCGAAGCACAGGAAATCGGCGAGGCGCGGGGCCTTCTTCTCGGCGGCGGGAGGCGTCTCTGGCGTCGTCATGGCGGCCTTCTGGAAGCGGGATCGGGTCAGACGTCGCGAATATAAATCGGATCCGATTAAATCGGAAGGTTGACACGCGCTCGAACTCGGATTTATGAGATCGGTACCGATTACATCGGATCCGATTGAAAAGGAAAACGCCATGACCACCCCGATCGACGCCGTCCTCTACACCGGCGCCACCCACGTCACCGGCGGCCGCGACGGCGCGGCCCGCAGCACCGACGGCAAGCTGGACGTGCGCCTGTCGCGCCCTGGAAGCGCCGGCCCCGGGACCAATCCCGAGCAGCTGTTCGCCGCCGGCTGGTCGGCCTGCTTCATCGGCGCGCTCGGCCTGGCCGCCCACGCCCAGGGCGTCGCCCTGCCCGCCGACGTGGCGATCGACGCCGAGGTCGACCTGGCCAAGGCCGGCGAAGGCTTCGTGCTGCGCGCCCGCCTCAATGTCAGCCTGCCGGGCCTGGCGCCCGAGACGGCCCGCGCCCTGGTCGAGGCCGCCCACCAGACCTGCCCCTACTCCAAGGCCGTGCGCGGCAACATCGACGTCGAACTGAACCTGATCTGATCCGGCCGGCGGGCCGATCCCCTTCCCCGCCCCATCGGCCCGCCTCGCCGCTTCCAGCCGGTCCAAATCACGATCGCCGCCGCCAATCCCCGTCCGCCCGTCCGCGCCACTCTCGCCGCCCAACCGGAGAGCCCTCATGTCCGCCCAGCCCGCCATCGATCTTCGCCGTCGCCGCCTGTTCCAGGCCGCCGCCGTCCTGGGCGGAGCCGCCGCCCTCACCGCCCTGGCCGCCTCCTCCGCCCGCGCCGCGCCCGCCCAGCCGGGCTGGACCCTGCGCCAGATCGAGGCCGGCGACCTCGTGGTCGGCTACGCCGAGCAGGGCCCCGCCGACGGCGCCCCGGTGATCCTGCTGCACGGCTGGCCCTACGACATCCACGCCTTCGCCGAAGTGGCCCCGATCCTGGCCGCGGCCGGCAAGCGGGTGATCGTCCCGCACCTGCGCGGCTACGGGACAACCCGCTTCCGCTCGGAGGCGACGCCCCGCAACGGCCAGCAGGCCGCCCTGGCGGCCGACGTCGTCGCCCTGATGGACGCGCTGAACATCCCGAAAGCCGTGATCGCCGGCTTCGACTGGGGCGCGCGCACCGCCGACATCGTCGCGGCCCTGTGGCCCGAGCGCTGCCAGGCCCTGGTTTCGGTCAGCGGCTACCTGATCGGCAGCCAGCAGGCCAACGCCGCCCCGCTGCCGCCGCAGGCCGAGCTCTCCTGGTGGTACCAGTTCTATTTCGCCACCGAGCGCGGCGCGAAGGGCTACGCCCTGAACACCGACGCCTTCGCCCGGCTGATCTGGAAGACCGCCTCGCCCAAATGGGCCTTCGACGACGCGACCTTCGCCCGCTCGGCCGCCTCGCTGGCCAATCCCGACCACGTGGCCATCACGATCCACAACTACCGCTGGCGGCTGGGTTTGGCCCAGGGCGAAGCCCGCTTCGACGCGATGGAGGCCAAGCTCGCCCAGGCCCCCGTCATCACCGTCCCGACCATCACGATGGAGGGCGACGCCAACGCAGCGCCCCACCCCGCGCCCGCCGCCTACGCCGGCAAGTTCAAGGGCCGCTACGAGCACCGCCTGATCGGCGGCGGCGTCGGCCACAACCTGCCGCAGGAAGCGCCCCAGGCCTTCGCCAAGGCCGTCCTCGACGTCGCCCGCTGGGCCTGACGCTTACCGGAGAAGGAGCCATCGCCATGGCCGATCCGAACCCGCTGTCACGCCGCGCCTGGCTGAAGGCCGCCGGCCTCGGCGCCCTGTCGCTGGGCGGCGTGCTGGCCCTGCCGCCGGCCCGCCAGGCCCTGGCCCGGGCGCTCGAGCCCTCGCCCGTACTGAACGCCCTGCGCCTGTCGGGACCCTGGCTGAACAGCCCGCCGCTCGACGCCGCCGCCCTGAACGGCAAGGTCGTCGTGGTCTGCTTCTGGACCTATTCCTGCATCAACAGCCTGCGCGCCCTGCCCTATCTGCGCGCCTGGCGGGCCCGCTATGGCGAGCGCCTGGCGATCGTCGGCGTCCACACCCCCGAGTTCGTGTTCGAGGCCGACACGGCCAATGTGCGCCGAGCCCTGACGGATCTGGGCGTCGACTTCCCGGTCGTGCTCGACAGCGAGCGGCGGATCTGGAGCGCCTTTGGCAACAACGCCTGGCCGTCGTTCCACTTCATCGGCGCCGACGGCCGCGCGCGCGGCCATGTCGATGGCGAGGGCGGCTACGACGCCTGCGACCGCCGGATCCAGGCGTTGCTGGCCAAAATCCCCGGCCCCGCCGTGCCCACGGGTCCGACCGCCGCCATCGGGCGCGGTCCCGAGGCGGCCGCCGACTGGAACGACCTCGGCTCGGGCGAAAGCTATGTCGGCTATGGCCAGGCCCAGGCCTGCGTCTCGCCGGGCGGCCTGCGGCCCGACCGCGGCCACCTCTACCGCGCCCCCGACCGCCTGCCGCTGAACGGCTGGGGCCTGACCGGCGAGTGGACGGCGGGCCGCGAGTTCGCCACCTCCGCCGCGCCGAGCGCCGGCCTCGTCCACCGCTTCCACGCCCGCGACCTGCACATGGTGCTGGCCCCGTCCGATCGGCCCGTGCGGTTCCGCGTCACGCTCGACGGCGCAGCGCCCGGCGAGGATCACGGCTGGGACGTCGCCGCCGACGGCTCGGGCGTGGTCGACCGCCCCCGCATGCACCAGCTGATCCGCCAGGCCGGCCCCATCACCGACCGCACCTTCCAGATCGAGTTCCTCGACCCCGGCGCCCGCGCCTACGTCTTCACCTTCGGCTGACCGCCCTTCCCCACGCCTCCAGGAGACCTCCCATGTCCAAGACCGCCCTCGCCTTCGCCCTGGCTTTCAGCCTCACGGGCGTCGCGGCTCAAGCCGCTCCGCCGGCCGCCGCCAAGCCGACCATCGTGCTGGTGCACGGCGCCTTCGCCGATTCCAGCAGCTGGGACGGCGTGGTCGCCGACCTGACCCGCGACGGCTACCACGTGGTGGCCGCCGCCAACCCGCTGCGCGGCGCGGCCTCCGACGCCGCCGCCGTGCGCACGGTGATCAACTCCATCCCCGGCCCAGTGGTGCTGGTCGGCCACTCCTACGGCGGCACGGTGATCTCGGCCGCCGCCGACGGCGCGCCCAACGTCAAGGGCCTCGTCTATGTCGCCGCCTTCGCGCCCGAGGTCGGCGAGAGCACCTTCGACCTGGCCGGCAAGTTCCCGGGCGGCACCCTGGGCGAGGCGCTCGACAAGCCGGTCGACCTGCCCGGCGGCGCCCACGACCTCTATATCCAGCAGGACAAGTTCCCGGCCCAGTTCGCCGCCGACGTGCCGCTGGCCAAGGCCCGGCTGATGGCGATCGCCCAACGCCCCCTGACCGACGCCGCCGGCGCCGAGAAGGCCGTGGCCACGGCCTGGAAGACCATCCCGTCCTGGTGGGTCTATGGCGAGGCCGACCGCAACATCCCGCCGGCCGCCATGGTCTGGATGGCGAAGCGCGCCCACGCCCGCCAAGTCGTCACCGTGCCCGGCGCCTCGCACGTGGTGATGATCTCGCACCCGCACGCGGTCTCGGCCCTGATCGAGACCGCGGCCCGCTGAGCCCGGCCTGAGAGGAGAACCGCCATGTCCCGCAGATGGCTGATCACCGGCGCCTCGCGCGGCCTTGGCCGGGCGCTGGCCCGGGCCGCGCTCGAGGCCGGCCAGCGCGTCGTCGCCACCGCCCGCGATCCGGCCGCCCTGGCCGACCTCGCCGACCGCCACGGCGACGCCGTGCGCCTGGCCGCCCTTGACGTCACCGATGCCGACGCGGCCGAGCGCGCCGTCGCCCTGGCGGCGCGCGACTTCGGCGGGCTCGACGTCGTCGTCAACAACGCCGGCTACGGCGACATCGGCTCGGTGGAGGACACCTCGCTGGACGACTTCCGCAAACAGATCGACGCCAACCTGTTCGGCGCGATCAACGTCACCAAGGCGGCGATCCCGCTGCTGCGCGAGCAGGGCTTTGGCCACTTCATCCAGCTGTCGTCGGTGGGCGGCAGGCTTGGCGCGCCCGGCCGCGCGGCCTATTCGGCCGCCAAGTGGGCGATCGAGGGCTTCTCCGAGGTGCTGGCCCAGGAGATGGCCCTGGTCGGGGTGAAGGTCACGATCGTCGAGCCGGGCGGCTTTCGCACCGACTTCGCAGGGTCCTCGACCACCCTGGCCGCCGGCCGGGCCGAGTACGACGCCGTCGTCGGCGCCGCCGCGCGGATGCAGGCCCAGTACCACGGCCGCCAGCCCGGCGATCCGGCCCGCGCCGCCCAGGCCATCCTGCAGCTGGCCGCGATGGACGCGCCGCCCCTGCGCCTGCCCCTCGGCTCCGACGCCCTCGCCGCCATCCGCGCCGCCAGCGCCCGCCGCGCGGCCGAGCTGGAGCGCTGGGCGGACTTGAGCGCGTCCACGGATTTCGCGGCGGGCTCCTAGACTTCCCAGTCGTCATCCCGGAAAGCCCGCAGGGCTTATCCGGGACCCAGGGGACTGGGCGCGGCGCCGAGGTTCACCGCCCCAGCGTTGGCCGACGTGTTGCGGCTGCCCCTGGGTCCCGGCTCTCCGCTTCGCTGCGGCCGGGATGACGAACCTCTATTCCAGGGTCAAACTCAGCCCCAACGCCCCAACGAAAAAGGGGAGCGCCCTCGCGGGCGCTCCCCCTCCTCGAATCTTCCGAAGAAGCCCGAGCCTTATTTCCCGGCCTTGGTCGCGGCGATGTAGTCGTCGACCACGCGGTCCAGCACGGTCAGCGGGGTCATGCCCGACAGCAGGCCCGCGTCGTGGAACTTCTTGATGTCGAACTTCTTGCCCAGTTCCTTCTTGGCGCGCTCGCGGGCCCGCAGCCAGGTGATCTTGCCCAGCATGTACGAGCAGGCCTGGCCCGGCCACACGACGTAGCGTTCGATCTCGGTGATCGTGCCGCTTTCCTCGTCGCCCATGGTCTCGGACATGTACTTCACGGCCTGTTCGCGGCTCCACTTCTTGTAGTGCATGCCGCTGTCGACCACGAGGCGGACGGCGCGGAACAGGGCGTCGTGCAGCATGCCGATGTGGCCGCGCGGGTCGCCCTTGTAGATGCCCATCTCGACGGCCAGCTGCTCGGAATAGAGCGCCCAGCCCTCGGCGTAGCCCGAGAAGCCGATCACCTTGCGGATCATCGGCAGGCCTTGCGCCTCGTTCGACAGCGACAGCTGCAGGTGGTGACCCGGGACGCCTTCGTGCACCGTCAGGGTGGTCAGGGTGTACTTGGCCTGCTCCTTGGTGTCGCGCAGGTTGATCCAGTAGATCCCCGGGCGCTTCCCATCCAGCGAGGGCGAGTTGTAGTAGCCGCCCGGCGCGCCGGCCTCGATGGCCTTGGGCACGCGGCGGATCTCGAGTTCGGCCTTGGGCAGGGCGCCGAAATAGGCCGGCAGCTGCTTCTCGATCCACTTGGCCTTGACGTTCAGGTCGGCGATCAGCTGTTCCTTGGCCGCGTCGGTGTTCTCGTAGATGTCCTTGCCCAGCTCGGCCATCCGCTCGCCGACCGTGCCCTTGCTCATGCCGATCGACTTGAACAGCTTGTCGGCCTCGACCGAGATCGACTTCACCAAATCGAGGCCCAGCTGGTGGATGTCGTCGGGGCTCATGGTCGCGGTCGTGTAGTTCTTCAGCGACACGGCGTAGTAGTCGCCGCCGTCCTTCAGGCGCCACACGCCGGCGTCGTGGGTGGCCTTCGGGCGCACGCTTTCCAGCAGGGCGATCTGGCGCTTCAGGGCCGGCAGCACCGAGTTCTCATAGACCTTCGAAGCCTCGCCGGCCCAGTCGCCGTCGATCTTCTTTTCCTTGGTGCGACGGGCCACCGACTTGACCAGCGGCGCGTCGGCCGTGGGCGTGTCGGCGAAGGCCTTCATCTGCACCAGGGCCTTGTCGATGACGAAGTCCGGCGGGATCACGCCGTCGGCGTAGTCCTTCTTGGCGATCAGGGTCTCCTGATCCATCAGCCGGGCGAAGCCTTCCATGCGCTGCAGGTAGGCGTCGGCGTCGGCCTTGGTCTCGATGCTGTGCTGGGTGTCCAGGAAGTCGGGCATCGACTGATAGGAGCCCGTCAGCTGGCTGAGGATGTAGGGCGCGCCTGAACCGCCGCCGGCGTAGCTGAACTTGCGATTGCCCTCGTCCTGCACCGCCAGGGTGAACTCGACGGTGTCGTAGTTGACGGCGTCCATGCCGGTCAGGGCCTTGCGGTCGATCGAGCGCAGCTGGGCCAGTTGCGCCGTGGTCTGGGCCGAGCCGGCGGCGATGGCCTCGAACGAGCGGTCGCTCAGCAGGCCCTTGGTCCAGGCCAGGTCGCCGCTGTCGAGGCCCAGGCCGGTGGCCAGTTCGGGCGCCTGGCGCAGCAGCTTGGCCATGGCGTCGTCGAAGAAGGCGTTCAGCTTGGCGGCTTCACCGGCGTTGGACGCCGGCTGGGCGAAGCCCAGCGAGGGCGCGGCGGCGGCGGCGAGGCCGGCGGCCACGGTCGACAGCAGAAGTTCGCGGCGGTTTTGCAAGAGAGAGTCCCCTTCCCTGGAGCCCCTCCCCCAAGGGCGGGCTCGATCCTTACGTCCGGGCGCGACCACGCCGCGCCCGAAACAGCTGGAGCGAAGGCGTAAATGCCCGCGTCAGGCGGGGCAACCGGGGACGGATTAATTCCGTGTCATCAAGACCCTGGAAGATCCGTCCCCCACCGCCCGGTCAACGGGCGGCCCAATCAGCGAGCGCCCTTGTAGAGGCGCCACAAGGCCGCGCCGATCTGGCAGGCGAAGATGATCCCGGCCACGAACATCCCGATGTGGAAGCCGGTGTCGACCATGTGCTGCAGCTGGCCCACGTCCTTGGCCGTCGCGGTCACCGGCGTCAGGGTGAACAGCGGCAGAGACTTCCACAGCAGGGTGGTCAGGACCATGCCGCCGATGGCCGTCAGCAGGTCGAACACCGCCCGCGCCCGCACCAGGCCCGGCCTGACCAGGGCGATCAGCGAGGCGACCAGGCTCAAGCCCGCCCAGATCAGGATCGGCCAGTAAAGCGTGGCCCACACCGGCGACGGCGTCAGGGCGATCGCGCCTTTCAGGGTCACGGCCCCGGTCAGGTCCACCCGCCACAGCCCCGTCCACCACAGGATGAACAGCGCCGTGGCGACCACCTCGAACAGGGCCTCGAAGCGCGCCTCGAACATCCCCTTCTTGCGGGTCAGCTGCGGCAGGTCGCGGACGTTCCAGTCGGTCAGGCCGGTCAGCGGCACCCAGCCGCGCTCGATGCCGGCGGCGACCAGGGTCACCAGCCCCGCCAGCATCAGGGCCGAGCGCGGGAAGTCGTGGGTCAGCGCGTCCAGCGTCACGTCCAGCGCCTCGCCCCGGTCCAGCAGGGCGACCACCACCGCCGGCACGACGGTGACGATCGCCGCCAGGGCCACCGCCAGCTTCAGGGCGAAGACGTAGAACGGATAGAGCGTCGGGCCGATCAGGCTCTGCTGCGGGCCGTAGCGGCCGGCCACGGCCAGCGGATGGCCGAAGTCCTTGAGCACCGCCTCGCGCTCCTTGTCGGTCAGGGGAGCGCCCTTGGCCTCCTCCTTTTCCTCGATGCGGTTGAGCAGCACGTCGCGCAGCTCGGCGACGATGTCCTCGCGTTGCGCCTTGGGCAGCAGGGCGCCCACGGCGCCGAGATAGCGGTCGAGCAGGTCCATGTGGGATCCCCTCAGATCAGGTTTTGCAGGGTGTCGTTGATGGCGCGCCACTCGGCGGCCAGGCGGGTCAGTACGGCTTCGCCCTCGGGCGACAGGCGGTAGAAGCGCTTCTTGCGCTTCTCCTCCTCGCGCCATTCGGAGGTCAGCAGGCCCTGGCTCTCGAGCCGGCGCAGCATCGGGTAGAGCGCGCCTTCGTCGATCTCCAGGCCCACTTCCGAAAGGGCCTGGCGCAGGCTGTAGCCGTAGCGCTCGACCTTCAGCTGGGCCAGCACGGCCAGGATCAGCGTTCCGCGACGCAGCTCCTGGCGCAGGGATTCGAAGATGTCGGTATCGGTCGGCATGAGCCTTCCTGTCTTGGTGTGCGCCGCATGGTGTGCAGCACATAGTGTGCGATACACACTGTGTGTCACACAGCAACTTTGTGCGCAACCGCCGTTCGCTGAATCTTTCGTAATGAAGGCGAAGAGGGACCGATCAAAAAAGCCCGTCATCCCGGGCGAAGGGCCGCGCAGCGGACCGTAGACCCGGGACCCAGGGGACCGGGCTCAGAGGATCGATCAAGCGCCCATGGTGGCGGCGAGCGCACTGCGCCGGCCCCTGGGTCCCGGCTCTCCGCTTCGCTGCGGCCGGGATGACGACTAGGTTTGGCGCCTCGCTCCCCAGGAACGCGGAGATCCCCCATGGCCCACGACCTCCAGCGCTTCGTCGACGCCCAGGGGAGCACCTACGCCGCCGCCCTGGCCGAGCTGCGCGCCGGCGCCAAGCAGACCCACTGGATGTGGTTCGTCTTCCCGCAGGTGGAGGGCCTGGGCCGCAGTTCGACGGCCCGGTTCTATGCGGTCGCGGGCCTCGACGAGGCCCGCGCCTATCTCGCCCATCCGGTGCTGGGGGCGCGGCTGGCCGAGGTCGTCGACGCCATCCTGGCCTTGCCCGGCAGCGACGCCCACGCCGTGTTCGGCTCGCCCGACGACCTCAAGCTGCGCTCCAGCCTGACCCTGTTCGCCGCCGCCGCGCCCGGCGAGACCCGCTTCCGCGCCGCCCTCGACAAGTATTTCGGCGGCCAGGACGATCCGGCCACCCTGGAGCGCCTGTGACATTCGCCACACCCGCATAAGACGAATCTGTGCTTTTGTGACTCCTGATTGTTCAACCAGGGGGCCTTGGCCATGCACAGACTCACACCCGCGCGGTTCGTCGTCGCCGGACTCGCCGTCGCGACGCTCGCCCTCGCGCCACAGGCCCTGGCCTTCGGCACGATCCGCAGCCTCGGCCAGAACGCCGAGCACGAGCGCATCACCCGCACGGGCCTGGGCGGCGCCGGCTTCGGCTCCGCCACCCTCGACCTGCTGGCCGGCAAGAACGGCACCTTCGGCGCCGTCGGCGCCCCCGACCGTCCCGGCCGCGGCCTGATCAGCGTCTCCCAGGCCCATTGCGACGACGGTGACTGGTTCGACAGGCCCGGCTACGCCCAGAGCCTGTCCCAGGCCAACGCCGCCCTGCGCGCCTGTCGCAGCCTGATGTACAGCAACCTCGACCAGGCCCTGATCCGCGCGGGCGACCTGGTTCGTCCCGACCTCTCCTACGGCGACACCACCACCGGCTCGGACTGCCCGTTCGACGGCGAGAAGGGCTCGCCCAAGTGCCGGACCCTGGAATATCTCGGCCTGGCCCTGCACGCCTCGCAGGACTTCTACTCGCACAGCAACTGGGTCGACGCCCCGCGTCCCAAGCCCACCGTCGAGAACCCGCCGGGCCTCAACAACAACGGCCCCGCCGACTGGCTCGGCCCCAGCCTGCCCGCCCAGGTCCCGGCCGGCCTGATCACCGGCTGCTACGGCTTTCCCGAGTGGGCCAGCTGCCGCGGCCGGGTCAAGCACGACTACCTGAACAAGGACACCGCCGGCACGAGCCGCGGCGGCTACGACAAGGCCATGCGCGTCGCCGCCCAGGACACCCGCGCCAAGTGGGACCAGTTCTCCGGCAAGGTCCGCGCCCGCTACGGCGACACCCGGGGGAACAAGATCCTCTGCGTCATCCGCTCGGACCGCCCGCGCGAGAGCTGCGGCTGAGGCTTCGGCAAGCTTCCTGAGTAATTTTTCACCGAGCATCCCCGCGAAGGCGGGGATCCAAGCCGAGCCGGCGGGTCTTTCGACGACTGCGCCTCATCCTGAAAGTCAGCTTGGATCCCCGCCTTCGCGGGGAACTCGGATCTAAGGGCGGGCGTCGGGCGACCTCCCTCTCGCCCCCTACTTCCTCTTCCCGCTCCCCGATGGCCCCACCTGGAAGCTGCCCAGCCGCGCCTCGCCGTTCTGGCCGGACTTCAGCTCGATCTCGAACCGCTCCTCGGCCTGGTCCGGCCGGCCCCAGTGGCGGAACAGCCGCACCCGCACCACGGTCGGGCCGTTGGGATCCAGCCGGTCGGGGGCGAAGACATTGGCCCGCACCACGTACTGGCCCGCCGGCGCCCGGCGCAGCAGGTATTCCTCGGGGCCATAGCCGGCGGTCATGTCGTTCGACAGCCGCCCACCGATGGCCGTGGCCGGATTGTCGTAGATCGCCCGTTCACCGGTCGGCTCGTCCACCCACAGGTCCATGTCGCTGTGGTCGGTGTTCCACTCCAGCACCACGCGGATGTCGACGTCGAGCAGGGCCGTCAGGCGCGGATCCAACACGTCCTGCTTCATGCCCTGGGCCGTCATTCGGGCCACCAGGGCGTTGGCCTCCATCAGCGCCGCCATCTCGATCCCGTCATAGGCGCCGTTCCACGGCTTGACGATCACCGCGTTCAGCAGGTCCAGCGCCCGCCGCCAGTCGGCCTCGCGCGCCGCGCCCTTTCGGGCCTCGCCCCGCGCGATCAGGGCCAGGGCAAGGTCCCGCCGCGGCTGCGGCCGGTCGGGTTCCAGGAACAGGATCCGCTCCTGCAGCCAGATCGCCCGGTCGAGATCGCCGTAGCGCGCCAGCCGGTCGGCCAGTATGGCCAGGGTCTTCACGCCCGACGACGGCAGGTCCACGGCGTTGACCGCCACGGCGATCGCCTGCTCGCGGCGGCCGGCGCGGAACGCCTGCTCGGCGACGTCGAAATAGAAGGCCGGCGCGTCGCCGTCGGTCTTCTCCAGCGCCGCGAACCGCTCGGCCCAGGCTTCCGGCGTCTTGGCCGCCGCCAGCGCCTTCAAGTACGGCCGGTCGGGATTCCATTCGGCCGCCTGGATGGCGATGGTCGGCCCCGACGCCCGCGTCCCGGCGACCACGATGCTTTCGGCGACCGAGTCCGCATCGGCGTTCGCGGCCGGCGCCCGGGCCTCCATGACCGCGGGGATCGGCAGCGGCGGCGGCGGCGTCACGTCCGGCGGCGGCGCCATGGCCGGCCGAGCCTGGACGCCCGGACCTCGGCCGAGCGGCCGCTTCGGCTTGCCGCTCGGCTTGCTCGCCCACCAGGTCTTCTGCGCGGCCCAGGCCTCGACCATCTGGTCCAGGCGCTCGGCGGCGGCCAGGGTGTCGCCCTGCTTCTTGTCGGCCATGCCCTGGCGCCAGGCCGCGATGATCGCCTCGCCGGCCGAGGCGGGCGGCGCGACCCCGGCGTCGACATAGTCCTGGGCGTTCTCCAGCACCACGAAGCTGGCCTCGCCGCTGGCCACGTTGTAGCGCCGCGCCAGGGCCAGGGCCTCGTCGCGGTCGGGCCGGTCGGCAGCCAGCAGGTCGGCGATCGCCTCGCGCCCCCACAGCGCGCCGGCCCCGTCAAAGGTCCGCACCGGCAGGCCGGCCAGCGGCAAGGTCCGCCGCGTCCCGTCGGCGCCCGTGAAGACGAGGTCCCCGGCCGGCGTCTTGCCGACGATCTGCCAGCGACCGGCCGGACCGGCGATCAGCCGGCTCTCCACCGCCTGGCCGTCGGCCGTGGCCAGGGTGAAGGCCGGCGCCCCGGCGCTGGTCAGCCGCGCCAGGGCCGCCTCGGCGTTCACCGCCGTCAGGTCCACGTGCTGGCCGCAGCCGCGCGTCGCCAGCACGCCCAGGAAATTGCGGTCGGCGTCCCTGGCGCTCGACAGGGAAAAGGTCCGGCAGGGCGGCGGCCTGGCCGTCCACGCCCCCAGGGTCATGCGGCCGTCCGACACGAAGACGCAGGTGTCGGCCGACTCCCGCCCCGCCGCGAACACGCCCTCCAGCGTGGTCGCCCCGCCATAGGTCACGCCGCGCAACGCCGCGGCCAGGGCCTCGCCCGTCGGCGCCGAAAGCCGCGTCGCCCTGGTCCCGTCGCTGGCGAAGGTCACCAGCTCGACGCCGGCCGGCCGCGCGGCGTCGACATAGCGGGCCAGCAGCGCGATCTCGCCGGCCAGGTCGTCGTCGCGGCGCGAGCGCGACCGGTCCCAGTAGATCCGCAGGCTCCGCACTGTCGCCGCCCTGGCGTCATAGGGCAGCCGCAGCTCGAAGAAGCGCTCGCCGCTCGCATGGCGGCTCAGCTCCAGCGGCGAGGCCGCGCGCCACGCGCCCACGGCCAGGGCGCCGTCCAGGCTCACGCCCTTGGCCGCGCCCACGGCGGTCGCGCCCTCGGGGCCGTCGCTCCAGGCCAGGGCCAGCCCGGCCGGCGCGGTCACGGCCGGACGCTCGACCGCTCCGGCGATCGTCACCTTCACCGCCGCCTCGCCCACCGGCTGGTCCGAGGCCAGCGGCAGGCTGAACGAGCCGTCGGCGGCCAGCGGCGCCACATAGGACAGGCGGATCGTCCGTCCCGAGCCGGGCAGCACCGGGAACACCCGCGTGTGGAACGCCCCGTCGTCGGTCACCTCGGCCAGGCCCGGGTCGATCCCGGCCCGCACGCGGTTCTCGTAGACCTCCCTGGCCTGGCGCTTGCCGGTCAGCACCCCGTCGACCATCCGCCCGTCGACGTCGAGGGCGTAGCCATCGACCACCGCCCCGGCCGGCAGGGCCAGGGTGAAGTCGCCTTCCAGCGCCTGCTTGGTCGGATTGTCGAACCGCGCCTCGACCGTGGTCCTGGCCAGGCCGCCGACCAGCACCACCTCCACCTTCAGCCGCGACAGCTTCAGGGCCCTGGCCGGCGCGTCCGGATCGCCGCCGTTGTAGATCTTGGCGGTCAGCGAGGGGTTGGCGGCTTGGGCCGGCTTGGCCGGAAGCGGCTGCGCCAGGACGGTGCAACCCAAGGCGAGAGCGGCGACAAAGGCGATCCAGACGACGCGCATGCTCAAGCTCCGCAATTTCATACTACACTTGTAAACAGAAATGCCGAAGCACGCCAAGCCTGAAGAGCGCCGCTCACGAGCGACGGCGCCGCCCGCAGGCTAGGTGGCTTGCGTGGGCGTTCGTCTTGGCAAATTGTCGAAGTAAGATGCGGGTCCCGCCGTCCACCGCTCGTCCAGCACTCGGCCGACTAGGTCCTCGACAACACGTCGTTCGGTGTCACCGCCCCACCCGGCCCCCGCGACGATGACTCCGTTCTGGACCGAAATGATCCCCTTCTCGTAGAGAAAGTCGCAGCCGAACAGGCAGAGCGGGAACACAATGTAGGGGTCGCGCCGCTCATACTCAGTGCAATGCGCCCGCTTCTTTTTGTGAGCCGTCACCAACGCCCGGGTCGAGAAGGACCGGCCGCATAGAGCGCAGTCCGCGTGATCTGCGCCAGCGAACACCCATTCGGTCAAGATCGACTGCTCGGTGCGTCCCAACACCACGGCCTCGCGATCCGTGTCGGTCAGTCCACGCAATCGCGCCCTGAACCCGTCGTAGCGCGAACCGCGTGGCGATCCCTTTCGTTCGACATCCGAAACAAGCGTGTAGCGGTACTTCGTCCTTCCACCTGACTTATCGACGGCGACGATCGCCGACTTGAAGACGTTCTGCTGCACCGAAGGCTGTGAATAGCCGCGGGACATCAGTTCACGGCTTATCCCGTCGGAGGGGAGGCTTCCCCGTCCGCGCATCACCGCAATGACCTCCTGTTCGATCGACGTCAGGTCCGCCGGCGGATTGTTCGAGGTAACGAGGCCTCCGCTCACGGTGAAATGCGTCGATTGCCCGACCCACTCGCGGATGAGGTCGGCGTCGGGATAGGGATATTTGCAGGCTCTTCGGGCCAAGGAATTGGCCAGCACTTCGCCAATCGCGTCGATCGGAAACACCTCGGCGACGGCGAACAACTTCGCTGCGTTGTTCACGAGCACGTTCACCCGGTCTTCGAAGCTGTACCAGAAGCGTCCCGCCTCCTCTTTTCTCCATGTTCGCGTGTTGGCTCGAAGCAATATCGCCAGCGCTTCCAGATCCGCCTCGGGCTCGTCGAGGCGGATCGTTTCGAGCTCGACCAGACCACTGGAGCCAGGGATTCCCTGAGCCGCCGCGAGATCTCGCTTCAGTCCTTCCAGAAGAGACGACTGCACGATCACTCTTTCATCGTACTCAAGATAAAGCCCGCGCGTGACCGGCCTGAGATCCGGCAGATAGATTTCATGGGTCGTGGCTAGGGATTGCGAGTGCAGATAGGCAACCAGACCGACAGCGCTTCCGGCGCTGTCCGTGAAGCCGCCATCGTTCATGATTTCGATGAACTCGCTCTCCAGCCAGAGATCCTTGCTTTCCAGGATCGCGGCCGCCTCCTTAGCTCTCGGCAGTTGAGCGCCCTCGACGACCTTGGCGTACCCGCCATCGATGACTTGGCGGACCCGCTCGCGTGTCTGAATGCCATATCTGCCGCCAAGCTCGTCTAGCGTAGGCTTGAATACGTCCTGCGTCCCGAACATGAAATGATCGAGGATCAGCAGAAGGTTTCGTTCATCGATCGCCTCGTCCCTCTTACGAACCTTGCGCGGTTCGCCGTCGCGCTTCGGCTTTCCGGGATCGCGTGGCGCGGCCCTCAGGAAGCTGATCAACTCCTCTTGTAGGTTCATTCGAAGCACTCCCGACGCTGGTGACTGAGCCTGCATGCGAGGGCTTTTCGACATGGCCCATGCAAATAAGCTTTACCTTGCAAGCAAACATCCATGGGTTGATGAGTTGCTAAGCGCTCGCCGGGCCGTCTCTCCTCTCTCCCGCCACCTGCCGCCAGCCTGCTGACAGGGCCTGTCAGCAGGACCCCTGGCCTTGAGGCCTCCGCGCCCCTAGATTTGGCCCATGCCCAGCAGCCAGAACCCCGGCGTTTCCGACGCCTCGACGCCCTTCGTGCTCGACGCCTCCCCAGAGGCCATGGGGGAAGCCATGGGGGCGGAAGGCATGCCGATGCTGTGGACGCCCCACCGCCCGGCCCGGCCGGAGAAGTCGGAAGGCGGCAAGACCTTCAAGCTGGTGTCGTCCTACGAACCGGCCGGCGACCAGCCGACCGCCATCAGGGAACTGGTCGAGGGCATCGAGAACAACGACCAGGACCAGGTGCTGCTCGGCGTCACCGGCTCGGGCAAGACCTTCACCATGGCCAAGGTCATCGAGGCCACCCAGCGCCCGGCGCTGATCCTGGCCCCCAACAAGACCCTGGCCGCCCA
>PJUL01000917.1_pt1 | contig 15870 bp, 20 predicted proteins | sample 1512221 | NCBI WGS metagenome assembly PJUL01 (sample SAMN08177667, study PRJNA422409) | Feces metagenome, whole genome shotgun sequencing project.
CGCTGAATGCGTACCTGACGCTGGTCCAAAATACAAAAACCCCGCTATGCAGAACATAGCGGGGTTTCTTTATTTCAATGGTGCCGGAGACATGAATCGAACACGCGACCTTCTCATTACGAATGATAAGATAAAGGTATTTGCTTGTGTTTGTCATTGTTTATAAAATCAATGAAAACAACGGCTTGCTTGTGATTGTTGGCAAAAGACTGTTTATCTTTACATGTCTTTATTTTGCGAATTTGCCTACAGATTGCCTACAGATTGCCTACAGATTGCCTACAGATTGCCTACAAGTTCACCTAAGAGCAGAAGGAGCCGCATGGCTGGCGCATCAAACAGGGTTCGACTGACTGCAGGCCGCGTGGCCTCGTTCCACTGCCCGGACGGCAAGACCCAGGGGTTCCTTTGGGATACCGATGTGCCCGCATTGCTGCTGCGCGCCACCCCCACCGGCCGCAAGACCTACGCCTTTGAATCCCGCTTGCATGGCAAGACGTTGCGCATCTCGATTGGTGCCGTGGATTCGTGGACGCTGGACCAGGCCAGGGAGCAGGCCCGAGGCTATGCCGTGATGGTGGACAAGGGACAAGACCCGCGTGAACTGGAGAGGCAGCAGCAAGCCGAGCAGGAAGCCCGGCGCCAGCAGGAGCTGGCCAAAGCCTTGACCGTGGGTGAGTTGTGGCCCCTCTACCTGGAGAACGGCAGGCCTAAGCGGCGTGATGGGTGGAAGCCGCGCTACCTGGCGGACTTGCACGCGATGGCGGCCGCCGGCGGAGTGCCGAAGAAGCGGGGGCAGGGCGTCACCAGGCCTGGCCCGCTGTATCCCCTCCTGGCCCTGCCACTGGCGGGAATCAATGAGGACTCGCTCAAGCAGTGGCACGACAAGGAAGCCAAGTCAGGCAAGCACCAGGCTGCCCGGGCCTTGATGATGTTTCGGGGCTTTCTTCGCTGGTGCTCGTCACAGCCTCAGTACCGCGACATTACCGACCGTGCTGCTGGCCAGGCACCAGCCATCGTGCAGAACCTGCCGGCTACCAAGCGCCGCACTGATGCCCTGGAGACGGCACAGGTGGCCGCGTGGTGGAGTGGTGTGGTGCAACTGGACAATTTCACGGCCAGTGCATACCTGCGCGCACTGTTGCTGACCGGGGCCCGCCGCGAGGAAATGGCCGCTCTGCGCTGGAAAGACGTGGATCTCCGGTGGCGCAAGCTAACCCTAGCCGACAAGGTAGAAAGCTCCAGAGTCATTCCTTTGACGCCTTACCTGCGTCACCTGCTGGCCGGGCTGCCGAGGGTAGGGGAGTTCGTATTCCACAGCGCAGGCGAGACCGGGCACATCGTGGATCCTCGGGCCAGCCATGGCAAGGCTTTGAAGTCGGCGGGTATCGATCGGCTGACGTTCCATGGACTGCGCCGCAGCTTCTCCCTGCTAGGTGAGGCAGCAGGTGCACCAGCAGGGGCGATTGCCCAGGTGATGGGGCACAAGCCCAGTGCCACAGCAGAGGGCTACCGGCCCCGCAGCGTGGATGCGTTGCGCCCTTTTCTGGAGCGCATCGAGGGCTGGATTCTGGAGCAAGCCGGCGTGGAGTTTGATGCCCAGGCAGAACCCGGCAAGCTGCGTGCGGTGAGCTGACCACCAGCAGCGCTAGCCCTGCTGCTGCAGCGCCCACCTGGAAAACATCTCACGCGAATCTCTATTTTTTAGTGTTATAGGTGTTATTGGTGTTATTCCTTTATCTATCAACAACTTAGCGCATAACACCTTCTGTTCTCTTGGTGTAGCAGGTGTTATGCGAGGCGTGCGAACTGCCGCGTTGCAGGCTGTTGCAACAACAACTACCAAACACGCCCAAACAGAGAAAAACGTCTCCGTAGCATGAGAAACCATTGCAAATAGCCGCAAGGCGAAAGGATGGTTTCGAGTGCAGATCGCAACACCAGGCAGCGCACAGCTCGCTGCATCTAAGCCCCGTCAATTTCCCGCGCTGGAGCTGGTCACCAACCCCACGGTGACGACTGCAGCGGCGGCCTACTACCTGAACCGCAGCCCTACAACGCTTCGCATTTGGGCCTGCAAGGAAACGTTCCCGATGGGGTTGCGCCCTGTGCGTGTGTCGGGCCGGCTGGGGTGGCCCGTGGCAGGCATCCGCAGCATCCTGGGGGTGGCCTGATGCTGGTGGCTATCTTCTTCATCGCAGAGCGCATCCCCGCCTGGAGGGCAAAGGCATGACAGAAAAGAAAAACGCCCAGCCCCGCAAAACAGAACTGAGCGCCTTCAACACTTGCGCGCATGCTAGCAGAACCCGCCCGATGACACCCCGCCAACAGCGCGTGGTGCATGCCCTGTTGCACACCCGGGAGTGGATAAGCCGCGAGGCCATCGACCGCATAGCCGGCGCCAGCAATGGGCCGGAAATCATCCGCCAACTGCGCCAACGCCTTGGACAAGACGCCATCGACATGGAGCGCGTCAACGTGCTGGACCGCGACGGGCAGCCTGTTCAGCCTGGCCGCTACCTGTTGACTGCTGCTGGCCGCCAGCGCCTGGTTGAAATGGGGGTGAAATGATGCGTAGCCCCTTCCATCGCCGGCGCATGTCGTGCTACATTGGATGTGTCACGCCCGTGAAGCGTGGCCGGGATTGGTCTCCCGCTACAATCGCTGCGACGAAAGCCGCAGTTTCCGCTCATGGTCTGCGGCTTTGTCATTCGTGCCCTTTTTTATGGTGGCTCGGCAGGCAGGCGCAAGCCTGGCCGGTTTCGCGCAAGCGGTTGTCCGGTAGACCAACCTGTCGAGCTACCGCCCTGATTGGTCTCAGTGCGGTGGTTTTTGCAAACTACAACCGCTTGGAGGCCACCATGGCTGCCACTCCCCGCGCACTCGCGCCCGCATCGCCCACCACGGGCACACCTGACCCCATCCAACTGCACGCCCAGGCGCACAACGCGCTGAACATGGCCGTGTTCTACCTGCGGCAGCCACACGCCAACGTCCCTGGTGCCCGCCGCAAGGCAATTCAGGCACTGGCCGCTTTGCGCAACCTGTCCGCAACGCTGGAGGGTTGAACCATGGCGACCCCAAACAACGCTGCCCACGTGGCAGTGCAGGCGGAGCCTTGCCAAAAACAGGCCGCTGGCCCGTGCGCTGTCCAACTTCCGACGGTTCAGCAAGCCATACACCTGGCCTGTTCGGTGTTGGCCGAATCGTTGAATGACGCCATCAAGGCCGCATCCTCCAACAGCCAATGGCGGGACGAGTACCAAGACAGCATTACAGCGGCGGAGGTAGCCCTGACTGTGGTGGAGCAGTTGAAGGCCGAGGCACCGAGCGATGCTGGCGCTTTCGATACGCAGTGGTGGCGTGCGACTTCTGTTGCCCGCTTGGCCCGAGATGCATTCCCCGACAAGGACTCTGGCGCGTGGCGTTTCCTTCGCGCTGCAGTCGATGAGTTTGAGTCGCTGTATCGCGTGGTTGATTTTCTGGCCATCAAGGCAGAGCAGGAAGGCGGTGCCGCATGACCGCCGCCACCAAAGAGCAATGGGCACCTTGCCTGCTGCTGGAAGGGCTGCCCACAGCATGCGGCATCACCACCAGCTATCCGGAGCGCCTGCCCGGGCTCTACGACACGCCGGCCCAGGCCATGGCCGCAGCAGAGACCGCGGCCGACCAGCGCCCCGACGCCATCGGCTGCAGCGCCAAACGTGTGGAGGTGCCAGCATGATTGCTGACCACTTTGCCCAAGCCATTGCGGCGGCGGGATTGGTGCCCCCGGACACCATCCACGCTGATGGCCAGCTCTACCGGTTCAGCGCCACCGGCAAGCGCAGCGATAGCGCGGGCTGGTATGTGTTGCACGCCGACGGCCTGCCTGCCGGGGTGTTTGGCTGCTGGCGCACCGGCCTGACCGAGACATGGTGCAGCAAGGCAGAAAGCACGCTGACGCCGGCCGAACGCGCCACCATGCTGCAACGCGTACAGGCGGCCAAGCTGCAACGGGCTGCAGCGTTGCAGGTGTGCCAGCAACAGACCCGGGCGGTGGCCCAGGCACGCTGGAGAGTCGCCACCGCTGCAGGCCAGCACCCGTACCTGAAGGCAAAGGGCATCGAGCCATGGAGCCTGCGCGCTGAAGGCCCAGTGCTGCTGGTGCCGATGCGTGACAGTGCCGGCGTGCTGCACAGCTTGCAGACCATTGCACCAGACGGCTGCAAGCGCTTTCTGGCGGGAGGCCGCGTGCGTGGTTGTTATCACGCCGTGGGCCGCACAGAGGCGGGGATCGTGGTGTGCGAAGGCATGGCCACAGCGCATAGCGTGCGCGCTGCCACTGGCCTGGCTGTGGCCGCCGCATTCAGTGCCGGCAACCTGGCGCCTGTGGCCCAGGCCCTGCGCCGCAAGTTCCCCGCCTTGCCCATCGTCCTGGCTGCCGACGACGACCACACCACCGAAGGAAACCCGGGCCTGACTGCCGCACGCGCTGCAGCGCTGGCTGTCGGCGGTCTGGTGGCGGTGCCGCAGTTCCCCGCAGGTCGACCGCTCAAGGCGACCGACTTCAACGACCTTTTTTCACTGGCAGGCAGCAACGCTGTGCGTGCGTGCTTTGCCGAAGTTATGGAAGGGCTAGACCATGGCCACTGAAGAAATCGATACCACCACCTCCCGCGCCAGCATGGATGCAGAGCAGCAAGCCTGGAGCCCACTGGAACCCAGCGCTATCCCAGAGGAACCCAGCCCTATCCCGAATGAGCTGGAGCGCCCACGCTATGTGGTGCTGGACGAGCAGCACACCACCAGCGACGGCACCAAGTACCGCGCTGGGGTCTGGTGGTTTGGATTGAAGCCGAGCAAGGGAGATGCGCTGCCGGCATTGGTGCAAAGCTGGATCTGCAGCCCGCTGCATGTGGATGCTGTGACCTTCGACGCTGCTGGTGCAAACTTCGGCCGCCTGCTGCGCTTTCGCAATACGCTGGGCCAGTGGAAGACCTGGGCCATGCCCATGGAGATGCTGCGCGGCGACACCGCCGACCTTCGCGGCGTGCTGCTGTCCATGGGGGTGCACCTCGACCCCAGCAACGCAGGGCGGCACATGCTGGCTACCTACCTGCAAAACCAGGTGCCCACCCGCAAGATGGAAGCGGTCATGCAGACCGGCTGGGCCGGCGGGCAGTTCAAAGCCTTCGCGCTGCCGGACATGGTTATCGGCCCCCAGGCCATGCGCGTGACCTACCAGAGCGAGGCCAAGGGCACGGATGAATACACCCAGCGCGGCACCTTGGCCGGCTGGCAGCAGGGCATTGCAGCACCAGCAGCCGGCAACCCTCTATTGGTGCTGGCCATCAGCTCGGCCTTTGCTGGACCAGTGCTGGCCCTGGTGGGGGTGGAGTCTGGCGGCCTGCACCTCATTGGCGATAGCTCCACCGGCAAGACCACCGCGCTGCAGGCCGCTGCCAGTGTGTGGGGTGGCGATAACTTCCGCCGCAGCTGGCGCACCACGGCCAACGGCCTGGAGGGTGCAGCCGCGCTGTTCAATGACTCCCTTCTGGCGCTGGATGAAATCAAAGAATGCGACCCACGCGATGTGGGCGAGGTGGTCTACATGTTGGGCAATGGCCGCGGCAAGCAACGTGCCGGCCGCACAGGCAGTGCCCGCGCTGTGCATCGCTGGCGTACAAGCGTCATCAGTACAGGCGAACACAGCATTGCTACCAGCATGCTAGTAGCAGGTCACACCATCAACGCTGGTCAAGCCGTGCGCTTGCTGGACATTCCCGCACAGCGCCGTTTTGGGGCATGGGATGACCTACACCAGCACAAAAGCGGCCCTGCGTTTTCGGATGCCATCAAGCGTGCTGCCAGCGCCAGCTATGGGACTGCAGGACGCGCCTTTTTGGAGAAGCTGACCCGAGAGACAGACAACCTAGCCGAGCGCCTGGAGGCCATCAAGGCTCAATTGCTGGAAGGCATGCAAAGCGGCGATGGGCAGCCAACCCGCGCTGCTGCGCGCCTGGCTGTGCTGGCGTTGGCCGGGGAACTGGCAACCGCCTATGGCGTCACGACATGGTCGGAGGGCGAGGCCACCAAGGCCGCAGCCGTGGGCTTTGATGCATGGCTTGCTCAACGCGGCGAAGTGTCCGGCAACATGGAAGGACAGCAAATTACGCAGGCCGTGATTGCCTTTGTGGAACGCCACGGAGACAGCAGGTTTTCCGATGCGGGCGAGATCTACAGCGAGCGCCAGCAGTCCCTTGTGCGTGACCGTGCGGGCTGGTGGCAAAGCACCGAGGAAGGGGTGGAATATCTCTTCACCGGGGATGGCATGCGCGAGGCATTGAAGGGCTTCGACTTCGGCAGGGCAGTGCGCACTCTGCAGCAATCTGGCTTGCTTGCCCCTGGTGCCGATGGCAAGGCATCAAGGGTGAAGCGGATCCATGCGCGCAATGTCCGTGTGTACGTAGTGCAGCCTGAGAAGCTGGCAGCGGGGCGCGCATGAGCAGAGAGCAACGCCAGCAGTTGGCCGAGGCTGCAATCCTAGCCATGGTGGAGCAGTTCGGGGAGGCGGTGGCTAGGCGTTTGCTGGAGGCCGTGGCCCGCCCCGAGGTGCTAGCAGCTTTGCCCCGCGTTATGGCCATGCAGCACGCCCAGCAGTTCCACCGCCAGGGCCTGAGCCCACGGGATGCCAGCTACCGGATTGCCGACCTCACAGGGATGAGTGTGCGCAATGCAAGGCGGTATGCAGATGCGGTGGTTCAGACTGGTCTAGATTGCTCATGCGTTAACGAGCTCCAAGCCGCTTCTGCCCATCCCTAGCATTTCTCCAATCTATTTGAAGAGGTTGCCATGGCCGCCGTAGGTGTGACCAGATAAAGCAAAGCCCCAGTCAGCAATGGCAGGATTTTTAGCTGGCCTCGACCCAGCCGTGGGCTGCGCGACAGGAGGGAACGCTAAGTCTTTTTCGACGCGAGCTATAGCGGCGCTGGGAATTAGCAAAAGACACTCAACCAGCGGCGCGTGCCGTAAGTCTGATGGTTGAGCTTCGCGCCTAGGCGAAGAGTGAGTCAAGTGCAGCGACCGTGAGCAATTTGTGTCGTGATGTAATGCGCTTTGTTACGAACACTAGGACGAGGCGGAGCAGATGGAAGAGGTGAGAGTATCTTTTTATAAGATCGCGACATGCGGCTATTACGAGAGAGGAAACCATAGGACTCCTCGCTTTGGACAGATAGACGGTGTGCTCGAGGACCTGCAAAGGTGGGGACGTGGTAAGCGGCTAGCGCATACCAAAACATTTGACCCTGCCGATGGGGGGAATCATCTTCCGGCATACTTGGTTGGAGTCACTAGACACGCAAATGCTTGGCTACTGACTTTGTGGAATGAGTCTCACAGCACTGATGGCAAGGTGACGTCCATCAACGGCCAAGCTGCTGTCGGAACGGCTGATGTATCAGAAACTGAGGTCGAAGAAGGCCATATCCCCGGTCATGCTACATATTTTTGGATTCTGCCTCAACACGGATTGATTGCGAGTATTCGCTTTCAACACCCTACCGCTGGTGTTTCCACGATGGCCAAATATGTGAGAAGCTTTACGGCTCGCTTTACATCAAATGTAGTTCTTGGAGATCCCGATGATGAAGGTCAGATTCGCATAACTGGCTACCGAGAAAATGCAGCTTCTCCAGTTGAACATTTGACTCCGAGATTCAATGTAGAAGTCTATGTAAATCCAGGGCCAGTGGTGGAAATTATTCAGAGATCTGCTTACATACGAAAGCTAAAGAAAAAAGCTAAGCTAAATCTGGATATCCGTCCTGATCGAAGCATGTTTCAAAAATTGCTATCAGGAGTGAACTTGGCAAAGCATCGGCCAACTCAACAAGAGGCTGCAATTCAGTATGAAGTAGAAGTTGATGGCCTTGAGCAAGAGGAAGTGCGCCAAATAGTCGCGCAATGGTATGAAGAAGATTCAGATGATTCTGATTACGGGTTTGTCTTCCGTGGAGAGACTGACGTACATTGGCTGCGAAAGCAGTACGTTCGCGAGACCTTAGAGCTTGAGGTTGACAGGGACAACGCGGAGCTGGTAAACCCACAAAGCTTGCTGCGTGAGTTGCAACGTCATCAAGATTATTTGATGGGTCTCATACGCTGAAGGAGTGATAGTGTTACTTCGGGTCTTCGGGTGGACTGTCGCATTGGCCTTGGTGCTTGCTGGTGGCTGGTTCGGCCGCAAAGTGCCATTCGCTGAGCAATGGCCAGTTTTTGAAGGTCTACGTACGACTGCGGCAATAATATTTGGCGTGATTGGTGCGTGGCTTGCAATTATTTACCCAGAGCGTTTGAAATTGTCGTTCAAGTCAAAAACAAACGGACCGCCAACTGAGACTGGTATCGGGCAACTCTTCAGTCCAGTTGTTAATTCAACACTTATCCTGGGAGCCGTACTTCTAATTGGAATGGTCGCGCCTATTGCAAAAAAGCATTTAGTTATCGTGAATGTTGAGTTATTGCGCGGAATTTCTTATGGGGTTTTGGTCGCTTTAACACTGTTTCAGCTGTGGACCGTTCTTTTGACACTAGTTCCAGCAAACACAATAAAGTCCTTTGTCGACCGCGAAGATGAAGCAAAGCGTGCTTTAGGAGGGCTGACCTCTCTTGCTCAAAGAGAAAACGAAAGATCTTAATTATTTGGATTATTTTTAGAATCTCTCTTAAGGGTATTGATTAAAAGGGCTGTGTGAAAATACAGCCCTTTTAAATTTGAAGAGCATAAGTGGGCAGAAGAAAAGTCCCGCTACAAGCTGAAAATTAATTTTGACGGTCGAGGACCAGATTGGGCCAGATCTCCAAAAATACGCTCCACCCGGATGGATCTGAGTACCTCAAGGAGCAGGGTGCTTAATAGCCGATTCCCGAACTTTGCTTGCGGCTATCTTTGAGCGAGTCGTAAATAAGTCCGATGAGGTGCAAGAACTGCCCCCGCCCTGACGGACTCCGCCGGCCCGATGCAACCATTCAGTTCTCGGGCACCAGACCGGTGCACGCAAGGGGCACATGCCAGGTGACTATTTCTACGCAAGAAATCTCCTTGCTTTTTGCTATGTGGCGGTGCGGATTGGCGTTCCTGGTGAGCTTTTTTCTGCGCACTTTCTCACGCACTGGAGGAGCGGGTTTTGGTGGTTTGCGCACAGGGCTTTTGCGACGTATGGCAACCCTTAGAGCAAGCATTGTGGGTGGGAGCATAGAAACCACAGAGGGGGCGAAACGGTCTGCGAACCCTTTCGGGAAGCCTTTTCCCAAGGAGCGCGGCCATCATGCATGGATGGGGCGTGGTCGATCCGTAGCATGTGGAGGCAGTGGAAAAACCAAGACCTATCCCCGACAGAAAGCATCACCATGGCGACCCTGACCGAAGACCTCAAAGTCTTTATTGTTCAAGCTCTCGCGTGCTACGACTCCCCCTCAACGGTGGCCACAGCCGTCAAGGAACAATTCGGGGTTGTAGTCAGCCGCCAACAGGTGGAGAGCTACGACCACACCAAGGCATCGAGCAAGGGCGTAGCCAAGAAACTGGTGGCGCTTTTTGATGAAACACGGGCGCGATTCCTTGAGGGCGTTGCAGCCGTCCCGGTGGCCAAGCAGGTCTACCGCCTTCGGGTGCTGCAGCGGGCCCTGGAGCGGGCCGAGAAGCAGGGCAACGCCGCGCTGGTGCTCCAGATCCTTGAGCAGTCGGCCAAGGAGCTGGGAGGGGCCTACACGAACCGTAAGGAAGTCACAGGCAAGGACGGTCAGCCCCTGGCCATGACCAGCGTCACCACCAACGTCACACCGGAGCAGCTCAAGGAAGCGGTGCAGAGCGTTCGGGACAAGTTCTAACGCTTAATTGCCTCTAGTGGCGTTTGGCAAATATGATGACCAAGTAGAAGTGGCGACGTGATTGCTTTCGAAGCTGTGCCACTTTGATTTTGTATATTTTTGAGTCAAAAATAATGGATGGATATCGCTATAAATTTAATAGAGTTGTTATTATCGAGTCTCTTGAGGATGGTGAAGTAAAGACCGGCCTTGAAAATGGTAAAGTTCTCGCCCATGAGCTACAAGAGATAAATAAAACAACGTCTGTTGAATACTACTTATGTGAGAGTGCATTTGATTTCAAAGAAATGATTGGCGAATTGATAAGCCAATCATCACATGAAAGTGTGCCTATATTGCACATTGAGTGTCACGGAGATATTTTAGAGGGATTAGAGTTCAGAAATGGTAGCGTTATTTCTTGGGAGGAGTTGGCCAATTTAATATTTCCTCTAAATTTGGTCACAGGTTGCAATTTAATGCTTTGCTTTGCTTGGCTGCATGTCATGCAGCTAATTTCTTATCTCAGATGGGGACGCTTAAGATACCTTGTCCTTGCAGAATACTTGTCGCACCAGCAACTGAAATGACATCCGCAGATTGCATGAGTGGTTTTAGAACTTTCTATTCTGTATTGCTCAATACAATGAGTGTTGAGACTGCATTGCAGGCGATTGAGGACATTGACTATGGAGAAGCGCAGTGGCTTGGGGAATATGCCGAGAATTGGTTTTATGAGGTAGCGGAACATACTCTTTCTCTGCAGTACTCGAATGATGGAATCAGAGAAAATGTTTTATCTATGCATCAGAGGCTTAAGTCAAATGGGTTTGATGTAAAAATTGGAGATGTTGAACTTGATATTAAGAAGTACATGCGAGAAATTGGATTGAGATTGATTTATGAGAAATTTTTCGGAATAGATATAGCTCCAGAGATAGATAAATTGTTTTCCTACGTGTATGAAGACTTACTGGTCTGGGCGCAAAAAATGCGTGATTCTGGTCGCTTAGGATTCTGAGTAGCTATTTAGTAACTGCTTTCTGATGCTTGATATTCTCGTAATTAATTTAGATATAGCTTCGAATATGAAGCGCACTGCCACTAGCATGACACGCCACCCCGCACGCTGACATAGCTCCATCCCAGCATTGGCCTCATGTTCATCAACATGGGATCACCAATGACCACTGAACCACTCACCGCGGCCAAACAGCGGTGGCAGCAGGCCAGCCAGGCACATGTCGCTGCAATCAAAGGGGTGCGCACAGCACAGGAAGCGCTGGAGCGCCTGCAGGGGCTGATTTCCACTGAGGCGATCGAACTGGCAAAGGCCCAGGAGGAACAGCGCGCCGGCATCCTGGCGGCCTTTGGGCTGGGCGGGAAGGCTCAGGAGCCCCAGCACAGCGTGGCTGACATTCGCGCCCGCCTGGATGCCTTTGAGTCCGTCCTGCCTGAGCACGAGCAGGCGCTGCAGCAGGCCCAGGACAACACCAAGGAAACGGACGCCGCGGTCAAGGAAGCGGAGAAGGCCATTCTGCGCGCCAAGGCCCATGCCGCAATCGAGATGGAGAGCAAGGCATTTGCGGCCTTCAAAGCTGCACACCTGCACCGCCTCGCGGTCGGCGCCGCGCTCAACGACCGCGAATTGATGGTGATGCAGACTGCCCCAGGTCACTGGGCCAAGCGCCTCTATGGTGACCGCCACCACCTCGATTTCACCGCACCAGGATTGGATGCCGCCAAGGCAGACCTCATCAACCAGGCAGAGAAAGGCGAATGATGGTCTTCACCACCAACACCCACCCGGCGCCCAAGGACTCGCGCCACCTTTCCCCGGCTGAGGCCAACCGCCTTTACCGCCCGGTGCGCAACGACAGCACCCAGGCGCCAGCACCAGGCTCGCAAGCTGATCCCATCCGCGATGAGGTCTTGGCCAAGCTGAAGGCGGCCGGCATTTACACAGACGGCAAGACCGACGCGGCACTGCTGGCCGATTACACGCAGATGCTTCGCGACCAGGCTGCAAAGCAGCAGGAGCCGGCGAAGGCGGAGAAGCAAGCCCAGAACTCGGCACCCAATGAGTTTGCCGGCTATTCCATCAACAGCCTGATTGACGAAGGAGCCAAGTAAGCCATGGCAAACGTAATCTATCGCGGCCCGAGCAGTGGCCACCCCCGCACCGTGTCCGTCAAGCCGGTGACTGCTGACCTGTTGCCCGGCACGTTCGTGACCGAAGGCGCCACCACGTTGACCCAGGCGGTAGGCTTCGGCCACAAGCTGCGCCTGCTGGCCCACCGTGATTTCTATTCCTCTTTTGGAAGCGCCTTCGATGCCTCGCACCCACTCAAGCAGCCATATCAAGCGGGCGAGACGGGCGTGGCCTACGTTCTGGAGCCGGGCCAGCAGTACCAGGCCGCCATGGCTGCTGGGAACTATACGTATGGCCAGCCACTGACCATCGGCGCCGCCGGCCGCTTGACCGCTGCCGCCGCCGGCAACGTGGTGGTGGCCTTCGCCGACAAGGCGGCCACTGTCGCTGCTGGCGATCTGTTGGACATTGAGATAGCCAACTTCTACGCCATGGCCTGACCTGGCCAGCACCTGCACTCCGCGCGGCTTAGGCCGCGTTTCTCGTTGGCGGGGCGGTTCCTAGCATGGGGTAGGTGTTCAACCTTTCAACGCCCGCCAATGAGTGCACTGAGCAGCTTTCTCGCCCTTGCCGATGATGAAGACCCGTGGCACCCCAGCATTGCTATCAGGCCCGCAGCAGAGTGCCCACCACCCGCGTGCATGCACACTGCGCCAGCATCTGTTTTTCACTTGGCCAGCCGGCCTGTGCAGGTGAAGCAGTCGCGTTGCAAGGTGGTGGAGGCGCAGAGGCTCAAGGTCTCGGGCTGCACGCGCGCTGTCCGCGGCGTCACGCGCATCGAGGGCGCGGCCTATCCATCCCGGTGGACCGCAGAGGATTACAAGCGCGAGGAGCAGCGCCGTGCGCGCCAGGTGCCGCCGCGGCCGTCAAAGGGCGCCCGCTCCAAGGGGCAGAAGCTGCGGGAACTGCTGGGCGAGGATACCGAGAATTCAGTGACCGCCAAAGGCGGTCAATGAGATGGCTATGGGTTTAGCCAAGCGCGGTCCGGAGCGCAAATAATGCGAGCATCCAGGTAGGCCATATCCATGCTAAGAACGGTCCGAACCATATACTTCTTTCGGCCGGCGTCTTTTTCAGCAACCAGCGCAACATCTGCAGCGTTGTCATCGGTGATGCTTAGAGGAAGAAGCAATTGAACGCGTTCGTTGTACCAATGCGGAACTGCAAGTTTGTAATTTCTTTTGAGCCTCTCCTTCAGCTGACGAATTGCTCCTTCAACGGCATTGCGTGCAAGCGCCGCATTCCCTTGAAGAACGGCAGGAAGCCTTTCCTTGTTGTCCTCCAGAATATGTCTGTAATCGACTTCGAGTTCGAGTCGGTGATCAAATACTAACTCGCCGGGATCATCGATATAGGTAGCTATGTCGGGTAATGGTTCGAAATCTCGGACTTTGTCTGAATAAGCATCAAAATATCCAAATAATGTCCAGTCTGGCTGATTTCGTTCGGCCGCATTCTGATTTTTGTAGAATGTGGCATAAATATCTTTTCCTTCTGGTGTTTGAAGTCCAGTATTAAGACATGCTTTTGTATCGTCGGGAGAGTATTTGACCTTTTTTTGTTGCTGAAGTCTAATAAACGTGTAGTTCAGATAGCTTGCAATAATTGGAACGGTTGAACCATCTCTCTTAAACTCTGGGCGGAGAAAATCCCAATTTTCTTGACGAGCCTTTGCCGCAAGTTTTTGAAATGGAGATTCCCAAGTCTCACCGATATCCTTGCGCCAGGCAAAATGCGCGAAAATGGTTTTAGGATCTTGTTCTTTATGGCGCTTGAACAAACTCTCATACATATATTCTTCTCCTCTTGATTGATTATGAAATTATCATAATAGACAGGGTTGAACGTGTTATTACTCAAGTTTTAGCCTAGAAATATATGAAGGCTTAGAGATGGAAATAACATGTTCTCCCTTGCTTACTATAACTTGTTAGAGGTTGTAAGAATTTTCTATGACCGATCTCTAAGATAGGACTCCGCCTATCAACGCACAAAAAAGTTCTGGTATGCATTTTTCCCTTGGGTAGAGGGTCATTGCTCGGGAGAATTGGTCGAACGATTCCGGACGACAGAACAGCCAGTGTCGAAAGCGGACCGGGGATGGAGGTGAGTTGCAGACTCATCACTCAGCGCTCGGATCTTCACTTTGCGCAGCCGACGCCACTTTTTGCTCAAACTCCACGCGAGGTCGTAACACCCATAACACTCGCTACACCAAGCGTGTTCTGCTGCAAGCTATTGATTCGCAAAGGAATAACACGGGTAACACGCATAACACCCGAAAACAGATAAGTCTGAGGTGAAGTGCGGTGACGGGGCGGTGCAAGCAGGAGTGGAGCAGGCCCGATTTGGCAAAAGTGCCTACAGATTGCCTACAAGCTTGGGGAATAGAAAAAGCCCGCTATCGTTTGGATAGCGGGCTTTCCTTTATTTACATGGTGCCGGAGACATGAATCGAACACGCGACCTTCTCATTACGAATGAGCTGCTCTACCGACTGAGCTACACCGGCAACAAGCCGAGATTATAGCGCGTTTTTATCGGCTTCGAGATGGTACCGGGTGATGCGTTCCACTTCGTTCTTGGAGCCCAGCACAACGCTCACGCGCTCGTGCAGCTGGGTGGGCTGGATTTCCAGGATGCGTTCGCGGCCATTGGTGGCCATGCCGCCGGCTTGCTCGATCAGCCAGCTCATGGGGTTGGCTTCGTACATCAGGCGCAGCTTGCCGGGCTTGAGCGGCTCGCGCTTGTCCCAGGGGTACATGAAGACGCCGCCGCGGCACAGGATGCGGTGCACGTCGGCCACCATGGCGGCCACCCAGCGCATGTTGAAATCCTTGCCGCGCGGGCCTTCCTTGCCGGCCAGCACTTCGTCCACATAGCGCTTCACGGGCGCGTCCCAGTGGCGCATGTTGGACATGTTGATGGCGAATTCCTTGGTGTCTTCGGGGATCTTGACGTTTTCCTCGATGAGCACGAAGGAGCCTTGCTCGCGGTCCAGCGTGAACATGGATACGCCGTCGCCCACGGTCAGTACCAGCGTGGTCTGTGGGCCGTAGATGCAGTAGCCGGCGGCCACTTGCTGGGTGCCGGGCTGGAAGAAGTCGCTGTCGTGCACGCCGGGGTGGCCTTCAGGCTTCTTGAGCACACTGAAGATTGTGCCGATGGACATGTTAATGTCGATGTTGGACGAGCCGTCCAGCGGGTCGAACATCAGCAGGTATTCGCCCTGGGGGTAGCGGTTGGGCACCACGTAGATGCCTTCCATTTCCTCCGAAGCCATGGCGGCTAGGTGGCCGCCCCATTCGTTGGCTTCGATCAGGGTTTCGTTGGCGATGATGTCCAGTTTCTTCTGCACTTCGCCTTGCACGTTCTCGCTGCCGGCGGTGCCCATCACGTCGCCCAGCTCGCCCTTGTTCACGGCAAAGCTGATGCGCTTGCAGGCGCGGGCAACGACTTCCAGCAGCAGGCGCAGCTGGCCTGGGATGAGGCCGTCCACGCGTTGCTGCTCGACCAGGTAGCGGGTCAGACTGATGTTTTTCTTCATGGGTTTGAACTCCTTAAAAATGCACGGGTGATCCGGCGCAGGCCAGGATCACCTGGCGCAAGGGCGGGCGCGGTGCCGGCCTCTTGCGCATATCAATGTGTGGCCTTAATCGGCCAGTGCGCGGGTGATGACCTCACGTACATCGTTGGACAGATTGGGCTTGGCGGCCACGCGTTCAATGGCGGCCTGGGCGGCCGTGCGGTAAGGCTCGGCCAGCTTTTTCCAGCGGTCCATCACCCGGGCCAGGCGGGCGGCCACCTGGGGGTTGAAGCCGTCGATCTCGATCACGCGGTCGGCCCAGAACACATAGCCCGCCGCA
>PJUL01000918.1_pt1 | contig 15866 bp, 18 predicted proteins | sample 1512221 | NCBI WGS metagenome assembly PJUL01 (sample SAMN08177667, study PRJNA422409) | Feces metagenome, whole genome shotgun sequencing project.
CCGCCGCGGTACCCGCGCATGCCCGCGCCGATCTGGAGTGGGCGATCGCCTTGCTCTCCGAAGTCGCGCTCACGCCCTGGCCGGGCAATTGGGACGGCATCGAGACGATTGCGCTGATGGAGGCCAATGCGCTGATCCCGAAGCTGCGCGCGCTCGGCGGCGATACCGATCTCGATCGGCGCCTGATCGCGCTGCTCGATGCCGATATCCGGGTGATCGCCGAATGGAACACAGACGCGACCGATCTCGACCTGTGGGTCGACGAGCCGAATGGCGAGCGGGCGATCTTCAGTAATCCACGCACGGCGCTCGGCGGGCATCTCTCGAACGACATGACCAACGGCTATGGACCGGAGGAATATTTCATCCGCCGGGCGCCGCGGGGCACCTATACGATCCGCGCCAATGTCTTCGCCGGCGACCGGATCGATCCGAACGGCCCCTCGGTGATCACCGCCCATGTCATCCGCAACTTCGGCCGGCCCAACCAGAGCGACGAGTCGGTCGATATCGAAGTGCTCGGCGACGATGATGATGATGATGGCGACGGCCGTATGATCGGCCGGGTCGTGATCGGGCCGAAGCCCAGATGAAGACCGCCGACGGGCCCTGGCACAAATAGAAAACCCCGCCCGGAACGGTTCCGGGCGGGGCCAGTATCGGGTCGCTATGTGGCGATCAGACCGCAGTGTGTCCCGCAAGCGCTGCGAGCAGCAGCAGCGCCACGATGTTGGTGATCTTGATCATCGGGTTCACGGCCGGGCCCGCAGTGTCCTTGTAGGGATCGCCGACGGTGTCGCCGGTCACGGCCGCCTTATGGGCTTCCGATCCCTTGCCACCGTAATTGCCGTCCTCGATATATTTCTTGGCGTTGTCCCATGCGCCGCCGCCCGACGTCATCGAGATCGCGACGAACAGTCCCGAGACGATCACGCCGAGCAACATCGCGCCGACCGCGGCGAAGCCCTGGCCCTGGCCGGCAACGGCGGTGATGATGAAGTAGATCGCGATCGGGCTGAGCACCGGCAGCAGCGACGGCACGATCATTTCCTTGATCGCCGCCTTGGTGACGATGTCCACGGTGCGGGCATAGTTGGGGCGGCTGGTGCCGGCCATGATGCCCTTGTCGTCGGCGAATTGCTGGCGGACGTCCTCCACCACCGAACCCGCCGCACGGCCCACGGCGGTCATGCCGAAGGCGCCGAACAGATAGGGCAGCAGCGCGCCGAGCAGCAGCCCGACGATCACGTACGGGTTGCTCAGCGAGAAATCGACCGGGACGCTCGGGAAGAACTCCTTGAGGTCGGTCGTGTAGGCGCCGAACAGCACCAGCGCGGCGAGCGCGGCCGAACCGATCGCATAGCCCTTGGTCACCGCCTTGGTGGTGTTGCCCACCGCGTCGAGCGCGTCGGTCTTGTGACGAACTTCGTCCTCGAGACCGGCCATCTCGGCGATGCCGCCAGCATTGTCGGTCACCGGGCCATAGGCATCGAGCGCGACGACCATGCCGGCCAGCGCCAGCAGCGAGGTCGCGGCGAAGGCGACGCCGATGATGCCCGCGATCTGGAACGCCGCAACCACCGCGACGACGATGACGAGTGTCGGCAGAGCGGTCGACTCGAGCGAGATCGCCAGCCCCTGGATCACGTTGGTACCGTGCCCGGTCACCGATGCCTTGGCGATCGACTTTACCGGGCGATAGTTGGTGCCGGTGTAATATTCGGTGATCCACACCAGCAGTCCGGTCACCGCCAGGCCGATCATCATGCAGATGAACAGGCTCATGCCGGTATACTGCGCACCCGTGGCGAGGCCCTGGGTCGCTTCCGGCGTGAGCGCGCCAGTCTCGACCAGCGCGGCGCTGTTGCCGGCGATCTCGCCGATCGGCGCGTTGAGGTCGCCCAGCGCATATTGGGTCACGAAGTAGATGGCGGGCACCGAGAGGATCGCGGTGGTCCAGAAGCCCTTGTAGAGCGCACCCATGATCGACTGGCTCTTGCCCAGCCGCACCATATAGGTGCCGATGATCGAGGTGATGATGCACACGCCGCCGACGATCAGCGGCAGGGCCATCAGCCTGAGCAGCAGCTCGTCGGACAGGCCCTTCACCAGCAGCGCGATCGAGACCATGGTGAGTCCCAGCGTCACGACATAGGTTTCGAACAGGTCGGCGGCCATGCCGGCGCAGTCGCCGACATTGTCGCCGACGTTATCGGCGATCACCGCCGGGTTGCGGGGGTCGTCCTCGGGGATGCCGGCCTCGACCTTGCCGACCAGGTCGGCGCCGACATCGGCCGCCTTGGTGAAGATGCCGCCGCCGAGGCGCGCGAAGATCGAGATCAGCGAGGCGCCGAAGGCGAGGGCGGTCAGCGCCTCGATCACCTTGCGGCTGTTGGGCGCTTCGCCGGTGACGCCGACCAGATACCAGAAGATCAGGGCGATCGAGAGCAGGCCCAGGCCTGCCACCAGCATGCCGGTGATCGCGCCCGAGCGGAAGGCGAGGGTCAGGCCGCCCTGCAGCGAGCTGCGTGCAGCCTCCGCGGTGCGGACATTGGCACGCACCGAGATGTTCATGCCGACGAACCCGGCTACGCCAGAAAGCACGGCGCCGACCAGGAAGCCGATCGTCGAAAGCGTGCCCAGCGTGAAGAAGAGCACGATCGCGACGATCACGCCCACGATGGCGATGGTCATATATTGCCGGCCGAGATAGGCCTTGGCGCCTTCCTGGATGGCAGCGGCGATGCTCTGCATCTTCTCGTTGCCCGCCGGCGCCTTCAGCACCTGCTGGCTGGTCAACAAGCCATAGAGCACTGCGAGCACGCCGCAGGCTATGGCGATGTACACAATCGTCATGCGTTCAAGCCCTTCCCCTATTGGATATCGAGCCGCGCCGGTCTGTGTCGCCGGATTAAAAGGCCCGGTATGGGGGAGGCTATCGGGCGGCCGCGCTCAGCGCAAGCCGCACGGAGTTTGTTTGGTAATGCGCCTTTCGGCGCATTGCGGCACCGGCCCGCTCCCCCACCTGGCTACCCATATGATACTGCCGTTGGGTGGCCGGGTGGGGAGCGGGCAGGTGCTGCCCGGAAATGCGCTCTTTCGCGCATTTCCAAACAGGCTTTCAGCGATGCTGGTATCCCAGCGGGACTTTCGGCACCTTGCCGTCGAGCAGCAGCAACGCCTTGCCTGCCGCGGCCATCGTCCCGATCCGCGCCGCCGGCACCGGCGGCTTGAAATCGTCCGGAGCGGCGAACAGCAGCTCGTAATCGTCGCCCCAGGTGACGGCGCGCAGCGGATCGGCGCCGGCAGCGACCGGCACCTTGGCCAGCATGATGTCGGCGGTGCAGCCACTCGCCTCGGCCATGCGGCTGGCATCGAGCAGCAGCCCGTCCGACACGTCCATCATTGCGGAGACGTGTGGCGCCAGCGTCCGCCCGTCGCTGAGCCGCGGGCGGGGGCGCAGATAGGCCACGCCCTTGCCGTTCTCGAACCCCAGCATCGCCGCGCCCACCGGCCCGGTGATCCACAACCCGTCGCCCGGCCGGGCGCCATCGCGGCGCGGCACCGACGCGGTGGTCGCCCGTCCGATCGCGGTGCAGCCAAAGGTCGCGGGCGAAACCGAGATCGTGTCGCCGCCGAGCAGCGGCACGTCATATTCGGTGAGGATGGCCCGCAGCCCCTCGATGAAGCGCTCGGCGCGCTCGATCAGCACTGCGCCGATCAGCACGCCCACCGGCTCGGCGCCCTTGGCGGCGAGGTCCGACAGGTTCACCGCGACCAGCTTCCAGGCGATGTCGAACGGATCGGTGCCGGGCAGATAATGCACGCCCTCGGCGATCGCGTCATGGGTAAATACCAGCGTCTCGCCGCCGATCGCGATCGTCGCGGTATCGTCGCGCAGCCCCTCCGCCCCGGGATGGAGCGGCAAGGTGCGCAGCGCGGCAATGAACTCGGCTTCGTTCATCCCTCAATTCCTCCCCGGAACGGGGAGGGGGACCATTCGCGCCAGCGAATGGTGGAGGGGGCCCGCCTTCCGCGGGCCGGGTGTCCGGAGGAGAGCGGGCCCCCTCCACCACGCGACTGCGTCGCGCGGTCCCCCTCCCCGTTCCGGGGAGGAGTTGAGATCAACCCCGCACTTCCTTCGCCACGGCATCGAGGATGCCGTTGACGAAGCCCTTTTCGCGGCGGTCGTAAAAGGCGTCGGTCACGTCGAGATACTCGCTGATCGCGGCGCCGACCGGCACGTCCTTGCGCGCCATCAGTTCATAGGTGCCGGCGCGCAGGATCTGGCGCATCGGCTTGTCGAGCCGGTCGAGCGTCCAGTCGGCGGTCAGCTTGCCGGCGATGATCCGGTCGATCTCGTCGCGGCGCTCGCTCACGCCGGTGACGATGTCGTCGAAAAAGGTGATGTCCGCCTCGGCATATTCCACGTCCTCGATCGTCGCGCCCAGGCGATGATTGTGGAACTCGTGGAGCAGCGCGGGAATCGAGACCGCTTCCATTTCGTGCTGGTACAGCGCCTGCACGGCGGCGAGGCGCGCGGCTGCGCGCGCCTTGGAACGGGACTTTGCTTGATGGCTTGGCATGCTCCGCCCCATAGGTCGCTTCGGGCGATATGGCAAAGGAGATGCGATACCGGGTCTGCAAACGCCCGTACCAATCCCTGTCACCCCGGCCTTGAGCCGGGGTCCCGCTGCCCTGCTGCGTCGAAGAAGCAAGGCCGGGATGACGGCGAAATCAGCCCCGGGGCCACGCCTTCAGCGGTTCTCGCGCGGCATACTCCCGGCTCTCGTCATTCCCTGCCTGCACCTCGATCACATGCTCCGGCCCGAACGGCACCTCCGTTCCCAGCCAGAACTCGTCATTCTCGTCGATGTCGGGCTCGTTATCGAGCAGTCCGAAATAGCCGCCGTCCGCGGCCTCGCGCACCACCACCCACATCCGGTCGGTGATCGGCTCCTCGTCTTCCTCGACCGCGATCAGGAAGATCAGCTTGGCGAAGTCGCCCGGCTTCAGGCCGGTCCGCGCGGCCTCGTCGGGAATGTCGAAGGCCTCGGCGTCGAGCGCGTGATAATCCACCGCACTGGCCAGGCACCAGCCATCCTCGTCGAGATCGGGTGCGCGCATCACTTGCTCCTCAACCGGATCGCCACCGACTCGGCATGCGCCGGCAGGCCTTCCGCGTGCGCCAAGGCTACCGCAGCCGGCCCGATCGCGGCCAGCCCGGCCTCGTCCAGCGACAGGAAGCTCGTGCGCTTCATGAAGTCGAGCACCGAGAGCCCCGAGGCGAAGCGCGCGCGCCGTCCGGTCGGCAGCACATGGTTGGGCCCGGCGACATAATCGCCCACCGCTTCCGGCGTATAGCGGCCGATGAACACCGAGCCGGCATGGCGCACCATGTCGAACAGCCCCTCGGCATTGTCGCAGGCCAGCTCGAGATGCTCGGGGGCAAGGCGATCGACCAGCGGCATCGCGCTGACCAGATCGCCCACGACGATGATCGCGCCGTTCGCCTCCCAGCTCGCCCGCGCGGTCTGCTCGGTCGCGAGCTTCGCCAGCGCGCGCTCGACGGCTTCGGCGACCTTGTCGGCAAACGCCGCGTCGTCGGTAAACAGGATCGACTGGCTGGTCGGGTCATGCTCGGCCTGGCTGAGCAGGTCGGCGGCGATCCAGTCGGCGTCGTTCTTGCCGTCCGCGACCACCACGATCTCGCTCGGCCCGGCGACCATGTCGATGCCGACCACGCCGTAGAGCTGCCGCTTGGCCTCGGCCACCCAGGCATTGCCGGGGCCGGTGATGACATCGACCGGCTCGATCGTCTCCGTGCCATAGGCGAGCGCGGCGATCGCCTGCGCCCCGCCGATCCGCCAGATCTCGTCGACCCCGGCAAGATGCGCGGCGGCCAGCACCAGCGGGTTCACGTCGCCATTGGGCGTGGGCGTGACCATCACCAGCCGCCCAACTCCCGCCGCCCTGGCCGGCAGCGCGTTCATCAGCACCGAGCTGGGATAGGCCGCGCGGCCGCCGGGCACATAGACGCCGGCGGCATCCACGGCCTTCCAGCGCGCGCCGAGGCGGATGCCCTGCGCGTCGATCTCGTCGCGATCCTCGGGCTTCTGCTTCGCGTGATAGGTGGCGATCCGCTCGGCGGCGAGCTCCAGCGCATCGCGCAGTTCGGGCGTCAGCCCTTCCCAGGCGGCGAGGCAATCGGCGCGGTCGAGCGTCCAGCCCTGGGCATCGAGATCGAACTTGTCGAAGCGCCGGGTCAGCTCCCTGACTGCGGCATCGCCCTCGTTGCGAACGCGGGCGATCATTGCGGTGACGTCACGCGCAACATCCTCATCGGCTTCGCGGCGGGCGTTGACCAGCTCGGTGAAGGCGACCGAGAAGCTGGCGTCGCGAGCGTTGAGCCGGATCACGCGGCCACCGCCTTGCGGAACTTGTCGACCAGCGGGACGACGTCGGTCGCGCGCGTCTTGAACGCGGCGCGGTTGACCACCAGCCGGCTGCTCACTTCCGCGATCACTTCGACCTCGACCAGGCCATTCTCCTTGAGCGTCCGCCCCGAGGAGACCAGGTCGACGATGCGCGGCGCGAGGTCGAGCACCGGCGCCAGCTCCATCGCGCCGTTGAGCTTGATGCACTCGGCCTGCACGCCGCGTGCCTCGAAATGCGCCCGGGTGATGTGCGGGTACTTGGTCGCGACGCGGACATGACTCCAGCCGCGCGGATCGTCCTTGCTCGCAAGATCGGCCGGCTCGGCGACCGAGATGCGGCAATGGCCGATGCCGAGGTCGACCGGCGCGTACAGCTCCGAATAGTCGAACTCGGCAAGCACGTCCGACCCGACGATGCCGAGCTGTGCGGCGCCATGCGCAACGAAGGTCGCCACGTCGAACGCGCGCACGCGGATCAGGTCGATCGCCGGCGTGTTGGTCTTGAAGCGCAGCGCGCGCGAGCTCTCGTTCGAGAAGTCGGGCTCGGGGATGATGCCGACGCGGGCGAGCAGCGGCAGCGCCTCGTCGAGGATGCGTCCCTTGGGGACGGCAAGGATCAGCGGTTCGGTCATCGAGGCCGGGGCTTTACTCGGGGCACCTCGCAGGCGCAACAGACCCCTTGCGGAGGTATTTCTTGTGGCCGATGAAGCGACGAACCGCGGGGCATTCCGAATCCAGGAATATTATTGCCGGAAGATGGCAGCCCCTTTGTACGCCGATATTTGCACGGCGCTGGCTGACGGGCTGAATCGGGGCAGCGAAACCGGCCGAACCATATTGGACTGGCCGGGCGAACCGACCCGCGATGCATTGCCGCTTCGGCTCGTCGGGGGACTGCACGCGCTGGTGCTGGCGGGGGCCGATCCCGAGCTGGCGGAAGTGTTCGCCGGCAAGATTTCGGGCACGTCGCTTCAGGATGCGCTGAACGCTATACTTGCCCGCAACGACGCGGCCTTGCTCCCCTGGCTCGATGGCCCGCCCCAGACCAACGAAGCCGGACGCTCCGGCGCGTTGATCGTCGGGCTGATCGAAGTCGCGCGGCGTCTCGGGCCGAAGCTGGAAATCCTCGAGATCGGCTCGAGCGGCGGGCTTAACCTGCTGATCGATCGCTTCCGCTTCGATCTGGGCGGAGCGATGCTGGGTCCCGCGGACTCGCCGATCACGATCGCCCCCGAATGGCTCGGCGAGCCACCGGTGCTGCCGCCGATTGAGATCGTCTCGACTCGTGGCAGCGACATCGCGCCGCTCGACGTCACCGATCCCGCGGTCGAGGCGCGGCTCTCCGCCTATGTCTGGGCAGAGAAGCCCGAACGGCTCGAGCGCCTGAGAACCGCGATTGCCATGATCCGCGAACGAAGCGTCTCTTTGGATCGCGCCGACGCGGCCGACTGGATGGAAGCCCGGCTTGCCGAACCGCAGGCCGAAGGCGTGGTCCGCGTGCTGATGCACTCGGTGGTCTGGCAGTATATCCCCGACGCCGGCACCGCCCGCATCCGCGCCGCGATGGAAGTCGCCGGCGCCCGCGCGACGTCGGAGCGCCCGCTCGCCTGGGTGGCGATGGAGCCCGACCGCGCGCTCGGCGAGCAGGTGGTAAGCATCCGGACCTGGCCGGGCCCCGAAGCCCGCGAAGTCGTCGCCACCGCCCACGCCCATGCGGCCTGGGTCCGCCCGGGCGATGCTCGTGCGACAGAAGGGATCGCGCTCGACGCCGCGGCGCAGGTGGTGCTCTAGCGGGCTGAACTCCTGCCCACGCCATCGTCACCCCGGCACAAGGCCGAGATGACGGATAGGGCGAAACGGGCGCGACCCTTGCAATGTAGGATTTCGCCTGCTTCCTTCCCAACTGGATGAAACTGCGGGAAGGCTAACCAATATGGTTCTGAACTGTAATGGTTCATGCGAAAATGGCTGAAACCACGAACCAATTCGGCGCAAACTTAGCCAATTTGGGCGTATGAAGCGTCCAGCCAGTCGCGCATCGCCCCGGTCACCGCTTCGGGCTTTTCCCAGGGCACGAAATGTCCGGCGTCGGGCACCTTCACCACGGTCAGGTGCGGCACCAGCGCCTCCAGTCCCTCGAGCTGGACCGGGAGCAGCGCGGTGTCCTGCATCGCCCAGATCATCAGCGTCGGCTGGGTGATCGGCGGGAAGGGCGTGTCGAGCCAAACCGGCCGCGCAGGCGTCTCGTCGGGCGCCGGCACCAGGATCGCGCTGGCGCGGTACCAGTTGAGCATCGCGGTCAGCGCGCCCGGCTGGCGCCATTCCGCGAGATAGGCGGGCTTCTCGGGCTCGAGCAGCGCCGCATCGGTATATTTGGCGAAGCTCTCGTCGAAGAAGGTCTCGAGCCCGATCCGGTCGACGAACTTCTCGAAGTCCGGGTTGCGGAAGGCGGTGATGTACTGGCTCGCCGCGCGCTGGGCGGGATCGTCGAAGATGCTGCGCTGGAAGAGCAGCGGGTGTGGTGCGTTGACGATGATCAGCCGGGCGATGCGCTGTGGGTTCTGCAGCGCGGCCATCCAGGCGATGGCGCCGCCCCAGTCATGCCCGACCAGCGTGAAGGGGCCGATGCCGAGATGATCGGCCAGCGCCAGCAGGTCAGCCACCGGCTTGTCGGGCGTATAGCTTTCCACGCCCCCGGGGCGCGAGGAGTAGCCGAAGCCGCGCTGGTCCGGCGCGATGACGTAATAGTCTTCGGCCAGCGCCGCGATCTGGTTGCGCCAGGTCCGGTGCGATTCGGGGAAGCCGTGGAGCAGGATGATCGGCGGGCGCGCCGGATCGCCGCCAATGGCGATGTTCAGTTCCACCCCGGTGGGCAATGCGATGCGCTGGATCCCGAATTCCGCCATGTCGCCTCTCCATTTTCGGCAGAGCCTAGCGAAGCTGCGACGACCTGCAAGAACCGAACGGCGCCACGGGCGTTGAGCCCCGAACAGGAGGAGAGGGACATGCTCGCACTGATGCCGCTGATGCTCGGGCTCGCCATGCCGGCCGAGGGGTTTGCCACCAAGAACATCAACAGCCTCGACGCCGAAGTCCTGGCGCTGCTCGGCCCCGGCTTCATCTCGGCGCCGCGCCCCGGCAAGCTCGCCTATAGCTGCCCCGATTGCGCGGGGCAGCCGATCCTCGGCATCGAGTTCGGTCGCCAGGTCGATGGCACCGAGGGCCGGGTCCGCTCGGGCGAAACCAAGATCGAGGACCTCGAGAAGCAATGCCAGGCGCGCAGCCCCGAATGCACGCTCGCAGCGCTCGATGCCGGACCCGCGGTCGGCTGGGTGAGCAACTATGCGATCGGCAGCGACCACGGCGCGACGGCGGTGCTGATCCGTGACGGCGACCTGCTGACGATCCGCTCGGTGGCCAACGACGCCGCGATGGCGCACGCCAATCTCGACAAGCTGCTCCCGCTGGTGCGAGAGAAGATCATCGGGGGATGACGGCTATTGGGTGAGTCGAACCGGCGCTTTCCCCTTGGTGCGGCTGGTCAGGTGGAACTGCCAGCACCGGTCGCAGCGATAGGGCCGCAACTCCCAGCCGCTCTTCGCGATCGCCGCCAGCGCGTCCTCCCGCGAGGGGTAGCGCGCCTTGCGCCGGCAGACACTGAGCTTCGTGCTAGGGATAGCTCACCGTCTTGGGCACTTCTGGGATCGGGATGAATTCCTTGTCGTCGCCGGGCACCTTGGGGAAGTTGCCGGCCTTCCAGTCTTCCTTGGCCTGGTTGATCCGGTCGCGGCTCGACGACACGAAGTTCCACCAGACATGGCGCGGCGTCGCGAAGTCCTCGCCGCCGCACAGCGCCACCCGGCCGCCGCCGGCCGAGCGCAGGATCGCGGTGATGCCCGGGCGCAGGACGTAGAGGGTCGAGACTTCCATCTCGATCCCGTCGATCGTCGCATCGCCATAGGCGAGGTACACCGCCCGCTCGGTTGCGGACGGATCGATCGGCACTGCGCCGCCCTCACTCAGCTCGATGTCCGCATAGATGGTCTGGGCATAGGTCGTGGTCGGCGCCTTCGCCCCCCACAGCTCGCCCATGATGACGCGGCAGCGCGCACCCAGGTCCTCGACGATCGGCAGGTCGGCGGCAGCGACATGCTCGAATGCCGGGGCCATCTCCTCCCGATCCTCGGGCAGCGCAAGCCAGGTCTGGATGCCCGAAAGCTCCGGTCCCTTCGCGCGCTCGGCGCTCGGCGAGCGCTCCGAATGGACGATGCCGTGGCCGGCGGTCATCAGGTTCACCGCGCCCGGCTCGATCGTCGCGAACGTCCCGAGCGAATCGCGATGGTCGATCGCGCCGGCATAGAGGTAGGTGACCGTGGCGAGGTTGATATGCGGGTGCGGCCGCACGTCGATGCCGGTGCCGACGTCCAGCAGCGCCGGGCCCATCTGGTCGAAGAAGATGAACGGTCCCACCATCGTCCGCGGCTTGGAAGGCAGGGTGCGATGCACCTTGAAGCCCCCCAGGTCATGGGTGGACGGGGTGATGATCTGGGTGAAAAGCTCGTCGGTCATGGGTCCCTCTCGTCGCCAGATCCATAGCCCGCGACGGGGTTTCTCGACAGCCTTGTTTTGGAAACCCACCCTTTCGGGTCAGGCGGCATCCAGCTCCGGATAGTGGCGGAAAATGCCCTGGGTGTTGAAGGCGATCCGCCGGTCGCTGGCGAGATAGGCCTTGATTCCCGGCAGCTCTGCGACCCGGTCGCGGATCGCTACCAGCTTCGGATAGTCGCCTTCGATCGCGGCCATGCGCTTCGGGAACATGTAGCGCAGGCCCTCGATCAGCTGGAAGATCGAGGTGTCGCCGTAGGACCAGCGCCGGCCGGCCAGCCATTCGCCCTCGACCGAGCGCTCAAACCAGCCGAGGAATTTGGGCATGCGCTCCATGCGGAATTCCTCGGCGAAGCGTGCAGCCTCGGCCTTCTGGTCCTCGTAATAAAGGCCGGTGCCGACCGGATGATGCACCTGATGCACCTCGGCGACGAAATCGGTGATGGTCAGCTGGACCTCGTGCAGCCAGGTCCGCGTCGACTCCTCATCGGGAGCCAGGCCATGGCGTTCGCCCAGCCAGAACAGGATGTTGGCAACCTGCGCGATCACCTGGCTGCCAGTATCGAGATAGGGCGGGGCGAAGGGCGCGCGATGAGTGCGCGCCTGCATGTCCGCGATCAGCGCCTCGCTGCCGCGCTCGCGCGCCATGTCGACATAGCGGATGCCCGCCGCTTCCATCGGCAGCCGGACGAATTCGCCCCGGCCCTGGATTTCGGCCCAGTACCAGAGCTTGTACGCCATGCTTATTCTCCCGGTGCGCGTGCCTTGATCGCCAGTGCGTGGATGCGATCCTTGAGCAGATCGGCCAGCGCGTTGTTGATCAGTCTCTGCCGCTGAACGCGCGAGACACCTTGAAAGGCCCCGCTTTCCACCACCACGGTCCAGTGCGATTCGCCGGTGCCGTCGTCGCCGAGGTGGCCCGAATGGTGGTGGCTGTCGTTGATCACCTCGAGGTGCGTCGGAGCGAGCGCGGCGGTAAGGCGGGCGGTGATGATGTCGGCGAGTCCGCCGCTGGCAGGGTTTGTCATCGCGCCTATATAGGCGGTTTGCTCAAGGGAGGTCACGTGGCTGACAGCCACCCGAAGAAAGACAGGCCGAATGCGCGGTTCCATGGCCGCGTCGAGGCGCAGGGAAGACTATGCTCGGAGCCGGGCTGCAACGAGGCGGGCGAGTTTCGCGCCCCCGCGGGCGAGAGTCGTGCGAGTTTTGACGGGCCCGGCGCATATCGCTGGCTGTGCCTCGATCATGTCCGTGCGTTCAACTCGGGCTACAACTTCTTCCAGGGCATGAGCCCGGACGAGATCCACGATGCCCAGCGACCCTATGCCGGCTGGGAGCGCGAGACGCGTGCCTTCACCGGTACCGGTGGCGCCGACCGCCCGCCGCGCTGGGCCGATTTCGCCGACCCGCTCGACGCAATCAGCGCGCGCTTCAAGGATCGGATGAAGGACCGCGCCGAGCGCAAGGATGGCAAGCCGCTCTCGGGCAAGGACCGGGAATCGCTCAAGATACTCGACCTCGCGATCGACGCCGACCGCACGATGCTGCGCAAGCGTTATTCGGAGCTGGTCCGCCAATATCACCCCGATCGCAACGGTGGCGACCGCAGCCATGAGGGCCGGCTGCAGCGGGTGATCGAGGCATACCAGCACCTCAAGTCCGCACCGGCTTTCGCTTGATGTTTTCCTCCCTCGGAGCGAAGCCCGGGGGACGAGATGCCTAGCCCTCGCGCTGCATCCGTTCCTGGCGGGCCTGCTCGCGCGGGCTCATGTCGGGGCCGGCGAAGCTGCCGGTCTCGACCACGCCGTTCGGCTCATAGGTGGCGATCACCACGCCGCCTTCGCTCACCAGATGATCGGTCATCTTGAGGGTGAGTGGCGGGGTGCCTGTGCCGAACAGCTTCTTGCCGCTGCCCAGCAGCACTGGGAAGGTCATCACCATCAGCCGGTCGATCAGCCCCGCGGCGAGCAGCTGCGGATAGAGGGTCGAGCTGCCCTGGATGACCAGGTCCGGCCCCGCGCCGCGCTTGATCGCGGCGACATCCTCGATGCTCGCCAGCCGGTGGCTGTTCACCCAGTCGAGCCCGTTGTCACTGTGCGTGACGACATATTTGGCGGCCTTGTCGAACGCGATCCGGATCGGATGTTCGGCATCGGCATAGGGCCAGTAGCCCGCGAAGATCTCATAGGTTTCGCGGGCGAGCAGCAGGTCGAATTCGCTGTCGAAGAGCGCCCCGATCTTGCTACCCACTGCTTCGTCGGCCAGCGGCGCCATCCAGCCGCCGAACTCGAACCCGCCGGTCCAGTCCTCGCTCGGGCCGCCGGGGGCCTGCATCACGCCGTCGAGTGAGGCGAACACCGCACCTGTCAGCTTGCGCATCCTGCTCTCCTCAGCTCTTGTTCGGCGAGACGAGGCCGCAGGTCACGCCCTCGGGATCGACAATGTTGATCACCCATTCGCCGCCGGGCACTTGTTCGGGGCCCCAGACGGTCTTGCCGCCGCCGGCTTCCACCTTTGCCTGCGCCTCGGTGATGTCGGGCACGCGGAAATAGAAGCCCCAGCGGGGCTTGGTCCCGGGCTGGGCGCGCATGACCGCACCTACAGCCTCGCCCTTGCTGTCGCCATTGGCGATGAAGCTGTATTCGCCCATCTCGCCCATCGGCATGGCGCCGACCTTCTCGATTGCGAACAGCTTGCTGTAAAAGGCCAGCGCCGCGGCGTCGTCGGTCGTCAACAGCTCGTTCCAGCTGACATGGCCGAAGCCCATGCGCTGATAGGCGGTGCTGGTCGCGTCCACTGCGCCGCGCATCACATAGAAGGGCACGCCCTGCGGATCGGTGACCATCGCCAGCCGGCCGACACCGGGAATGTCGAAGGCGGGAAGATGGATCTGGCCACCGGCCTCGACCACCGCCGCGACCGAGGCATCGACATCATCCACGCCCAGATAGCCAAGCCAGGTCGCCTGCGCGCCGCCGGCGATCATGTCGGCGTTGAGCTGCATGACGCCGCCCGCCTGGCCATCCCCGGCATTGATCATGCGATAGTCCATACCGCCGGGCGCCGGCTCGGCATCGATGTTCCAGCCGCACACCGGGTCGTAGAACGCCTTGGCCTTGGCCGCGTCGCTGGTCAGCAGCTCGTACCAGATGAAGCTTCCATGCGCGTTCATTTGGCTTCTCCCGTGTCGACAATCGTCTCGAACCCGCCCCAGAACATGCGCTTGCCGTCGAAGGGCATTTCGGCCGGCGGCTTCATCCGCTCATCGGCCATCACCTTCTCCCAGCCGGCATCGCGGGTCGCCTTGTCGGGCCACACGATCCAGGAGAAGACCGGCGTCTCGCCGTCCTCCGCCTTCACCGCCATGTAGAAATCGGTGGTCTTGCCGCGGGGCACGTCATGGCCCCAACTCTCCACCACCTGCAGCGCGCCATGTTCGAGGAACACCGGCGCCGCCTTGGCGGCCATCTCGCGATAGGCCTCGCGATCGCGCGCGGGGCTACGAAACCGTCGATATAGGTCATCCTCTCTCTCCTCTTATGCTTGGTCAGGCCGCGACCGGCGCGGGCTGAAAATCGGCCATCTGCGAGTCCATCGCGCGCTGGAAGGCGGGGCGCGCCATGCCGCGCTCGACATAGGCGGCTAGCCTTGGCCGCTCGGTCATCAGCGGGCTACGGTCGGCATTGCGCAGCACCGTCACCATCGCGATGTCGGCGACGCTGAATTCGCCGACCAGCCAGTCCCGCTCGCCCAGCGCATCGGCCAGGCGATCGAACCGCTTGCCGATGTCCTCCATCAGGCTCGGCCGACGCAGCTTCGCCCATTCCTCGTCCTTCGAGAACAGCATGACGTTACCCAACTCGAACAGCCCGGGCTCGACGCTGTTGAGCGAGGCGAACAGCCAGGCGAGCGTCGTCGCACGCTGCTGCGGATCGCGCGACAGCAGCCTTGTGTCCTTCTCGGCAAGATGAAGCAGGATCGCGCCGCTCTCGAACAGCTGGATGCCGCTATCGTGCAGCACGGGCACCTGGCCCCAGGGCTGCTCCTCGAAATAGCTGGCGGGCTTGGGCGGGATCGGGCTGATCAGCCGCGTAGTGTAAGGGAGGCCGATCTCCTCGCAGGCCCAACGCGGCCTGAGGTCGCGGACATAGCCGCGGGCGAAATCGGGCACCCAGTTGAAGCCGGTGATCTCGATGGACATGGCATGCCTCCTCAGCCTTTCGCCGCAGCTTCGATCGCTGCGATGTCGATCTTCTTCATCGTCATCATCGCCTCGAAGGCGCGTCGGCGGCTGTCGATATCGCCGCTGAAACTGAGCTCGATCAGACGGCGCGGGGTGATCTGCCAGTTGAAGCCCCATTTGTCCTTGCACCAGCCGCAGGCGCTTTCCGCGCCGCCATTGCCGACGATGGCATTCCACAGCCGATCGGTCTCTTCCTGGTTCTCGGTGAGGATCTGGAAGGACACGCTCTCATTGGGCTTGAAGTTCGGGCCGCCGTTGAGTCCGGCATAGCTTCGCCCGGCCAGAGTGAATTCGACAACCAGAGCCGCGCCTTCCTTGCTGCTCGGATTGTCGCCGGGCGCGCGGTGGACAGTGTTGACATGGCTGTCCGGCAGCAGCGAGACGTAGAAGTTTGCTGCTTCTTCGGCCACATGGTCGAACCAAAGCACGGTGGTGATCTTGTCTGCCATCGGTCCTCTCCTTTGGACTCTCGGATTTTCAGGCGATCGGGATCAGCGCGCGCACGCGGGGATCGCGGAACCACAGTCCGCCCCAGGCGATCACGCCCAGATAGACGCCGAACAAGGTGTGGCTGAACAACG
>PJUL01000923.1_pt1 | contig 15775 bp, 18 predicted proteins | sample 1512221 | NCBI WGS metagenome assembly PJUL01 (sample SAMN08177667, study PRJNA422409) | Feces metagenome, whole genome shotgun sequencing project.
CTTGGCGCGCGAGCCGTCGACCCGGACCTGGCCCGAGCGGAACAGCTTGTTGAGCTGGACGTGGTTCAGGTGCGGCCAGCGGCGCTTGAACCAGCGGTCGAGGCGGACCCCGTCCTCGCCCCCATCGACGTAGATGGTGCGAACTTCTTTCATGCGAACATCCTGCGGGCGAGATAAAGGCCCGCGAAAAGGGCCGTCACGGCGAACACGACGCTGACGGCGGTATAGGTGAAGGCCGAGCCGTAGGCGCGCTTCTCGATCATGAGCGCGGTCTCCAGCGAGAAGGCCGAAAAGGTGGTGAAGCCCCCGAGGACGCCGGTTCCCAGCAGCACCCGGAAGGTTTCCTGCTGGCCGGCCGAGCGGAAAGCCAGCCAGCCGGTCAGCATTCCCATCAGGAAGCCGCCGACCAGGTTCACGGTCAGGGTGCCCCAGGGCCAGCCCGGTCCGATCCAGCGCAGCGCGGCCGTTCCCACGAGATAGCGGGCGACGGAGCCGGCGGCGCCGCCCACGGCGACGAGAAGCACCTTGGTCATGGGCCCCTTATGCGCCGACAGGCCCTGAACGCCAAGGTGCGAACGCCAATGGCCGCTTGACCTTGGCCACGGCCCCCGCATAGCGTCGCCGCAAAGACTCTCGCGGAGATAGCATGCGCAGCCTGCTCATCCTGGCCTTGATGCTCGCCGCCTCCGCCGCATCGGCCGCCCCGGACCTTCCGCGCCCCCCGAACGCAGGACCTCCGCCGCCTCCCCTGCCCATGCCGCCGCCGCTGCCCACCGTGCGCAGCGAAGCCGTTCCCCGGATCGTGCAGTATGGTCCGCCGCCGGGCGTGGCCCACTGCGGGGGTCGCAATGTCGGCGTCGCGCGCAACGCGCCCTTCGCGCCCGAGGTGAGCGTGGCCTATCTGCCCGTGGGATCGGCGCCGGACACGCCAGGACGCGGCGACCGCAACCTCAGCGCCGTGACCTTCGGCATCGACGCCAAGGGGGCGCCGATCGACGTGCGGCGCGCCGACGATGCGCCGGCCTCCGAGGACATGCTGGCCGCCCTCGCCCGCTGGCGCTTCATGGCCGGCGCGCCGGCCAGCGATTGCCGCGTCGAGGTCTCGCAGACCTACACGCCGCTGACCAAGGCGCCGACGGCGCTGCTGCTCGAGGTCGTCGCCCTGCGCAAGCGCGAGGCCCTGACGCCGGTGCGCAGCGCGATCTCGGCGCGCGGCGACTGCGGCCGCTCGCCCCGCCGCATCCCGGCCATCACCAGCTATCCGGACCTGCGCTCGTTCACCGGCCGCGACTTTTCCGCGCCGTGGGCCGGCGTGCTCTACGACATCGACGCCGAGGGCGAGGTCCAGAACGTCCGCATCGCGACCCAGGGCGGCGATCCCGTGCTGGCCGACCTGGCCGCCGCCTCGATCGCGGACTCCCGGTTCCATTCCGGAAAGGCGGTGAAGGGCTGCTACGCCGTGTTCTCGGTTCGCCCGGAAACCGTCGAGGCCACGGCCAAGGCCTACCCGAAAACCCCATCGCCGTCGAAGGAGCGCGACTGTTCGGACGTCAAGGCCGCGGCCCTGAACCTGTCGATCCAGCGAAGCTATCCGAGCGCCTTCGCGCGCCAAGCCGTCGAGGGCTGGGCGCTCATCGAGTTCGACATTCGGGCCGACGGCCGCATAACCCCCGTGAACATCGTCGCCGCCCAGCCGAGCGCGGCGTTCGGAACGGCCGCCCGCAACATGCTGGCGAGCGCTCGGCCGGACACCTCGGTCTGGGACCGCAAGGGGTGCCTGATCCCCGTCACCTTCGCGATGAACGCCGTCACCGAGGATTAACGTCTTCGCGACAGGGCGAGGCCTTGCCTGGCAAGGCTTTGAAGACAAGGTAAAGACGACCTAAACCCTCTTCCTGCACCGGAGGTTAAGGGCGAGCAGGTCAACCTCTGATCTCCTCCCGCGAATCCCACGGTCCGATGCCCGCCTCCCTGCCCCCCAAGGACGACACGACCGAACGCCTGGCCCTGCCGCCGGCGATGCTGAACCGTCTGGCCAGTTCCGACCTGATCGGTCGCGGCTCGGTCAACGTGATCAGCATCAAGGCCATCCGCCGCTGGGCCGGCGACTGGTGGGAGCACAAGCGCACCGACGTCTGGACCTATGTCGAGCGCAAGCTGAACGAACATCTCGACCGGGCCGACCTGCGGGGGCGGGTCAGCGAGGACGACTTCCTGATCGCCACCCACAACGACCAGGGCCTGTCGGCCCAGGCCGCCAGCATCCGCATCCTCGAGGACGTGCTGACCCACCTGCTGGGCGCGGCCGAGCTGCGCGACATCGGCGTGCGCTCGGTGATCGGGGTCGAGGCCGGCGGCGTCGTCTGCCGCACCATCGATCCGTCCGTCGTGCTGGCCGCCCGCGCGCGCCGCGACTCCGAGCGCTCGCCGTTCCGCACGGACATGGACGTCAGCGACGAGATGCGCCGCACGCCCGTGGCCTTCACCACCAGTGGCGGCGCGGCCCTGCGGGTCGACTTCGCGCTGGAGCACGTGATCGGCCTGCGCCGCAACGTCACCACCGCCATCCGTGTCGAGCCGATCGTCACCCACCTGGGCACCGGCCGCTCGATCAGCGGGCGGGCGATCACCAAGCTGGCCGACAAGGACATCGCCTTCATCGACGAGGCGACGCTGCGCTACGGCGCGGCCTTCGCCAAGGCCGCTCAAGGCAACGAGCGCCCCGACCTCGTCCTGCCCGCCTCGTTCCGCACCCTGGGCACCCAGCGCGGCCGCGACCTGCTGACCGGCACCTCGGGCCTATCGCTGGCCCTGCTGCGCGGCGGGGTGATGATCGAACTGGTGGACGTCACCCGCGGCACGCCCGCCGGGCGCCTGCTGGAAGTGGTCGGCCTGCTGAAGGCCCTGACCCGCGGCGTCGTCGCCCGCGTGCCGCCGGACAAGGAAGCCTTCAAGCACCTGCGCGACGCCCGCCTGGCCGGGCTGACCCTGGACGCCTGCGACCTGAGCGGACCGGCCGAGAAGATCGCCGCCGACATCATGGCCTTCGGCCGCGAGGCCCGCGGCCTGGCGCCGATGGTCAGCCTGCAGGGCCTGCCGGCGGAAGGCTATTTCGCCGCCGCCGAGACCGCCGGCCTCAGCCACGCCTCGCTGCGGGCGGCTCACCCCTACGCGGCGCGCGTGGCGGCCTGAAAGCCGACGGTCAGCGCTCCGGAAGGTCGCAGACGCGGGTAGCCGTGAACCGCGCCCGGCGACCGTCACGCGCCCGCAGCACCAGTTCCGAAGCGGTGTGCTTCTCCACCCTGGGCAGGCCACGCAGCAGCAACCAGATTTCGTCGTCCGCCCGCTCCCGGCGATCGGCCAGTCGCTGACGCTCCTCCCGCGCCTTTCGGGGGCCGTAGAGATCGGGATGCCAGGCGGTCCAATCCTCCTCGCGCAGCTTTTCCAGCGTCAGGGTCTCGCCGACCAGGGAATAGTCGGCGACCCGCACGAAGTTGGAAGCCCGCACGCGGACCCGTCCCTCGGCCAGTTCGAAACAGGCGGCCGAGGGCCCCGAACCGCTGCGCCAGTAGGTGGGAGGATCGCGCGGCTGGGCGCCGGCGTGACCGAAGGCGAAAAGCACGGCGACGGCGGCGAAGGCGGATAGCCGCATCGAAAGTCCCTCCCCTGAGAGCCGTTCAGACGCGGCCCATGCCCTTGCCGATGGTGTTGACCACGCTCTGGGCGTCATAGGCCTCGCCCGGCGGGCGCGGGCCCTTGCCGAACACGACTTCCAGCGTGGTGCTGAGCGCCGGGCCGGGACCGAGGTTGAAGCTGGTGCCAAGGCCCAGGCCGACGCCGGAGCGGCGGCCATAGCTGCCCGAACCGGCGCCGACCGAGAAGGTGGGGCCGCCCCCGCCGCCCGTCGACTGGGTGATGCGGTCGGCGACGCGGAACCAGCTGTAGCCGTCGGCTAGGGCCAGCTCGGCCGCCCGCAGCAGGGCGTAGTCGGTGACCTGGCCGGCCGGCGCGCCAGGGCCGCCGCGGAAGGTCACGCGATAGCGCCCCTCCTCCATCTTGTACTGGGCGAAGCCGACGTCGGTGGCGGCGGCCTGCGGCCGGTAGACGGTGGGCTTGGCGGTGGCGCAGGCGCCCAGGACCAGGGCGCTGGCGGCGAGGACGCAGACGAGGCGGGCGGACTTCATGGCGTTTCTCCCTTGCCTCTCAAACGGCTCGGCCAAGTTCAGCGTTCCGGGAGCGCCAAGTCCAGCTTTTCCAGCACGGCCTTCATATCGTCGGGGACCTCCGCCTCGATCCGCCGCTCGCCGCCTTCGGGGTGGGGAAACACCAACCGCGCGGCGTGCAGCATCAGCCGAGGCACCGGCGCGCCGGCCAGCATCAGCGCCCCGCCGTAGCGGCTGTCGCCGGCGATCGGCCGGCCGATCGAGGCCATGTGGACGCGCAGCTGGTGCATGCGGCCGGTGTCGGGGGAAAGCTCGACCAGCGCGGCCTGGGCGTTGGCGGCCAGGGTGCGATAGCGGCTGCGGGCGTTTTCCGCGTCCGGGTGATCGTCCTCGCAGACCCGCATATAGGCCTCGCGGCCGATGGACTCGCGACGCAGGGCCTTGTCGATCTGGCCGCCGCGCGGCTCGGGCGCGCCGGGCGCGACGATGGCCAGATAGGTCTTGCGGAAGCGCTTGCCCATCAGCGCCTTGCCGAGGAACGTCGCCGCCGGCTTGGTGCGGGCGGTGAGGATCACGCCCGAGGTGTCGCGGTCGAGGCGATGGATCAGGCGCGGACGCGGCCGGTCGCGGCGGGCCAGGGCCCACAGCAGATCATCCAGCGTATGGGCCTTGATCCGGCCGCCCTGGCTGGAGAGGCCGGCGGGCTTGTTGAGCACGAAGACGCTGTCGTCCTCGTGGATCACCAGCGAGCGCGTAAAGGCGATCTCGTCCGGCGTCAGCTCGATCGGGTTATCGGAGGCCTTGGGCTTGGGCGCGGCGGGCGGACGGCGGGGCGGTTTGGACATCGGCGTCACTTACCGCCTCGGCGCAGTTGGCTCCAGTGGTCGAGGCGGTCCTTGACCTTGGCCTCGGCGCCGATCGGCTTGGGCTCGTAGAACTTCGGGCGGGCCATGCCGTCGGGGAAGTAGTTCTGGCCCGAGACGCCGCCCTCGACGTCGTGGTCGTAGGCGTAGCCGTCGCCATAGCCGAGGGTCTTCATCAGCTTGGTGGGCGCGTTGAGGATATGGGACGGCGGCATCAGGCTGCCGGTCTCCTTGGCCGCGCGGCGGGCGGCCTTGTAGGCGTTGTAGACGGCGTTGGACTTGGGCGCGCTGGCCATGTGGACCACGGCCTGGGCCAGGGCGAGCTCGCCTTCCGGCGAACCGAGGAAGTCGTAGGCGTCTTTCGCCGCGGTGGTCAGAAGCAAGCTGAGCGGATCGGCCGCGCCGATGTCTTCGGAGGCCATGCGCACCAGGCGGCGGGCGATGAACAGCGGGTCCTCCCCGCCTTCCAGCATCCGCGCCAGCCAGTAGAGGGCCGCGTCCGGATCGGAGCCGCGCACCGACTTATGCAGGGCCGAGATCAGGTTGTAGTGCTCTTCCCGATCCTTGTCGTAGGCCGGGCGGCGCTTCTGGAGCAGTTGGCCCAGCTGGGTCGGGTTCAGCGGCGTGTCCGTGCCGATCGACAGCAGGGTCTCGGTCAGGGTCAGCAGGTAGCGGCCGTCGCCGTCGGCCATGGCGATCAGCACCTGGCGGGCCTCGGCGTCGACCGGCAGCTTGCGGTTCTCGGCGGCTTCGGCTTTCGCGAGCAGGCTTTCCAGCGCCGTCTCGTCCAGGCGCTTGAGCACGAACACCTGGGCCCGCGACAGCAGAGCGCCGTTGAGCTCGAACGAGGGGTTCTCGGTCGTCGCGCCAACCAGGGTGACGATCCCCTCCTCCACGAACGGCAGGAAACCGTCCTGCTGGGCGCGGTTGAAGCGGTGGATCTCGTCGACGAACAGCAGGGTGGACTGGCCGGCCTGGCGGCGCATTCGGGCCTGCTCGAAGGCCTTCTTCAGGTCGGCGACGCCGGAGAAGACGGCCGAGATCTGCATGAACTCGTAACCGCCGGCCTTGGCCAGCAGGCGGGCGATGGTGGTCTTGCCGGTGCCGGGCGGCCCCCAGAGGATCATCGAGGCCAGGCGATGGGCCGCCGCCATCCGGCCGATCGGGCCGTCGGGACCGAGCAGGTGCTCCTGGCCCACCACCTCTTCGAGGCTCTGGGGACGCAGGCGGTCGGCCAGCGGCGCGGGCGCGTGGGGCGCGATGCCGGCGGCTTGGAAGAGATCGGACATGGGAAGAGGTTTAGGAGGTTCCGCGGTCAGCGGAAACCCTCTCCCCGAAGGGAGAGGGTCGCGGCCGGATCAGGTGCGGAAACGGGCCGAGATGCGCTGGCCGCCCCGCTCGATGACGACGGTCCAGGTGGCCGTCTCGTTACGGATGGCGGCGGCCAGGTCGGCGGTGGTGTTGACGGCCTTGCCGTTGACCTCGCGCACGAAGTCGCCCGGGCGCAGGCCGGCGTTCAGCGCGAAGCCCTGGCCGACCTTGGTGACCAGCACGCCCTTGCCGGAGAAGGCGTCGGCGCCGACGTCCTGGGCGGCGGCCGGCGACAGGTTCATCACCGTCGCGCCCTCGAAGGGGTTGCGGCCCGTCAGGGTGCGCTCGTCCTTGGCCGGGATCTCGGGCGCGGCCTCGGCGCGGACGGTCAGTGTCTGCTCGCGGTCGCCGCGGCGGACGACCACCGGCACGCGGTCGCCGATCTTGTGGGTGCCGATGGCGAAGGCGCCGCCGCCCTCGTCATTCACCGGTTGGCCGTCGATCGACAGGATGACGTCGCCTTCCTTGACGCCGCCCTTGTCGGCCGAGGCGCCGGGATAGACGTCGGAGATCAGCACGCCGCGCGGGGTGGACATGCCCAGGCCCTTGGCGATCTCACCGGTGACCGGTTGGCCGCGAACGCCCAGCCACGGCCGCACGACGCTGTGGGCGCCGCCGAGCGCGGTCGAGACCACCTGGCGCACCACGGCGGCCGGGATGGCGAAGCCGACGCCGCTGGACGAGCCCGAGCGCGAGATGATGAAGGTGTTCACCCCGATCAGGTCGCCGTCCATGTCGACCAGCGGACCGCCGGAATTGCCCGGATTGATGGCCGCGTCGGTCTGGATGTAGCTGCCGAACTCGGCCGCCCCGACGTCGGTGCGGGCCAGGGCCGAGACGATGCCGTTGGTGACGGTCTGGCCGACGCCGAACGGGTTGCCCATGGCCAGCACCAGGTCGCCGACCTCGAGCTGCTCCTGGTCGTCGATGGCGATGGTCGGCAGGCGCTCGCCCTTGGTGTCGATCTTCAGGACGGCGAGGTCGGAGCGCGGGTCGTCGAGCAGCACCGTGGCCGGAAACTCGCGCCGGTCGGCGAGCTGCACGGTGATGTCGCTCATGTTCTCGATGTTGTGGTGGTTGGTGATGATCACCCCGTCGGCGCGGACGATGGCGCCCGAGCCGAGCGAGCCCTGCACCTGCGAGCGGGGCGCGCCGCCACGGCCGCCCATGAAGAAGTCCCAGAACGGATCGGCCTGCTGGCGCACGACGCGGCGGCTGGCGACGTTGACGATGGCCGGGGCCGTCTTCTTCACCACCGGGGCGAAGGAGGCCTTCATCGACACCGGATCGGTCGGCGACTTGCGGGTCGGCTGGGCGAGGTCGGGGATGGACTGGGCCTGGCTGCGCGAGGCCGGATCCGAGCAGGCGGCCAGCAGGGCCAGGGTCGGGATCAGGACGCGAAGGGCGGGCTTGGACAAGTCGGTGACTCCGTCAGTCTTCAGGACGCGACCGCCCGGAAGACGAGCGGACGCGTTTGTTCATCCCTAAACAGCGAAGGTTTCGGGCGCATTCAAGGCCTTCAGCGCGCGGGATCAAGGCCGGGTTCCCCGACCGCCAGCGGACGGGCGCGACGCGTGCGCAGGATCACGGCCAGGCCGCCCAGGGCCAGCAGGCCGGCGATGACCAGCGGCAGGCCCGGCAGGTGCAGGGTCTGCTCGTGGCGCACGGCGAAGGCCAGGGTCAGGCCGTAGAGCACCGGCCCGACGATGGCGGTCAGGCCCATGATGGCCGAGTTGGCGCCCTGCAGCTGGCCCTGCTCGCTGGGGCCGACGCGCTTGGTCATCATGCCCATCAGGCCAGGCTGGATCAGGGCCGAAAAGGCGCTGACGGCCAGGCCCGAGGCGAAGATCCAGCCGGTCGGGGCGAAGGCGAAGATCCCGAACGAGACGACGAAGCAGACGAGGCCCGCGATCACCGCCCCGCGCTCCTTCAGGCGATCGACGATCGGCCCGATCAGCACGGCCTGGACGATGACGCCCAGCACGCCCGACAGCATCATCAGGAGGCCGATCTGGGCGGTGTCCCAGCCGTAGCGATAGCCGGTGTAGAGCACGAAGATGCTGGGATAGGCGTTGTGGGCCAGCTGCATCAGGAAGCTGACCACGCCCAGGCGCGGCAGGTCGGGATGCGAGCCCAAGAGCTTCAGCGAACCGACGGGATTGGCCTTGGTCCAGTCGAAGCGGGCCACGCGGCGCTCGGGCGGCAGGGACTCGGGCAGCACCAGCAGGCCGTACAGCCAGTTCAGCAGCGCCATGCCGGCCGCCACCCAGAACGGCAGGTGCAGGTCGATCTTGCCCAGCAGCCCGCCGAGCGCCGGGCCGACGATGAACCCCGCGCTCCAGGCCGCGCCGATCAGGCCGAAGGCCTTGGCCCGGCCCTTCTCGGGCGTGACGTCAGCGATATAGGCGCCGGCCGCCGAGAAGCTGGCCGCCGTGGCCCCGTGGATGATCCGGCCCAGGAACAGCCACCACAGGGTCGGGGCCAGGGCCATGAAGATGTAGTCGATCCCCAGTCCGAAGATCGAGATCAGGATCACCGGCCGGCGGCCGTAGCGGTCCGACAGCATGCCCAGGATCGGCGAGCAGACGAACTGCATCACGCCCCAGACCATGCCGAAGGCGGCGGTCCACTGGGCGGCGTCGTCGGTGCGACCGCCGGCCATGGACTTCACCAGGCTGGGCAGCACCGGGATCATCAGTCCCAGCGACAGCACGTCCATCAGGGCGGTGATGAAGATGAAGCCCAGCGCCGCCTTGCGGGCCGGATGGGCGATGGGTTCGGACATGGGACCTCCCGAGGGGCGGGATCTTTGACCGCGTGGCGGATAGTCGGCAAGGGCTGAAGCCCCGGTCTTCTCTCCGTAAAATCCCCGCGAAAGCGGGGACCCAGGTGTTTTGTCGTCGAGCGCCACGCGTTTCAGAAAAAGCCTGGGTCCCCGCTTTCGCGGGGATTTTACGGGTGGAGATGCCCAGCCAGCCCCTCCAGCAGCCCCGTCCACCACTGGCCGTGGCGCAGCAGGAACAGCTGATCCGGAAAACCATGGCGGGCCACGTGCTCCGCCGGCACGGTCTCCCAGCCGCGATGCTCGACAGTGACGCGGGTCTCCTCGCCGACGGGCTCGAAGCGGACCTCGACCTCGGTGTCCATGCCGGGGGCGAAGGCGGCCTGACGCCAGCCGAACACCAGCCGCTCGCCCGGCGTCCAGACGCGGACACGGCCGATCTCGAAGGCCTTGCCCGAGGCCAGGCGCTCGATCAGACGCGCGCCCTCCCCTTGCCCCTCGAAGGCCAGCACGCCGGGCGAGCGCGGGGTGAACGAGAACAGCGGATTGGGCCGCCACCAGGCGGCGATCTCGCCGACGAAGGCGTCGAACACCCGGGCCGGCGCGGCCTTGATGCGCAGGGCCACGAGGATGCGGGCGCTCATCCCTCCGCCTCCAGGTGCGCCTTCAGCGCCAGGAGCTGTTCGCTCCACAGGGTTTCAGCCGCGGCGGCCCAGGCCTTGAGCTCGGCCATCGGCTGGGGCTTCAGGGCGTAGACCCTCACCCGGGCGTCGAACGGCGGGTGGCTCTCCTCGACCAGCTCCGCCTGCCGCAGGGTGCGCAGGTGGCGGCTCATGGCCGGCGGCGACAGGCCCAAGGCCTCGGCAAGTTCGCCCGCCCGGCGCGGACCGTCGGCCAGCAGCTCGACCGTGCGCCGGCGATGCGGATCGGCCAGGGCCGCCAGGGTGCGGTCGATGCTCATCGGGCCGCGTCCAATTCGGCGATCAGGCGCTTGCCGGCCTTCAGCCGCCAGGCCCGCTCCAGGGCGCTCTTCAGGGTCGGCTCGTCGATGGCCTCGAGCACGACGTTGGTCGCCCCCTTCAGGCCCCAGCCGCCCTTCACCGGGACGAAGGCGGCGGGCTCGGCGGCGACCAGCATGTCCTGAAGGTCGGGCGTCAGCTGCACCATGCCATGGCGGGCGTCGGGATAGCCGAGGGTGGCGAAGATCCGGCCGACCCGGAAGTCGGTCGTACCCATGTGCGCGCCCTCGACCACGCCAGGCAGGGCCAAGGCGAGACGACGGAAGTCGTCGGGGCTCACGCCCAGCCCTGGATCTTCAGGCCGGTGGCGGCCTCGGCCTCCTCGCGGGTGACGGCCTGGACGGTCTGGCCCACGGTCCAGATGTGGCCCTCGGGGTCGCGGCAGCGATAGGTGCGGTCGCCGTAGAACTGGGTCTCGGGCTCGGCAAGGATCTCGGCCCCAGCGGCGCGGGCGCGCTGGCAGTGGGCGTCGACGTCCTCGTCGATATGGATGTGCACCGTCTGGGTGTTCTTGCCGCCCAGCGAGGCGGGGCTGGCGTGGTCGGCGCTCCACTCGTTGCCGACCATCACGTGGGCCTCGCCGAACGTCATCTGCGAGTGGGCGAGATTGCCCTCGCCGTCCTCGATCAGCAGCACCAGCTCGAAGCCGAACGCGGCCTCCAGCCATTTCAGGGCGGCCTTGGGATCCTTGTAGCAGAGGGCCGAGGTCAGGCGGGCCATGCGCGCCTCCTATTGCGTTGGGACGCAATATTTAACGCATAACGTAATTATCTGAGCAAGAAAAAAGGGCGAGCCTTCCGACCCGCCCTTGCCTTTCGATCAGCGCAGCGCGGCCTTCACCGGGGCCAGTTCGCCGTCGACCTTTTCCGGCTTCACGCCGATCACCCTGGCCAGCAGCGGGTAGACGTCGACATTGTCGAACACCGGCAGGGTCTTGCCCGACTTGAACGACGGACCGCTGGCGATGAACATCGCCTGCATCAGCGGGTCGGCGTTGTCGTAGCCGTGGGCCCCGCCGTCGCGCATCTCGCCGCCCTCGCCCTCGCGCTTCTTCTGCGAGGCGGCGGTGGTGATGTACCAGCCGGTCTGGGCCGAGCAGACGATCGGGCCGATGCGGCGGTTGGTTCCGTAGTGCAGGCGGGCCGGGATCCTGGCCTTCTCCCAGCAGGTCATGTGCGGGTGCGGCTTGACCAGGGCGGCGGTCACCGCGGTCTCCTCGCCGGCCTTGGGATAGATGCTGGCGATGGCGCCGAGGCCCACGTAGCGCAGCTTGGCGAGGTCGACGCTGTCATCCAGCACCACGCGCTGGCTGGCCGGCAGCGGGGCCATGCCGTGGTCGGCGACGATGATCAGGTTGGTGCGGTCATAGAGGCCGCGGGCCTTCAGCCCTTCGACCAGGCGGGCGATGGCGACGTCGACGTCGGCCGAGGCCTTGCGGACCTCGGCCGAGTCCGGGCCGTACTTGTGGCCGGCGCTGTCGACGATGTCGAAATAGAGGGTGGCCAGGCCCAGCGGCGCGTCCTTGGTCTCGTCCAGCCACGACAGCAGGGTGTCGACGCGGTCGTTGGACAGCTTCTTCTGGTCGAACACCGCCCACTTGGTCGGCCGCACGCCGGCGATCTGCGCTTCCGAACCGGGCCAGAACATGGTGCCGGCGCGCACGCCCTGCTTCTCGGCCGAGGTCCAGATCGGCGTGGCCATGCTCCACCAGCGGGTGTCGGTGACGGCGTCGTGGTTGGAGAGGGTGAAGGTGACGCCCGGGATCTCCGGGTCCTCCATGGTGTTGCTGACGATGCCGTTGTGGTCGGGGCGCATGCCGGTGACCAGGGCGTAGTGGTTGGGGAAGGTCAGCGACGGGAACGAGGGCCGCATGGCCGCCCGCACGCCGCCGTCGGCCAGGGCCTTCATGGCCGGGGTGTCGCCGCGATCGAGATAGTCGGCCCGGAAGCCGTCGATCGAGACCAGGATGGTCAGGGCGGGCTTGGGCGGCGGCGCCTGCGCCGCCTGGCGGGGCGCGGTGGCGCAGCCGGAAAGAACAACGATCGCCAGAAGTGCGGCGAAACGGGAAAGCACGGTCATGGCCAGGCCCTGAAGCGAAGACTTCCGCCCCTATAGAACAGCTTGGCGACAATTCGTATTGCTGGCGCCAAACAACTTGGCCGACCGGCGTTTCCGCGCCCATAGTCGCGCCAAGTTCATAAGGGAGAGTCGCCGATGCCGCCGAGCCGGGACCGCGCCGCATGAGTTTCGCGCTGGAGGCCGAGGGGCTGACCAAGACCTACGGCGCCGTGAGGGCGCTGGACGACCTGACCTTGAAGATCCCCGCCGGCGGCGTGTTCGGCGTGCTGGGTCCCAACGGCGCGGGCAAGAGCACCCTCTTCCGCATCGCCATGGGCCTGGTGCGGCCGACCTCGGGCGTCGCCCGGCTGTCGGGCGCGCCGGCCGGCCACGCCTCGTCGCTGCGCCAGGTAGGCGCGATGATCGAGACGCCGCGCTATCCGCCCTACCTGACCGCCCGCGACGCCCTGAAGATGCTGGCCCTGCAGAGCGGAGCCGACGACGCCGACATCGGCGGCTGGCTGGAACGCGTGGGCCTGGCCGAGGCCGCCGACCGCAAGACCTCGACCTTCTCCGTCGGCATGAAGCAGCGACTGGGCCTGGCGGCGGTGTTCTTCACCCGCCCCTCGCTGGCCATTCTCGACGAGCCGACCAGCGGCATGGACCCGGCCGGCATCCAGGAGATCCGCGAGCTGATCCGCCGCCTGGCGGCCGAGGAAGGCGCGACCATCATCCTGGCCAGCCACCAGCTGGACGAGGTGCGCCGGGTCTGCGACCGGGTGGCGATCCTGTCGAAGGGCAAGCTGGTCGCCGAAGGTCCGGTCGAGACCCTGGCCGGCCGCAAGCCCGCCCTGCGCCTGGTCGCCAGCCCCGTGGCCCAGGTGCTCGAGGTGCTGGGCGACCAGGGCCGCGCCGACGGCCCTGACGCGGTGCTGGCCCAGATCGAGCGCGGCGAGGCCCCTGCCCTGATCCGCGCCCTGGTCGGCGCCGGCGTCGACATCCACGAGGCCCGCTGGCGCGAGGCCGACCTGGAAAGCGCCTATCTCGACATCCTGCAAGCCAAGGAGCCGGCCGATGCTCGTTGACGCCCTCGCCGCCGAGCGCTTCCGGCTTCTGAAGGACCGTGGGACGGTGTTCTGGGGCGTGCTGTTCGCGCCCATCGCCGGCCTGGTGCTGACCATCGGCGGCGAGCTGTTCGCCCGCCGGCTGATGAAGGGCGCGCCGCCCATTCCGGTCGACCTGGTGGGACGGATGGTCAAGGCCCTGGCTGGCGGCGCCTCGCCGGTCATGGGGCTGTTCGTGCTGATCCTGTCGGCCGCCGTGCTGGCCGGCGACTATCGCTGGGAGACCTGGCGGCTGCTGACCCCGCGCAACGGCCGGGTGAACCTGCTGCTAGCCAAGCTGGCGACGGCGGCGATCGCGGTGGCGGTCAGCCTGGTGCTCTACGCCCTGGCGGCGGCCCTGGGCGGCCTGTTCAGCGCGGCGACCAGCGGCGGGGCCTTCGTGGCCTATCGCGGCGAGGCGCTGACCGACCTGGCCGGAACCTTCGCCATCAGCTGGCTGCAGCTGGTGGTGCTGGTCGCCCTGGCCGCCCTGGTGGGCGTGGCCACGCGCTCGACCACGGGGGCGCTGATCGTCGGCCTGGTGTTCGCCGCCACTCAGTCGATGATCGCAACCTGGATGCACGAGCCGAGCCTGACGGCCCTGCTCCTGCCGGCCTTCTCGGGCGACCTGCTGAAGACGGCGCTGCTGCAGGACCGCAGCGTCGTCGACGAGCCCCTGCCCTGGGCCAAGGCCCTGGCCTTCCTGTTGGCCTGGGCGGTCGGTCTGTCGGCGGCGGCGCTGGCGCTGTTCCAGCGGCAGGACCTGACGCGCGAATGAAGGCGGCTTTCTTTGTCCTCGCCGCCGGCCTGCTGACGGGCTGCGCCACGGCGCCCTCCCCTCAGGCGGACTTCGTGATCTCGCCAGCCGAGCAATCCCAGGCGGAAATGGCCGAGATCCGCCGCGAGTTCGCCCTGTCGGAATCGCGCGGCCTGACCGAACCGATCATGCCCCACCTGCCGACCAAGCGCCGGCCGGCCCCCTGCCGCATGACCTCGACGCCCGATATCGCCCTGTGCCATGAGCGCGTCTTCCTTGGACGCCGATGGCAGGAACGCGACGTGCGTTACGGGCGGGGCCAGGGCGGCCAGGGCTGGTTCCTGTTCAACGGAACCTATGAGACCGTCGCCGGGCGCTATCGCCTGGCCTCGGACGCCAAGGGCGAGCACCTGAGCCTGTGCTGGGAGCGAGACGCCCTGACCTGCGAGACGGTGCTGGGGCCGCGCATCGACCAGTACGGCGGCAACGATCGCTATGTCGTCATCGCCCGTCGCGACCTGCCCGACGAGACGCCGCGCTTCTACTATGTGGAGGCGGCCAAGGACGGCCCGGGCACGGTGCACGGCCCGCTGACCGCCAGCGCCTTCACGCGCGAGAAGCTGACCCTGGCCCTGCCGGAGTTCGACGGGATCATCGTCAGCCGTTGAGGCCCCTGCGCTTCGGATGCCCCCTCTCCCTCTGGGAGAGGTTTTTGAGAGCCCCCTCCCCGCTCCAGACAGCAAAAAGGCCCCGGATCACTCCGGGGCCTTCTCGTTTCAGCCTGTGAGGCCGAGATCTCTTAGTCTTCGGCTTCGTTGACGTAGACCGGACCCGAGTCCTTGCCCTTTTCCGAGACGTCGCGATCGACGAACTCGATGACGGCCATCGGGGCGTTGTCGCCATAGCGGAAGCCGGCCTTCAGGACGCGGATGTAGCCGCCTTGACGGTCCTTGTAGCGCGGGCCGAGCACGGCGAAGAGCTTGCCGACTTGTTCGACGTCGCGAACCGAGCTGATGGCCTGACGACGAGCATGCAGGTCGCCGCGCTTGGCCAGGGTGACCAGCTTTTCGACGATCGGACGCAGTTCCTTGGCCTTCGGCAGGGTGGTGACGATCTGCTCGTGCTTGATCAGCGAAGCCGACATGTTGGCGAACATGGCGGTGCGGTGAGCCGAGGTGCGGCCGAGTTTGCGGTGGGCGTAACCGTGACGCATTGTCTTATCTCCTGGGCATTCAAGCCCGCAGCGGCGCCTAGAGGTCGGCGCCGATTGTCACCAGTCCCAGCTCGCCTCCCGGCCGGGTCACAACGAAGCGCCGGGGCCCTCCACCGCAGAGCGGCTTCAAAAGGCCCAGGCCGCCCTTCGACCTCATGGAGGACAAAGAGCGGCCCGGATTCAGCGCGATAGTGTCTTAGATCTGGTCGTCGAACTTCTTGGCCAGGTCTTCGATGTTTTCCGGCGGCCAGTTCGGCACGTCCATGCCGAGGTGCAGACCCATGCCGGCGAGAACTTCCTTGATCTCGTTCAGCGACTTGCGGCCGAAGTTCGGGGTGCGGAGCATCTCGGCTTCGGTCTTCTGGATCAGGTCGCCGATGTAGACGATGTTGTCGTTCTTCAGGCAGTTGGCCGAACGGACCGACAGTTCCAGCTCGTCGACCTTC
>PJUL01000924.1_pt1 | contig 15748 bp, 15 predicted proteins | sample 1512221 | NCBI WGS metagenome assembly PJUL01 (sample SAMN08177667, study PRJNA422409) | Feces metagenome, whole genome shotgun sequencing project.
ATCGAGCCCGATCAGGCGAAAGATCAGCTTGGTGGTCGAATCGAGCAGCCAGACGAGCGGCGCGGTCGCGCGGCTGATCCACAGCAAGGGCACCGCGACCAGCACCGCGATCGGCTCGGGCGAGCGCAGCGCGAACTGCTTGGGCACCAGTTCGCCCGCGACCAGCGAGCCGAAAGTGGTGAGGCCGATCACGATCGCGATACCCAGCGTGTGCGCCAGTTCGTCACTCACCCCTAGCAGCTCGATTCGCTGTGCGGTCGGCTCACCCAGGCTGGCACCCGAATAGGCACCGGCGATGATGCCGATCAGGGTGATGCCGATCTGCACGGTGGAGAGGAACTTGCCGGGATCGGCGGCAAGCTGGATCGCGGTGCGGGCGCCCGCACCGTTACGCCCAGCCCGAGCCATGGCCTCCAGCCGCGCGGTACGCGACGAGACGATGGCGAGCTCGGACATCGAAAAAAGGCCGTTGAGAACGATCAGCGCGAAGATGATCGCTACGTCTATCCAGGGGAAAGGCGCTAACATGGTGTCCGGCCTTCATATCCGCATCGGGGGCCATGCGGCAACCGGTGTTGCATCCGCGCAATGAAACGTAAGACTAGCCCCGCCGCTCGCGGAAGAAATCGCGCAGGATTTCGCCGGCTTCGGCCTCGCCGATCCCGGGATAGAGCTCCGGATGATGGTGGCAGGTGGGCTGGGTGAAGAAGCGCGGGCCATGCTCCACCGCGCCGCCCTTGGGATCGCTCGCGCCATAATAGACCCGCGCGATCCGGGCATGGGCGATCGCGCCGGCACACATGGCGCAGGGCTCCAGCGTCACCCACAGGTCGCAATCCTCCAGCCGTTCGCGGCCCAGTTGCTGGGCAGCCGCGCGAATCACCCGCATCTCGGCATGGGCGGTGGGATCGTGGAGCGTGCGCGGGGCATTGGCCGCGATCGCGATCACCTTGCCGTCCAGCACCAATGCCGCCCCCACCGGCACCTCGCCCGCCTCGGCGGCCGCACGCGCAGCCTCGAGCGCAAGACGCATCGGTTCGGGAAGCGGAAACATGGCAAGTGCCTAGCCCACACGCCCCCCTTCGTCACCCCGGCCTCGTGCCGGGGTCCACCGGGAGGCGAGTAGCGGATTGGAAAAGAGAGGGCAGTCGGTGCGGCACGGTGGATCCCGGCACAAGGCCGGGACGACAATGTATTGCTACACGACAACCGGCTCAGCCGAATCCACCCGCGAATCGCTCAGCACGCTCCACAGCGCAAAGACGACACCGGGCAGGAAACCCAGCACCGTCAGGCCGCAACTGATCCAGAAGTCGCGCCCCGCACCCCGGGCAAGATAGGTGCCCAGCGGCGGCAGCAATATCGCCGCGACGACGGGGCCGGGACGCACAGCCATCACTTCGCTCCGGGAGTCGGCGTGGCGCCGGCCTGCTTCACTTCGATGGTGGGCAAGGTGACCGTGGTGTTCTTCATCTCGACCGTCGGAACCTCAACGGTCTTGTTGGTCGATCCGATCCCCACCGAGCCCGTCTCGGCCTTGAATTTGGGCAGCTGGCCGCCCTCGGCGTTGAAGGTGAAGGTAGGCAGCGTCGCGCCCTGCTGCTGCTCGATCCGCAGCATCCCCAAGGACATTAGCACGACCACGGCAAGCGCGATCACGCCGATCAGCACCAGAATTCCACGCATCGTTTCAGCTCCCCAAAATTGAATCGGTTGCGTAATCAACGCCGGATCAACCATGGTGGTTGCGTCGGCACAGAGCGATTCTTCGGGCGAATCGGTTGACGTGCCGTCCCGTACCGGTTATCGGCGCGGCCTTTCCGGCATGGGTTCGTCCCGGCCTAAACCAGGATTTTAGCGATGTCGCGCATTTGCGAGCTGACCGGCAAGGGCCGGCAGGTGGGTAACAACGTTTCCCACGCCAACAACAAGACCAAGCGTACGTTCCTGCCGAACCTGCAGAACGTCACGCTGATCTCGGACACGCTGGGCCGCAGCGTGCGCCTGCGCGTCTCGACCCACGGCCTGCGCTCGGTCGAGCACAATGGCGGCCTCGACAACTGGCTGCTCAAGACCAGCGACGACGATCTGTCGCTGCGCGCCCGTCGCCTGAAGCGCGAAGTGCGCAAGGCGTCGGCCGAGAAGACCGCGGCCTAACAGCCCGTTTCCTCTGCGGCACAATGCGAGCCCGTTCTCCATGCGGAGAGCGGGCCTTTCGCATGTCCGAATTCTGTCGGCGTGACGGAATTGGCAGACGTATCGCTACAGCGATCCCGGTAACGGGTGCGGGTTCGATCCCCTGCCGCCGGCACCTCAGCGTCCGGCGAACTCGATCCGGAACTTGAGCAACAGCGACCATTCCCAGAATTCCTGGTTGTCGTCGGATGCGACCCACAGGATCACGTCCTTGCCTTCCCGGGTGATCGCCAGCGCTTCGTAATTGTCGTGGATCAGCGGCGCCGCGAGCGTCGCGATCTCCGTGCCGCGCAGCACCGCGCCGGCGCGAATCTCGCGCGGATCGATCAGCGTGATCTTCGCGCTGAACAGCCCCGGCAGCGAGAAGCGCCGGTTGAGCACGAGCAGCCGGCCATCGGGCAATTGCACCGCATCGCTCGGGTCATAGGCTTCCCCAGGCGGCATATAGACGAAGCGGACCGGCTTCGCGTCCGGCGCGGTCGGGTCGCCGGGGAACAGCAACCCCTCGCGGCCGATCCGGCTGCCCTTGGGCCGCGAGGTTTCGCCCAGCAGGAAGAAGCGGCCGTCGTGCAGCCGCACCATCGATTCGGGGCCGCCATTGCTCGACCAGTTGCGCATCGCCGCCGGGCGAGCGCTGCGCTCGGCCCGGCGCAGGTCGGCATCATAGCGCCAGATCGCGTTGTAATTCTCGAACCCGACCCAGATCTGCCCCGTCGCCGGATCGCTCGTCATCGATTCCGAATCGCGATCGGACTTCAGCCAGCCGCTGCTGGGACCATCGGGAAGATCGCCGAAGATCAGATCGCGCGGTGCCCAATCCGCGCCCATGCGAAAGCGGATATAGGTGCCCCCGTCGCTCAGCAGCGTGAAGTGGTCGCCCTTGATCAGCATCGACGAGAAGCCGCCAAAGGCCCGGTCCGGGCTCTTCAGGCGAATGCCGCCCAGATAGATCAGCGCCCCCACCCGGGTTCGCGCCGGATTGCGCAGGTCGAGCGGGACGCGCTCCACCGTCATCCGCGGCGCCGGCCCGAACAGATCGCGTCCATCGCGGCCCGATGCCGAGAGCAACAGGATGAAAGCCAGCGAGAAACAGGTGATCGCGAGACGAAGCAACATCGCCCCGCTCATAACGACCGGGCGGAGAAGAACCAGCACGGAAGGCTATATGGCCGCCAACCGGCCCCTGCGACGAACCGAAGGGAACCCGGTCAGCAATCGTTGGTTATATTGGCAGCTTTTCCCTCGGGTTGCGTATCGAGGGGTTGGGGGCCGCCCTTCGGGGCGGCCCTCATCGCATCAGTACATGTGCTGGCCGCCGTTGATCGACAGCGTCGATCCGGTGACGAAGCCGGCCTCGTCCGAGCACAGGAACGCCACGCCGCGCGCGATCTCATGCGCCTGGCCCAGGCGGCCGACCGGGATCTTGGCGACGATCTTCTCGAGCACTTCGGGCGGCACCGCCGCGACCATGTCGGTATCGATATAGCCCGGCGCGATCGCATTGACCGTCACGCCGAAGCGCGCGCCTTCCTGCGACAGCGCCTTGGTGAAGCCGTGGATGCCCGACTTGGCGGCGGCATAGTTGACCTGGCCATATTGGCCGGCCTGGCCGTTGATCGAGCCGATATTGACGATGCGGCCCCATTTACGGTCGCGCATGCCCGGGAACACCGCGTGCGCCATGTTGAAGCAGCCGCCCAGGTTGATGCGGATCACATCCTCCCACATTTCGCGGCCCATCTTGAGGATGGTGCCGTCGCGGGTGATGCCGGCATTGTTGACCACGACATCGACCGGGCCCAGCTCGGCCTCGACCTTGGCCACACCCTCGTGGCAGGCGTCGTAATCGCCCACATCCCATTTGTACGACGCGATGCCGGTGCGCTCGGTGAAGGCCTTGGCCTTCTCCTCATTGCCCGCATAGTTGGCGGCGACGGTCATTCCGGCTTCCTTGAGGGCCAGGCTGATCGCCTCGCCAATGCCGCGGGTGCCGCCCGTCACGATCGCTACGCGTGCCATGCCTTTTCTCTCCTTACCGGGGTTCCGCGAAACGCTAGGCAGGCTCGATCCAGCCCGCAAGCTCCTCGCTCAAAATTGTGCGCAACATCGCCATGCCGCCTGCGCTTTCGTTGAGACAGGGGAGATAGGCGAAATGGGTGCCGCCTGCGCCGAGGAACGTCTCGCGCCCGCGAATGGCCAGTTCCTCCAGCGTTTCGAGGCAGTCGGCGGAGAAGCCGGGCGCGACGATCGCCACCTTCTTCACGCCCGCGCCCGGCAGTCCGGCCAATGTCGTATCGGTCGCCGGCTCGAGCCATTTCGCCCGGCCGAAGCGCGACTGGAATGTGACCACCAGCTCGCGGCCCAGCGCTTCGCCCAGCAGCCGCGCGGTCTTCCGGCAATGGCAATGATAGGGATCGCCCAGTTCGAGCGTCCGCTGCGGCATGCCGTGGAAGCTGGCGAGAATCGCATCGGGCTCGAAATCGAGCTTCGAGAGACTGGCCTCCACCGAAGCCTTGAGCGCGGCGATATAGGCGGGATGGTCGTGATAGGGCGGCAAGGTGCGAATCGCCGGCTGCCAGCGCATCTTCGCCAGTGCCTCGAACGCCTTGTCGTTGGCGGTCGCCGTCGTCGCCCCGCAATATTGCGGATAGAGCGGCGCGATCAGGATCCGCTCGGCCCCCTGCGCCTTCAGCGCATCGATCCGCTCGGCGATCGCCGGCCGGCCATAGCGCATCGCATAATCGACCAGCACCTGCTCGCCCCATGCGCCCTGCAGCGCCCGGGCCTGCGCCTTGGTGATCGCGGCCAGTGGCGATCCATCCTCGCGCCAGACCTGGCTGTAGGCATGCGCCGACTTCTTCGGTCGGGTGCGCAGGATGATGCCGCGCAGGATCGGCTGCCAGAGCAAAGGCGGGATCTCGACGACGCGGCGATCGGACAGGAACTCGCCCAGATAGCGCCGCACCGATGCAGGATCGGGTGCGTCGGGCGTGCCGAGATTGACCAGCAGCACGCCGATCTTCGGCGCCGGGATCGGCGGATGCGCAGGCGGCAGGTTCATTCGGCGTCCGACAGCAGGGGCAGCACCCGGAAGCGCACGCCGCTCGCCGATTGCAGCGCATTGGCGATGGCAGGCGCGACCGGCGGCACCGCCAGCTCGCTCACGCCGCCGGGATCGGCGCCGTTGCGCAATATCTCCACGGTGATGTCCGGCGCATCGGCCAGCGTTGGCAGGCCAAGCTCGGACAGCTCGCGCACATCCGCGACATTCTCGGTGAAGCCGGTCGATCCGGCGAGCGCCGCCGCCATGCCGAACAACAGTCCGCCCTCGATCTGCTGCGTCACCAGGTCCGGATTGACCACCCGCCCGCAATCGACTGCCGCGACCAGCCGCTCGACCTTCACCTTGCGCCCTTCGAGCCGCGCCTCGGCCATCACCGCGATATAGGAGCCGCGAAACGCGTGGCAGGCGATGCCCTGGCCGCTGCCCGGCTGCCCGCCCTGCCAGCCGCCGAGCTGGGCGGCGGTCTGCAGGCAGCGCGCAAGCCGCGTCTCGCCGCCCAGCATCGCCATGCGGAACGAGACCGCGTCCTGCTCGGCGACATGGGCGAGCTCGTCGAGGAAACTCTCACCAAAGAAACAGGTGTAACTGTGCGCGCCCGAGCGCCAATAGCCGGTGGGCACGCCGATCTCCGCCGGATGATGGTCCACCGCGTAATTGGCGATGCCATAGACCGGCCGCGCGCCCGCCACCGCCGAAGGATCGCCCTTGCCCGGCAGCGCGAGCGAAGCCTGCACCACCGGATCGGACCCCAGCAGCCGCGTCGCCAGCTCGCGCCCGGTCTCGGGCGTCGCGATCTTGGCGAGCAGGCCGGTCACCTGAGCCTGGGCGTTGAGCTTGCCCGTCATCCGGCCGATCGCCGGAGGACGATAGCGATCGTGCCGCATGTCCTCGCCGCGCGGCCAGGTAAGCTGCACCGGCCGGCCGACGCTCTGGCTGAGCAATGCCGCCTGCGCCGCCACTTCATGCTCCAGCTTCGCGCCGAACGATCCGCCCGCCATCGTCGCGTGCACCGTCACTGCGCCTTCGGAGATGCCGATCGCGCGCGCCGCCGCCGCCCGCGCCAGCCCCGGTGCCTGGCTCGGCAGCCAGAGCGAGAGCTGCCCGTCATGATAATGGGCGGTGCAGGTCATCGGCTCGAGCGCCGCGTGCAGCGCCACATCCACCCGATATTCGGCCGAGACCACCTTCGCGCCGCGGAAGTCGCTCGCCAGATCCCCGGCCGCCTCGATGCGCGTGCCCCCCGCGTCGAACGCGGCGTTCAGCGCATCGGCGATGCTGTCATTGTTGATCACCGCCTCGGGCGTCTTGAAGCGCGGACGCATCGCGTCGATCGCCTTCTGCGCCGCCCAGCCATTGTTCGCGATCGTCGCGACCCAGTCCTTCGTCGTCACGATCGAGAGCATGCCGGGCACCTTGTTGGCCGCCGCCCGGTCGAGCTTGACCAGCTCGGTCTCGCCGATCGGTCCCATCCGGATCGAGGCGAACACCATGTTCGGCAGCCGGATGTCGGCGGCATAGGCCAGGCTGCCGTCGACCTTGGCCGGCGCATCGAGCCGGGGCAGCGACTGGCCGAACAGCCGGTTTGCCTCGCTGGTGCGCAGCGGCACGTCGCCGGGCACGCTTTCGTCCGCCGCCTCGACCGCCAGCGCACCGAAGCCGAGCTTAGAATTGCCGTGGACGACCTGCCCACCCACCGTGTCGCAGCTCTGCCACTCGGTATTCCAGCGCCGCGCCGCCGCCTTGCACAGCAATACCCGCGCGGTGGCACCGGCATGGCGCAGCTGGTCTTCGAAATTGCGGATCGAGGTCGAGCCGCCGGTGAGCATCAGCCCGGTGCGCGACGCATGGGTGCGCCGCAGCTGCTCGGGCAGCCCGCCCAGCGCCAGCTCGAACAATTCCTCGGCCGCCAGCGGATTGGCATAGAGCGGGTTGAGCGGTGCCGGCTCGACACCGACCAGCTTCCAGTCCGCGCCCAGCTCGTCGGCGACGATCTGCGGCATGGCGGTGAACACGCCCTGCCCTTCCTCGCACTGCGGCACCGCGACCGAGACATGCCCGTCGGTGCCGATCTTGATCCACGCGCCGAACAGGCTCTCGCCCGGTGCCGCGGTAAGATTGGGGAGATAGGTCCGCGGCCACACCGCCCAAGCGACCACCAGCCCGACGCCCACGCCGCCGCCGACCAGCAGCGTGCGCCGATCCAGCTTCTGGAGCTTGCCGAAATCGACCTTCATCCCGCCCGCTCTATCCTGCAGGAAAAGGACTGTCATCCCTGCGTCCGGAAATCCGGCTATTGGGTTTGCACCAAGCCTGTTCTATCGGGGCGCTACACCCGGAGGGACCGACAGTGCTGCTTTCTACCCTGGCTGCCGCAGCGGCCGACCATATCCACTTCGCGGATCTCGGCCTGAACAAGGTCGCGCTCGATCTCGGCTTCTTCCAGATCAAATGGTATTCGCTGGCCTATATCGCCGGCATCCTCGTCGGCTGGTGGTATCTGCTCCGCCTGATCGGCCAGCCCGGCGCGCCGATGGGCCGCAAGCACGCCGACGACCTCGTCTTCTACGCGACGCTCGGCATCATCCTGGGCGGCCGCCTCGGCTATGTGATCTTCTACGCGCCGGAGATGTTCCTCAACCCGATCCGCATCCTCAAGCTGTGGGACGGCGGCATGTCCTTCCATGGTGGTGTGATCGGCACCACGCTGGCGATCATCCTTATGTGTCGTCAGCAGGGCCTGAACTGGCTGCGCGTGCACGACTATGTCGCCTGCTGCGCACCCTTCGGCCTGTTCTTCGGCCGCCTTGCGAACTTCGTGAACGGCGAGCTGTGGGGCAAGCCGGCGGACGTGCCCTGGGCAATCGTCTTCCCCGGTGCCGGCCCGCTCGCCCGCCATCCGAGCCAGCTCTATGAGGCACTGCTCGAAGGCGCGCTGCTCTTCGCCATCCTCGCCTATGCCTTCTGGCGCACCAAGGCGCGCTACGAGCCAGGCAAGCTCGTCGGCATCTTCCTGCTCGGCTATGGCTGCTTCCGCTTCTTCGTCGAATATTTCCGCGAACCCGATTCGCAGTTCGCCGGCACCTTCTTCGAGAACGTCATCCATATGGGCCAGGTGCTCTGCCTGCCGATGATCCTCGGCGGCATCTATCTGATCGTCACCGCAAAGGGCCGCCGCCAGCGGGTCGAGCCCACGCTGGGCACGGAGAGCGTAGCCTGAGCGAGAACCCTCTCGACGCCCCGGCAGGGGAACGCGCGGCCAACGCCGCCGAGCCCCTGCTTGCCGAGCGGCTGGCCCGTGCCATCACCATGGCCGGGCCGATCCCGCTCTCGCAGTTCATGGGCGCCGCCAACGCGCATTATTACGGCACGCGCGATCCGCTGGGCGCCCGCGGCGACTTCACCACCGCGCCCGAAGTGAGCCAGATGTTCGGCGAGCTGATCGGCCTGTGGATCGCCGATATCTGGCAGCGCGCCGGGCAGCCGCCGCTCCGCTATGTCGAGCTGGGCCCTGGCCGCGGTACGCTCGCCACCGACGCGCTGCGGGCGATGTCGCGCATCGGCCTCACCCCGCCCGTCGATCTCGTCGAGACCAGCCCGACGCTCCGCGCCGCCCAGGCCGAGCGCGTACCCGGCGCCGAATTCCATCTCGACCTGGTCGGCCTGCCCGATGACGCGCCGCTGGTCTTCGTCGCCAACGAATTCTTCGACGCGCTGCCGATCCGCCAGCTGATCGCCACCCAGGAAGGCTGGCGCGAGCGCCTCGTCGCCTGTCAGGACACCTTGTTCCTGCCGATCGCCGGCGACCGCAGCTTCGACATGATCATTCCGCGCGATTACAAAGACGCCGCGCCGGGCTCGATCATGGAGACGTCGCCCGCCAGCGTCGCCGTGCTGCGCCAGCTCGCCAAAAGGCTGAACGATCAGGGCGGCGCCGCGCTGATCATCGACTATGGCTATATGGGGCCCGCGCTCGGCGATACGCTGCAGGCGGTGAAGGGCCATGCCTATGCCAATCCCTTCGACGAGCCCGGCGAGGCGGACCTGACCGCGCATGTCGATTTCGCCACGCTGGGCGAGGCCGCGCGCGCCGAAGGACTGGTCGTCCATGGTCCGGTCACCCAGGGCGAGTTCCTCACCCGGCTGGGCATCACCGAGCGCACCGCCAGCCTTTCGCTCGCCACGCCCGATCGCGCCGGCCAGCTCGCCACCGATCGCGAGCGGCTGACGCACCCCGAGCAGATGGGCGAGCTGTTCAAGGTAATCGCGCTGACCGCACCCGGCTGGCCAGCGCCGGCGGGATTCGGAGAATGATCTACCGCGACGCCACCGAAGCCGATCTGCCCACGATCGACGCGCTGTTCCGGGTGAGCTTCGTCGCCACCTTCGGCCATCTCTACCAGCCGAAGGACCTCGCCGATTTCCTCGCCGGCTTCACGATGGAAGCCTGGGCCGAGGAGTTCGCGGAACCCGACCTGTGCTTCCAGCTCGCCGAGGACGAACAGGGCCTGGCCGGCTTCGCCAAGACCAGCAACCTGACCCTTCCCGCCGAGACCGCCGCCCGCACCTATGAGCTTCGCCAGCTCTATCTGGACGAGCGCGCCAAGGGCAGCGGTGCAGCGCAAGCGCTGCTCGACTGGGCGCTCGACCAGGGTCGCGCCCGCGGCGCCGAGGAGATGTGGCTCTCGGTCTATGTCGACAATCACCGCGCGAAGCGGTTCTACGAGAAGAACGGGTTCGAGGACCGGGGCGCCTATGCCTTCATGGTCGGCGAGCACGCCGATGAAGACCGGTTGATGAGGCGCAAGCTGTGAGCGAAGAAGTCGAAGTTTTCCGCGCCCGCGCGCTGGACGGGATCGCGCATGGCTTTCTCGGCCGCAAGGGCGGGGTCTCCACCGGCGCGATGGCCAGCCTCAATGTCGGCCTCGGCTCCACCGACGATCCCGAACTGATCGCCGAGAACCGCCGCCGCGCGACCGAAGCCGTCCTCCCCGGCGGCCGGCTGGTTTCGCTCTATCAGGTCCATTCGGCCGATTGCGTCACCGTCGCAGAGCCCTGGGAAGAGCGAGTGCGCCCGCATGCCGATGCGCTGGTCACCGATCGCCCGGGCCTCGCGCTCGGCATCCTCACCGCCGATTGCGCGCCGGTGCTGTTCGCCGACAGGCAGGCCGGCGTGATCGGCGCTGCCCATGCCGGGTGGAAGGGCGCCGTCGGCGGCGTCACCGATTCGACCATCGCCGCGATGGAAGCGCTGGGCGCCACCCGCGAGAACATCGTCGCCGCGATCGGCCCGTGCATCGCCCGCGCCTCCTACGAGGTCGATCTCGGCTTCCTCCAGCGCTTCGCCGCTGCCGATCCTGACAATGAGCGCTTCTTCACCGAAGGCCGCCGCGAGGATCACTGGCAGTTCGACCTCGAAGCCTATGTCGCCTCCCGCCTCGCCGCCGCCGGCCTGCGCACGATCGAGATGCTCGGCCAGGACACCTATGCGCGGGAGGCGCATTTCTACAGCTTCCGCCGTGCGACGCACCGCGAGGAACCGGATTATGGCCGGCAGATCAGCCTGATCGGGCTCGGCCAGCCCTGATCTTCACTCCGGTACAAGGCCGGGGTGACGCTTTCCTGTGTCAGGCGTCCCGCTATTCCCCTTTCAATGTAGGATTTTCCATGTTCCCTTGCCGGACATGCGAAATCCCTTGCCTATCCGCCGGATACGCCGATCCCGGGTCACGCCTCGGCGCGCCTGCCCGGCAAGGCTCCGGCTTCGCGATGAGTGTCGGGACTTTTGTGACTTTCCGCGCGTTTCCGGCTCCCCAATCCCACTCGACTCGTTACAGTTGAAACAAAATAACCCGAGTCCCGGAGAGACTGCATGACCGACGAAACCGAAGCCGACCTGACCGGCGCAACCCCGCGCCGCCGGCCCAAGCCTTCGGCCGACAAGGTCGGCGATCGCAAGCTTAAGCCCAGCACGATGATGATGGGGCACGGCTATGACCCGATGCTCTCGGAAGGCTCGCTGAAGCCGCCGATCTTCCTCACCTCGACCTTCGTCTTCCCCAATGCCGCGGCCGGCAAGCGCCACTTCGAGGGCGTCACCGGCAAACGCCCGGGCGGCGCCGACGGGCTGGTCTATTCGCGCTTCAACGGCCCGAACCAGGAGATCCTCGAAGACCGGCTCGGCATCTGGGAAGGCGCCGAAGACGCGCTGGCCTTTTCCTCGGGCATGTCGGCGATCGCCACCCTGTTCCTGTCGATGGTCAAGCCGGGCGACACGATCGTCCATTCGGGCCCGCTCTATGCGGCGACCGAGACGCTGATCGCCCGCATCCTCGGCCGCTTCGGCGTCCATTGGCTCGACTTCCCCGCCGGTGCCACCCGCGAGGAGATCGACGCGGTGCTGAGCAAGGCTGCATCGGGCAACGTCGCGCTGATCTATCTGGAGAGCCCGGCCAACCCGACCAACGCGCTGGTCGACGTCGAGGCCGTGCGCGCCAGCCGCGACGCGATCTTCACCGGTGCCAACAAGCCGCCGATCGCGATCGACAACACCTTCCTCGGCCCGCTCTGGGCGAAGCCGCTGGAGCAGGGCGCGGAGATTGTGGTCTATTCGCTGACCAAGTACGCGGGCGGCCATTCGGACCTGGTGGCCGGCGGCGTGCTCGGCTCGAAGGAGCACATCAACACGATCCGGCTGATGCGCAACACGATCGGCACGATCTGCGATCCCAACACCGCCTGGATGCTGCTCCGCTCGCTGGAAACGCTCGAACTGCGCATGAGCCGCGCCGGCGAGAATGCGGTGAAGGTCTGCGAATTCCTGCGCAACCACCCCAAGGTCGAGCATGTCGGCTATCTCGGCTTCCTCGAGGAAGGCTCGCGCCAGGCGGACATCTACAACCGCCACTGCACCGGCGCCGGCTCCACCTTCTCGCTCTATCTGAAGGGCGGCGAGAAGGAGGCGTTCGCGTTCCTCGACGCGCTCAAGATCGCCAAGCTCGCCGTGTCGCTCGGCGGAACCGAGACGCTGGCCAGCCACCCCGCCGGGATGACCCACCTCTCGGTACCCGACGCCCGCAAGCAGGCGCTGGGCATCACCGACAATCTCGTCCGCATCTCGATCGGCGTCGAGGATGCCGACGACCTGATCGCAGACTTCGAGGAGGCGCTGAAGACGGTCTAGGGCCGATGGCACGCGACGCACTGTTCCCCGGCTTTCACCGGGGAACAGAGGTTTGCGGCTTGATTGAGGTTAGAGCGGGAAAGGCGTATCCTGCCGTCCCGAGGAGGACTCGGGCATGATCCGTCTTTCGCGCTTTCTCCTATTGCTCGCTGCGCCGTTGCTGGTGCCGCACGCCGCCGCTCAGACCAACGACGCGCCCGGCAACATGGCCGGCATGCACGCAGGTCACACCGGCTTCCCCCAGACGCTTGCCGATTGGGCTGCCGGCGCCCAGCTCTTCCCCTATCTCGGCAGCTTCCACCGCGACGCGGGGACGAAGATCCCCGCCGCCCAGGCCTATTTCGACCAGGGCATGCGCCTGCTCTGGGCGTTCAACCATGACGAAGCCGCGCGCAGCTTTGCAAAAGCGGCCGAGGCCGATCCGAAGTGCGGCATCTGCTATTGGGGCGTCGCGCTCACCCTCGGCCCCAATTACAACATGCCGATGATGGCCGAACCCCGGGCCCGGGTCGCCTGGGATGCGCTGAAGAAAGCCGAGGCGCTGGCTTCCGGCGCCTCGCCTGCCAACCGCGCGCTGATCCTCGCTCTGGCCAAACGCTATACCGGCCCCCAGCCCGTCGACCCGGGCAACAGCGCTCCCCTGCTCGCCGCGTTCGGCGATGCGATGCGCGGCGCGGCCAGGGCATTTCCGCAGGACGACGACATCCTGACGCTCTTCGCCGAAGCACAGATGAACCGGACGCCGTGGAAGCTGTGGAACGCCGACGGCACCCCGGCAAAGGACACACCCGAAATCGTCGCCACGCTGGAGACGGTGCTCGACCGCAACCCGCAGCACCCCGGCGCCAACCATTATTACATCCACGCCGTCGAAGCCTCGACCGCGCCGGGCAAGGCGATCGATTCCGCCGAACGGCTCAAGGCGATGATGCCCGGCGCCGGCCATGTCGTGCACATGCCCGCGCACATCCTCCAGCGCGTTGGCCGCTACGAGGAATCGGCCGAGGCCAATCGCCTCGCCGACGCGGCGGACAAGGCCTATTACGCCAGGACCGCGGCGATCGATTACTACCCGATGTATTCGGCGCACAATCTCCAGTTCCTCGCCGCCGCCGCTTCGATGGAGGGCCGCAGCGCCGAGACGATCAAGGCGCTGCGCGACGTCCGCAAGATTTTCACCGACGATCAGGCAGCCGCCATGCCGGGCATGGATTGGAGCATCGGCTATCTCTACGAGGCGCTGGTCCGCTTCGGCCGCTGGCAGGAGATGCTCGCCGAGCCCCAGCCCGACGCCCGGCTGCTCGACCTGACCGTCAACTGGCTCTCCGCCCGCACCGTCGCGCTCGCCGCCTCCGGCAAGCGTGATGAGGCAAAAGCGGAGCTGGCGAAGCTCAAGGCGAAGATCGCCGGCGCACCCGCCGATGCGCCGGCCGGCATGAACCTGGCCGCACCCCTCTTCCGCATCGCCGAACTGCGCGCCGAGGCCCGCATCGCCTGGGATAGCGGCGACAAGCCGGCAGCGGTCACGGCGCTGCGCGAGGCGGTGAAGGTCGAGGATACGCTCTCCTATAACGAGCCCTCGGACGCATTCTTCCCCAGCCGTCATCTGCTCGGCGCCGCGTTGCTCGGCAGCGGGGCGCCGGCGGAGGCCGAAGCGGTCTATGTCGAGGACCTCAGGCGCAACCCGCGCAACGGCTGGGCGCTGTTCGGCCTTGCCCAGGCATTGAAGGCGCAGGGCAAGGATGCCACCGCCGCCGAGAAGGCCTTCGCCGCCGCCTGGACCCGCGCCGATGTGACGCTCAGCGCTTCGGCGTTCTGAGCGTCGCCGCGAGCAGGTCCGCCATTACCCGGTGATCCTTGCGCGACGGGTGCCAGTTGCACCCGGTCATCTCGAGCGCCGGCACCTTCACCGGGGCCGCGCCAGTCGCGGCAGCCACCGCGGCGACATCGGCGTAGAAATTTTCGGCGCCCATCAGGACGATGCGCGCGCCGGGCTGCGCCGCCTTCCGGGCCCGGACAAAGGCGATGTACTTCGCCCGGTAATCGGCCCGCAGTGCCGCCGCGTCGGCCCAGCCCTCGCCGGCATGGACCGGTGTCGAGAAGTCGTTGGTGCCCAGGTTGATCACGATCACCTTCGGCCGCCAGCCCTTGTCCGCCGCAGCCTTGGCCGGCTCGCCGGGAATGGCACGCGGATAGAGGAAAGGCAGGTTCTCGCCCGGCTTGCCGCCCGCATAGTTGCGGACGATGCCGTAGCCCGAATAAGCGATCACCCGGTAATCGGCGCCCAGTCGCTTCGCCAGGATCGGCCCGAAGGCCTGGCTGGTATCGGTGGTGTCATGCACCTGCGCCGGGTTGCAATCGCGCGTCGCCGAGATGTTGCCATAGCCGACGCTGTGCGAATCGCCGATGAACTCGATCTGCAGCCTGCGCACCGGCGGTGCCATCGGCGTACCGTGCGTGAAGAAGCCCAGGAAGCTGCCGCCGCCCGACTGGCTCTCCGTCAGCTTCTCCAGGCGAACCGTATGGATACCGGGCTTGAGTCCGGTGACGCGCAGCTCCGTCCGCTCGGGTTTCGTCAGCGTCTGGAACAGCTTGCCGTCGACCAGCACGCGGTAGAAGTCGGTTTTCGTGTCGAACGCCACGGTCACGTCGGTGCCGCGGAAGCGCCCTTCGAAATAGGTGCCCGGCCAGCCGAAGCGCAGCGCCTGCCCCTCGGCGACGACACGCCCGCCGACATGCACCGGCAGGCGCTTGCCCGGCTCGGGCGCGGGAACCGAAAGGGCGACGGGCAGCAGCAGCGCGGCGATCTTCATGGCCGTAGCCTAGAAGGCCGCGCGCACCGCGTCAGCCCCGGAGTCGGGCACGATAGGCGTCGAAACAGCGTTCACCGCATTTCAGCCGGATCAGCGCGCCTTCCGCCATTGCCGTGGCACGCGCCGGATCCTCCTCCACCGCCGGCCGGATCGCCTCGCGGTTCCAGTCCTCGCTATGCTTGATGTCGAGCACCGCATGCAGCGTGAAATAGCGCGCTTCCTTCGGGCTCAGCCCCACACGCTTCAGCCCCTCGGCAACCAGCGCCGCGCGGCCCGGCGCGGTCAGCTCGATCACGCCCAGCGCGCCCACCGAATGCCAGGCATAGCGGCGCTGCGTCGCCATCGCGGTCATCGCATTGGCGAGGCACAAACTCTCCCACACCGTGTTCTCGATCACCGGCGCAACTTCGAGCGTCCCGACCAGCGCATCGAGCATCGGGCCATGCATGCCCTTCTCGGTGCCATGTCCCATCTCATCCCAATAGTTGCGGGCCA